>Ga0307379_10003270_pt1 | contig 23612 bp, 18 predicted proteins | sample UN2MG_FD_202237 | JGI IMG/M metagenome (GOLD analysis project Ga0307379, IMG submission 202237) | Soil microbial communities from Risofladan, Vaasa, Finland - UN-2 | ecosystem: Environmental > Terrestrial > Soil > Coastal area > Acid sulfate soil | place: Finland: Risofladan, Vaasa | collected... | reverse complement strand
TCGCCCCGACAGCACTCGCCGCAGGTCCAGGAACACCCGCACCGCGCGCGCCAGCCCCTCGCCGTCCCGTCCCCAGATGCCCGCCCGCGCGCGGCCGCCCTCGCTCCGCAGGGCCACATATCCCTGTGCCTCCCCGTCGCCCCAGGAGCGCGGGTCGAAGCCGGCCGCCTGCAGCGCCTGCTCGTGCTCCGCCGTGCCGAGGATGACCACCGGTCCCGTCGGCGGCGGCGCGTCCGCCATCCCCTGGGCCTTCCCACGCGTGAGGAGCTGTGCTCTCAGCTGCGCGCCGCGCGACCGATCCAGCTCGGCCGACAGCACGACGGTCGCCTCCGCCAGCGGGAAGGCCAGCAGCCCGGCGACCTCCTCCACTCGCACCGGCACCGGGAACCGAGACGACAGGCGCTCCGCGAGCCCCATATCGAAGGGCCGCCGTGCGACGAGCGCCTCCATGACCAGATCATCGCCGCCCGGGACGGCCGCCCTTGCGCGATAGACGACTTCGCCCCTCCGCGCGTAGTCGATACGGCGCACGCCGGTGGTGGTGGTCTCCACACAGACATCGTAGCGACCGCGCGCCTCATGCGCGACCATCGAGCCCTGCTCCCGCAGCCCCTCGTCTCTGTCGGCACACCTCTGCTCGACGTCCAAGGGCGGCCGCACGAACCGCTCCTGCACGGTCGCCAGCGGGAGGCCATAGAGCATCAGCCCCAGGCCGTAGTTCCAGTTCCGCCAGCGGCCGTGCAGCCGGGTCGCGTTCGGCTCCCAGTGGGCCGGCCCCTGGGGATTGGTGAACAGCGCGGCCAGGTCGGAGCCCGATCCCTCGGCGGGCAGACCCTGCAGGGCCGCGGCCAGCGCCTCTGCATCTCGCACGTACTCCTCCCGCTCCGCCAGCCCGCGCACCCCGATGCGCTCCACGCACTCCCGCTGTCTCGGCTTCACCTCCTCCGCGTAGGCGGCGAGGGAGGCCGCGCGCAGCCTGATTTCCAGCGGGAGCCGCTCGTCTCCGAGCAGTGATCCGACCTGCTGGTGCAGCTTCTCCGCGCGCGGCACCAGCGGCGCGAACGTGACGTCGTTCTCTGCCTCCATCTCCGCGAACATCGCGGGGAGATCGAGCCCCGTGAGATGGCGGGCGAGGTACGGGTCCCAGCTCTCTGTGAGGAAGCTCTCGTGTGCGTTCGGCAGCGCCCACAGCAGCCGCGAGTCGTCGGCGAACTGGCGGGCGACGAAGAAGCCGATATCCTCGTCGTGGGAGCGCGCGTAGGGCAGGCGGGTGAGGTCGATGGCCAGCTCCGCCGACCAGTCGCCGTCGTCGCGCGCGACCGCCACTTCGTAGTGGGCCGGCAGCTTCGCCCACATCGGGTCCCACCAGGCCTGCTGTTTGGAGGTGCCGTCGCTGTAGATGGTGATGTAGTGAGAGAGTTCGTGGGTGTGGGTCGTGTCGAGCAATACGAGCACCGACTCGGTCCCCGACTGGCCTGGGACGGTGCGACAGTCCAGCCCCACCAGCAGTGTCCGCGCATGTCGCGCCAGGTAGAGCGTCGTCTCCCGGCTCGGCTGCTCCGGATCGACGTCCACGCCGCGCGGATAGAAGGCGTCGGACTTGAGCGCCTCTTCCCAGCAGGCATCGTCGAGCTTGCCATCGAGCGCAGGCGCCGAGGTGACCACGGGGACGGTGAATTGCGGCACCGGCCCGACGAGCGGCAGACCGGCCCGGGCCGGGAGCGCCAAGGCGGCGAGTAGCAGTGAGATTCGAAGGACATGACTAGAGCGAGGCCGATGCAGGAAGCCCAGCATGAGTTAGTTCCTCCATTACGGAGTGGCCTTCCACGTACCAGCCGGCAGCCCTGCCGGACGTCCGTTGGTGCGGCTTGGCCGGCACGTTACACAGGCGGAGGGTCGCGCCGCGCGAGGGGATGTGCTCGGCGGGGAGTCGGGTTTTCCTACGGTCGGAGGATGCGGTAGACGAGGATGGATGCGGTTCCGTCGGAGTGGCGGGCGAGGGGTTCGAAGCGGCGGTGATCGGAGATCTCCTTCATGGCGGGCAGAGCGGGTGCGGTGTTGGTGGCGTCGGCGCGGGTGATGACATAGTGGGCGCCGATGGCGTCGGCGACGGCCAGGGCGGCATGGGCGCCGTCGGTGGGGAACTGGGCGCAGGGGATGCGGGCGATGTGGTAGAGGCCCCAGGCGCTGTCGGTGAGCACGGGGCCGGGATCCGGGCCGAGGGCGTCAACGGCCTTGGCCGCGACGAGCGGGTAGAGGGGTTGGGCCGCTCGCTCCGCCTCCGGGGGCGGGAAGGCCCACCAATAGCAGGGGGAGACGAGGACCGCCGCGATGACGACCCAGCCGAGTGCCACGTGAGCGCGAAGTCGGGCGAGATCGTAGAGGGCGACGGCTGCGCCGGAGCCGAGGGCGAGGAGGCCGGGCATGAGTGCGGGCAAGAGATGCCAACCGGTGCCTTTGAGAGTGGGGTAGGGGACGAGGAAGCAGGAGAGGATTAGGGCGAGCGGGAGGTAGGCGAGCCAGGGGACGGCCTCGCGGCGGAGATCGCGGAGCCAGAGGGCGGCGACGGCGAGGGCGGAGAAGAGCATGAGCGCCCTGGCGAGGATCCGGAGGCTGCGGTAGAACGCGTAGGCCTTCATCCCGGTGGCAACCACCTGGCTGGTCTGGAGGTAGTCATGGAGGGTGAGGTGGGAGTGATCGACACGGAAGAGGTCGTCGTAGTTGGTGAGGAAAGCGGTGCGGAGAGCACCGGCACCGGAGGGATGGCCGAAGACGAGAGTCTGTCGGGTCCACCAGGGGAGGGAGACGAGGGAGAATGCGATGAGGAAGTAGACAACAATTTCAATGGGGCGTGATTTCCGGACTCGGCGCCGGGATGCAATGGCGAGGCACAGGGCGACGAAGGCGAGGATGGCGCCGTCGGTGCGGGTGAGATAGGCAAGTGCGGCGAGGGCGCCGGCGAGGAGGGCGAGGGAGGCGCGCTCGCGCCAGGCGGCCCAGAGGGCCAGCAGGCTGAGGTTGACGAGGACGGCGTTGAGCATGAAGTGGTCGGGGAAGAGGGAGAGCTGGACGAGGTAGTAGCTGACGGCCGCGGCGGCGCCGGCGAGGAGCGCGGCCTCGCGGCGGCGGGTGAGGGCGCCGGCGATCCAGGCGGCGATGGCGCAGAGGAGCGCGCCGAAGATGAGAGAGGGATACTGGGCGACGCGGAGCGATGTGTCGCGGGCGATGGCGAAGGCGCCGGCGGTGACGAGAGACGTGCCGGGCATCCAGTAGCTGTTGCTGGGGACGGGCAAGCCGTCGGGGATGCCGGCGAGGTAGTGCCAGACGTAGTCGGCGACGAAGCCGCGGCCATGGTGGAGGTTTTCGGCGACCATGAGGTAGTAGGCGGCGTCCGCGGAGACGGGGATGGGGCGTGCGTAGGCGTAGGCGAGGCGGATGGCGAAGGCGATGAGGAAGATGACCGCGCAGGGGACGATGTACGGCTCCTGTTGCGGGCGTGCCCCAGTACTTGTCATGCGGTGCCCCTCTCGGACTATATACCATGAGTGGAGGTGTGAGTTCCGCACGATTGCGGGTGGGGGGCGGAGGCCGCGTTTCGGTCAGGGGCAGGATGCCCGTAAGTCCTGCGGGCCGGGGTGGCAGGGCTGATGTTTGGATCGGCGAAGTGAGGGCCGGGAGGGCGAGAGATGCGCGACCTGTTTGCCGTGTGGAAAAACACTCGGTTGGTTGTCCAAGTGGCCCTGACCGCTGGGCTCTACGCAGCCCTCCTCATTCCCTTCAAGCCGATACCGCTCGTTCCCGGCATCACGGAGGTGCGGCCGGCGAACGCGATTCCGATCGTGTGCGCGCTGCTCTTTGGGCCGGCGGCGGCGTGGGGTTCGGCGTTCGGTAACCTGATAGGCGACTTCTTCGGGACGCTCGGGCCGGGGAGCTTGTTTGGGTTCGTAGGGAACTTCCTGTTCGCCTATGTCCCGTACCGCGCCTGGGGCGCCCACAGGCTGGCGGGACGCGAGGCCGATGCCCCGATCACCGCCGGGCGCGGCCTCTGGGAGTACTTCCTTGTGACGGGCGCGGCGAGCCTCGTGTGTGCGGTCGTCATCGGGTGGGGCTGCGAGCTCCTCGGGCTGGCCCCCGGCTTTGCCGTGGCGAACATCATCGTTCTCAACAATTTCATTGTGGCAGCAATCCTCGGTCCGCCGCTCCTGCTGGCACTGTATCCCCGGGTCAAACGCTGGGGGCTGCTCCACTGGCAGATTCTCGGTCGCGACCCCGTCCGTCGTTCAGCGCGAGCCAGCCTCGGCGCGCTGCTGTGTTGGGTGGGGTGCGCGGCGGCGTTGGTTCTGGGCAATGCCGCGGTGATCCGCCAGGCCGGCGGAATGGAGGTCGTTCAGGCGGTGGCGGTGCCGCTGGGCGTGGTCGTGGTCGGGGTGTTGATGCTGTAGCCATAATGGACAGAAGACACGCTTCTGCCTCACAGCTATGGCGGCAGCCGGCGGGTACAGGTCCCTGAGATCTTCGAGCCGGGATGGCGGCCGCAGAGCGGCCCACCCACACGCTCGCCGAACCATCAGATGAAGAGCTCGCCGTGCTCTTCGCGGGTAGGGGTGAGGTCGATGATGCGGCCGATCCAGTCGTCGGGGCCGGGGGTGTGGACTTTGAGGTAATGGGGCGTGTGGCCGGCGAGGAGGTCGCCCTTCTCCCGTTCTTCGATGAGGACGGAGACGGTGCGGCCGATCCAGGCCAGGGCGGTGGCTCGAGCGAGGTCGTCGGCGAGGGCGAGCATGACGTCGGTGCGAGCCCGCTTCGTCTTCGGGGGCACCTGGTCGGCGCGCTCGGCCGCGGCGGTGTCCGGCCGGGATGAGTAGGGGAAGACGTGGAGGCGGGTGAAGGCGGTCTCGCGCACGAACGTCAAGCTGTGCTCGAATTGCCCGTCGGTCTCGCCGGGGAAGCCCACCATGATGTCGGTCGTGATTGCCGCGTCGCTCCAGACCTCGCGAACGCGCCCAACGAGGGAGGCGAAGTCGGCGGCGGTGTAGCCGCGCCCCATCGCGGCAAGCACGTCGTCGTCGCCGGACTGCAGGGGGAGGTGGAGATGGTGGCAGAGGGTGGGATGGTCGGCCATCTCGGCGAGGAGGTCGTCGGTGAGGTCCATGGGCTCGATGGAGCTGAGGCGGAGGCGGGGGATGTCGATCTCTCGGAGCTTCCGGAGGAGGGCGGCGAGGGTGGCGTCGCCGCGGTCGGCGCCGTAGGCGCCGAGGCGGACACCGCAGAGGACGACCTCACGGCTGCCAGCGTCTGCGAGACACTGGGCCTGGGAGAGGATTGCCGCACCCGGTTTGCTCACAGGCTTGCCGCGGGCGCTGGGGACGACGCAATAGGCGCAGCGGCGGTCACAGCCGTCCTGGAGTTTCACGAAGGAGCGAGTGCGAGACGGGAGATAGGAAGTCGCCCCGAGGGGAGCCTGGAGTCCCGGCAGGAAATCGGCAAGGGCAAGCTTGCGGGAGTTCGGGACGACGGCGGCGACGCCGGGTAGGTCGAGGAGGGCGTAGGGGTCGGTCTCGGCGAGGCAGCCGGTGGCGATGATGGTGGCCTCGGGATGCCCGCGGGCGAGGCGGCGAATGAGCTTGCGGGCCTTGGCATCGGCGGTGGCGGTGACGGTACAGGTGTTGACGATGTAGATGTCAGCCGGATCGCCGCGGCCGCCGATGGCATAGCCGCGATCTGCCAGCGACCGGGCGATCTCCTCGGAGTCGCACTGGTTGACCTTGCAGCCGAACGTGAAGACTCGAACGCGGGCGGAGGTCATTGGCCTATCAGAAGGATTCGTAGGGAGGGAGGGAAGCTCCTGCCGAACAGGGAGTTGCACGGAGATTCTGTGGGCAGGAGGCAAGCCGCCACGGCGCCCAAGGCTCCTGCCGAACAGGGTGGTGGGGCGCTAGAGGCCGCGCCCGGCGAACCAGGGGATGATGGAGCCGAGCCAGTCTTGGAGGAGGAATTGCATGCGGCCGATGAAGAGGGAGATGCGGGCCATGACGGTGTTGCCGAACATGGCGCCGAAGGCGATCATGAGAAACCAGCGACCGAGCAGGGCGGAGCGGCCGAGGCCGCGGCCGAAGCGGCCTTCGTGGGGGAGGGAGAAGAAGAAGTAGCTGAGGACGGTGAAGAGGATGATGGCGAAGATCCAGTGGTGGAGGACGATCTCGAAGAGGAAGCTCTGGAAGCCCATGCCCGCCTGGTAGTCGAGGGGCTTGAAGCAGGCGGTGATCTGGGGGGCGAAGAGGGGGAAGAACTGGCGGAAGAACGTGCCTGCGCCGACGCCGAAGAAGAGGCCCATCACGAGGCGGGCGAGCCAGCTCAGCCGACGGCTGTAGATGAAGTAGAAGAGGGCGCCGACGATCGGCGCGAAGATCCAGTACCACTTCCTGTCGTGGATCATGGGGTTCCACCATTTGCCCTCGAGGTTCAGGGCCCAGGTGGCCACGATCAGGTAGCCGGCGGAGAGGCCGACGAAGATGTGTTCGAAGAGGCGGGAGATGGGGTTCTCCCGGTAGAGGATGGTGTAGATGCCGAGGGTGGCGATGGCGGCGGCCCAGAGGATGAAGAGGTCGGGGCTCACGGCTGTCTGCCTCCGGTGCGGCCGCGGGCGAAGAGGTAGCCGAGATTGCCCAGGAGGATGAGGGCGACGATGAGGACGTGGGCCCAGGACTGGACGTTCATGATGGCGACGGCCTTGCCGGGGCGGTCGACCATGACCTCGAGTTCGGCGGCGCCCTTGGCGCCGACGAGCATGCCTTTGAGCTGGTCGGAGTCAAGATAGGGGTAGTAGATGGGGGCCATGACGGCGGTGTAGGCGGCGGCAAGCGGGGTCTTGTAGGGGCCCTGGATGAGGCCGATCCACATCTCGGTCATGGCGGAGAGGCCGGTGACGATGACGACGAGGCCGACCTGGTGGATGTCTGTGACGCCCTCCATGATGGGCAGCTCGGCGACGGGGGTGCCGTAGAAGTCGTCGCCGATGGCGTTGGGGATGTTCTTCGCGAGCGCCATGAGGACGTTCTCGTAGCCGTACTTGTAGCCCCAGTTGGCCCAGTCGACGCCATAGGCGGCGCCGTATTCCTTGGCCGCCTCCTGGGCGAGGTCGTTGGCGAGCTTGACGCCCATGGGCGGCTGGAGGTTCATGATGACGAACTTCTTCTTGTTTTGGAAGCAGGCGTGGATGATGGACTGGGTCTGGGGTCCGGTCTCGGCCTGGGTGCTGGCGTCCCAGTCGGTGGTGATGACGATGAGCTTGTCGTCGGGGACGGCGGCGATGGCCTGGTAGACGCCGCGGGTGGGGACGCTCGGGGTGATGGGGAGGCGGATGGGGAAGAGGAGCTGCCAGACGACGACGCCGGCGAGAAGCAGGTAGACGTAGTGGCGCGGGATCTGCTGGATGCGGTCAGAGAGGGTTGTGGGCTGCGGGGCGCTCATCTAGCTCTGCTCCGAGAAGAAGGTGCCGCGCTCGAGGCTGAGCCAGATGCGCAGCGACATGGCGAGCGCGCCGACGGCGATGCCGAAGATGATGCCGCGCTGGGCGGGGGTGTTGAGCCAGCGCAAGACCCATTCGCCGAGCATCTCCAGGCGGAAGAAGGCGGCCGGGCTGTCGGCCGGGATGAAGCTCGTGAGCCAGGCTCCGAAGGGGACCTGGCCGAGCATGACGATGAAGGCGGCGGCCATCATGAGGGTGGCTTCGCCGGTGCGGACGCGGAAGGCGCGGTAGGCGGCGGAGGCGATGTAGAAGGCGAGGAGGGAGAAGGTGGCGGCCTGCAGGGGCGCGAAGAGGCCGTTGAAGAGGATTTCGTAGACGACCTTAGGCCAGGGGAGGACGTCGGGCGGCGGTTGAGGGAGGTGGAGGTAGTGCTCCCAGAGGCCGAAGACGAGCATGGCGAAGGTGGCGAGGAAGAAGGCGAGGCTATTGTGCCAGCCAGGGCGGCGCTGGGCGAGGGCGCGGCCGTGGACCTGGAAGAGGCTGTAGATGCCGAGCCCGACGGTCAAGGCGCCGACGACCGTGAGCATGACGCTGACGGGCTCGATCCAGTCGGTGAGGAAGTTCTTCTCGGGGTCGCCGTGAACGGGATAGAAGTACTCCAGCCCGAAGAAGAGGCCGGCGATGAAGGTGACGAAGACGATGAGCCAGCGGCGGCCGCGGGGGCCGAGGAGGCGATGGAGTGCGACGATGAGGACGATGCTGCCGGCGAGGGCGAAGGCGAGGTAGAGGTAGAGCGCGGCCGGCGTCGGGGCGGGCGGGAACAGCCTTTGGAGAAGGCGGGAGAACCACATGTCAGCCGCCTCCTCCGAGCCAGGTGAGGAGGAAGTTCCTGTCGGGTGCGAGGATGGTGGCGAGGCCGACGCCGAGGAGGATGAGGGCGATCACGATGGCCTTGCAGATATCCTGGCCGACGAGACTGCCGGTGAGGGTGGGCTCGCGGGTGAGGTAGGCGCTGGCGGCGTAGTACTCGTCGCCGATAACGACGTAGTCGCAGGTGGCGATGAGGAAGGGGATCTGGGTGGGCTCGGGGCAGCCGGCGACCTGGAGGGCGCCGAGGGCGCGTCCGTTCTCGGCGAGGATGAGGGATTCGGCGTAGAAGGCTCCAAAGAGGAAGTTGGTGGCCGTCTCTTCGCGGGCCATGATGCCGACGGCGCCGAGGGCATAGGCGAACTGCTCGTCGGAGATGAAGCGGACATCCTCAGGACGGAAGTTCTCGGGCCGGCCGGCCGCGTCGTAGGCCTCGCGGACGGACTCCTCGGCGATGGGGAAGACGGTGGGGGAGCGGAGCCCGACGATGATGCGGGTCGCTCGAGAGGCGGCGAGGCGGACGATGTAGGAGAGGATGGCGAGGGCCTGCAAGGTGACGATGTTGATGGAGTCGAGGCCCGGGGAGAAGAAGATGGGCCGGCCCATCTCGGTGGCGCGGCCGACGGCCTCCTCGATGGCGGTGAGGCCGGGGATGCGGCGGATGAACATCTCGCGGCCGCGCTGGGCGAGCAGCACACTGGCGACGATGATGGTGCAGAGCGAGAGGAAGAGGAGCCGCATGAACCAGTTGGCGTGCTCGAGGCTGCCCACGGTCAGGTCGGCTCCTGGTTCTGCTGGTCGCTGAGCTCGGCGATGCGGTCGAGCAGCCGGTCGAAGGCGCCTCGGTCGGCCAGCACCTCGGCCGCGGCGTCGACCTCGGACATGCTCGTGAAGAGCGCCAGGAACGGGCGGAGGAAGAGCGCGGCCTGGCTGTAGATAAAGCCCATGGGGCGGTTGAGCTCGAGGAAGAGGAGAGCGGGGGATTCGAGGCGACGGGCGACGATCCCCCGGGCGAGCTTGTCGATGAGATCGTTCTTGCGCGCGTCTTCTGCGGCGCGCACGCTCGGGTCGAGTGGGCACGGCCGCAGGAAGCTAAACAGATGAGAAATCGTCTCCACCAGCCGCCTCCGCCTGTACGTGGTGGGCGATGAACGCCATGACGTCGTCGGCGTTGTCCTCGAACCAGAGATATATACCACGGAAGGCGTCGAGACGCGAAGGCTGGAGGAGGGGGCTGAGCTTGACGCCGAGGTCGTCGCGTGCGACGCGGCGGACTCGTGACCAGACCAGGCGGCGGCGGTGGAGCGGGCCGCGCGCCTCGGCGGCTTCGTTGGTGAGGGTGAAGGTGAGTGGGAAGAGGTAGTCGCTGACGGAGGCGATCAGGAGCGCGGCGGCGAGGAGCCCGAGGAGAACGCTCTGAAAGCCGAAGCCGGCGGCGAGGGAGGCAGCGGCGATGACGGCAACGGCAGCGGCCGCCTGGATGGGGCGGCGGCGGGCGAGGTGCGTGGTCCACTCCAGCCGACTCTCAGTCACAACCCCAGGTCGCCGCTGATGGTCTGCATGGCTTTGACGCCGGTCGCCACGAGCTCCTCCAAACTCAGCCCCAGCTCCACCTCACACGCTCTGATCTGGTCGCGGTTGGCGCCGCGGGCGAAGGACTTCTCTTTCATACGGTTGAGGACGAACTGGGCGTCGATGGCGGCGAGCTTCTTCTCGGGCCGGATGAGGGCGGCGGCGACGATGAGGCCGGTGAGAGGGTCGACGCACCAGAGGGCTTTGTCGAGGCGGGACTCGCGAGGGGCCTTGTCGGCGTGGGCGAGGACGGCGTGGACGATGCCGGAATCGAGCCCCTGCTCTTCGAGCATCTTCGCGGCGGGGAGGCCGTGGACGTCGGGGGAGTCAGCGGTCTGGTCGTAGTCGAGGTCGTGGAGAAGGCCGGCGAGCCGCCAGGCGTGCTCGTCTTCGTCGAGGCGATTGGCGAGGGCGGCGAGGACGGCTTCGCAGGCGAGGCAGTGCTTGCGCAGGTTCTTGTTTTTGACGTTGGAGTTGAGCAGGTTCAGAGCGGTGTCGCGGTCCATCATGGTGAGGGTTCGTCCTCCTCTCCGAAGACTTCGGCGGTGAAGGCGTAGAGCGTGCAGTCGCCTTTGCGCCAGGATCCTTTGGGGAGCCCGGCCTTGCGGCAGGTGTGGTCGAGGAACTCCTCGCGGTCCCAGCCCCATTCGCTGGGCACCTGGGGCAGGAGCAAGCCGCGGTTGGAGCCTTGCTCGATAATGAGGCCGTGCTTGCCGACCTCGATTTCGTTGACGTCGGTCACCTTCTCGGCGGGGCTGAGGAGAGAGATGTCGATGGTGAGGTCGGGGACTTCAGCCGGTTGGACGGCCGGGAAGCGGGGATCGTCGAGGGCGGCGGCGCGGGCCATGCGGACAACGTTGATGAGCATGGGCTCGCGGGCCTCGATGGTGCCGATGCAGCCGCGGAGCTCGCCTCGCTTCTTAAGGGTGACGAAAGCGGCGCCGAGGTTGTCGAACTCGGGGTCGTCGGCCTCGGAGGTGTAGCGCTCGCCGCGAGTGGCCGCTTCGACGGCCTCGCGGGCGATGCGCAGGAGCGTCTTCCGCTGTTCTTCGTTCAGCATATCTCCCCCTACTCCGATTGCTCGATCATGCGCCGGAATTCCTCTTCCGTGAGGAGGCGGACTCCGAGCTGCCGGGCCTTGTCGAACTTGGATCCGGGCGACTCTCCGGCGACGACGAAGTCGGTGTTATTGCTGACACTGGAGGTGGCGCGGCCGCCCTGGGCCTCGATCATCGCCTCCGCTTCGGAACGGGGGATGGTCAGGGCGCCGCTGAAGACGACGGTCTTGCCGGCGAAGGGGCCGGCGGCGGGGGCGCGCTCGCGGGCGGCGGGCACCTCGGCGGAGACGCCCGCCCTCTTGAGCTTGCCCAGCAGCTCTTTGGTCTGCTCTTGGCGGAAGAAGACGGAGACGGACTGGGCGATGACGGGGCCGATCTCCATCGTTTCAGCGAGCTCTTCCTCGGTCCCGGAGGCGAGCCGGTCGAGGGAGCGGAAGCGTTCGGCGAGGACGTCGGCGACGTGCCCGCCCACATGGCGGATGCCGAGCCCGGAGATGAGGCGGGCGAGGGGAGGATGTTTGGTCGATTCGATGGCGTCGAGGATATTCTGGGCGAGCTTGTCGCCCATGCGGTCGAGCTTGAGGAGGTCGTCTTTGGTGAGGAAGTAGAGGTCGGCGGGGTCGCGGACCATTTCCCTGGCGGTGAGCTGGGCGATGATCTTGGGGCCGACGCCTTCGGCGTTGAGCGCGCCCCGGGAGAAGAAGTGCTCGATGCGGCCGTTGATCTGGGCGGGGCAGGCGATGCCCGTGCACCGCCGCACCGCCTCTCCCTCCTCACGCACCGCGTCGGCGCCGCAGACGGGGCAGGTGTCGGGCATGACGAACGCGCGCTCCTCTCCGGTGCGCTTGCTGATGATGACGCTCACGACCTCGGGAATGACATCCCCGGCCTTGCGGATGACGACGGTGTCGCCGACGCGGACATCCTTGCGGGCGACCTCGTCTTCGTTGTGGAGGGTGGCCATCTGCACCGTCGAGCCGGAGACGACGACGGGCTCCATCATAGCGACGGGGGTGAGGGCGCCGGTGCGGCCGACGGAGACGAAGATGTCTGTGACGACGGTGGTCTGCTCTTCGGGCGGGAACTTGTAGGCGACGGCCCAGCGGGGGCTGCGGGAGACCTGGCCGAGGTCGCGCTGGAGGGCGAGGGAATCCACTTTGACGACGACGCCATCGGCTCCATAGCTGAGGTCGGCGTGCCTCTCCTGCCAATCGCGGCAGTAGGCGGCGGTCTCGTCGATGCCGCGGCAGAGCCGACGTTCGGGGCTCGCCCGGAATCCGCTGCGTTCGAGGTAGTCCAGCATTTCGCTGTGGCTCTCGAAGGAGAGACCTTCCATGACGCCGGTGCCGTAGACGATGATGTCGAGCCGGCGACGAGCCGTGATGGTGGAGTCGAGCTGGCGGACGGAGCCGGCGGCGGCGTTGCGGGGGTTGGCGAACAGGGGCTGGCCCTCTTCCTCGCGCTCTCGGTTGATGCGGGCGAACTCGCGCCGGTCGAGGTACACTTCACCGCGCACTTCGAGGAGCGGGGGCGGATCGTCCCCGAGCAGGCGAAGGGGGAGGGCGCGGACGGTGCGGAGGTTCTGGGTGATGTCCTCGCCGGTGGTGCCGTCGCCGCGGGTGGCGCCGCGGGTAAAGAGACCGTTCTCATAGGCGAGGGAGACGGCGAGGCCATCGACCTTGAGCTCCGCGAGGTAGTTGATCTCCTCGTCGGCGGGGAGGGCGAGGTGTCGCTTAACGCGCTCATCGAACGCGCGGAGCTCATCTTCGTCGAAGGCGTTGCCGAGGCTGAGCATGGGGAGGCGATGCCGAACGGACGTGAACTCATCGAGAGGCGCAGCGCCGACGCGCTGGGTGGGAGAGTCGGGGGTGATGAGGTCGGGGTATTGCTCCTCCAGTTCCTGGAGCTGGCGAAAGAGAGCGTCGTACTCGGCGTCGCTGATCTGGGGCGAGTCGAGGACGTAGTAGCGGTAGTTATGGTAGCTGAGCTGACGACGAAGCTCTGCGACGCGGGTCCGTACGGACTCGGGGGCTTCCGCCATCCCTGGTGTCGCTCCTGCATCCGAGGTGAAGGCTACGCCTAATGGTTGTTACGGCGAAACCGGGGCTAATCCTGTTGGTTCGGCGCGCTGCCGAGGTTGGGGCCAGGAGGAACCCTGACTCGGAAAGCCAAGAGAACGAGCAGGCGAGGCCTTTACTGAGGGACCGCGGCGCGTCCTCGCGGCCTGAGAGCCGCTACGAGCACGGAGGCCCTGAGCGCCGAGGGGTCCAGGCGGCTTTCGAACCGGCCATGAGATCCTAGGGCAGGCGCGCTAGGGGGGACGAGAGCATGCGGAGACACGGTTGGGCCTGGGCGATGGCGGGTCTGGTGGCACTGGCGGCGATTGCCGCTCACCTGGCCCTCTACGAGGCAGTGAACCCAACGGCCGCGTTGGAGATACGAGTCTTTCGCGAGGAAGCGACCGAGATCGCGTGGGCCTTCCTCAAGCGAGAGGAGATCGCGCTTCCCCCCAGCTATCGACACGTTACTACGTTCTACACGTACGAACCCGAGAAAGCCTATCTGGAGCAAACGCTCGGCCTGGAGGAGGCGAATCGCGTGCTGCAACGCGAGGGGTTCGTCTACCGCTGGGGCACGCGGTGGTTCGAGGCCGAGGAGTATGAGGAGTTTCTCGTCGAGGTGGACCCCGACGGGCGGGTGCTGGGCTATTGGCGGGACCTTCCCGACGACGCTCCCGCGCCCGACTCGGAAGCGCCGCGGGAGGTGGCGGAGGAATTCATCCGGCGGGTGGCCGGCCTCGACGTCAGCACGTACGCGCTCCAGGACTCGTCCGAGGAACCCCGGCCGAACCGAACCGACTACGGGTTCACCTGGGAGCGACGCGACCTGAAGCTGGGGGAGGCACGCCAGCGGGTCACTGCCGTCGTAACGGGCGGAGAGGTGATCTACTACGACCGATTCCTCTGGATCCCCGAGAGCTTCGAGCACGAGTTTGATAAGCAGCAGGAGAAAGGGAACCTGTTGGCGGGGATCGCGGGGGCGCTCTCGTTGGTGTTGGGCCTCGTCGCGCTCGTCGCCATCGTGCAGGGACTGAAACGACGGACGCTCCGATGGCGCCCCGCGGTCCCGGTGGCCGCCATCGTAGTGCTCGTCGCCCTTGCCAACGACCTGAACGCGCTCCCGCTTGCCTGGGACTACTTCGATGTAACCCAGACCGAGTTCAGCTTCCTCCTGGATCACTTCATCAACTTGTTCCTGTCGCTGGTGGGGCAGTTCCTGGGTGTTCTCGGTGTCGTGGCGGCCGCGGAGTGGCTGTTCCGGGGCGTCTATCGGGACCGGCCGCCACTCTACCGGTGGCTGACGCGAGACGGACTGGCGAGCAGCGGCGGGAGGAAACGTCTGCTGGCCGGCTATCTGCTGGCGGCGGCGCACCTCGGCTACGTGACCGTGTTCTACTTCGGGGCTGGCCGATATGTGGACGCCTGGATGCCCTCTTCCGTCCCCTACGACGATCTGTTTAGCACGGCCGTACCGTGGGCCTATGCCCTCCTCATCGGCGTGCAGGCGGCGGTGAGCGAGGAGTTCATGTTTCGCGTGTTGGCGATCTCGTGGCTCAGGCGCGTCCTCAAGTGGGAGTGGCTGGCCATCGCCATTCCGGCCGTCATCTGGGGCTTCCTGCACTGCAGCTACCCGAACACGCCGTTCTACATCCGCGGCGTCGAGCTGACGATCTGGGGACTGGTGTTGGGATGGGTGTTCGTTCGGTTTGGCGTACTCCCGAGCCTCATTGCCCACGCCACGTTCAACGCGGTGTTGGTGGGGGAGTACTTCCTGACGAGTGTCGTGTGGCTCCCGCGCCTCAACTTCGTCGTCGTCCTGGTGGCGGTGGCGAGTCCGTTCGCGGCCGCGGTGTGGTGGTCGCGCCGAAGGCAGGAGTCGGCCGCGCCGACCGCGGCCGCGACCCCGGATGGGACCGTCTCGGCGACGAATGTCGAGTACGAGGAGCAGATGCAGGCGCAGGCGGAGGGGGAGCCGCGCCCGGTCCCCTTGTCGCGGTCGGAGCCGGCCTGGCAGCCGCTCCCGCGCCGGTCGTGGCGGCTGGGAGTGGTTGGTCTGGTCGTCGGTGTGGCGCTGGTCGGAGGCGTGGAAGTCGTCGCTCCGGAGGAGCCATCGCGGCCCTGGCGAGCGGAGGAGTTGAAGGCACTGAAGACCCCGTATGTGAGCCGGGGAGAGGCTATCGACATCGCGGCCGAGGTGCTGGCTCGGGAGAAGGCCGATGCCCAGGGCTGGTTGCTGTCGACGTCGGTGGAGGAGTACGAGGTCGGGGAGAGCGCGGGTGGGTATCTGGAGCAGTTCCTGGAGCCGGCCGACGTGGGCGAGCTGGCCGCCCGGATGACGACACCGGGGTTCCTCTGGGCGGTGGAGTGGCAGAAGCCACTGGCGCGCGACGCCTGGGTGGTGCGCGTGCAGGCCGACGGGGGGGTGTGGGATGCGATGCGCCTGCGGCCCGAGGAGGCGAAGGCCCCCAGCAGCTCGGAGGCGGAGGCGAAGCGGCTGGCGTCGGAGGCATTGCAGGCGCGAGGTCTGGACCTAAGCCGGTATGAGCTGACGGGGTCGCGCACGTTCGAACACCCCGAGAGGACGGCCCACTATCTCACCTGGGAGCCGAAGACGCTGACGGTCGGAGAGGCGCAGTTCATGACCGAGGTGTCCGTGGAGGGCGGCCGCGTGAACCGGGTCGAGCGGTACATCACGGAGCCGGATTCGTACTCCTTCGAGCAGGCGAAGGAGGGGCCGCTGCGCTCCCTCGGCCTGGCCCTGACGACCCTGCTGGGCGCGGCCCTCTTCCTCTGGTTCGCGTCGACCTACCTGCGAGCAGTCCGTTCCTATGAGGTGGATTGGAGGTCCGCGCTGAAGGCGGCGGTTTGGGTGGGTGCGCTCGCGGGGCTCCTGATGTTGCTGGCCATCCCGAACGTCTGGGCGGACCTGCCGGAGACAGTCTCCCCCGCCGCCTATCTGGTCGGCCTCGTCGTGGGATATGTGGTCGTGCTTGCGCTCTTGATTGCGCTGCTCACCGCGGTCTTCGGGGTCGGCGGCTCGCTCTGGCAAACCTGGTTTCCGGACGTGCCAGGGCCGGGTTTCTGGTGGCGCGCTGCCTGGCGGCCGCTCGCCTATGCGAGGCTGTGGCGCGAGGCCGTGCTCGCGCAGATTATCCTGGCCGGCATCGTGCTCCCGCTGATGGGGCTCGGCAAGATGCTGACCAAGCTCATTTACTTCCTGGCGCCAACTGCGGAGGCGGCCGGGAGCGTGCGTCTCCCGCCGTGGGTGCTAGCAGCGGCGGCTCCACCGGCTCCATCGGAGCCTTTGGGCATCCAGTGCCTGTCGCCAGGCCTCACCTCCGTTGTGGTGGCGCTCACGGCCGCAGGGGGCTTGCTGCTCCTCTGGGTGGCCCTCGTCCCTCTGGCGAAACAGATGTTCCGGGGAAAGCGAGCCGCGATCGCGTGGCTGGTCATCGTGGCGACCTCCTCAAGCCTCGTCGCTGCGGCCGACTGGCGGGAGGCGGTCCTCGGCGTGGTGATGGTGCTGTTCTCGGTCTGCGGTTTGTGGGCGGCTTTCGTGTATGTCCTCCGCTGGAATTCGCTGGCCATTTTCGCCGGTTCCATTACCATCTTCCTCGTCGGCAGCGCCTCTGATCTGCTGTGGTTCCCCGCACATCGTGCCGGCGCCATCGCGCTCTATGGGGCAGCCGCGATCATCGTGCTGTGGGCCATCATCGGAACGGTGGTGGCGTGGCGGCGGGGGTCCGAGGTAGCGGAGACGTCAGCGGGCGAGCACATCAGTTTCGCCCTCGCATCTGCGGCTGAGTCCGACGGGGGTTATGAGGGCAGCGCGGGCGGGGAGTCAAAGGAGACCGAGACTCAATCGCCAGGCGACTGGAGCTAGCGCGACGGCGCGTTCGCGCAGTGAGAGCGTGTCGTACTCGGCATCGCTGATCTCGGGCGAGTCGAGCACGTAGTAGCGGTAGTTATGGTAGTTGAGCTGGCGGCGCAGCTCCTCGACTCGCCTGCGGACTGTCTCCGAGATTGAGTCTGCCACGGCCGGGCCCCGCCTCTGGGAAGATGATGTACGTGGGTGTTACGGCGCGAGCGCGATAATTCCTGTTGCTCGGCGTTCGACGCGGGACCAGGCGGACGCCGTCTGTGGGGCGACGGACAGCGCGAGAGACGAATCTAAAGGTGTGCATGGCGGTGTGCGGAACACTAAAAGGTCGACTGGAAATGATCGCTGCACGCGGAGGAATCGTATGGGCAAGTTAGCACTGACGGGCGGAAAGCCGGTGGGGGCGGTAAAGCCGGCGGCGTGGCCGGTGATCGACGAGGAGGATCGGCAGGCGGTGCTGCGGGTGCTGGAGAGCCACGAGTGGTGCCGCCTGTGGGAGGAGTCGGAGGCGGTGAAGTTCGAGCAGGCCTTCGCCGGCTATCAGGAGACCAAGCACTGCGTTGCGGTCTCCAACGGGACGGTGGCGATCGAGCTGGCACTACTGGCGGCGGGGATAGAGGCGGGGGACGAAGTGATCGTGCCGGCGGTGACGTTCATCGCGACGGCGTCGGCGGTTTCGATGGTCAACGCGGTGCCGGTCTTCGTCGATATTGTGCCGGAGACCTGTCAGATAGATCCAGCCGCGGTGGAGGCGGCGATTACGCCGCGGACGAAGGCGATTATCGGCGTGCATTACGGCGGCTACCCGGTGGACTTCGACCGGCTGCTCCCGATTGCGAAGAAGCACGATCTGGTGTTCATCGAGGACTGCGCGCACGCGCATGGGACGGAGTGGAAGGGCCGGAAGGTGGGGGCGCTCGGCACTGCGGGGACGTTCTCGTTCCAGATGTCGAAGTCGCTTCCGGGGGGCGAAGGCGGCGCGGTGCTCATGGATGACGACGCGCTGTACGAACAGGCGCGATTGCTCCACAACATCGGGAGGGGGACGGCGCCGCGCGAGTACGGGCACGTTCTGGTCGCCTCCAATTACCGGATGTCCGAGTTCCAGGCGGCGGTGCTGAGCAGCCAACTCAAGAAGCTGCCCGCGCAGGTCGAGAGGAAGCACGAGAACGGGGAGTGGCTGGCGTCGGAGCTGGAGAAGATCGGGGGGCTGCGGCCGTTGAAGCGAGATCCGCGGATCACGAAGCGCGGGTACTACTTCTTCGTGATGCGCTATGACCCGGAACAGTTCCAGGGTGCGCCTCGGGAGAGGTTCGCGGCGGCGATCGAGGCCGAGGGAATGGACATGCTGTGGGAGGCGTACCAGATGCCGCTGTACGCCAATCGAGCCTTTCAGAAAGCAGGGCGCGGCAACACGGGCCCCGTGCGGGTGCCGTCGCTGAACCCGGGGCAGGATTACGATAATCTGCACCTTCCGGTCTCGGAGAGATTCTGCTACGAGGAGCAGCTCGTCATGGGGCACGAGTGGCTGCTGTCGGAGCGTGCGGAGCTGCAGAAACTTGTCCGCGCGGTGGCGAAGGTCAAGGAGAACGCGGCAGAACTGGTGCAGTAGAAGCTGTCCGCGGCTCCGCCCCGGGTCGGCTTCCCCGGGCGGTCCGCGGCGTGATACGGATTCTCTTGCATTACGGCTACGACCGTAATGCAAGAGAATCTGCTGTGTGAGCATCACGCCGTGCGCGGTAGAGTTTCTTGCATTATGGGTGCTCCTAACCATAATGCAAGAAACTCTATAGGACCGCGGTCGATTTCGTGAGGGAGAGGTGAAGAGATGATACGGATGTGTGCGTTGGTCGCAGCGCTGCTGACGGCGCTGTTGGTTTGTGGATGTCAGGCGCAGCAGGGGGCGGGAGAGGAGAATACCGTGGGAGCAGCGCGGAAGCTGGGCACGCCGACTGAGAACAAATCGGTAAAGATGGACTCCGGTCTGGAGTACATCGATGCAAAAGTGGGGGAAGGGGCGGAGGCGAAGAGTGGGCAGCTGGTGTCGGTGCACTATACGGGCTGGCTCCTGAACGGGACGAAGTTCGACAGCTCTGTGGATCGGGGGCAGCCGTTCGAGTTCCCGCTCGGGGCCGGTCAGGTGATCAAGGGATGGGACGAGGGTGTTGCGGGGATGAAGGTCGGCGGCCTGCGCAAGCTCATCATCCCGCCGTATCTGGGATACGGAAGCCGGGACAAAGGCGCGATTCCCCCGAACTCGACGCTGATCTTCGAGGTGGAGCTGCTGGGGGTGAGGTAGCTGACGGCGGGGACGCGTGAGTCGGTAGGAAGATGAGACCGATGGGGCAGGAGCTTGTCTCCTGCCCTAGCTTCGGCCCACGAGACGGAAGCTGGCGCCGTGGGGGATGTACTCGGCGCTGATGGGGAGGGTGTCGTTGATGTATTGGGTGAGGGTGATCATGCCGGGCTCTTCGGAGACGCCGTGGTTAACGCGGATGATGCTGTGGTCGCTGTCGGCGGCGAAGGCGATTCCCTCCCAGTACCAGTTCGAGTCGTCGCAGATGATAGACGCCTCGCAGTCGAGCTGGTGGAACACCTGGATGTCACAGTAGCAGCCGGTGCCGATGCCCACTTTGAAGATGATCTGGTCGGGCGGGCCGATGACCTGGACGGCGGATTCGCCCAGCTCGGCCGTTCTGGAGGCGATGCGCCCGGCCAGACTGTCGAGGGTCATGGGCTCGATGTCATAGCGATGCTGGAAGGTGTTGGCGCTGCGCGCAGCCGGGGTGTCACCGAGACCCAGGTGTCTCGCCCACGCGTACGGGATGCCGATATCGGGCATGGCGTCCCAGGCGTCGTGAATGCGCAGGACGACGAGGCCGCGCTCCTCGATGAGGCGGCGCTTATGCTCGGCGGTGCGGCGTCTGATGGAGTCGGCCGGCCACGATGCGACCGCGGCGAGCTCGTCCGCGTGGACCCAGAAGGTGGGCTCGTGGGTGATGAGCATGCCGCAGCTGTGGGCGATCGCCTCGCGAACGTTCTCGAAGGTGCTCATCCAGGTGACGCCGACGCGGGTGATGTGTTTGTCGGGGTCACCGATGATGATGCGATCTACCGACTTCTCCGGCTCGATCCAGTGGGTGATAGAGCGGAAATGATTGAGGATCTCGCCTGCGGTCATCCTGTTTCTCCACCCGGTATCGGGGTGGAGGTTCACCGGCCGGGGTGAGAGGTCCTGCCAGACGTTCGGTTAGGGCACAGGGCGTGGCCGTGCTCCCCCTACAGCTTCTCTAAGTTCGCGTATTCGGGGTCGAGTCTCTTGATTCCCTTGGCGGGGAAGGCGACGGAGATGACTGTGTCTTCACCCGTGCCGTTCACCGACACCACCATGCCCTGGCCGAAGGCGGGGTGGCGGACCTTGTCGCCGGCGCGGAAGGCTGGCTCGCCGGCGCCGGCCTCTTCGAGGATCTGCTGGGCCTCGGCGGAGCGGGTCACGTCGGCCGACTCCCAGGTGATGTGGCGCGGGGCGACGGGGCCCATGGGCTCGATGAGTTCGTCGGGGATGTCTTGGAGGAAGCGGGAGGGCATAGTCCGGTTGGTGAACCCGTAGATGGTGCGGTATTCGGCGGAGGTGAGGAAGAGGCGCTCCTTGGCGCGGGTGAGGCCGACGTAGCAGAGGCGGCGCTCCTCTTCCAGCTCCATCGGGTTGTCGCTGAAGGCGGCCCGGGCGAGGGGAAAGAGGGCCTCCTCCATTCCGACCACGAAGACGACGGGGAACTCAAGCCCCTTTGCGCTGTGGAGGGTCATGAGGGGGACGGCCTCGACGCCTTCCTCGAGCATATCGGCGGTCGTGAGGAGGGCGACGTTCTCCAGGAAGCCCGCGACGCTGGGCTCTTCGGCCTCTTCTTCGTACTCGTGGGTAGCGCTGAGCAGCTCCTGGATGTTCTCCAGTTTCCCACGGGCCTTGATCGTGCCTTCGTGCTCGAGGGCTCTGCGATAGCCGGACTGCTCGATGACGGCCTCGGTGACATCCGTGAGGGAGGAGTCTTTCATCACCGCGCGGAGGCCCTCGATCAGGCGGACGAACTGAACGACGGCGTTCTGGGCGCGGGCGGTGAGCTGCGGGATCGCCTCCGCGTGGCGGGCGGCCTCGAAGAGAGACAGGCCGCGTTCCAGGACGGTCTGCTCGAGGTGCTCCAGGGTCGTCTTGCCGATGCCGCGAGTGGGCCTGTTGATGATGCGCTTGAGGCTGACGGAGTCGGCGGGGTTGTGGAGCACGCGCACGTAGGCGAGGATGTCCTTCACTTCCTCCCGGTCGTAGAACCGCATCCCGCCGACGATGCGATAGGGAATGCCGCGGCTGACGAAGAGCTGCTCGAAGACGCGGGACTGGGCGTTGACGCGGTAGAGCACGGCGAAGTCGCGGTGGGTGCGGCTTTCGTGCTGAACGAGGTGGTCTATGGTGTCGGCGACGAACACGGCTTCGGCGTGCTCGTCGGCGGCGCGGTGGGTGACGATCTTCTCGCCTTCCTCCGAGCTGGTCCAGAGATGCTTCTCGCGGCGGGTGCTGTTGTGGCGGATGATCTCCCAGGCGGCGCGAAGGACGTTGCTGGTGGAGCGGTAGTTTTGCTCGAGCTTGATGACCTTGGCGTCGGGGTAGTCCTCGTCGAAGCGCATGATGATGCGCATGTCCGCGCCGCGCCAGCCGTAGATGGCCTGGTCGTCGTCGCCCACGACGCAGAGGTTGCGGCGCTTGGCGGCGAGCTGCACGATGAAGCGGTACTGGGCGAAGTTGATGTCCTGGTACTCGTCCACGAGGAGGTGGTGGAAGCGGTCCTGGTAGCGCTCCAGGACATCGGGGTTCCGCTCGAAGAGCCAGACGACATAGTCGATGAGGTCGTCGAAGTCACAGGCGTGATTGTCGCCAAGTCGGTTCTGGTAGAGGGCGTAGACGCGGGCGACGATCTCGTCGTAGGGCCGACCGCCGCGCCAGTTGAAGTACTCCCGAGGCGGGATGAGTTCGTTCTTGGCGTTGCTGATCTCGTTGAGGATTCTGGATGGGACGAACTGCTCGGGGTCGAGATCGAGGTCGCGCAGGCAGTCCTTGATGAGAGCGCCCTGGTCGGACTCGTCGAAGACGACGAAATCGGTGGGGACACCGACGCGCTCTCCCTCCTGGCGGAGGAGGCGGGCGCAGACGGAGTGGAAGGTGCCGACCCAGACGTCCCAGTGCTGGCGGTTAAGGAGCCGGCGGAGGCGCTCCTTCATCTCGTTGGCCGCCTTGTTCGTGAAGGTGACGGCGAGAATGTTGAAGGGCGACACCCCGCGCTCCCGGATCAGGTAGGCGGCGCGGTGGGTGAGGACGCGGGTCTTGCCGCTTCCGGCGCCGGCGAATATCAGGAGGGGTCCGTCGCCGTACAGGACGGCCTCCCTTTGGCGGTCGTTGAGCCCCGCGAGGACGGGGGAGTCGGCGTGTTCAGACATGTTCACCACAATCAGGGATCTGGAACGGCGAAACGGCCGCCCGCGGTCATTCTATCACAGAGCGGCGGGGCCGTCACATTGGCATGATCTTTGGGGCGGGGAGTGTGGAATCAAGGTGGGGGGAGCGCAGAAGGAAACATGGTTGTGAGATCTCTGCTAGTGCTGCTGCTCTCGGCGGCCGGGACACTGGCCGGGTTCGCGTACGGACGGTCGCAGTGGTCCGACATCTGGCCTGAACTGAGCCGGCTGAACCTGACCTGGACGGTCGGGGTCGGCTGGCTGACAGGCACGGCAACCGGTGTGTGCGCGGCACGAGCGATGGCCCGGTGGCGCGGCAGGGGCCCGGGGCGGAAGGTCTGGTGGCGACGAATCGCGGAAGGATCGATTGTGGTGATGGCCCTGGCCCCGGGCGCGATCTGGATCATGGCGGTCACGCCGGCGGGGCTGATGCGCGAGGCGGGGCCGGTGACCAGGCTGCTCGGGGAGCGGCGGCCGAATATCGTGCTGATCGGCATCGACGCGCTGCGGCCCGACCACCTGGGGGCGTACGGTAGCAGGGCCGGTCTGACCCCAAACCTCGATGAGTTCGCGCGGGAGGCGACACGGTACGAAGCCGCCTACGCCGCCTCGTCCTGGACGCTGCCGTCATTCGGCGCGTTGCTTGCGTTGCGTTCTCCGTCTGAGTCCGTCGTCATGTTCACAGAGGGGGAAGACGGCGAACGCTACTTCGACCGAGCCGCAGTGTTCGCAGATGCTCCTCTGCTCGCCGAGCGCTTGTCTTCGGAGGGGTATCGGACGGCTGCGGAGTTGACGAATCCGTTTCTCGCCGGGACGAAGGGCTGGGAACGGGGCATCGATTTCTTCCGGAACGAGGATGGCTCGGATACGGACGCGCTGCTCACGATGAGGACCACGCGCGCCGAGATCGTCACGGGAAACGCGTGTGACTGGCTGCGTCTGAACCGATACCAGCCGTTCTTCCTGTGGATGCACTACCTGGATCCGCACGCCCCGTACGGGTCGCCTGAGACTCCCGAGGAGCTGCGGCGCGCCTATCCGGGGGAGTGGGAGACGGCGCGGCGGGACTGGTACGAAGAAATGCAGGATGCGCCGGCGGAGGTACGGGCGAGGTATCAGCAGTTCTGTCGGGAGATGTACGCGGAGGAAGTGCGGTACGCGGATCGGTGCGTGGGGAAGGTTCTGACCGAGCTGAAGCGCCGCGG
>Ga0307379_10003268_pt1 | contig 23620 bp, 20 predicted proteins | sample UN2MG_FD_202237 | JGI IMG/M metagenome (GOLD analysis project Ga0307379, IMG submission 202237) | Soil microbial communities from Risofladan, Vaasa, Finland - UN-2 | ecosystem: Environmental > Terrestrial > Soil > Coastal area > Acid sulfate soil | place: Finland: Risofladan, Vaasa | collected... | reverse complement strand
GAAGAGGGAATAGAAATTACCGTTAACTAAGATAACACAATTTCTCAAAAAAGAAGGACTTTTGACAAGCAATACAGTATATAGATAGTAGTCTGTTTTATATAAAATTATAGTTTTTCTTAAATAAATTAAAAAAAATCAAACTTTTTTTGTATTTTTTTAAATTATTATCCTAATTCTTGCCATACTGTAGTCGCAGCACCATGATATGATTGTAAAGAATATTAATTGTAATTAAAAAAATGAACTTGTGAAGCCTGACCCTAAAGAATTTATTGAAAAAGAATTAAAGAAAAATAACATAGAGGTGTGAATATGGGAAACTTTCAGGAAAAAATTAGTTTTATATGGGATTTAGCAGATTTATTGAGATTTGCATATAAAAGGAATGAACGTCAAAAAGTAATTCTCCCCTTTACAGTTCTTAAACGATTTGATTGCGTTTTAAGTGATTCTAAAAAAGCGGTTCTTGAAACTTACCACAGGTATAAAGGCCAGTTTGAAAATATGGAACCCGTTCTTTTAAATGCTGCAAAGGACAGAAATGACAATTCACTGAGATTCTACAACTACTCAAAATATGATTTTAAAGCTCTACTTGAAGACCCCGAACATATTGAGCAGAATTTAATGAATTATCTTGATTGTTTTAGTATGAATGTACAGGATATCTTTGAGAATTTTTATATCAAAGCCCACATTGCCCGGTTAGCTAAGGCAGATCTGTTATTCCTTTTAATTAAGAAATTCTCTGAATCAAAGGTTGATCTACATCCTGATGTTGTTTCTAACCATGAGATGGGAACTATTTTTGAGGAATTGATCAGGAAATTTGCGGAGCAATCAAATGAAGAAGCCGGGGAGCATTTCACCCCCAGAGACGTTGTTAAATTAATGACAAAATTAATTTTGATTGAAAACGGCGAGAATCTAAAAAAGGAAGATATTATTAAAACCGTATATGATCCTGCTTGTGGCACAGGAGGAATGCTCACCAGTTGCAAAGATTTTATGACGAGCATAAATAAAAATATTGATGTTGTTCTGTTTGGCCAAGAATTGAATGAGGAGATTTACGCCATATGCAAGGCAGATATGCTGATGAAAGGGGAAAATGATGAGAATATTAGAGGTCCTTTAAGTACGCTTTCTAGAAATCAGTTTCTTGATGAGAGATTTGATTTCATCATATCCAACCCTCCTTATGGCACTAAATGGGAGCAGGACGAAGATGCTGTGAGAAAAGAAGCAGAAAGAGGATTTGAAGGCAGGTTTGGAGCAGGATTGCCAAGGATAAATGATGGACAGTTGTTGTTTTTACAGCATATGATTTCCAAGATGAAAATAGATGAAAAATCAAGGATTGCAGTTATTACGAATGGCTCTCCATTATTCACGGGTGACGCTGGGCAAGGAGAAAGCAATATAAGGAAATGGATGATTGAAAACGATTTAATAGAGGCTATAATTGCTCTGCCCGACCAATTATTTTTCAATACAGGTATTCATACATATATTTGGGTCTTAACAAATGAGAAACCTCCAGAAAGAGTCGGAAAAATACAATTGATTAATACTATTGCTTTCTTTAAAAAGATGCGTAAGAGCCTAGGGAACAAGAGAAATTATCTTAATGTTGAAGACATTGATAAAATTGTTGAGCTGTATGATAACTTTAAAGAGAATAAATATTGTAAAATTTTTGACAATGAAGAGTTTGGCTATACCAAGGTAATTGTTGAAAGGCCTTTGCAGTTGAATTATCATATTACCGAAGAGAGGCTGGAGAATCTTTATTCTGTCAATTCCTTTGTACGATTAGCAGAAAGCAATCAGAAAGACCCGGAGAAAAAGTTAGAAAAAGAGGAAGAAGGAAAGAGAAAGCAGGAAGAGATTATCAATGCGTTAAAGGGTATCGGGAATCATTTATACAAGAACTGTGACGAATTTGAGTCAAAGGTAAAAAAGGCATTAGATGGATTTAATTTATCCCAAAACTTAATTAAAAATATTATTCTTGTTTTGTCTGAACATGATGATTCCGCAGATTATGTTCGGGATAAAAAAGGAAACAAGATTCCTGACCCTAATTTAAGAGATTCTGAGAAGGTTCCATTAGAACAAGATATTAAAGAATATTTTGAAAGAGAGGTTAAGCCCTATTACTCTGACGCCTGGATGGATAGAAAAAAGGACAAGATTGGTTATGAGATCAACTTTACTAAATATTTTTATAAGTATAGACCACCAAGACCTCTGGAAGGAATTGAGAGCGATATAAAAGAGGTTGTTGCTGAAATTCAAGAACTTTTGAGAGAGGAATTATAGTGAAACTGTATGACATTAAAGGCAAAGTACAAAATGCTTTAAATACGTTTTATAAAAATGATTCCTTTTTAATTGAGAAAAATTATGTGAGAGGTGTTTAGCTCATAGAGTAGCTGTCTATTTGGAAAATGAAATATTTCCGGGTTATTTTATTGATTATGAGTATAATAAATCGCACCTCAATAAAAGTAGTGAACTGAAAAGGGTATCCAATCCAAATGGAAATTTTATTGACATAATAATTACCAAAAGAGATGGCAACTATCAAAATGACTTGATTTGTATCGAAATTAAATGATGGGATAATTATCATGAAAGAAATAAAGATAGAGACAATCTTAGAATCCTAACAAAAGGGGACCGGTTCGGTTATGAGTACGGATTTTATATTATTTTAGGTAAAAGCAAAGAAAAAACAAAGATAGAGGTTTACATTAAGGGAAACAAAATGGAAGAATTTAAATTGGTGGATGAAAATGAAACTTAAATCATATCCAAAATATAAAGAATCGGGAATCGATTGGATTGGGAAGATTCCTGAAGGGTGGGAAGTGTATAGATTAAAATTCTTATTATCCTCTTTAGAATCTGGTAGCAGAGAAACTGGTGGCGGGAATCAATTAGATAAAGGGGTTTTTAGTGTAGGAGGAGAACATATTAACTGGGATGGAACATTAAATTTAGAGAATACTAAATTAATCTCTGAAAAATATTATCATCTAATGAATAAAGGTAAACTAAAAATTAATGATGTGTTATTGGTAAAAGATGGTGCTACTATAGGAAAAACAGCAATTCTAATAAAAAAAGAATTTAAGAAAATGGCTGTTAATGAACATGTTTTTTTAATGAGGTCAAATAAAAGAATAGATCCTAAATTATTATATTATTTAATTTGCGGTGATTTCGGATTCAAACAAATAAAGCTTACAGAGGTTGGTTCTGCTCAAGGAGGAATAAATCAAGATTTCATTGCGAAAGTTTATTTTTCCATCCCAGAAGATAAACAAGAACAAATCGCCATTGCCAATTTTTTAGACAAAAAAACCGCTAAGATTGATACCATGATTGAGAAAGACAAAAAATTAATCGAGCTTTTGAAAGAAAGGCGGGACTCCTTAATAAATCATGCTGTAACAAAAGGACTTGACCTGAATGCAAGAATGAAAGATTCAGGAATTGACTGGATTGGCGAGATTCCTGAAGGGTGGGAAGTTGTGAAATTAAAATACAATATTTATGAAAAGAAAACTAAAGATATTGCTAAAAATCCGAGTACAAAGTTTATTGGATTAACACATATTGAAAGTGAAACAGGTAAGTTGATCTCTTCCTCAACACTAGAAGAGATTGATGGTGAATCTGTAAGATTTAAAGAAAATAATGTCTTATTCGGTAAATTACGTCCCTATTTAGCCAAGGTTATTAAAGTAGATTTTCGAGGGTCATGTACGGGGGAGTTAATTGTTTATGAGGTTGGGGAAAATGTTGATTCAAAATTTCTATTTTATAGACTTCTTTCAAAAAGTTTTATCGATTTAGTTAACTCAACAACTTATGGTGTAAAAATGCCAAGAGCAGATCCTACACAATTAAGTAACATTAAGATTGCCTGGCCACCGCATCTCAAGCAAATTGCCATCGCTAACTTTCTAGACAAAGCCACCGCAAAAATAGATAAAATCATAAAATTAATAGAAAAGAAAATTAAACTTTTAGAAGAATATAAGAAATCATTAATTCATCATGTTGTTACAGGAAAAGTTGAAGTAAGGGAGGTTGAAGTATAATGGTAACTGATACATCAGAAAAGACATTTCAGAACGATATTATCGCTCATTTAATCAGCACTGGATATTATAAAAGAAATAATGAGAATTATAACAGAGCAACCTGCCTTGATCCTGAAATAACCCTGAAATTTATTCACGATACTCAGCCAAGAGAATGGACAAAGTTTGTAAGAGTTTATGGCGGTGATACAGAGCGAAAATTCTTTTATCGTTTGGTGAACGAGATTGATAAAAAAGGAGCAATCAATGTTTTAAGGAACGGATTCAAAGATGTTGGATGTTACTTTAAATTATTTTACCCGAAACCAAACAACCGGAAAAATCCCGAATTGTTTGAAAAATTTGAGAAAAACATCTTTTCTGTCGTTGATGAGCTGGAATACGCACAGAAAGAAGATAGTAAACGACTTGATTTGGTCATTTTCATCAATGGACTATCAATATTAACTATTGAATTGAAGGATACTTTTTCTCAAGGTGTTGAAAGAGCAATAAAACAATATAAAGAAGACAGAGATCCAAAAGAAACTATTTTCCAGCGATGTTTTGTTCACTTCGCCATGAGCGATGAAAAAATATATATGGCAACAAAACTGGAAGGACCGAAAACCATATTCCTACCTTTCAACAAAGGACTTCAAAACCCGGAAGTAAAAAACGACTATAAAACATCTTATTTATACAACGATATTTTGCAAATAAACAAACTTTCAAAACTAATCTCAAATTTTATTTATATAGAAAAAGATGAAAATATGGGACAAACAAAACCTATTTTTCCAAGATATCATCAGTTGGATTGCGTTAATCTACTGCTGGCAGGTGCTACCCCGAGCAAAAATCACCTGATAGAACACAGTAATGGAAGTGGTAAAACAAAGACTATTGCCTGGCTTGCGCATGGATTAATTAATAAATTTGACCAAGAGGATAATAGAGTTTACGACATGGTAATTGTTGTTTCTGATAGGAGAGTTATAGATAAACAACTTCAGGATCAAGTTCAATCTATTGAAAAAGTAAAAGGGATAGTAGAACCGATTAAGGAACATTCTGATCAACTTAAAGAGGCATTAAAGACAGGAAGTAATATCGTTGTTACCACCGTGCAGAAATTTCCCTATATACTGGAAGAAGTTACAGATTTGCCAGAACGAAAATATGCAGTAATAATTGACGAAGCTCATTCTTCTCAAAGTGGAATTATGGCCAGGAAAATGAAAAAGGTTCTTAGCACAAATAGTCTTGAAGAAGCCGAAATCTTGGATACAGAAGATATGGATGAGGTTGATGAAGAAATTCTTAAAGAGATTGAATCTTACAGGAATTTAAAAAATATTAGTTTCTTTGCATTTACAGCAACACCTAAAAGCAAGACCTTAGAGATGTTTGGAATATCTGATGAATATGGCCATTTTCATCCATTCCATACATATACAATGAAACAAGCAATTGGGGAAGGATTTATATTAGATGTTCTTAAGCACTATCTGACCTATGCAACTTACTTTAAATTGGTTAAGAAAATACAGAATGACCCCCAATACGAGGAAAAAAAGGCAAAGAGATTGCTAAGAACATTCGTGGAAGAGCATCCTGTGGCAATTGCAAGAAAAACAGAGATTATGTTAAATCATTTTATGAGTTCTACGATAGGTAAAATAAGAGAGAAAGCTAAGGCAATGGTTGTAACACGTTCAAGGCTCCATGCAGTTCTTTATAAAAAGGCATTTGACAAACTGATCAAGGAAAATAATTATCCAATTAAAACCCTTGTTGCATTTACAAGCACAGTCAAACACGACGAACAGGAATATACTGAAAACTCTATGAATAATCTACCAAGCAAAAAGACAATTCAGAAAGCCTTCGAAGAGGACCAATATAAGATATTGATTGTAGCGGAGAAATTCCAGACTGGCTTTGATCAGCCCTTATTACACACAATGTATGTGGATAAAATGTTAAACGGAATTACTGCTGTTCAAACTCTATGCAGGGTAAATAGGATACATTCAAATAAAAAAGATACCTTGATTTTAGATTTTGTTAATAAAACAGAGGTAATTCAAAAAGCGTTCCAGCCATATTACGAAACCACATTCCTCAAAGAAGCCACAGACCCTCATAAGTTGTATGAATTAGAGGAGAAATTACTGGATTATCAGGTATTTGACCAGGCAGATGTTGAAACCTTTATTAAGGCATGGAAAAAAGGAGAATCACAGGCCAAGTTGCATAATATCTTAAATCATATTATAAATGAATTTAAACAAAAAAAGAAGGAAAAACAGGTTGAATTTAAGAAAACTTTGAGGAGATATCAAAATATCTATTCTTTTCTATCACAACTTATCCCGTTTTCAGATGTCAATCTTGAAAAGATGTATATATTTAACAAATTCTTAAACAAAAAATTACCAACAATAAATAATCCTCTTCCATTCAGTGTTTTACAAGATGTGGATATTGATTCGTATAAAATTATAAAAAAAGGAAAAAGGGAGATAAAGCTTGAATCAGAAGGAGAATTAGAACCTATATCTGCTGATGTGGGGGGATATATTCCTAACTTTGATACCAAACTTTCAAAAATTATAAAAGACCTCAATGAAGCATTTGGAACAAACTTTACAGATGATGATAAGATTTTCTTAGGAAGAGTCAAAGATAATCTTTTGGGAAATGAAGAATTAATAAATAAGATGGAAAATAATTCAAAAGAGAATGTTAAAGCAGTGTTTGATAAATATTTTAATCAAGAGATGAATAAATTACTAAACGGTAGCATGAATTTCTATAAAAGAATAGTCGATAATGAAAAATTAAGAAAAAGATTGAAAACAGATATATTTGATATTCTTTATCTTGAATACAATAAAATCAGGGAGGAAAAAGGAAATAAACAAAACTTTATGAACAGAAAATAATAAAACATCTTTCTATCTTTTTCTTGTCAAAAAATAGGTTTTCAAATCTTTATTACTTACAATTAGATAATTTTATAAAACATATTTTGTTTTATTATTTATAGCACCGATAAACTTAAGGGTTAAGTTTTAAAGTTACATTATATTGTATTTTTTCACAAAGATATAATTAGAAAAAATGGGTATGGTTATGCTATCTCAATGATTCGGTTAATTTTTCTAACATTTCGTGGGGGGTTGTTTTTTTCAATCCCCCATGTCTTCTTGGATGGTTATATTCAAATAAGAAGTTTCCTAAATTATAGATTAGATCTATAATTGAATTAAAATAATTTATCAACAATAAAGGTTTACCTAGATAACTCATCCTGAATTATAGCTACTTTTATTAAACAGAATTATGGTCAAAATTAGTTTGATTAAGAATGATTTTAACAATATAATTAAAAAACATCACCGTAGTATAAAAAATAATGTTAGTGTTCAAGGATAATTGCTTGAGAGGTTTATTATGAAGTGTCCTATATGTGGAATGATGTATGTCCCAGAGTACCCCGATGATGGTAGGGGCACATAGAATATTTCACGACAAAGTTGTGAACGGGGTCTATGCGCGGAAGATTAAAAGCGATAGAATATGCTGGGAGAAAGGCGACTTTCGAATAACAGTCGTGAATTATTTTTCACCTATTGCACAAAAAAGACGTGCAGAAGAAGCCGGGCTTTTAGCCCATAGAGATACACCATTCGATTTTGCCCCGTATCATTCTAAAGAGGATTTAGATAAACGAAATGTCCATCTTTTTCTTTTGAGTAGAAAAATCCGAATTATTGGATTACTAAAACTTGAAAAAAGAGCCCATGTCCAAAAGTTTACCTGGCAAGAGTATGAGAATGCAGGAGGTAAAAAACTTCCGAAAGGTGAAGCTATTTGGTCGATTGGTTTAGTCTGGATACACCGAAAATATAGGAAAATGGGATTAGGATCAAAACTTGTTCAAGTAGCAGATTTATATTTTAATATTGAAGTACAATCGATTGGTTGGTATACGCCTTTCACAGGTGATGGAGAAAAATTAGCCAAAAGTTTATGCCCAAAATCTTTCTATGTCGCAAAATAATATGAAGTCATGACACTAATCAATCACTGGGGAGGAGCATATTAAAAGCTGCACCCATTAGTTCCTCGTTCGAAAGTAAAAAATGTACATAGGAGGTATCTTATGAGAACTAAAAAAGTAAAGTTTAACAAAACTGGGATTGAAAAACTACCTAATAATAAGCCTGTGGTTTATAAAATAATGACCGAAAGCGGTAGAAATAATTATACCGGTATTGCTCAAAGAGGGAGAGTACAGGATCGGATTAAAGAACATTTAGGTAACATCCCAGGTACAAAAATACAGATTGAACAAATGAATAGCATATCTGAGGCTCAGAAAAAAGAAGCAAAGATTATAATTATGACCCAGCCTAAATACAACAAAAAGAGTAAATAAATATGAATTTTAGGCCGATTTTAAAATATGAAAAATATGAAAAGGATGGGTGTCTCTTGTCACACAGATAAGATAGATAGTCAAGTTATGATTGTCTATATAGACATTTTTGGGAATGAGAAGAGGGAAGTTAAGACCTTAAAGGATTTTAGGAGATAAATGTAAAAGATTTATGAAATAATTATATTTTAAGGTAAAAAGGTCTGCCGGCAGGTAACTATAATGGTACAAAATATAAAAAAAGATAAATATTAGAAGCCATCAACGTCTTACCCCAGGGAATCTAAAAATAGGTATTTAAAGGTGAGTTATGATAGAAATCAAGGAAATTCAATTAGATGTTACTTTGCCCGACGATGGTATTGGAATGGTAATTATGCAACCATTTGTCGAGTTGTGTGGTCACGAACCTTATTGTTGGCAGAATGATAAGAAAGATAAGCAGATAGAGCGAATAGTTAGGACTCTTGAAATTGCAAAACAATCAGACCATGGGTGCGATAAAACACATTTTACGGTATTCCCGGAATACTCAATACCTGGCTTAGAAGGAGTCAAGAAGATACAAGAAATTCTTGAAAGTAATTCGTGGAAAGAAGGAACAATTGTAATCGGAGGAGTTGACGGTTTGAGTAAAGATGAATATTCTACTTTATGTAATGAGATTATGACGCGCGTCCATGAGAAAAGTAAGGCAGAAGTGGTTCGGGACGGCCAATGGGTTAATTGTTATATCACATGGGTAAAAACAAAAAATGATAAAGGAGATTTTATTATAGAGAGATGGATACAGCCAAAACTTTGTCCATCTTGGCCAGAGGAAAACATTATAGTTTCTGATATGTTTGAAGGGAAATGTGTCTACGTTTTTGAGGGACGCGTTATAGACGGGAGAGCATTTCGGTTTATGTCTTTGATATGCTATGATTGGATAGGGTTTTTAGGCGAGGCTAATGGCATTTTTGCTATTTTACAAAAAATAAACCGTCTACCAGGAACAGAACCTTATGGTAAGCCCATGCATTTGAGTTTTGTGCTACAGCATAACAAAGAGCCAAACCATCCCTCTTTCCTATATAATGCCTATGGTTTTTTCCATCAAAATTATCCATTTGTTGATAGAAATAAGTGTATAGTTATTTTAGTTAATAATGCTGGTGGTACTTGCCCTGGACCATATGAAAAATACGGATATTCAAGCCTCATTTTTTCGCCTCAGTCACCATATACCTCAGAAGGATATCCTCCTTCATATGCCGTTACTACAAGAGTTCTTCGCGGCAATGAGATTCTTCAAACATGTAAAGAAGCTCTTTTTCGTGAAAATGGGGGCTGTATTAATTCTTTCCGTCTTTTCCATCCGTTATTTGTAGATAAAACACCAGAAAGCAGAAGAAGACCTTTGGAGCCAGTTTTAGTATATGCCTTGGATGAGAAGATTAAGGACCCACGAACACCAGGTGAACAGGTTTCGGCTGTAGTTAAATGGATAAATGATAAAGTAGATTTACTATCTGCTTTTCATACTTCTGCTGGCCAATTTCAACTGCTTATAAATAATGCGCAAGATAAAGTTATCAAAGAACTCAGGTGGTGTGATGAACGACACTTAACAAAAATAATAGTATTCGCCACAGCAGACATGACTGAAGAAGAAAGAAAAAACGTCGATATTTGGTCAGAAAAAGAAAAAAGAAGCTTAGAAAGTATTATATATTCCCTAACTCTCGTTACTTGTTCTACCCCAATCATGATAAAAGATGCTCCGGCACATGCTTGTATAAAACACAACAAAACTGTAATAGACATGATTGTAGTTTCAGGAGGAGTTACTCATGAACAGAATATAAAACATGCCATAAGGTGCTATCCTGGACGAAAAGAGCGAGTAACTTTAATTATCAGTCGGGATCAACACGATAGTCCACTAACGGATAAGGATAAACCAATTTATGATGTAGAAACAGATGTTAAGCGTTGTGGATTTTATAACCTAAGAAGTTGCTTAACTTCATCAACGCCAAAAGAGTTAAGCGAAGAAATAATACGGAGTATAGGAGTCTAAAATGAGTAATCCTTACAAGGAAATTAGCAGTGCTCTTTGTGAGCTTCTATTGGAAAAAAAATTCTTTATAGAACCATCCCCAAAAGGTACTTCTCCCCTCTTTCTTCTTTTGACTTTAAGGACCGATAAAGTTGGTTTTGCAATTTTAGACGATAAACCAGAGAAAAACTATTTCCAAGCATTTGAAAAAATCAGAGAACTTTATTCCATTCATTCTAATGAGTGGGCTGATTTTGACCTTACATTAGTTCTTTGTAAAGCGGATACTAAGAAAATTCCTGACGAATTTTGCAATGAAATTGAGGTAAACCCTTATTTTTGTCGTAAATTTGTAATTGATTTAAGTAAGAACTTAAAAGTTGAATTAGGACGCCTTCCCTTTATACCTCTCCGTCCCGAGAGCATTATCGGACTGAAAAGACCAATCAGCGCTCAAACTTTCCTAATGAAGCATGGCGTAATTTCGGATCTTGCAAGATATCTTGTGGTTCCACATGCAAGAGGAATTGAAGGGATTATAGAAGAATGCCTTGAAGGAATTTTAGGAAAACCTGATTTCCTCAAAGCAGAGATTGGAGAGTTACTTTTACCGCAATACGAAGTCAGGCCGAAAATATGGTTAAAGGAATTAGAGGTAAACAACTTCCGTGCTTATCGCGAAAATGAAAAATTTGACCTTGATGCCAATTTAGTAGTTTTGTTTGGCCCGAATGGCTTTGGTAAAACCTCATTTTTTGATGCAATAGATTTTGTCTGCACTGGAAGTGTTGGAAGATTTGATGATCGATTTGGCAAGAAGACAGAAAGGCTACCAAAGGTATTGAAACATTTAGATTCTTCAATAGAAGATTCCTTCGTAAAGGCAACTACATTGATAGATGGTAAACAAGTACCACTTGAAAGGTATATGAAAAATAGAACAAAGACTTATATTAGTGGCGTTCTAAGAGATAGAACGAAGGCTTTAATGGTATTGACAGGGCTCTCAGAAAAACCACCAGACCTTAGGATTGAAAATTTAGTTCGCCTGTTTCGTGCCACACATCTTTTCGGACAAGAGTATCAGTCTTTAACATCAGGATTTAGGGACCATTCCAGATTACCCGAGGATACTGTCTCACGTATGCTTGCTTTACAAGATTATGTTGAAGCGATTAATAAGACAAAAAAGATTTCCGAGGAGCTAAAGAGACAAATCAAAGAAAAAGAATCAGCGATTACTTCTTTCAGAAGTTCTTTACAGTCTGAGGAAGTTGAAATGAAGCAACTCAACCAGTCGGTTAAAATCGTTGAGAAACCAGGGGCCCTTTCAGTAATAGGCAAGGAGATAGCAGAGAAGATTATCCATGTGATAAATATTCCGATTGAAATTCCAAAGAAATTTAATAAAGAAATAGTTCGTGACTGGAGGTCAAAAATAGCGGTTCAAAAGAGCTCTACTGGTCAAAAATTAGGAGTAATCGAAAAATTGGAAACCGAATTTCCTGAATTAGTGAATTACAGAAAAAAATTAAAAGAGAATCTCTCAGAACTAACGCATAGGAAAGAGCTGATAGATAGAGTTAGCAAAGATTACTCTAAAGAGAAAAAAAAGTTAAATGAGTCTAACGAAAGAGTTAAAAAGATGTTTCTTGAAGAAAGATATCTTTCTTCGAAGAGAGAGAATTTTAATTGGCTTCTTCAGACAAAAGTTGAATACGGAGAACTGAAAGAACAAGTTGCAAAAGAAAATAAGAAACATCGTGATATTCAAACAGAATTGTTTGAGTTTCTCCCGAAGATAGAAAAAATAAAATCTGAAAATAAAGTAGCAGGGCAAACCTTTGGAAAGATTACAGCAGAGGTAAAAGTCCTAGAAAACAGTCTAAAAGAATTAAGTGAATTTGAGCAAAGTATCGATGATTGGCTAAAAGCAGTAATTCGGCATAATGAACTAAAGATATATTTACAAAGTATTAAACAGGAACTTGTTAGTGTGAAAAATGAGCTACGAGTCAAAAAAGACGAATTAAACGCTGCAATTATAGCTCAAGATAAATTGAGAAAGCATCTTGAAAATCTACAACAGGCTCAGGCCGAATTGCAAACTTTGCTTGATAATATTGAAAGACATATTTTTAACAATATTTGTCCAGTTTGTGGAACTCTACATAAATCCAGGGAGGAGTTGATAGAAAAGTTAAAAATTCAACGAGGAATTCAGCCCAAGGAAATTCGAGAAGTACTGAAATCATTTGAAAGCGTAAAGGCTAAAACCAACGAACTGAAGAAATATGTGAGTGATTTAGAATTAAGACTCAAACAGTCAGAGCAAAAAGCTATAGAAACACAGAAAGAGGTTCTTGATATAGAAGGAAAGATAAAAACCTACGAAGAAAAGGCAATTTCACTTGACATTCCGATAACTCCTGTAAAGTTGATGAACATTATTGATGCTAAAAAGAAAAACGTCTTAGAGCAGATAAACACAAAACAACACAAGTTATTTGAACAAAAATTTAAAACAAAGAAACTGCAAGAAGAACTCGCCATTCTTATAAAGCAGCAAGGAAACCTTGAGCAAGATGTACGAACTATAGAATCAAGACAGAAGCAATTACGGTCGATGATTGAAAAGATTAGCGGTGATGCTTCGACTCGTCAGTTATCATTAGAACTGGAAAAAGAGACGATCCAGCGTGAGTTGACCACTACTAACAGTATCATTAAAGATCTACGCAAACAAATAGAAATACAGCAAACTGAAAATCGAAATCTTCAAAAAGAAGTAGATAGTTTACTTGAGAAGAACCATATTTTAAAACGAGAAATTCAAGGATTAAACAAAGAAACGGTAGATTCAAAGAAATATATTGAGGAAGTAGAAAGTCTAATTAGAAGATTGAATTTAAACTTATCTGTAGATATTAATCAGGTAGTAGTTCTTAAAAATGACTTTAGGAAAAAATTATTTAATTTAGATTTATTACAAAATGATATTATTAATTTTGAAATTGCAATGGATGATATGCAGATATCAGCAGCTTTCGCAAAAATTCAACGGTATATAGAGAACATTAAGGAGCAAATTCAGAACATAGAAAAAGAGCGAGAACGGCTGAATAATTGGTTATCGTATTTTGATATTATTTGTAAAGATCTTGAATTTTTACAGAATCGAGCACTTGAAGAATATACCGGTAAATATGGTCCTTTAACTTCAACTATTCAGAGAAGATTACGGTCAACCTATGGTTTTGGGGATTTAGGATTATATCCAGAAAAAGGTGAAATTGAAGTCCGAGTAGAAAGGAAAGGAGAAAGAAATATTCCTCCAAGCGATTATTTTAGCGAATCGCAAATTCAAATTGTTATGCTAAGTCTTTTCTTAAGTGCTACTTTAACTCAGACATGGTCCTCTTTCACTCCAATTCTCTTAGATGATCCCGTTGAGCACTTTGATGACTTGAATGCTTATTCATTACTTGACCTTATTAGAGGACTTATTATGAAATCCGACAAAGGACACCAATTTATTATTTCGACCTGTGAAGACCGTCTTTTCCGATTGATGCGCCAAAAATTTAGTAAATTGAACGGTAAAGTAATCTTTTATGTTTTTGAGTCGATAGGGGAGAACGGTCCCAAGATAAAAAAGATAGAAATGTGACAAGGGACGGTTCTTTATCACATAAATCACGCCAACCCTGACGGGAAGGCAATGTCGTAAATGCCCAAAATGTTAGATGAAATCACGCGAAATACGATTAATAAACAATACTAATATCTGGAGAAATAGAGGAACGATGAAAATAGTTGTTGTTTATAAATCAATATCAGGTTTTACTAAAAAATATGTGGAATGGATTGCAGAAGAATTAGAAGCTGACTTATTAAGGCTAGAAAAGAAAGATATCAATATAATATTTAAATATGACATTATTAGAAATAAATAGAGACACATCCCATTTTCTTAGACAATTAATATTTTATTTTTAAATTAGATAAATAGGTACAGGCGTGCCAAGTCAACAATTCGGTAACTTTTCTCATTATTCGTATGTGAAATTGTGAAGCTTGACCCCAAAAGTATCCTTATGTAATATTTTAGAAAGAGGTAAAATAATATGGCAAATTTATTTTGGAAAACCAAACAAGAAACCAAAAGTCTTTTATCAACACCATTTAAGACCGAAGAGGAATTTGAAAAAATTATTTATAATACACCTGAGATATTAGAAGATATATTTTTAATTAAAAGACAAGTAAGGGGTGGGAATAAATCTGGAATCCCGGATATAGTAGGAATAGACAATGACGGAAATATTTGCATTATCGAGATGAAAAATGTAACTGTTGATGCCTCCATCATTCCTCAAGTTCTTCAGTATGCTTTTTGGGCAGAAACAAATCCTGATTCAATAAAATCTCTCTGGCTGGAGTATGAAAATAAACCTGATGAATTGTCGATTAGTTGGGATGATTTTCAAGTGCGGATCATCATCATTGCCCCGAGTATATTAAAATCAACTTTAGATATTGTTGAAAAAATTAATTATCCTGTTGATTTGATTGAAATAAAAAGATGGGTAGAAGAGGGTAATCAATTAATATTGGTAAATAAATTAGAAGAAGAGAGGAGAATTAAACCGAAAACTGTAAGTGGATTACAAGTATATGATGAAGAATTTTATAAAAAGGAATTTAACAAAAATAGTGCAAAGGAATTTATGAAATACATAAAGGAAGCTGAATCCATTATCAAAGAAAGAGGTTGGTCTTTGGAAACTAAATATAATAAACATTATTGTAGTTTTAAAGCAGGATTTTTCATTGCTTTTGGAATAAAGTGGATTGGTTCAAAAACTTTTGCCTTCTTCTTTAAACTTGATGAAAAACAAGCAAATAGTATACCGATTAAAATGACGAAATATGAAAAACACTGGAAAGAAGCGGCTTATTACATTAAACCTGGGAAAACCAAAACTAAAGATTTTTTACCATTATTTGAAATGGCTTACAAAAAATTAACTGGAGATTAAACAAATAAAATAACTATGATAAGGGATGGTTTTCCGTCACGCATTTATCATATGTAAAGAAATTTATAATATGTCAAATGTTGAAACCTGCCCCAAGTATCAATTTATTGTTTATATAGATATTTTAGGATTTCACCATAAAAGGAAGAGAGGGTATACATATGGCCGAATTAGTTAGTTTTCAACCAACAAAAAGCTTATTTATCAATATTCTGACAAGAGATATTTCCATACACGATTGTATCCTTGATTTGTTAGATAACGCAGTTGATTCTTATACAAAGAATGGAATCGAAGAAAAGAGAGAGGTTCGGTTAAATTTCGATAAAAGTAAAGTAAGCGTTTTTGATAATTGTGGGGGTATCGATAAAAGAAGACTACTGAAAGAAGTGTTTCGATTTGGAGCTAAAGACTTTTCGAGTAATGTTCCTACTATTGGAGTGTATGGCATAGGTTTAAAAAGATCGATTTTTAAACTTGGGGAATCAATTGTTTTCGAAACAGACGATGGAAAAGATTATTGTAAACTTAAAATAGACGTAAACGACTGGCTCAAGAAAAAAGATCAAAAAGGTAATGATATATGGGATTTAGAATTAACCGAAACATCAAAAACTAGATTGATAAATGGGCAAAATCCTTATACCGGAATTAAAGTAGAAAACTTACGGTACGAAACAAAAGAAACTTTTACTCCAGAGTTTGAAACAAAGTTAAAGGAAACAGTTAAGATATATTATTCACGCTTCATCCAAAACGATAAAATTAATTTCTATGTAAACGATGAAGATCAAAGAGGTTTTGAAATAAAAGTAAAGTCATCCGATGCTTTTAAGCCTGTAAAAGTTGAAGGTGACCATGAGGGAGTACAAATAACTATTTATTGTTGGCTTGATTTAAAAGAAGATCAAAAAAGAACGGAAAAAGAACCCGGACACCAAGGCTGGAATATTTTCATGAACGATCGTTTGGTGATCTTCGATGATACTTCAGAAGATACCGGATGGATAGGTAGACAACCTTTTCTTCCCAAATTTCATTCAATTTTTAATCAGTTTAGAGGAGTAGTGTTTTTGAATACCAGCGATTCTTCAAAACTTCCTATTAATACTACTAAAAACGGTTTTAATAAAGAAGGTAAGATTTATTATCATTTACTGAATCTTATGGTTAAAGTAGCCAGACCTTTTATTGATTTCCTGTCTGATAAGTACAATGAACAAAAAGAGAAAATTGATAAAAAAGAAGATGAATTATTAGTAACTATTGATAAGGATAGCAAAAAAGAAGAGGAAATTATTGAAACTTCTATTGATGACACTAAAACAGAATATCAGTCGACATTTACACCACCTGAGCAGAAAACTGAGGCCCGACCTAAAATACTTCAAACAACAATTTCATTTAAAAAACCCAAGAAACAAGTTGACATTATGAAAAAGGTTTTAAAAGTTCGAACTAATTGGGAAGTCGGGGAAAAGACATTTGATTATTTCTGGGAAAGTGAGGACTTGGATGAAGAAGAGTGAACCCAGCTTTAAAACTATCAATTATATGTTCAGACCGAAAAAACAAATTGAGCGAAAAATATTAATAGAGTTTTTTCAGAACATGCAACATGAGTTAAATATTAATATATCAGAATATCAGTATATTGGTCTTGGATCGATTTATTACTATGACTTTATTCTTTTTCATAAGTATTTAAACATTCGAGATATGGTTTCATTAGATGACAAAGAGTATTCTAAACGATTTGAATTCAACAAGCCATTTGACTTTATAACATTTAAAAATATATCAACAACTGAGTTCCTTTCAAATAATGAATTAGATAAAAAACTACTTATTTGGTTTGATTACGATTCAAGCTTAATCTCTTATAATAAACAACATGAGTCGTTCGTTAGCAAAAAAGGAATTTTTGATGATATTCGGATTACTACAAATAAAAGTAAAGAACTGGATTTATTTGTTCTTACGGTTAATATGAAAATTCAGGAGACTTTGTTTAACAGTCTAAAATTTAAGAAAGCTTTTATAAACGAATATGATGAATATTTGTCACAGCAATATAAACAGGTGAAGAAGATTACTTTTGAGAATTATCCATTGATTATACAAAATATAATCATCAATATTTTTAGGAATAACGAAAAGTTTCACCCTGTAAAATTTAGAAAACTGTTTTCATTTATTTATCAGGATACAGCTCCAATGTATACAATTGGAGGAATATTTAGCAAAAATGATCCTTCGGGCAAATTAATTAAGAAAGATAGTTTTTTCGAAGCAGATGAGAATAAGCTTGTAGATATAGATGTTCCCTTGCTTACTTATTGTGAAAAAATGATGTTAGATAAGAATATTTTTGCTATTAAAAAAAACTTGGATTCCCTGAATGAAGAGGAAATCATTAAAATGTTGGGCTTCGAAATGGAATCTGATGAATTGAAAAGCTATTTAAATTATTACAGGTACTATCCTCAATATTACGAAGGAATAATATGATAAAAGATATATTGTATCTAATAGAAGATTCAAGAAATATAATAAAAGCTTTTCTCGAAAATAAATTTGAAAAAGTTGACCTTATTCTAACATCCCCTCCTTATTTTGATGTTAAGAATTATGAGAATGCTGAACGGCAGATTGGTTATAAGCAATCTTATGATGAATATTTGAATGATATCGCGCTCGTCTTGCAAAATTGTTACAGTATTTCAAAAGATCATACAACCCTGTGGTTAGTGATGGACACCATAAAAAGAGAAGGTGTTACTCGTCCATTGCCATTCGATATACACAAAAAGCTCATCGATTTGAACAACCGTAATACCTGGGTCCTCAGAGATGTAATAATTTGGAATAAATATAAGAACTTGCCCTGGCACGCTAAGGGTCGATTTAAGAATCAATTTGAATATATTTTATTTTTTTCAAAAACTGCCAATTATAAATATTATTTAGATAGAGTTCGTGAAATTACTGATTATAAAAATTGGTGGCTAATATATCCTGAAAGGTATAATCCTAAGGGTAAGCCTCCTTCTAATGTATGGGAATTTACTATTCCCATTCGTGGTTGGGGAAATGGCTACCAGAAACATTTTTGTCCTTTTCCATTTCCGCTAATTGAAAGAATTCTTTCAATTTCTTCAGATGAAAATGATATTATTTTTGACCCTTTTGCTGGTTCCGGTTCCGTCATAGCTATGGCTCAGCAAATGAACAGAAGGGCAATAGGATTTGATATAAACCAAAAGTATAAAGACCAATTTGAAAAAGAAGTTTTAATTGGCGCAGACTATTATTGGAAAAAAAGAAAGAAAGAGCTGAATAGTCTAAAAGATAACTTTAAGTTTTTCAAAGAAACAAATCAAAAGTTGAGAAAAATTAAAGCAGGTATAAAGCTAAAAGAATTATTTCAAGACCAAATCTCGGAAACCGATATAAATTTTATAGTAGTAGAAAAAGATAATGAAATCGAAGAAATTGACTTCATTATCTTCTCAAAGGAAAATAAACCGCTTATTAATCTTTCAGTTTGTGGAGATTCTGTCAATAAATTGGAAAGAAAATATAAAGTAAAAATTAGTATAAAGAAGAAGAAGACAGAGGAACTTCTAAATGCCAATTATAATGAAAATAAATTTTTCGGTTACTTAAGTAATAAAACATATAATTATGAAAAGGAGTTTTCCATAGAGCAAATTATATTCAATAACATAAGACAAGACATTTTATTTACAAATATTGAGGTAAAAATAGATAAAAAGAATATTTCCTTTGGAGAGCATGGATTCTGAATGAATTCTGGGGAAAGTGTACTTATTAAGGAAGAAGGAAGTCAAAAGAGTCTCAACATTTGACATAACTTTTTATGGGATTGGAACTAATGTAACAAGGAATCTTCTTTTTTATAAAAAAGGATTTTTAAAATATTTAAAATAAATGTAGTATACAATATATTAACATTAAATGAATTTAATATCATAAACTGTACGAAGGTAACAGGAGAGACCTTTTCTTTTATTTTAAAAAGAAAAAGAGCCGAAGAGGTAAGATACTAAATGTATTTAAACTTTCAGACAAAAGGACTGTTACCGGACAGAACTCTGGAGAGCTTCTATAGAAGCACCGAAGGGGCAATTCCTAATCTTTGGGGAATGCCTTACAGAGTTTACTTAAAGAGATATTTTCTAATTCTTTAGGAAGAATCTCTCAGGTAAAAAACCAGGGTAAGTAATATAATTATTTTTTTACTCTGTCTTTTTTTTCTAAATTGCATATATTTTTACGAAAGAGGACGGTTGTACTAGACAGAAATAGGAAAAGATCTTTATTGTTGGCAAGTGAATGATCTTTTAAATTATATTTTAATTAATAGCTTTGCCATAAGTATTAGGAATTAAATTTAAAGCTGCATTATAAAATATTACCCCCCGAGGGAATAATAGATTAGTCATTGATTGATAGAAATGATATTTCATTATGCTTATGTTAGTTTAAAAAGTTATGAAAGAAATCGAAGAACTTATAGTGTTGGTTTATAGTAATGTTAGTGTAGGAAGTAAAAGTTTAAGGAGAAAAATACTTAATGACACCAGTTTGCAAGATTTAGTTAGAGGAATCAAATATAATTTATCGGTAATAAAGATTCGATTACAGAAGCTTGAAAAAAATATATCTCAATATGGAAGCTTTGAAAATGGAATTTAAATTAGAAAATTTATTTGGTGAAATTTCTAGAGAAATTAATAAGTTTTTTACAGCAAAAAATTTTATGACAGAAATAGAAAAAATTGATTTCTTTGATGAAAAAACCGATATTAATATTTTAAGAGATTATATTAAAAAAAATAGTTTTGATGTTGTTTTGTTAAAGAAAAAAGACAATAGTATAGCATACATAAAATCAGAAAATATTAATAATTGCAAAAATATAAAAGAAATATTAAATAATATTTCCAAAGGTGAAAAGATTAAAATTAATACACAAATACTTGAAATTATTGATAAATTTAAAGAATTTTATTGTGTATTTGTCTATGATGATAAAAATATATTTCAAGGTTTAATCACCTATGCTGACCTAAACAAACCTCCATTATTTGCATTTCTGTACATAGTTATATCTCATTTTGAAAAACTGCTAAAAAATGTTATTAAAATTAAATATGAGAAAGATGATTGGTTAAAAAAATTGCCTGATGAAAGTAAACGAGAAATTGGGGGTATTTTTATAGAAAGTAAAGTTAAAGGAATAGAAATTTCCATGTTAGAATGTACAACTATAACCCAATTAAAAGAAATTTTGAGTAAAGAAAAAGAGATTACAAGTCTTGATTGTTATAATGGAAGGAAAAGTTATAATAGTAAACTAAAAAAAATAATAGACTGTAGGAACGCGGTTATGCATAATAGAAACATAATACAAAGTAAAGAAAGCTGCAAAGATTTTTATAATTTTCTTTATGATCTGGGTATTCAGATAAGGGAGATTAAAAATTTAATTAAACGATAAAATTTAAAAAATATTTTATGCTTTAAACAATCATTATTTTTTATTGTAAGTGGTGTCAAAATGACGTTTTTACAAGCTCAATAATTCGATTAATTTTCTAAATTTTCTTAACTTCTCCAAATACATTTTGTAATTTAAAATAAGGGAAAATTAAGACAGTCTTCGTTTTAATATTTATATTCGAAGGGGGGATTTTAAATGAGTGATAAGCGAGAAAAATTATCTATCCTTCAAACTCTGACCGTATGCAACTTAAAGGAAATTTGTGAGAAGAATAACCTGAAAGGATATTCTGGAACAAAAAAGGAACTGGCTAAGTTTATGGTTGATAATCTGGAGATTTCTTTAGAGGAGTTTAAAAATATTTGCAATATTTACCAGATAGATAAACTATTAGTTAAGATTAGAGATGGTCGAGACCATTTTTTAAATAAGCGGGTAACCATAAGGTGTAGAGATAAAATTTCTCCCATTGTAGATGTGAGTGGACATAGAGTAATTATTAATAATTTAGGAAAAGAAAACTTTTCTTATCTGTGTGATGATAAGTGTGCCGATTATCTCTATCAAGTAAAGAAGGGTACCCCCTTTTGTAAGCATTATGCCGCAGCCATTGCCCAATTGATTTATGAAAAAGAAGTAAGCCCACTTATTTTTGGATTTTGATACCATCCCTCAGCGAAGTGGTCATGGCAAAGTTATTGTCTTGATCTCTTCAAAGACAAACTGATTGGTGCCTATAAAGGTTATGCCAAATATATGCTTATGGTTGCCCCTGACTTCCCTGGTGAGACAGAAGGATGTTGTAGGAGATTTAAAGATATCACCGGCTTTCAACTTTCTTTTCTACCCGTCCCGGTATTATTAAAATTGGTTAATAGATATCGACAGACTCCTATCCTAAATCACGATTGGATAGAACCCTTTTTTCAGAAAGAAAGAGTGATTAAGGAGGAAGATGTAGAGGAAATATTTGAGCAGGCAGAAAAAGAGATAGACCTTCTTTCGGAGAGACTTTGTGTTGAATTTATAGTTTTACAAGATACTCCTCAAATATTCACAGAATAAAAAGAAGTAAAAATCACTCCTGAAAAGTTTTCATAATTTTTGTAATATGTATTAAGAGAATTTTTTTGAATTTTTATGGTAAGAAAAAGCAACATTCTCTTGACAGAATTCATAACATAGGTATAATAATATATAGGAAGGAGGTATGAGTTAAAATGAATAAAATTATTTATAAAGAAATTTCTCAAAGAGTGAAAAAATTAAGAGAGCAGAAGGGAATTAGCCAACAAGAACTGGCTAAGCTTTTAGAAGTCTCACGCCCTACAGTATCTCAAGTAGAAAGCGGAGAAAGAAAGATTTCTGCTGTTGAATTAGTGAAGTTAGCAGAGATATTCAATATTTCAGTAGAGGGTTTGCTTGATTTTAAAAAAGAACCGAAGGTAATTTTAGAGGAAAGTAAAAAAAGAAAAAGCTTGAAGGACCAAATTAGAATTAACGTACCCCAAAAGAATCTGGAGAAATTTAGAGAAGTTCTCTTATATATACTCAATAAGATTGGCTCGAAACCCAATATTGGAGAGACGGTGATTTATAAACTGTTATACTTTATTGATTTTGACTTCTATGAAAAATATGAGGAACAATTAATTGGCGCTACCTACCTCAAGAATAATTATGGTCCTACTCCTATTGAATTTATAGAGATAGCCAATAAAATGATTGAAGATAAAGAGATTGAGAAGATAAAGAGTGAATATTTTACTTATCCCCAGATTAAATATTTACCCTTAAGGAGACCAGATCTTTCTAAATTAAAAGCTAATGAGGTGGAATTAATAGACCAGGTCTTGGATAAACTTTCTGATATGAATGCTATTCAAATAAGTGAATATTCTCATAACGATGTACCATGGTTAGTATCAGAAGATAAAGAACCTATTGAATATGAATCTGTTTTTTATAGAAAGTCCCCTTACTCATTAAGAGAATATAGCAGTGAAGACATTTAATATAAAGCCAGGAAATTTGCTTGTCGTTCTCTAAAGGGTAAAGGAGTATACTCTGGTATTAGGTTAATTTATACTTATTTTGAAGATGAAGATAAAGTGGAGCTGATTGAGATTTATTATAAGCAAGATAAAGAGAAAGAAGATAGAGAAAGAATTTTAAGATATTATGGAGAGAAAGGGAAGTAACCGGGGTCTATAATTAAAAAAGTATTTTATAACTATAGAATAATCTGAAAGGTTAGGATAGTTAGCCACTTGTCACCCGTTACAAATTATGGTAAAGTACATAAAAACTACAATGAGGTTTTAATTTAGGGTGAATAAAGATGATATCAATTAATGCAAATTTCAAAGAAAAAAATATATTAGCTACTATCGCTAAAAAATATAACATAACCTTAATATATGTTTTTGGCTCACAGGTAGGAACAGCTATTAA
>Ga0307379_10003266_pt1 | contig 23630 bp, 19 predicted proteins | sample UN2MG_FD_202237 | JGI IMG/M metagenome (GOLD analysis project Ga0307379, IMG submission 202237) | Soil microbial communities from Risofladan, Vaasa, Finland - UN-2 | ecosystem: Environmental > Terrestrial > Soil > Coastal area > Acid sulfate soil | place: Finland: Risofladan, Vaasa | collected... | reverse complement strand
ATGCTTGACAAGTCAAGACCCCGCTTCTTACAAAGTGCGGCGTAGCCGGCATTAAATCTCTTAGCAGCACATATAAAAATACCTATCAACTTTATCCCTGACAAGCTAAAATTTTAAAGTTTTTTAAAGTTTATTTCTTTCATACTTCAAACTTCTCTAAGTATTCTTATGAGAAAAAAGGGGCTGAACCGTAGCTTAGTCCCCCTGTTTAAAGACGATAGTTCTTTAAGTAATCAGAAATATCGACTTAAAACTACTGAAACTATGACTTGATGGCATAAAACTTTTTAAAACTAAAGTCCGTTTAAAATTCTCCATTTCCTGGGGTAAACCTGGTTTTATGGGGTAGTTACAGCTTGTCTGAATGGGATAAATAAACTTATTACTGAAAAATGGGGGATCAAGATAAATCAGGTCCGCCCGGATTCCCTTCTTTATCAAATCATCCAGGGCGGTTAGATTATCGCCGCAAATTAAAAGGTTTTTAAACGAACTATTGTTTTTCATTGATTTTACTTTATCATATTTCTATAATATAAAATAGACAAGCCAAAGAAGGAGGTGAAAAAATGGCAAGAAGACCGGGATCTCCCTATAATGGAAAAAGATATCTTGGGAATACTGATAAAAATATCGTTCATGATCTTGATAATGAAGACACAGATGAAAACGCCTGCCAAATTGACGAAATTAAACATGAACATATAAAAATGTTCGACTATCATTTTGAAGCAAGTAACGAAGGTTTTGAAGACTGTAAATATTGCTTTTAATTTCATCATTCAATTCTAACTGGGTATATCCGTCCGCAGAAGAATAAAAAAAGACTTGACAAACGGAAGTATGGGGATAATATTATATATATCAGGGAAAGAGAAGAAATCGGTAGTGGGTCAATTTGAAAAAATTGACAAAAATATTATATAATTATAAAACAAATAGCATGAAAAGATAAGGGAAGAGAAATAATGACTATCTGTATCGCTGCATTATATGAAAATGGTAAGGGTTGTGTTTTGGCTTCAGACCAAATGACGACAGCACATTTCCCAATTGGATATGAATTTGAGAATGAAGAAGTAAAAAAGATAATTAAAGTCAGGGAAACAACTATTGCGTATCTATTAATAGCAGGCGATGTGCTTTTTGCCAATGAAGTTTTAGAGGTTGTAAGGAAAGACGTGGATGCGAAAGGCATTACAGCTACCCCCATAATCGCAGAGTTGTTTAGACAGCACTATCAGAATGTGCGGAAGAAACATATTATTTGTTATGAATTGGAACCAAGAGGGTTAACGCTTGATTCATTTTATCAGGCCCATCAACGCCTTGCTCAACCAGTTGTGATGATGGTCGACAACGCTCTTAAAACAGGGAATCCAAGAACCGAACTGATAGTTGCTGGCTTTGGCGAATCATGTTGTAGTGTGTTTAGCATTATAAACCCCGGTAATTTGTTCTGCCATGATGCCATAGGGTTTGTGGCAGTTGGTTCAGGTGGCCCTCATGCCGTATATTCCCTAATTGAATCTGGATATAAGAAATCAATGAATGCCAAGACCGTTTACGACCTTGTTGAAAAAGCGAAACTTCGGAGTGAGGTGGCTCCAGGGGTGGGTAGGGGAACAGAAATAATCAGTGTGCCGGAGGTGAAACATGTATGAGGTTCTCGAAATTCAAGATTATAGACAGCAATGGCTTGAAGCTGAACGTGACTTAGCAATAAATTGGGCAGAACCTTTATCTGACCCTCTTAACTACGAACCTATAGATAATGTAGATAAAGATATTTCTACTGAACCATGCATTAAAGAGGATCGCCAATAACATAGGCCTTAGTCCAAAAATTCAAACTGACCCACTACCAAGAAATCAGAGTAATGGTAATAAGACATACGTCGTTAATGTTTTTTGAATTTATTGAATGGTTAATAAAAAAATTATATGACCATATATCAAGAAAAATTAAAGCCAGGAAAGGAGGATAAAAATTAGAATTACGGAGGGAGATGCTAAAGGACCTTTGACCTTAAGCTCTTCAGGAATTATGCCCTCTCCCCTATTATATCATCGACGGCCGGGAAGGTGCTACGATGCTGCTGCTAATAGCTTGGCGATATGTGCCCTTCCCATTCGTCATATATGAGGAGAGATGCTGCGATACCGCTGACCTTAAGCTCTATGACCGAGGTGCTCTCTCCTCATATATTTTACTGCTGGCCGGGAAGGAGCTGAAATCGGCTTGCTAAGAGCTGGCAGCAGCGTGCCCTTCCCTTCCAGCTTATTAACAGGAGGAATTTATGAGAGTTCTAGCCTGTGACTGGGCAACTAAAAAAGCCCTGAAGATTTTTGATTCTTATACTTCCAAAGTTAAAACGATTCAAAATACCATCCCGGAGTTTGAAAAATTTCTGAAGAGCCTCAAGACTGAAAAGGTGACTTTTCTTCTGGAATTTGGAGGAGCCGACACCTTCAAGATCATGGCCTTTCGAGCTGGCCACCAGGTCCTGCAGGTCCCGGGAAAAAAGATCAAAGATTATCGCGATTCCCTCGGACTCGAGAAGACCGACGAGATCGACGCTAAACTTATATACGACTTTTATATCGAGGGAGTGCACCATTTTCATGGAATTATTAATCAGGTTTGGGACAGTACTCCCCTAGATAATCAAACCCCTAATCTCTTCAGTAAACCGATAGATAACGAGGCGGATGCTAAAATGGGGTTGGCTGCAAAGCCTGATATCACAATGCCCCGCCTCAAGAAAAATCCAGGAGGAGGTGCTGGATCGGGGATGACCAACGGATCTGATCATCAATTGCCCTCCCCCTTTTACCCTTTTACCGAGGGCTACGCCGACATCGACGAGCTCAAGATCCTCTTCCGGGAACATGAAGACACGAAAAAGGAAATGGTGAGGGAAAAGCTCAGGAAGATAGTCTTCAAGAAGAAGTTTGAGATCGCGCAAGTATCTGATAACAGGACAAATAAGATGCTTATGCACAAAGACGGCTCAATCATCGCGAAGGAAAATGAGCTTAAGGAACTGAAGAAGATCCTGGAAGATAAAGTCAAGAGCTTCCGCGTCTGGGGAAAATACCTCATTGACGTTAAAGGCGTCGGTCCGGTCATTGCAGCTGGTTTAATCGGGGAGCTGGCCGACGCCGATTTACAGCTGGCGAAGATACCGGGATGGGAAAGGTGCCTGAAGGAAACGCTGACGCCGATCCGCGCCGCCTCGCAAATCTGCGCCTTCGAGGACATCTGGACCTGGAGCTAGGACGATGGCAATGAAAAAGGAAACGAGAATTCAGATCAGTCGCAGGGCCAAGCCGCCTGGCATTTCCGTCCTGACAGGCAAGAAGCTGATACCCTTCGGATGGTACGGTGGGAAATTCTCTCACTTGGGTTGGTTGCTGCCTCTGTTGCCTTCATGTCATCATTACTGCGAACCCTTCGCCGGGTCTGCCGCTGTACTCTTGAACCGTCAGTCATCGCCGGTCGAAACATACAACGATCTTGACGGCGAAGTATGTAACTTCTTCCGCGTCCTGCGCGACCAAAAGCAAGCTTTAATCGAAGCGATTGGCATGACACCGTTTTCGCGCGAAGAATTCGCACTTGCCTGTCAGTTAGACCTGGGCCCTTCTCCTTTGGAGCGAGCGCGGCGTTTCTACATTCGCGCGCGTCAGGTCCGTACAGGACTCGCGCAGACCGCGACCGTTGGAAGGTGGGCGAACTGCAAGAACACAAGCCGTGCGGGCATGAGTGGCGTCATCAGCCGATGGCTGGGCGGCGTCGAAATGCTGCCTGAGATAGCTGGCCGGCTGTTGTGCGTCCAAATTGAAAACCGTCCGGCTTGCGATGTGATCCGGCTGTATGATTCGGCAAAAACCCTTTTCTACTGTGATCCGCCATACATTCATTCAACGCGCGGGGATTCTAAAGCCTATGGTCACGAAATGACCGATGATGAACACGGTGAACTGGCAAGTGTCTTGAATTCGGCTAAGGCTATGGTCGCTATTTCCAACTATGATTGCGACCTGATGAATGAGCTATACCCATCTAGGCGTTGGCGGAAAATCGTGGGGCCCGCAAGAACCAACCATTCCACGAAAGGCAAGCGCGTTGAAGTCCTTTGGGTCAACTACAACCTCAAGGAGTTAACGCGGAAGAAAGGTGACGATGGATACTTTTTCTAAAATATTGGATGACTCGTACAAGCGTGCAAAGGATGAACTGGACAAGTCCTTTGTCACCGACTCAGGGATCAGAGAGCGCATTGAGGCTGTGGCCCTTTGCTTGAAGAATCGGGCGGGAGTACGCGCCTTGCTTGCTGGCCTTCTGGCAAAGGTGGGTGACCCAAAGATTGATATTCGGAAGCCGTACACGGATATATCTGGCGGGTCCAAGGAGGGCTGCTATTCGGGCCGCGCTTATGATGAACGCTACATTCAGAAGTTAATAACGGACTCGTACAGCTTGCCAATGAACGCAACTACGGCCTTCCTAACACCGGGCTTCCGCACCAAGAACATTATCCTTACTACCAACGTGGAACTTGAGGGACGGCCAGCCGAAATGTATAAGGCGTTGTTGGAACTTTTCGATGATATACAAGCCAAGCGGGTGTCCGCGCGAACTGTCATGGACGAAGTGTTCCGATTGCTGATCTTGGAGCGAGATAGGCGTAGGCAAAGCATAGAGGGCTTGCTGCGGGATATAAAGTGGACCGTGGATAAACTTCCCCTTGCCGCCGAGGATATTGTGAATCTTATAGGGCAGCATTTAGCCTGTAAGAATTCGAGCCGATTGCCCGTCCTTATCATAGCGGCGGCGTACAGGGCAGCTTCGGAAAAGCTGGGGGAAAGGATACTATCCCTTCACCCTCACAATGCGGCTGACAAGCAGACTGGGGCGGCTGGCGATATTGAGATAACGCTACTCGGCGACGATGATGTGGTGACTGCCTATGAAATGAAGATGAAGGCAGTTACTATTGACGACATCAACATCGCCTTGACGAAGATCGCAACCCACAAAGACACCATCCAGAATTACATTTTCGTGACCACGGATAAGATTGATCCAGAAGTCCGGGAATATGCTGCGCGGAAGTATGAGGAAACAGGCGGGATAGAGATTGCGATCTTAGACTGCTTTGGTTTCCTACGGCACTTTCTCCATCTTTTCCATCGGTCCCGCACCGCTTTTCTGGCTGCGTATCAAGACCTTGTTTTGAAAGAGCCGGAAAGTGCAGTAAGCCATACGTTGAAGGAAACCTTCCTGGCACTTCGGAAAGCGGCGGAAGGGGCAAAGTAGGCGGGCAGTCTGAACAAGACGAAAGGACATCGCTATGAAGACAAAGTCGAGGTTTGGAAAGGCGGATAGCATTTTCGCCAGCACTACCAGGAAGACAGCCGCGCCGTCAGCGGGGGTTGAAACATACCTTCGGCTGGCCGGGAAGAAGGTTGATATGCCGCCGATAAGGCAAGTCGGCGCTACGTTCAAAAAGGCGGAAAGGTTCAAAGCGGATGAAGGCGAACAGTTGGAATTTCAGGACAAAGGAAAGAAAGTATGAGGTTAATAATAAGACATACGTCGTTAATGTTTTTTGAATTTATTGAATGGTTAGGCAAGAAAGTATTAAAAATAATCAGGAGGAAAATCAATGAAAGAAGGGGAACCTTTTAACGTCTCGAAAATATGGCCGGAAATAAGAATCCCCCTGGGAATGCTTAAAGACAGGGAAATAACGTTTTGCGCGAAAGTGATTTATGGTTTGCTAATAAGGTACGCAGGAAGCGCAGGCTACTGCAGCATATATCAAGATAGGATATCAAGAGACTTACAGATATCAAAGGTCCTGGTAAAGAAAAACATTAAAATATTAAGGGATCAGAAGTATATAACGACTAAACTTCAAGGAAGAGGTAATCCGGCCATATATTATTTCTTATGGCGAAAGGAATTCAGGTCAAGCACAGGAGGAGTAAATAGGATTAACATAAATCCTGAAGTACACAAAAATATACTTCAATACTATAGAAATAAAGAGAGTAAAGAGCAAGAAAATAAGGGTCAGGGAAGGAAAAAAGGGAGTGCTGAAAGTATATTATGAAGGATACCATAATATACCTTATGCGACACAATATTAACCTTAAATATAAGTAGTTGATATCAAATAAGTTGAAAATTTCCTCACCCTGTGAATATCTCACCTGCCCATATTTTGTGCAATTGTGGAAAAGAATTTATTGCTTATTCCGGATAAACCGGACGCTGATTCTGTAGATATACGTATACCTCCAAGTGGCCGTAATGTTTCAAGAGAGATTTATTTTTTCTCATGAATTATCCTTTAATTCCCAGCCGATAAGCATTTTGTATGATTCTATCCATAATGGAATCAGCAATATTTGGATTGCCGAAAAACTTGTGCAATTCGGCAACCGTTATTTGTATGGCCACCATAGTTGAGTGATTATTATATCTGTCCTCCATGATTTCGAGGACATCATTGGTTTGATTTTCGTTAAGAGAGTTGCGCAGCCAGTTATGTTATCCAGCGCAGCTCATACTATAACCAATTATCAACCGGAACCGATGGCCAGAACGCTCCGTAATTATTAACCGAAATAAATCGGTATCAATCGGATTTTGAATGGAATTTGCATTTATATCAAAACTTCTTTTATTTATTAATTCCTTTGTACAATTAAATAAGAAAAATCACTAGTTTCCGGTTATAACTCAAATAATTTCAACTGATTAGGATATACATCCTCTTGAGTTGTGTAATCAAATTCTGTAAGTAGTTGATAAATAGGGACTTTCTCAAACACCGTAACACTCAAAATCTGCAAAAAAGTGTAGAGTGACATATCTAAATTCAAACGTTTTTTAATGATGGCAACAAGCACATTACCGAAACAGCAATCCAAATCTAAGTTTTCACTGCATTCTCTGAAGTCCCGTAAAAAGATTTTATACGTAAATGCTGTTTGATCCATCTGAAAAACAACTCAATCTGCCAACGGCATTTGTAAAGTTGGGCTATAGTTAGCGAGGAAAGAATAAAGTTATTCGATAAGAACGTAAAATAATTTTTGTTGTTACTATCGTAAAATCGGAATCGACGCAACTTTTCGGGATAATACTTTGAGAAATTAAATCCTGTCACAAAGATCGTTTGATCACATTTTAAGCCTGTTGATTTATCAACAGGCTGAGAATAGACTTGGCGGTACTGCATGTTGGATTTAGCACGAATGATAAAAAAGGCATGGAACAAATTCAGGATATAAAGACGATCAAAATCAAGATAGCCACGATCCATGATATAGAAGCACCCGGCTTCCGGGATCAGTTCATCCAAAATATTGACATCATGAATTAATCCATCTGTTACTTTGATGAATGTCGGAATAGAACTACGTAAATCTAATAAAGTGTGTAACTTAATTGCTCCTTTACGTTTTCGAAACTGTGCCCAAGGGAAAAGGGAAAGACAAAGATCAATCGTTGTTGAATCGAGAGCATAAACCGTATCGTTGAGCTCTACACCAAAATCATCATCGATATATAAACGCCGGGCGAGATGAATCAAAACTTGGGCAAAATCAGCATAGATGCGCCAATCACGCTTCTCATTAGCATCGGCTAAGGTGCTCCGGGACACTTTCCCATGAAAACCCATATGATAAAGTTTATTAGGTACAGAGCGAAGACATGTTTCGATATCCCGAAGACTTTCCCGATACGTCAGTTGAGCAAAGGCCATACTGAGATATTGATCCCAGCAGGAAAAGCTTTTTACTTGATAGTTGCCTTTATAGCGGTTGACACATTGTCTGAACTCATGCAGTAGGTAAATAGTCCATTATCTGAGAAAAAATGAGTTTGCCTGTATACATATGGTCGCTCCTTTGTTCATTGACAGTAGCGTGACCATAGTATAAAATTAATTTCAAGTCGATAATAACAATTTTATGATGTAGTATGTTGATATTAATTAAGTTGTAGTTGATTTAAATTTCATGTTCCGGACATCAGTGTATAAATATATAAAAATTTAACTAGAAAACACTGAAATAATTTAATTCATATCTCTTTTGTTTTGCATGTAGGGATTCAAAGGAATTATTAAAATATTTTAAGACTCTTCATCAATTTGAATTTTGACTTCGATTCTTTGCTTAATTTCTTCATATATCGATATTTCCACATCTTCAGATACTTCTAGAGTAACGGCAAGCCCGTAATTAACAGATTCATCAAGAGTTTCTGCATCTTCTCGGCAGACAACATCAATTTTCAAATTATCTCCATCCTGATATGTAACGACTTCGCTCCCTTCTAAAACTTCGTGCTGAATAGTCCCATTTTTCACCTGCCGTCCATCAGCGTTTACACGTTTTACTCCAGCCTTATCGCCCGGAGGATTAAAAGAAAGATTTGCTTTTCTGTATTTACGATTCTCTGCATTGACAGGGCTGAGCCAAGCAAGCGTTATAATAAGTCGCCGCATCTCGTTTAACCCGCTGAGGCTTGGCGGAAGGGGAAATCTGAATTCATGCTTTTCATCTTTCTTAATGCTTCCATAACCTATTGCAGTTGCCCGTCGTTCAGTGCACTCAATAACACGTTTGATATCAGGAATTCCATACCCTAAATACCTTGCAGCAATTCTTTTAAACAGGTGAGAATTATCTCTGGTTTTTAGACAGTTTTCCAAGACATCAAAACTGTTGCCCCATGAAGCACCGTGAACAAGAAGAGTTTTGATAATTACAGCCATATATTTATCAGGAATATCTGTTTCAGCTTCAGATCTCAATTCATCCAATGCTTCATAGATCAGGGCTGAGCCTCTGGAAGCCAAAGCAGCTGAGTTGCTTGTACCCCTAATGTATATCTCCCTATTTCTTTCACCTGGATTAACCGGTGCTGCTGCCACTTTTTGCCCTGGAGCCATTCCGATGTCATTAATCCTGTATTGGTTATTGTTGATATAATCGTATAACTGTCTTCCTCCCTGCAAATAAATTTCAGGATTAATAGAATTCCTGAAACCGTATCCATGGGCGGTAATTGGAGAAGGCAGCTCCTGAGTTGGAAGTATATCCACTCTGTTTCCTTGATTGGACATATTAGATTTATCAGCATGAATAGCCCCTATGGATAATGCATTAACCGAATCTGCAGGCGCCATTAATCTGTGATTGCGAATATCTCCACGAACTATTTTCATAGTATGTTTTATGATTTCTTCATCAGTTACTTGACTCAACTCTGCCTTCGATTTTTCAAGATCAATATCAGCTACGTTATTCCCCGCACTTATACAAAAAAGCACTTGATATTTTTCAGAAAGCCAATCAAGCAGTTTTGCACATGAGCTTAACTGATGAAAAAACATTCTTGTCGGATCACAAATTGAAAGGTTGATAATTTTAATTTTATTAAAGACCGGTTTTTCCTCACCTTCTCCTTCAAAAATCCTTCTTACGGAACGTAATATCAGATCTTCAAAAAAATGCTCCTTTGGTATGTGTTCACGTGGGGGATTATGGATAAAATCATCGGGGTCAGGCTTCATTATCGGTCTTACATATATAGGCCGAGGCAAAGATGACTCTCCTGCGTCCAATTCCCCATGACAGATCAATGAGGCCATTGCAGTACAGTGTTTCCTCCCCTTCGCCTGATAGGCACTGCCAAAATCATCAGGATCTTCCACGATTAGCCGGTTTTCAAGTAAAGAATGGTAAATAAATGGATCTCCGTCAAGTATAGCCAAGACAGGGTCGCCAGAAACTTCACCTTCCTGAAAAGTCTCCGCTTCAGCCCCTTCAGGGTACACATCCGCCACACATTGCCCTGTCGGACGAAAAAACATTACGTCATCGCATTCAAAAAGCTTTGTATACTCAGAACTTAGAACCCGTTCTATGTTTTCAGGGGGCAATTCCGCTTTTATGGCGTGGAAACGTATTTCATCAATAATACATTTTGTGATAACAGAACCATTCTCGGATTCTATAAGTTGCTCAAGCTCTGCCTGGATAGCATTCCTTTTGGTACTACCTTTTCTATACCAAAGCTCGATTTCAAATGGGATTTTCGAAGCTGTCCCCTTTTTTATATCCAGTTCTGCTTTCCAATATTTTTCAATACCTGTTTCTCTCAGCCGGTCCTGAATACCCCATTTACGGATTCCCTTAAGCTGGCTGAATATTTCAACCCATTTTTTAGATAAAACATCTATATTGTCTGGCCATTTGTTCCATTCAGACAACAGATTACTTATTGCCTGCTGATTACTCATGCTTAAAAACAGCCGACCGCTTATTAATTTTTCTTTGGTACCTGCGATTTTTTCATTAATCACAGACATTATTGTACCGCTATATTCAACCAGACATTCCGGTATAAATTCTGTAAAATCATCAAGATGTTTGCCTTTGATGTATCCGTTTTTATTAATAAAATCATTATCCTTTAAGGCTGTCCATATATCTGAAGACTGTTTTGTAGTGATGTCATCAATTTGAGTGTAAAATAGTCTTTTGCCGATTTTGGCGATTTCATAAAAATCATCATCCGCTTCTATCTCATCGGTATCAATCTCTGCTAGCCATTCCAAACCAGGAACTGCTCGTATCGCTCGCTCGAAATCATCAATCTTTCCTGTTGTTTCGAGAACCAGAACATATTCAGGCTCAATTCCTTCTGTTGAATCTGTAATAAATGACTGAATCATTGAATCAAACCGGGCCGTCAATCTATCTTTTTGCCTTGATGGTGAAGGAAAGTGATAGTTTGAGGAACCGAATCCTGTTTTCATCTTAACCCGGCCTGCTACAGCAGGAGTGGGGAAAATCAATAGAGGTCGTTCAGGCATATTATTTTTGTTCCTTTATATTGTTGGCTCCGAACTTAGATTGCCATTGTTTCAATTTTAAAGAGACAATATTTCGTGCATTATCCTGTTTGTTGGTCAAAACTGCCTGACGCACCACATCTGTACAAAACTCTTCGACTTCAGAAAAGCTGTATCCTAATAATTTTTGAGAAAGGTTCTTTGTGCTGTAATTGAAATTCATTCCCGTTCTCTTGATGAAAAGCCCTATAAAGCGTTCAACCTGCTTGACATTAGGTGGATTAAGTTCAATCCTTAACTGGAATCTCCGCCAGACAGCACGATCAAGAAGTTCAGGATGGTTGCTTGCCGTAATTACAACCACATAACTTGGCAAACTGTCCATTTGAAGAAGAAGAGAACTTACTACTCGTTTTATTTCACCGGTCTCTTTCGTATCCCCCCGTTCTTTTCCAATAGTATCAAATTCATCAAAAAACAAAACGCAATTGCGGGTTTTCACATAACTAAAAACTTTCTGAAGCCTTGAGGCGGTTTCTCCAAGATAACGGCCTATAAGATTTTCATACCGAATTACTAAAAGCGGATACATCAAATGTGCAGCCAAAGCTTCAGCAAGGCTTGTCTTACCGTTCCCAGGAGGTCCAGCCAGAAGAATCCTGCTTCGGGGTTCCAGTCCATACGATCTGAGCAGGTCAGCCCTATTCTGTTCCTCTATCAGTTCATGACATATTTTTAATGTTTGTTCACTTATTATTAGATCATCAAACCGTTTTTGAGGATTAATTTCAAATACCAAATCACCAGTTTCGCCATTGGGGCGAACTGCTGTGTTTTTATTAACGCTGTTATTGAGGGATAGAGCCAATCGCTCCGCAAGAATATTATGTTTTTTAGCTCTCTCTTCTGCAATAAGGCTCTCCACTGCTTTACGGAATGAAACTATATCGCCATGACTGGCTGATCGAACCATACTGATTAAAATATCTGCTCTTGCCATAATCTAAACCTTTTATCAAAAATATTTTAATATAATAATATACTAAATACTAACTTTTTTTGTCATTTAAATTTAGAATGAATAATTAATTTCCCTCGTGTTTAATTAATTAAAACCTGCGCGACAATGTCACTTAAAAATATTATAGTTGATTAATAATAGTCATTGCTAGCGAATATTCAAATTCACAATCTGTATTAAGAAGATAGTCAATATGGTTATTTTTCTATTTATCACAATTGTCCCTTTTCTAAATCTTCATAAATAGCTCTGAATTGATCTAAGGCTGACTCTAAATTTTCCGTGATTTCCAATGCAAGGACATCAGGATCTTGCAGGTTTTCCATATCTTCGAGGCTCTCATCTTCGAGCCAGAAGATATCCAAGCTCACCTTATCCCTATGCATCAGTTCATCATATGTAAAGCGCTTAAACCTTTCCGTTTCCTCACGCTGATGGCGGTTGCCTGGATTGTAGCACTGAATAAAATCCTTCAAGTCTTCATACTTCAATGGATTGGTTTTCAGGGTGAAATGCTTGTTCGTACGAAGGTCATATATCCAAAGATCTTTAGTCCATGGTATTTCACTTGCAGGCTTGCCTTCAAAGAAAAGCACATTTGCCTTTACTCCCTGGGCGTAAAATACGCCTGTTGGAAGTCTCAAAAGAGTATGTACATCACATTCATGTAGGAGTTTTCGTCGGATAGTCTCCCCTGCCCCACCTTCAAAAAGCACATTATCAGGGGTCCCACAATAGAAGCGCTTCCGTTAATCTTGAGAAGAGCCCTTTCGAGGAGGCAGATAATGTCGTTTAGCTCCAATTCTTATAATGACAAGTGAGGTTTTTAATAGTAAAATATTTTTTTAATTAATGAAGATAAGTCAAAGCAATGTCAGGAACTAGACAACATTTTCTTCCAAAATTTATACTTAAAGGATTTTCAAGTAAATTCCATAATTCAAATTATTTTGTCTGGATCTATAGAAAAGAATCAGAACCCTATGAAACAAATATAGTTAATGTCGCAGTTCAAAAAAATTTCTACTCTATTAAAAATAATTCATATATTGATGATTTAATAACAAAGGAAGAAAATAAGTTTTCAAACCTTGTTAAATATCTTCGGTCATTAAAAAATAATTTTGATATTACTGGAGATTCGGAAATATTAAATATAGCAGAATTAATCTCCCATTTAGAAATAAGGACTCGAAATATTAGGAAAGCCCTACTTGACGGTTCAAATTTGTTTTTGGAAGAAATTTTAATTTTTTTTCAAAATCCTGAAAATAGAAAAAAATTTGTATCAACACAAATGGAAAAAGCAATTAATTTGCAATTATTAAAGCTATCCATTCCCTTATATAAAAGAGCAAATATAAAGGCTCAAATGAAAAAAGAATTGCAGCCGAAAATTGAGTTACAATTTAGCTATTTCTTTAATAATGTCCTTCCAAATTCATCAAATGAAATGAAAAATATTGTGAAACAGGGGCATTTAAGAGCATTTAATAGAGAAATTTCACCTCAAATACGGCAGAAAGAGTATAAAGAATTAAAATGGAGATTGATATTTAATGAGAATGAAAATTTAATCATGGGTGATTGTGGTATTTTAACTGAAGTCGAATCTGTAAAAAGGTTTGTTTTACTATGGAATAAAGAAGAAAAAGTAAAGAATATATTTTTTCCAATTTCGAATCAGCATTTGTTAGTTGGAAGTAAAGTGAATAGTACTTTACATTTAGATACTTATCATTTTAACGAAGAAATTTCGAAGCTATCTAGAGAATTTTTTATTTCTGCAAAAAATGAACCATCGCTAAGAACACTTGCAGATAATATTGGCCTTCATTCTCAATTAATTACTAAGAATGAAATGCTAAAAATATGTGATGAACTTTTTTCTTCATACATTTAACAATTGAAGATAATTAAGATTTAAAGTCTCAGTTAGAATTCAGATTTCTATTTCCACATTTTCTTCCAGATCAATTATAATATGTAATGCAAATCTTTGACTATAATCCTGGAAAAGTATTGTAACATTTCTTATATCTTTACCTCTAAAAACTAATGAACTAGAATTGTTTACGAGAAAGTATGTTTACAAATTAGTTGAAGTTATAATTTTTCCTCTCTAGGAAAAACTGCTAAATGTTTTACAAGTTTTTTATTTTTACCTGCGGATTTAATTTTTTTATACAAGATTATTTCTTTTTCAGTATTAAAAAACTTTTGGGAATTTGATTTGACTGAGAGTAATAATGGACATTTCGTTTTACTAGAAATTTTCAGCTTAGAAATACCACTTGATTTTAGTAGGTAAAAAATCCAGAGAATATCATATTGATAATCAGAATCGTTTTTTATAATATTTTTAAATTTTTCTATAAGAGAGTTTCTGATATTTTCTATCAGTTCTTTTTCATTTTTAAATCTCTCTAAAAGTAATTCAATAATTGCTAAAATTTGTGGAAATGCTTTTGATCGTCTTTCTTTAAGTAAAAACAATAAACTGAATACTTTTAAGGCATCCTTAGTTTTTAAAGATAGTTTTAGATTATATTTTTTTGAAACCAATTCGCTTAAAAATTTATCGACTACACCTGTATCAGGAAATCTTTCATCAATTTTTAAAACAGCCAAAAGAGTAGTTTCAAATCTTTTATAGCTGATAGATGAATTAAACCTTAGTGAGTATTTTTGATATTCAGAGATCCATGGTCGAAATAAACCTTCTGGTAATTCTTTAAATTCTGTTTTTCCTTCAGTTAAACTCAAATTATATAATCGCATCTGGCTTTGAAGAGTCTTTATTATAAAATCTGCATCATTTTTTGAGTTGCATAGAAATATATAATCATCTTTAAATCGAACGGAAAGAAATTTTATTTTGCTTTTTATAAGTATATTTGAAAATTCACGATCAATAGAAGACAATAACATCTCGGATATGAGATCAGAAATCGCAGAGCCGATAGGAATTCCATTAGTGCATCGGTCATTTGAGTTTTGAAAAAGTTTATCAAGCTTACTTCCCAATAATTTAAATTCCCCAATATCATTTCTTGCTGCTTTTTTTCCATGCAAAGCCCAGGCAAGACTATGTGTATAAATTGAGGGATAAAAATTTTTAATATCCGTTTTAACAATATATTTAAATTTATGTGCTTCAGCTACCAAATCATTTTCCGCCATTTCGATATATTCATATATCATACGGCCTGCTCTAAGACTGCCCAACTCTCCTTCACTCTTCTTTGTTAGTGGAATTGGGAAGCTATAGGAGTAAACTTTATTATTATCATTAAATATATGTGATAGTACGAAATCCCACTCACTCATTATATAAAATACGATATCATGGTATAACCTGGGATCAATAATCCCAAAAGTGCGATCCGTTAGTTGGGATTTAGGAAATGAAACAGTTATGAACTCAGAAATAGCTGGTTTAAACTCCTTTCCTCCATCCTTTTTTGATTTCACTTTAAAATAAGGATGTTTCTTTAGTTTAAAACTTTTTATATGAAAGCAAGGAGGTAATACATACTGCTCTGGATAATAGCCTTCTTCTAGTAACCATTTTGCAACTTTTTTCTTTCCGACTTTTTTGATTAACTCGTAAGTATTATTGAAGTGTTTTTGAGGAAGTGACATTGTTTTAGAATAATTTTTTAATGCTTTTCTTCCAAATTTTCATAGATAGCTCGGAATTGATCTAAGGCTGACTCTAAATTTTCCGTGATTTCCAGTGCAAGGATATCAGGATCAGGCAGGTTATCCATATCTTCCAAGCTTTCATCTTTGAGCCAAAAGATATCCAGGCTCACTTTGTCCCTCTGCATCAATTCATCATATGTAAAGCGCTTAAACCTCTTCGTTTCCTCACGCTGATGTCGGTTGTCTGGATTGTAGCACTGAATAAAATCCTCCAAGTCTTCATACTTCAATGTATTGGTTTTCAGGGTAAAATGCTTGTTCGTACGAAGGTCATAGATCCAAAGATCTTTAGTCCATGGTGTTTCACTTGCAGGCTTGCGGTCAAAGAAAAGTACATTTGCCTTTACTCCCTGGGCGTAAAATACGCCTGTTGGAAGTCTCAAAATTGTATGTACATCACATTCATGCAGGAGTTTCCGCCGGATGGTCTCCCCTGCCCCACCTTCAAAAAGCACATTATCAGGCGCTACTGTAGCTGCTTTTCCGTTGATTTTGAGTAGGCTCTTTATATGTTGGACAAAATTCAGTTGTTTATTGGATGTAGTGGCCCAGAAGTCGGTCCTCTCATACTCGATTTTCTCCCTGACGGCTTTCCCTACTTCATTAATAATAGTGATGCTGCTTTTTTTTCCAAAAGGCGGATTAGTGAGCACCTGGTCATAGCGATGACCTCTGTCAGATTCGAGTGAATCATCTACATCAACCAAACTTTCATCACCACCTATACCATGCAGGTAAAGATTCATCACACAGAGTCTGGCTACATTATCAGCTATTTCCACACCTTTTAAGGCGTGATATTTAAGATTTTGTTTCTGTTCTTTATCCAGTTGATAATGTTTGGCAATGTAATTGTGTGCTGATATAAGAAATCCCCCTGTCCCACAGGCAGGATCAATGATTTCTATACCGGGCTCAGGCCGCATAACATCCACAATCGCATTAATAAGCGGCCTGGGAGTAAAGTACTGACCAGCTCCTGTTTTAATATCTTCGGCATTTTTCTGCAATAAGCCTTCATAAGCATCGCTCTTTACATCAACGCTCAAGCCAAGCCAGGTCTCCTTGTCAATCATGTCGACTAGGCGTTTCAGCTTGGCGGGATCCTGAATCTTGTTCTGAGACTTACGAAAGATAACACCCATTATGCCAGACTCCTTGCCTAGATTTTCAAGGATGTGGCGATATTGGACTTCCAGTTCATCTCCATCATTGTCCAGCAAGCTGTTCCAATTGTACTCGGATGGAATTTTAGATTCCCGGTTGAAAGGCAGTTTAGTTTGCTCATCGTCCATCTTGAGGAAAAGCAGGTAAGTGAGCTGCTCTACATAATCGCCGTAACTGACGCCATCATCTCGCAGTACATGGCAGTAATTCCAAAGTTTTTGAACTAGTGTGGATGAATCATTTGACATTTATAATATCTCCATTTGTTTAGATTTTTTAGATTTGGATTTTTCTGATTTGATCCTCTCCAGCAGAACAGATGCAGGTAAATCATTTGGATCCTGCGGCACTAATTTTCCCTCAAATGCGTGCTTTAGGATGGATTGACGGAGGGAGTATGAGCAATTGAGTTCAAAATTTAGCATTTCTTCAACTTTACCGGTAATTGTGTAATATTTCTCAATTTCATTCAGAATTTGTCTCTGTTCTTTTACAGTCGGAATAGCAAACGGTATCTCTTTGAGTGCTTGAACCGATGCAATGTTTTTCATTGCAGAACCCCTGGTTTTTGTAATCAATACTTCCTGCAATTTCGATCTAAATAGATATACGAAATATTTAGGTATAATTAAATTTTCATTTAGTGAAATTTTTAACAATGCTTGATTAATTATTCCTGCTTGAAAGTCCTCTGGAACTATTGCTATTTCTCCTATTGTTCCCGAACAGGATATTAGGATATCGCCTTTATTAACCATAAAATTTTTCAATTCATTAAACTTTTTTTGATCAATGAAGTAGTTCCCCAGTTTGAAATCATTGTAGATCACGTTCTTCTGTTCATAGACTTTATATCCTTCAGATGTAAAAAACTCTTTCTTAATTGCGCTACCAAATGGTCCACGCTTAATGGAATGTTGACTATCTTGAGAATATTGAACAAGTCCCATATATGCCCACTCCTCTGGTAATTCAGGTAAATTTGTTGTATCAGGTGGTATAGGTTCTTTGTATTTGTCCCGCCAGTTCTTGGTAGGTTTTTTACCCTTGGATTTGTACTTGGCTAATTGTTCAGTTTCCCACTTCTCACGGCGGTCTTTGAGGATACGTTCTAGTAGCTTTTCGGCAGGTTCCAGTTCGTCCTTGCCTGTCTGCGCCGAGTTTAGCGAGGCACGCAGATGCTGTTCACGCCATTCTGCTGTGAGTCTGCCTTCTACTGCTGCTTTAAGCACAGACTGGCGGTAGCGTTTCAATTGTGCCTGCGCCTTCTTAAGTGCTTCTATTCCCGCATCGAGCTTGGTGAATAATTCTTCAAGCTTGGCAACAATGCGGTGTTGTTCAGATGGGGGGGGTATTGGTATTGGCAGATTTGAGAAGTTTCTAGCCGAAATTTCTAAGAATGTAGTTCCACTTGCATTTTTTTCAGCAAGGCTTTTACTTGATTTTAAATAATAATATACATATTCATTGAAAATTGGTTTGTAGACTGTGATGTTTTTAAATCCTTGGTTAGTTGAAATTAAATTTTCTGCTATTACAACATAACCAATCGGGGCTCTTGATGAAAAAAGAACTGAGCCTTTTGGCAATAACACTGCTGACGAATTTTTCAATCCTAGTTCAGAGAGATTTCTTCTCCCGTGCGAAATATACTTTTGTGCATAATCAGAAAGGTCTGCTGGTGTTAACCACGAAATATCGCCACTAAAATTTGTTTCATCTTTAGTTGAAGGGGTACCACCTGCTGCAATAGACCCAATATCAGAAAGAAAAGTCCAACTCCAATTGTTGGGAATTCCAAATAATTCTCTACTCACGCTGCCAGCACCTCGTTCAATTCATCAAGAGTAACATTAAATTTATCTCCAAACACATCGTAAGCCTTCATCACTCCTCCCCTCTCATAGAAAGGCACATTATCGAAGTCATCAATAGTAATTTCCAAGCTGGTTGCGATATGGTCTTTGACCATTGTAATCCATTCTAACTGCTCATCTGTATAGGTATTTCCCGCTTTTTCCTGGTTTACAAGCCAATCCGCAAACCTTAATTCAACTGTATCCTGGTATGGAGTCAGGATATTCTCTTTATTCAGGCCAAATCTTACCAGTGAGATAATATCAGCGAGTAAAAACTCGGGCCTGCGCTTTTTAACTTTATCCTTTTCAAGCTGCTCAAAGGCCCTCCATACAAACTCAGTAGATAAGTTGTATGGTGGTTTTTTCATTACATTGGCCAGTTTCTTTATCATCTCATAAGTCAGGTGCCTTTTGTCATAGGGTTGATTATAAATAATCTGCAAGGCCAGAATCTCATCTTTATTGGCTTTCATAAACTCCTTGAAGGACTGCACTACCTTCTCTGCCTGGCCTGGATCAAATTTAGCAGTAATGATGGCATCCTGGCTTACTATATCAATGATCTGATACTGCTGTTTTCTAATCTCAATCAGGGTTTTCCTGAAATCAGGATCATCAAATACCAGGCAAGCTTCGGTTGTTAACACTTCGATGGCTTTTTCAATCTGATTATCCGAAAGTGTTTCCACATCAAACATTTCCCTTGCCTTTTCTACCTGTTTATCCGGATCCACAGAATCCAGCAGCTCGTTTATGATTTCTCTTAATACTTTTCCATGAGCTACCTCCTTAAGTTCATTGTGCTGTTCCTCTTCTAATCGAACATTTAGTTTTGCCAGTCGTCCGGCCATCGTCATCAATGTATCCTCGTCCCTCTCCCCTATTGCGATGGACTGCACAAGTTTATCAAAGGGAACAGATTTTTTCCGTTCAAGGGGTCTGGAGTCGGTCTTGTCGCTCTCTGTAACTCCAACAGCGTCTACAATTATAAAATGAGTCTTGTGCTCTTCATCGGGGGTTACAGCTTTAAGATCTGTTGAAGAGATCACACGAGTGCCTCGTCCTTTCATCTGCTCATAATAAACCCGAGACTTTACATCCCGCATGAATAGGAGGCATTCCAGGGGGCGGATATCCGTTCCAGTGGAGATCATGTCAACCGTCACTGCGATGCGGGGATTATAGGAATTGCGAAAACTGGCGATGAGATTCTCCGGCTTGTCCCCAGTCGTACGATAAGTGATCTTTTTACAGAATTTATTCCCTTTACCAAACTCCTCCCGAATAATTTGCACAATGTCTTCGGCATGAGAATCATCTTTTGAAAAAACCAGAGTCTTTGGGATTTCTGTGCGCCCGGGGAAAATCTCGGTAAATAACTTTTCCTTGAAAGTGCGGATCACTGTGCGGATCTGGTCGACAGCCACCACTGCTCTATCAAGAGCTTTTTCGTCATATTCAAGGTCTTCATCAAGCTGTTCCCAGCGGATCTTACGGGTTTGGCGGTCGCGTTTGTCAATATGATAGCCTACTTCAACTTTACTTCCTTTTTCCGTAATTCTGGTACGGATACGATATACCTCATAGCCGACATTGACTCTATCCGCAACAGCTCTTTCATGATTGTATTCCATAACAAGGTTCTGGTTGAAAAATCCAAAGGTCTGTTTGGAAGGAGTTGCAGTCAGACCTATTATGAAAGCATCAAAATACTCCAAAACCTGGCGCCACTGTTTATAAATGGAACGATGGCACTCATCAGTAATTATAAAGTCAAATGTTTCAATGGGTATATTTGGATTGTAGGTTACTTCTTTAATCTGACCCGTAGTCAAATCCGCAAGGGATATTTCATCCTGTTCTGTATCGAATTCTTTGCCTTTAAGCATCGAATACAATCTCTGTATGGTTGTGATACATACTTTACTAACAGGATCAATGGTAGGGCTTGATAGAAGCTGCACATTATAGAGTTCGATGAACTTTCTGTGATCATCAGGCGTGGTGTACTGGGCGAATTCTCCCCTGGTTTGTCTTCCAAGGGTACGGCGATCGACCAGGAACAGGATACGTTTGGCTTTGGCAAATTTAATGAGGCGATAAACAAAACTAACGGCTGTGTATGTCTTGCCGCTGCCACTGGCCATTTGGATCAATGCCCTGGGTTTGGCTTCTTTTAATGAAATATCAAGATTTGTAATGGCTTCTATTTGACAGTCACGAAGGCCGGCTGTTATGAGTGGCGGAAGCTGCTTGAGGCGCGCTCTTAATGTTGCATCTTGTTTAGCCCATTTGAAAAGTGTTTCTGGTTTATGAAAAGCAAAAGTCCGGCGGGAGAGAGGATTTGGATCTTTATCATTTCTGAAATATGTCTCAACGCCGGTGCTTTCATAAGCAAAGGGTAAAGGTGATGATATATGGGGAATGTTTTTTGGAAAGTTTCGTATATATTTTGAAGTTTGCTCCGCGACTCCGCTTAATGTGCTGCCAGCAGGTTTGGCTTCTATTACTCCGATCGCTTTTCTATTTGCAAATAAAGCATAATCAACAGGACCAGCTTTTGTCGGAAATTCCCGGACAGCGATTCCTGACCCTGCACCTAAATTTAAATTTGATCGGTCTTGTATAATCCAGTTCGCCTTTTTGAGTTGTTTATCAATATCTTTTCTGGCTCGTTCTTCTGGTTTCATTTAATTTTTATTTCCGATTCCCAAGAGCATTAGATTATATAAATTATTAGCTTTTGGCAAGGGATTCTATAGCGAAAAATCATGTTATAAAAACACCTTCAATCTTTCTAGGACCAGCAAGAATTCTTTTATTTACATAAAAATAACGTTTCTGTTCTTTATTTAAGTTTACATCCACATACCATTTCACCAATTGTATTTTACCCTGAGAGATTTCTATTCCTGTAATGCAGCGGGGATGCACACAGCTTCCATCATTAAAGTAAGGAGGTTCTCCCTTATTAGGAAAAACTGGTTTGTGTGTATGACCTATTATAACAGGTATTTTTTTCTTATCTATCCAATATTTAAACCTCTTATCTGTTTTCTGCATCGAATGGAAATTTCTCGCTGGACTTGTAGGATCAGGTATTCCTAGTATAGACTGAAAATATTTCCAGTAGTTTCTAACAAAAATTCTTCCAAAAAACCAACATTCATCGTTTAGACAATCACCCTGATGTCCATGGATCACTAGGATCTTATTTTTGCCATTTTTATACTGGAGAACGAGTGATTCGTGTACTTTTAAATTTTTAAAGATAGGCTTTTTTTTCCTTGTTTTATCATCAATTATGTTTGAAAATTCTTTTTTTACTTTTTTTTGATTTTTCCACCTTCGGTTATGATTTCCCCATATATAATACAGCCGATTGTTTATGTGGAACTCATCAAAAAGCTCAAAAATCGTCCGGTAATTCTCTTTTATTCTATTAAAGTCTTTATTTTCCCATAACTCATCGCCGTCACCTAGTTCAATGTATGTATATCCTTTGTTATAATAGTGAGTAAGAGCAGTTATGAAAATCAGTTGGTTATGAGCAAAATCATCGGCATGGTCTCCGTAGCCACGGTGACAGTCGCTGAAAAAAATAATTTTAGAGGTGTCATCTATATGGATTACTTTGGATTTATCTACTAATTTCTGTAATTTTTTAAGGAATTTTTTTCTCAATTTCTATACATTCTAATTAAACAAATGATTGTTTATATTTATCTTGATGAGATCGAATTAAAAAGCCTGGTGACCTCTCCTCTATTAATAAATTGGGATAATATTTTATAATTGTTTTTTACAAATTGAATTCTTCCTGCAATGATTGCAGGATGAATCTTAAGTTGTTCTGATAAAAAAAGCACTTCCTTTGCCAGATTTTTTGAATCCAGGTTAACTTTCTTCCAATATTCTTCTGGGATTAGTGCATTTTGGGCAATTCTATCAGCTTCCTTTTCCTTCGAATCTTTCTTTACAATACTTAACTTATGAGGCCCTAGCTCGTCTATTATAATATTTGTTTCATCCACATGAAGATGCTTGGTAAGATGTGCTAATTCGTGAAGAAGACAAAACCAAAAATTATCTATCCGGTCATATCTTAAGGTTAGTGCTATTACTGGTTTCTTTTTATCTAAAATCATCGCAGCTCCATCAAGAAAAGTTTTTCTCAAATGAGGGACAATAAAATATTGTATACCGTGTTTCTCAAGATATTCCTTTGCTAGCAGAGGACCATTTTTAAAATAACTGAGTTTTGATAAATCTGATAAATTAATGGATCCATGTTTATATTTTTTTTCTAAAGGATGTTTCTCAGACAACTCCATAATCCTAAGACACCAAGCCATAAGTGCGTATCTATCAGTTCTATATTTTTTTATCGGACTTTTACTAGTGCGAAATAATAATTTTGAAAAACTATTCATACCTCCGGCTTCCTGAATATATCCTCGCATAATTTCCTCTTCATTTCCTTTTATGATTTTTTTAGAAGAAATCCAGCCCAAATTAACCATTTCGTGTATAGGAAAACAGGACCAGTCTATCCCTGGAATTTCTTTAGGAAAATCATGGCCTTGTTCTTGTAACAAGATTTCGGCTGGGATTCCAAATCCTTTATGAAGCGCTCTCATCATAGATAAAGAAAGAGGCCTTTTTTTATTGATAACTTCAGACACTTTACTTTTGCTGCCTATAAGGGGAACAAGATCCTTTTGATTTAATCCCAATTGTTCCATTCTAAATCTGATTGCATCGATAGGATCAGGTATCTCTTTATATTTTTTTGATTTGAAGGGATTAAATTTGATTCTTTTTTTAATTCAGATCTATTCTACAAGCCTTTGCTTATATCTACAAGCCTTTGCTCATAGCATCAAGGAAATCTTTGTTTGTTTTTGTTTTTGCTATTTTTTCCAGTAACAATTCCATAGCATCTGTTTCGTTAAGCTGGCTTAAAACTTTTCTTAAAACCCATAT
>Ga0307379_10003265_pt1 | contig 23631 bp, 24 predicted proteins | sample UN2MG_FD_202237 | JGI IMG/M metagenome (GOLD analysis project Ga0307379, IMG submission 202237) | Soil microbial communities from Risofladan, Vaasa, Finland - UN-2 | ecosystem: Environmental > Terrestrial > Soil > Coastal area > Acid sulfate soil | place: Finland: Risofladan, Vaasa | collected... | reverse complement strand
TAGGCCTGAACCTAAAGGCTCTCAAGGCCGTCATTTTCGATTTGGACGGCACCCTGATCCAAAGTACCATCGATTTCAAGGCAATGAACCAGGCGGTGGCAGAAACCCTGATACAGCATGGGCTGCCCAAAGACATACTGGATACTAAAGGCAGGATCAATGAGAGCATCGTTCGCGCCTACGCCTATTTCAAGGGTCACAGTCAAAATGGTTGGATGGACCGCTTGGAAAACGACCTGAACCGTGTCAGCGCCGCGGTGGAGATGCGCCAGGTGGACCGGACCACGGTGGTGCCGGGCACCTTCGAGGTTCTGGACCATTTGAATAGAAATGGATTGTCCGTGGCCATTCTCACAAGGGGGAGCAGGCCCTATACATTACGAGCGCTGCGCGCTTCCGGCCTTGAAGGATATTTTCGTACCATCGTTTGTCGCGACGATTATCCATTGATCGAGGCCAAACCGAATCCTATCGCCTTACGCAGGGTTTTCGCTGACCTGGGAATGGAGAAACAGCAATGTTTGTTCATTGGGGACCACGAAACGGACTATCAGTGCGCTATTTCCGCTGAGACCTCTTTCGCAGCCGTTCTCACTGGATCCCATGGGCAGGAAGTGTGGAGCAGGATCCGGCCTGATCTGTTGATGTCCAGCATAGCCGAGCTCCCAAGAATGCTGGAGGGTGGATCGTGAAAGCCATACTGACCAAGGGCGCCCCCGAGCCCATAGGCCCTTACTGCCAAGCATTGGTGCATGGGGACCTGATATTCTGTTCTGGGCAACTGGGATTGGACCCGGGCACCGGGCTACTAGCGGCCGGTGCGGTGGAGCAGGTTCAGAGAGCCCTCGATAATCTTGAGGCGGTATTGGAAGAAGCCGGCAGTTCCGTCGATCGGGTCCTGAAGGCGACCTTGTACCTAACGGACCTTTCCACCATGGCCGAGGTGAACATCGCCTACGGTGAATTCTTCGCTCGACCCTATCCGACCAGATCGGTCATTGAGGTTTCTGGGTTGCCCAAGGGAGCGATGGTCATGATTGACCTGATCGCTGCGCGATAGTCCTCAGCAAACCTTTTTCAGCCCCCCACTTCGTTATTGATATGATGAGCGATGAGGCAGCTGAGGGCAAGGAGAGTAAGCGGAGAAGCGCGACCTTCTCCGTGACCGGTATGACCTGCGCCACTTGCGCTGGGACGATCGCTGATTCCTTGAACGAACTGGAGGGTGTGTTCGGCGCCGATGTCAACCTGGCGACGGATCGTGCGTCCGTGACCTATGATCCGGAGAAGGTCGACCTGCCCAAGCTGCGCAAGGCGGTCGAGGACGCCGGATACGGCGTCATAATCAACGAGCTGACCTTGTCGATCTCGGGAATGAGCTGCGCCACCTGCGCCAACACGATCGAGGAGAATGTAGGCGAACTGGACGGGGTCTACTCCGCCTCTGTCAATTTGGTAACAGAGAAACTTACCGTGAAGTACGACCCGCAGAAGGTCAGGGTCACCCAGATAAAAAAGGCGGTCGAGGACGCCGGATACGAGGTCATTGAAGCTCAGACGATGGACATGGAGAAGGAGGTCCGGGAGAAGGAGACCAAGCGACAACGCGCCCTATTGCTGCTCTCGCTGTCCTTGGCCATCCCAACCATGATATTGATGATGACCATGGACTTCACCGATATCGGGCAGGAGTTCCTGATGGAATATGGCAACCTCATCATGTTCCTGATGGCCACCCCGGTGCAGTTCATCGCTGGTTACCAGTTCTACGTGGGCGCCTACAAGGCGTTGCGGAACCGCACCGCCAACATGGACACGCTGATCGCCGTTGGAACCTCAGCGGCCTATTTCTATAGCGTGGCGGTCGTCTTCCTACCCGGCGTGGTTGCCTTCGAACACGTCTACTTTGACAGCTCGGCCATGATAGTTGCGCTTATCCTGTTCGGCAAATATCTCGAGGCCAAGGCAAAGGGGAGCACCTCGGAAGCGATCAAACGCCTCATGGGACTGCAACCCAAGACCGCCCGGATCTTACGTGAAGGGGCGGAGATGGAAATATCGATCGATGAGCTGGACGTCGGCGACGTGATGCTGATCAGGCCGGGGGAAAAGGTCCCCACGGACGGAGTGGTGATCGACGGGCGTTCATCTGTGGACGAGAGCATCATCACTGGAGAAAGTCTGCCGGTGAGCAAGGAAGAGGGTTCTGTGGTCATCGGCGCCACGATCAACAAGAACGGGCTGCTGAAGGTGCGGACGACGAAAGTGGGAAAGGATACCGCCCTAGCTCAGATCGTCAAGCTGGTGGAGGACGCTCAGGTAAGCAAGGCGCCGATACAACGCGTTGCTGACCGCGTAGCGGCCGTGTTCGTGCCAACGGTGATATCGATAGCTCTGATCTCCTTCCTGCTGTGGTACTTCGTGGGAGTGAACGCCTTCGATGTGCAGCAGGCGGCATTCACCTTCTCCCTCACCATATTCATCACCGTAATGGTCATCGCCTGCCCCTGCGCCCTGGGATTGGCCACTCCGACGGCGATCATGGTCGGTACTGGTAAGGGAGCGGAGAACGGAATACTCATCAAGGGCGGGGAGTCGCTCGAGATAGCCGGCCGGATACAGACGGTCGTCTTCGATAAGACCGGTACTTTGACCAAGGGGGAACCAGAGGTGGTGGAGGTGCTGAACTTCGACCCCGGCTGTCCGGACATGTTCGAGTTGGTGGCCAGCACCGAGGTCGGTTCCGAGCACCCATTAGGTGAGGCCATCGTGCGTAAGGCCCGGACGGATGGTCTGGAACTTTATGAGGTGGACGACTTCGAAAGCTTAGCTGGAAAAGGAGTGAAGGCGACCGTAAGGGGAAGGCAGGTAGTGGCAGGAAATCGCGGATTGATGAAAGAGATGAGCATTCCCCTGGACGACAAGGAAAAGGACATTACCGCACTTGAAGAGCAGGGAATGACCGCGGTGTTGATCCTGCTGGACGGACGCTTGTGCGGAGCCGTCGGCATCGCGGACGTCATCAAGCCTACGGCCCAGGAAGCGGTCATCGCCCTAAAGGAGATGGGCATCGAAGTGGTCATGCTAACTGGGGACAATAAACGAACGGCGAACGCTATCGCGGCCAAGTTGGGCATCGTGACCGTACTGGCCGAAGTGCTTCCGGGCGACAAGGCCAAGGAGATCAGCCGGTTACAGAAGGAGGGGCGTATCGTGGCCATGGTGGGTGATGGCATCAATGACGCCCCGGCATTGGCACAGGCGGACGTAGGGATGGCCATAGGCTCCGGTACCGATGTCGCTGTGGAAGCTGGCGATATAGTGCTCATCAAGGACGACCCGAGAGATGTGGTTGCGGCCATACAACTGAGCAAGCAGACCATGAAGAAGATAAGACAGAATTTGTTCTGGGCCTTCGGCTACAATACTGCCGGCATACCGGTGGCCGCGGGCGTCCTCTATCCATTCTTCGGCATCCTTCTGTCGCCCATCATCGCCGCCGGGGCCATGGCCATGTCCTCGGTGTCGGTGGTATCCAACGCCGCACTGCTTAAGCGTTACACGCCTGAGATCAAACGAAAAGGGGGTGAATGATTGGCCGTAGATCCGATATGCAAGATGCAGGTAGACGCGAAGAGCGCCAAGTGGAGCTCGGAGTATAAGGGCAATAAATACTACTTCTGCGCCCCAGGTTGCAAGAAGAAATTCGATACGGACCCGGAGAAGTATCTGAAGTAGTTAGACCAAAACCTTTTATTTCTTTTTAAAAGAAAGGAAGGCGGGCGTTGCCCGCTAAGATATTTAATGGCTCTTGTGCCGCCCGTCACGCTCGGCGTTGCCACGCTCTCGCGCATATGCTTCCTGGCGCGCCTCGATGTCCGGGGACTCGCTAGGCAAGGCCTTCTTGACCACTCCCATGGCCCCCATGGCCAAGTTGAATAGCGCAGGAGGGATCCTGATCCCGTAGCGGGTGGTGGTTCCGGTGAGCTTTCCAGGATTCATTATGTCATCGGGATCGATGAGCTTCTTGATCCCTCGAATGTACTTCGCACCGGTGCCGCGGATGGTGTCCAGGTTGGATGCGAAGAAAGCGCCGAATCCCAATGGGCGCCCGTCCATGGTCAAAGAGGCGTCAGCAAACTTCTTGTTGAACGCGAAGGAGGTCAGGTTCTGCATCTCATCCGGGTTGAACAGGTAGTATGGCATGAACATGACCGTGTTGCGGTCGACCATGGAACCTATTATGGCACCGGTCATATGCAGCTCCTTCAGTATGCTGTAGCAGGTGTCCACGGCCTCCTCGAACTTGTTCAGGGGCAGTAACGCCTCTCCCGGTATGTGGCCAATGCCGATCTCTCGGGCGCGGAACTCGTAGCAGCGCTCTTCCCACTCGTGAGTGGCATCGGCGTCCGGTAGCCTCGTGGCCCCGTGTTTCGCCATGATCTCATCGAGCTTCTTCTCCTCCCAGGCCACGATCTCCTTGTCACCCTCTAATTGAATGTTGAGGACCGAACCCACTTCAAGAGCGTGCTTGCCGGCCTTCTTCAACAGATCGAAGTGATTTCCATCGCTAAAGCCCATGTGCAGGGGCCGGACGCGGGAGCGGGCGATGTCCATCAACGGCTTTCCGACAGCCCTTAGGTTCTCGAAGCCGTAGGATAGGGACTTCATCTCCTCCGGAGCGGGCTCCAATTTCAAGGTGACCGTGCATATCTGGGCCAGTGTGCCTTCGGCTCCGATGATCAGCTGGTTGAGGTTGTAGCCGGTCTCATTGTCCACGATGGAGTCGTAACCGGTGTGTACGATGGTACCATTGGGCATAACGACCTCCATATTGCGGACCAGCTGGGCGGAGGTGCCGTACTTGTAGGAACCAACTCCCACACCGTTGACGGAGACCCACCCGCCCAAGGTGGCCGACGGGAAGCTGCTGGGGTAGCCACCCAATAGAAGCCCCTTTTCCAAACAGTCATCGTAGACCTGTTTCCAGGTGCATCCGGCTTGGGCGACGACGTAGAGGTTCTCCACATCGATCTTGATGATCTTATTCATGCCACCGCTGCTATCGATCAGAATTCCGCCGAACACCGGTATGGAACCTCCCAATCCCCAAGTGGAAGCTCCACGCGGAGTGATGGGGATCTTTTCCTCAGCGGCGATCTTGACGATCTTGGCCACGTCCTCAGTGGTGTGAGGGCGGACCACGATATCTGGAATGTTCTTAAAGGCTAATTGGGTCACATTTGGAAGCGGGGCGAGGTCATGGCTATAGAGCAACCTTTCCATTTTGCTCGTCTTAACGTTCTCTCTTCCAATGGCATCTTGCAGTTTTGCCACGACCGGAGCCATGACCCTGCTGACTTTCTCCTCCGCAGCTTCCATATGAAGTCCTCAAATTACTAGGATATAAACAAGATTATTCCGTAAAGACCGTAATGTATTTTAAATGTATTCCCAAGCCATACGTAAAAAATCTAACATTCTATTCATTATGAAATAATTAAAAAGGTGCCCGAGTATCGGTGCTTTTAGGTACTTCGCCCCGTCTTGACGATCTCGCATCTGCAGATGGGAGAATCATCATTTTGATGACGTCCTACCTAGCTAACGAACCCCGAAAGGATCGATCGCTTATCCGTATCACCGCTCACCCGCCTTAAGCCGGGCAATGGTTGGCAGACCTGCTCCCGAAGGAGCATGGATAGGACCTATACCTATGGGCACGATCCTCAAATCATGCTGGATCCATCCTGGTTTCCCTACAGCTTTTCCGACTCGGGCAATATTTACTATTGTCACCCATAGTATAAGTAATTTTTGTTAATCTATGGGATGGCCAGAATATTATTTGATGTATATTAATAAATTAGCTCAAGAAGGTGGAATAGCACATAACAAGAGTGCCCGGGCGGAGGGGAGGAGAAAGGTGACCATTGGTCCGACCCATTCCTCAAAATGGAGATGTTCCTCAGGCGACCATCCCTTCATCTCCGCCCGATCACCCGAAGGCTCGGGGGATCCGTTGGAACTGCGCACAGTTATCACAGGTGCCGTTTCCGAACGGTTGCATCTTTGGCTGATGAAAGCTCAGTGATTCGTTGTTAACGGATCACGGGTCCTGCCCTCTCCATTCCACGGGCAACTTAATACTTGGCGTTACTAACTATAAATAGATTATTTTTATACCAGGCAACGAAATTTGAGTCCCTCTCACTTGAGAGATTCCAATTCGGTTCGGGATGCCCGGATCTTTTCCCCGATCGAGTTCATCTTTGATTGGCACTTGTTACGAATGCGGTCCGCTTCCTCCTGACCCATCTCCCTCTTGTTGTAGCGCTTATCGGCCTCATCCATTTCGCTCCTGTATTCAGCCATAAGGGCGTTCAGGTCTTTTATGCGCTTTTCAAGCTTTTCTGACCTTGGTGCGAACATGAAAATCAATAGATATTATACATATGCCAACTATAAATTATTGGACCATTGCCCCTTCACCCCGGTTCCATACCTAATTTGACCAACGACCCCACGGAGGCGAAGCTGAAGGTGACGGAGACCTTGGCCCTTTCCATGGTCCTGTCTACCTTCTCCAATTACCTCATATTCAGTATGAACTGATCGTCTTCCATAAGGTCTTTAAAAGAGGTTCCAGAAGTTCTTCATCGGCCAAACGCAATAGATGACTAGGGCATGAACAATCGGATGATCCGAATCCTTTAACGGGGATGGTCAGCGATACATCTTGCGATAACGTTGTAAATATCCGACATTCCAAACGGCGTTCATCGGGGAAGATCAAGGCCCCGAATACCTTTCCCTCCTGCAGCAGGTAGTCGATATGCCAATGCAGTGTCTTATCGTGATCGAAATGCCTCCCTACCCGGTTGCCTATCCCGTTCAGGGCAGAACCGCAATACAAGTATGTCCCCGATGGAAAATGCCACTTTCCTGATCTCCCCACCTCTATGTCCCTATCCTCGTCCAGGGTTATCAGTAGGAGATAGCTGCCTTTCATCATGACCTCGATCCCACCTTTCCTTTGTATTGGTTATAACATAAACACCGTGGCCGTCATAAAAGATCATGTCGATCGGGATCAACTCGTCCCCTCCTCAAATGTAGGCTGGTGATCAACCATCATCATCGAACAATGCATGCACTTCTTCGAGATGACCTTGGCCAGAGAGGTAGCTAGTCCTTTATCGCTCCCTCTACCTCGGCCTTAGTACGGATCTTGATGATGGTGCTATCTCCCAGACGGCAATCGGATATTATGGCGATGTCCTTGAGCTTCCGCCCATAGACCTCCAGTTCCTCCATCTCCCTGAGATGTTTCTTGTAGGGGATCTTAACCCTCAATCCATCAACATGGAGCACCACTGGAGCCGGACGCAGACACTCCTGCACCGCATCCATCTCATCCAAGATGTCCTTTATTTCCGATGGGTGAACGAACAAGGGGTCTTCCTCGATCTCCATTCTCCGGACGTCGATCACCTCTTTGACCCGGTCGGCGATCTCCTCCAGCTTGGCGATCTCTTCGGCCCGTCTCATCCTTTCGACCTTCCGCCCCACTCCACATACCAAGGCTTCGCAGTGCGGAAGCGAATCTACCTCTGGACCGATGACCGTCACCACTGGGATCTGGATATCCTTGAATAGGTCTATCTTCTCATGGGTCACGCACTCCTTGAAGTTGCCCAGCATGAATATGGCCGCATCGTATTCCTCGATTATGGCCTTCTCCTCCGCTGATATCTGGCATGTCTTCCGTCCGCGGCCTCGGGCCAAACCCATGACGATGGTGATGGCACCGTATCGTCTCAGGTGCTCGGCTATATCGCATATTGGGTGTGGCATGTGGTGACGACCTAGGGTCGGTCCGATGACAGCTATCTCCGTCCCCGCCAGAGGAACCTCGATGATCTTACCACCCAGCTCTGCTGTCTTCCTCTCCACCAATGGCCGGTCCTCGGAGGGGATGGCCATGGTGATGATGATCATTACCTGCACCTGGGTCTTCTGCAGTACGAACCCGCCAATATCTTCGATGAGGTCGAAAAGCTCCTCGACCTTGTGCACTCCGCCGTCGTACATCAGCACTTCGTACATTATTCCTCCACCTCGCGGATCATGTACTGGTGCACCTTCTTGGCCTCCTCGATGAAATCGACCGTCATGCCATGCTCGGTAGCGACGATGGTCATGGTGTTGTTGTCATAGAACTCGTGACGTACCTTCAGCCCCTCGGGCAGCAAACGCCATATGGCGTCGAGAAGTTGGGAACGGGTCTCCTCCTCCGGATCCAGCTTAAGGTCGGAGAGCTCCTTGGCCGAAACACCTTCGACGAATACTTCCAGGCGGGTCAGCTGCTGTACCCTGTCCCGGCCGTACAAGCGCCATAGGGTGGCCATCAGACGGGGTGCGTACGACTCGTCCTTGATCTCGATGAAGGTCCCACCCTCCTGCGCTTTTATTTCAGCGATGTCGTATACTGGGCGTTTACCCGATGAGTGCTTGACCCTGAGGGAGACGATGAACAAGGTCTGGTCCGGGCGGATGGTCAGTTTGACCCGTTCCACCATGTTGCTCATTCCCATGTCCATCAAGATACGTCCCATCAGCCATTGATACGACTCCAGAGCATATTGCTCCGTTCCCTCCACCTCGAACTCGACCAATTTCTCACCCCAGAAGGCCGGATGACAACAGGGCTGCGCCGACCGCACCTATGTACTGCGGGTTCGGCGGCACTATGGGCCTCTCCCCCAGGGTGTGCTCCATGGCGGTCACCAATCCGGAGATCAGAGCTGTCCCTCCCACCTGGATTATGGGGTGGCGGACCTCGATCTCCTGCAGCTGCTGCTCGTATATCTGCTCTGTCACGCTATGACAGGCGGCAGCGGCCACGTCCTCCAGGGTGTTCCCGGCCGCCAACGACGTCACCAGGTCCTGAATGCCGAAGATGGAGCAGTAGGAGTTCATCTTGACCTTGGTATGATCACCCTTGTCAGCCAAAGCCCCCAGCTCGGTGATCTCCACCTTGAGCCTCTTTGCCGTCAGCTCAAGGAAACGACCGGACGCTCCGGCACAGATGCCCCCCATGGTGAAGTTGTCTGGGATGCCATCCCTTACAGTGATGGCCTTGTTGTCCATTCCACCAATGTCAATGATCGTCGCCTCACCTTTCTGCTTTCCGGCCAGCCACACGGCGCCTTTGGAGTTCACCGTAAGTTCCTCCTGGACGAGCTTGGCGTTGAACTTCTTTCCCAGTGTAAAACGGCCGTAGCCAGTTGTCCCGATCGCATCTAACTGCTCCCGTTTGACCCCGGCCTCGGCCAGGGCGTTCACTAGTGCGGTCTCGGCCGCTGAGAACACATCCGTGGTCGGCAGCCAGTATTTTCCTATGATCTCATTATCGCGCATTATGACCGCCTTGGTTGTGGAAGAACCGGAGTCCAGACCGGCGGTGAGACCGACCTGTCTTTCCCTGGCCAATAACTCCTTGCGCTCAACGATGGTCACTAAAGCCTCCATCCGGGTCAGCAGCTGAGCCGACTTGGTCCTCTCAGTGAAGGAATAGGTGACCACCGGTAGCCTGGTATGTTCCTGCACATACTTCCTGAGCTCCGTACGTACCAGCGCGGCCTCGGCGCACCTGAAGCAGGTGGCTATGAAAATGGCGTCGGCATCATAGTTCTTGTCGGCCAGCTCGATCGCTCGAGCGATCATCAATTTAAGTTGAGGGCTGTGAGGATTGAAACCGAAGTCCTTGACCGCTTTGTCGATCTTGTCCATGTTGACATCGGGATATACCATCTTGGCCCCGACGATCTCAGCGGCGTTCTCTATCTCCCCCTGCACCGCGCTATACTCGGTCCCACATGACAACTGAGCGATCTTGATCATTTTAATTCCTCCAGGAACTCCTTGATGCTGACGACCATGATCTTGGCCTCATCCTCGTCCTCAGGGTATTCCAGGGAGAGAATGGGCACCTTTCTCTTGCGTACCAGCAGTTTAGCCAGTTCGTTCGTTCTCTGACACCCGACGCATCCAAAGCTGTAAGGGGCGTCCTCCATGAATATGGCCGCTTCCGCCTGATCGATAAGCGGGCCGTAGATGGACATTCGACCACGTATGCCCGAGGGGATCTCGATACCTGCGTACTTCAATCCAAGCTTGACATCGTCCAAGGTCACGTTGAGCGGCGGAGCCTCTATCTCATTGGAGTTGACCCGGTCCTTCAGAGCCCCCATGAGGCTCAAAGGTTGGTGGCCGAACCTTTCCACCAGGTCATACAATATCAGGCTGTTCGGTGGCATTATGAAGATCTTCATGGTGATTCCTCTTCGATGAACTTCTTTAGATCGTTAACTGGCATTTTCATTCGTTTCTTGGGCTTGGGAGGTTTTTCCCCCCGCTCCAGACAAACGAGCCCCTTCTCAACCAGGCATAGATCCTTCCATTCCTTCTCCAGTTGAGCGAATCCGGGCCGGGACCCGTGGTGAGCCCGGCAGCGTCGAATATCACCCACCGGAAAGGCGCGTATCTTGGAGAAGATACGATTGGGGTCCAGCTTTCGGACCTCCGTCAAGGTATGCCACACCTCTTCCTTCGGTCCTTCGAGCACCACTCCGTAGCAGGTCTCCTTGACCGAGACCGGAAAACCGAGGTTGTGCACGAAACGAGCGATCCGGTCCGGTGTTAGGTCTGAGGACGGCGCGATCAGTATCAACCGGGTCTCTACATCATCGTTCATTTGGATTTCCCCGCCTTCTTGGTGGACTTGTTCGACCTCGTCCCAGCACCATTGACCTTCTTGGTCTGAGGCCTTTTAGATGGTTTCTTCGAAGTCCCTGTCTTTACCTTGCCCTTAACGACAGGAGCCTTCTTGGTCGCCTTTATTTTCACTTTTTTCTCCGGTTCGACAAACTCATCCAACAGCGCCTTGCGCACATAGATGACGTCTCCTTCCTGGATGTCCTTCATCATGCGATCGAGGTCGCCGATGAATCGCCCTAGGACATTGGTCCCGTGGGCCTCTTCGCCCGTGGGACCGAACTCATCGCTATCCTCCAACCTAATGCCCACCAATCCCTTCTGTGGACGTGACATGTTGGTTATGGCCACATCGCCACGTACCGAAGGTCCCATTAGTCTCTCGGGGTACAGATCGGCGGCCATTACGGGGTCCCCTACGAAGGTGATCATGGGCATGTCCTCGAAGGTGAAGTGTACCTTCAGGGTGCCTATTGTTTTGTGGTCGAGTCCGGTTATCTTGCGGAAGTAACGAACCGACCACGGTGATTCTTTCGCGTCCATGGAAATGGAGAATATCTTCTCCGAGGGAACGCCCATTGTCTCGATCTCCTCCTGTTTAAGGGCAAAGATGGTCATCTCCGGTTCCTGTTCCACGATGACAGCGTCGTCGGAAACATCCCCGACCCTCTTCTGCTTAAGACCTCGGGCTTCCAGGAAGGCCTTGGCCTCTGCCTGGGTCATACCTATGGTCATGACACGCATAGGGTCCGGTCTGACCAATACTTTGCCTCCAACCGGTACCAGATGTACCAGATTGAAGCCGTTCGTGACGTTCCCCACCTGGTTGTGGGAACGATTCATCTGCCGCACTTGGTTATAGAAATATATCTTGCCCGCCTGGTGGCCTTTGTGCCGTACGGTGACCGTATTTGATCGACGTACGTCGCTGTATTCCTGTCCCAGGCTGGTATCCATGTTCGTTTCACAGGCACTGTAGCTGAATCCCTTTTCATCGATGGGCAGACTACCTTCGCTCGCTACCACTAGAAAATGTTCACAGCATAGAGGCGAACGTTCGTCCAGCTTGACACCGACATAGGTCTCGATGGACATGCCATCTTCCACAGGTACGGTCAGATCGACCGTGGCGAAAGCGTCCTTTGAGGTCATGCGGAGCACGACTGGCTCGATGTCCTCAATGATGTCACCCTCATCAAGACGATCCAGAACATGCCTGCCCTTGGTAACGCGCCCAAAGATGGCGTCCTTTAACCCCAGATCATCGTTCATGTCGATCCTGGAGATTATGAAATATGTAGTGGATGCATCGAATCCACCCAGAGCGAAGAAACAATCATAGCGCTTGAAGCTGCTGACGCCCCTTGTCCCTTGAAACTCGGTGGGAAAGGATCCGAAGGCGTGTAGTCGACTTGTCTGCCAGCGAAGATTCTTTCCGATCACGTCGTGGTAGATATCCTTCCAGGCTTCCGCATAGGATGATTCATTGAGCTGAATGATGAATTGTCCCTTAGTGGTCTTGACCATGTATTCGTTGGTCAATTTTCGCTGGGCCTCCATAGGGCGGATCAATGCCACGGAACTACCTGGGACATATGGTTCCCCTTGAATGGCCTGGGCGACCGTGGTCCCGTCGGGCAACTCTTTTTCCAATCCGTTGACGACAGTTCTCATCTTGTCCCCCCATGGATACAGTGCGGCGATAATAAGGGTTTTGCCAAATGTACTGAACTGGCCACTCATTAATTGCCGTACAGCCTTCTCAGATGTCTAGCGCACCATCATCGATAAATAATCTATGAATAGGCATAGGGCCATATTTCGCCGATGAATAGAATGGAATTGCGGTCCATGGTCCGATCGCGGATCATGTCCCTGGAAGGAGTGGACTCCATGGAATTTCTCGATCATCGCCTCCGGGAGAAAGTAGAGGAGATGGAGAGGGGAGCGGAGGGCAATGGTGCGGTCGGTGGACTTATGCCTTTCGTGAACACCGGGGTTTGGGATGTCCTCACCCGCCAGGAGGTCTTAATAATCGTAGCCCGGCCAGACGTTCTCATTATATCACCTCAGCAAAACCTTGTCCATATCGTTGACCAGAACGAACAGATCATAGGTGAATACCTGCCCGAAGGATGTCGTGAAGACATATTATTGAGAGAGAACGCCTACCTGCTTAGTGAGGATTTCGTGATCTATGGCGATGTAGAGATCGTAGGCGAGCCGTACTTTCGCATACCGACCATGAGCTTCCCGCTCTTGGAAGACATACCCGGGATCAAGAACATCGCTAGCGCCAGCATATCTACGATCTCTGACGAATACCTAAGAAATCATCTTGGTTTCGTGGGCACCAAGCACTGGACGCACCTGGTAGGATATGATTATTGAGATCATCACATATTTCTTTTGATCTTGGAGACGATCTCATCCAGCTTGACCTGGCTGACCGTGGTGCCGCGCACTACTCCGGTGACGATGTCCATGATCGTCCCCTTGGTACCGATGTCCGAATCCTTGGGCATGACCAATCGGGTCTTGCAACCTATGCGTGCGAAGTCCTCGAAATCCACCGGGGCCTGACAGACGATGACCGATGGCAGGTCCACGTTCCTCATGATCAACCTTGCCTTGTAGATGATATGGTTGCGGACGTTGCCCAGGTGGATCAAGGCTAATTTGAACTGTTGGATGCGCGCTACCTCCACTGGGTCCAGTCCGAAAAGGGAACTGGTAGAGACGTCCGGAGCATCTGAAGGTACGCCAGACCCGGCCGTGACCACGATGACGGAAGTGTCTATGCCTTCTTCCCTTAGGCCGTAGGTTATCTCGCAGACCGGTTTGGTGATGTGACGCTTACCTGGTCCCATGGCCACTGCCACCACGTCGCGGCCGCTGTCAGAGATGGTCGCCCTGTTGGCGAGACTGCCCCCCACACCCATACCGCGGGCTTCGCGGCATTCCACAAAGCGGGTCTTGCGCCCAATGGAATCTTTCAAGTTCAAACCTCGCAGACCTTGGCCTCTTCACCTTCAAGGTCTTCCTGGGTCATTCCAGCCAGGACCTCTTGGGGTGTCCCCATTGCCACCACTTTTCCCCCCTTTATGAGGGCAACACGGTCGCAACACGCCAAAACGAAATCCATGTCATGACTGACGATGAGGAAGGTCTCGTTAAGCTCCTTGCGGGCATGGAGCACCGATTTGGCCACCGCCAAACGGGTGATGGGGTCCATAGTGCCGGTCGGTTCGTCCAGGACCACGAATCGGGGTTCGATGATCATGGTGCGAGCTAAAGCGATACGTTGCTTTTCCCCCACGCTGAGGGAGTCCGGGTAGGCATAGAGAACTCTCCCCACCTCCTTTGCGGTGAACCCAACTCCTCGGAGCACCTGGATAGCCTTCATCTTGCCCAGTTCTTGAGGTAGCCTCATGCCCAGACAGACGGTCAGGTTCTGCAACACCGTGTTGAACGGGTACAGAGCGTTCTCCTGATGCATGATGCCGATGTACTGAGTGGCGCGACCTCTTCCCTCTTCCCCGAGGTCGGACATATTGACCCAATCGTCGCCGACTCGCACTAAGACCTCTCCGTGCGTAGATGGGGTGATCCCGGAGATCATGCGCGATAAAGTGGTCTTTCCCGCACCACTGAGCCCTATTAAACCGAATATCTCCTTTTCACCTACATCCAAGGTCACTCCGTCCACAGCCTTGACCACGCCGCGAACGATGGAATAGAAATATTTCTTGGCATCGATCACCCGGATCACCGGCAGGCCGATCTCAACGTTCATTTCATTGTCCTTTTCGAACCCTACATCAAAATCCTTGGCGATATCGGAAGGCTTTCCTTCCGCCTTGATCATACCGTCCTCGAGCCAGATGGCACGGTGGGATAGTAATTCGATGGCTTTTGGCCAGTGAGATGTGACTATCATGGACATCCCGGTATCTTTGACCGCCTTGATCAGCGCCTGGTGAACTGTTTCGGCCGTTTCCGGATCAAGCGTTCCCGTGGGCTCGTCGGCCAAGAAGAGGATCGGTTCGCGGGCCAATTGCCTGGCTAGTACCGTCCTTTGCTTCTCTCCTCCGGACAGGTCCCGGGCGATATGCATGGTACGGTAGGTCATATTGACCATTTCCAACAGGCGGATGGCCCTTTCCACCTTCTTATCGTCAGATTTCTCTTTCATGGCTTCGAAAACGTTTTCGATCACCGTGAGATCTCCGAACAGGGCGAAGGTTCTCTGCAACATGATAGCTATGCGGCTCCGCATCATCATGCGCACGGGATTCCTATCATCGAGGTTCCAGAAGTCCACTTCCTTGATGACCGTTCCCTTGCCGCACTTGGTGCATTTCGCACCAGGGGCGGGCAGGTCGATCCAACCACATTTCTCACAGTAGTTGACCCGGTAAATGATCTTTCCAGAATCTGGTTTGTACTCCTTGTTTCCCCGCATGGCGTTGATGAGAACGGATTTCCCACTACCGCTTCTGCCGATCAGTCCCAGGACCTCACCGGTATGAACCGTTGTACTAATGTCCTTCAATACCTGGTTCCCATTGAAACTTTTTGAGACCTTGTCCAAAATAATGAAGACCTCTGAACCGTCAGGCATATACCTTTGCCAACGATTATTGTCATTATAATACTTTCCCCGTTTATATCGCCTGGCATTAACAATTTGATTATGTAAAATTTATATGGATGGATTATATATCCATCCTATAATGTCCATGTCTTTTAACTCCTATTTCGCCGGTGGTCCAACACCCAAATTTAACGCTTTTCACATTTGGAAGGCGCACCAGATCGTGACAAAGGAAGGACCCATAGGGCGAAAGGCTTTAGCCGAACTACTTCAGATCGGAGAGGGAAGCACTCGGACCATCCTAGACAAGATGATGCGGGAGGGGTCCATAGAAAGCTCCAGGCTGGGCATCACCATCACCGATCGCGGCAGACACAAGCTGGAGAATTCTGGGATCGAGGCACGTCGGGTGGACCTATCGGACCTTACGCTCGGAAAATTCAACTGCGCCGTACTGGTAAAGGGGATGGCCTCCAGAGTTAAACTGGGTTGCGAACAGAGGGATGAGGCGGTGCGGGCTGGAGCCATGGGGGCCACGACATTGCTGGTAAGCCATGATCGTATCGTCTTCCCAGGCGATGAGGAGTTCCCAGAACAAAATCTGGTAGCTCCGTTGCGCAATTATTTCCGCATGGACGATGGGGATGTGATCATAATAGGCTCGGCATTTAGTTACGATGCTGCGGAGAAAGGGGCGGTGACCGCAGCGCTTTCGTTGGGAAATCTGAGCAAGAGGTGCTGGAACGAAGGTACCAATATTTTGAGCCAGGATACGGAGGCAGACGACCTGCGCTGTTTGGCTTTGGCGATTCATGAGCTCATAGGAAGATTACCGGTGACCATGCGTAGCCGGAACCATGAGGGCGTTCGATGCGAGGACGGTGATGTCGTCGATACGAATTTCACCGGCCCAATGCTGGAGGAATCGATGAGGAAAGGCACCATCATCAGAAGGATCTCCACCAGTGGGCCATACCGTGGTCTGCCGGTGATCGCCGTTCCGATCATGAGAAAGAGGGAGGCCATTGCGGTCATGGCCACTCTGGACCTTGGCAAAGGTACGCCCATTGAACTTCTGGAACGGCTGGCCCGGACCCGCGTTTAGAAGTAATACCAAATGCTGCGGTAGTCGTCGATGTTCTCTCCCCTTTCCGCCAGCTTACCGAGGAAATCGAGGATCGGTACGTCTTGGTGGACGTAGGTTGACGCCACGGCAATCTTCTCCTCCCATGGATGGAACTCATAGACCCGTTCCCCTCGAGGGGTTATGGAGATGAGATCGTGGGCCTGCCATGCCCTGAGATGGTTCTTCCCCAGGGCTGGTATGTTGAACACCGGTTCGTCTGTGCGGCTGAGGCCGGGAATTATTCGGGCCTCTTCCTTCCGCTCCTGCAGGAGACGGGGGATCGGCACTCGATAGCTGGATGTCTCCTCCTTGCCCTTGGCATTGAAGGTGTAGTAGGGATCTATCCCGATGGATTTTAAGGCCTGTCGTAGGGCCACGGTCTCGAAGCGCCGGGCGTTCTCCATGGTGAAAACCTGTTGGTTGTATACCGATATCCCCGACTTCCTCAATTTTTTGATACAGTCGGCCCCATCAGGCGTTATCTCGTAGGTATGCTCGAAATGGGTTACCAGGGCGAATTCACGATTGGGAGGGTCGTGCACCTCGGACACTATGTTTAGAAATCCCTCATCCACCCTCATAGGCAGGACAACTGGCACCCTGGTGCCCATTCTCACCCGTCGGACGTGTTTGATCTCCATCAGGCGTTTCATCAATTTGTGCAACATCCCGTTGGATAGTATGGCGGGATCACCTCCAGTGACCAGCACCTCGGTTACCGCTGGGTGTTCCTGGAACCATTCGATGGCTGCATCCAGTTTTTCAGGAGGAGCCATGGCATCTGGCGATAGTACCCCGTCTATCTCCCAGTTCCTCTGGCAATAGACGCATATCTGGGCGCAGGTGTTGTAGGGCTTGAATATGGCTATCATCGGGTAGCGCCGAGTGACCAGATCGATCGGTGATGTATCGCGCTCCATCATGAAATCCAAGGAAACCCCGGTGGTCCCCCTCGATGCTATCATCCCCCGCACATAGCTAAGGGGAGGAATGACCTGGGACCGTATGGCGTGATCAAATGTCCGCAAGGGCTCATGGTCCATCAAGGATAGGTAGTAAGGAGTGATGCCGAAGGGGATGTGGTTCTGTGAACAGAGGCGAATGGCCTCGTGCTCGTCCTCCGTCAGTTGTATCAGGTCGCCGATCAGATCGGCATCGAGCAGCACATTGCGCATGTGCCAGACGTAGTCCTGCCAATCTTCCATTGAGGCGTTGAAGTAATCCATTATCCGCCCCCGGTTGGCCAAACGGCGCTCGACCACCTCCGGCAATAATCCTGTTGGGTAACGATCAATATACTTCTGGGCCCCATCTGCCATGCCGTCCAAGTAATCAGACCTTATTCGGGCGGCATCCCTTCCGTCCACATACTGGAGGTCTAGAATACCCTCATCCTTGTATATCCCTGACTCGGCGCGGGTCCCCTTCAATACGTTGGCCATGTCGTAAAGGAAGGCCGGGTGACCGACGGTATGACCATCAGAACGAGATAGGTCGAAGAGGTGGGAGATTACCGATACACCGCTCAACTCCTCGTTCCTAGGGGAGAAGTAATTGCGCATGATCCTGATGCAAATAAGGGCGTTCGATCTCTCAAGAGCCTCGGTGTGGAATTCCCTGGAGTGATACCTCTCCTCTCTTCGCACTAACAATCTCAAGACCGCTTTGCGCGCCTGTTCGATCTCTCTGGATCGGGTCAGAATTCCATGCAGCTCCGGGTCTGCGTCCCAAAGCACTTTGTTCCCGATCAGAGTTCCAAAGGTATCTTCGGTCCTCTTTGTACTACCATCTGTAGAATATGGCCTTTTCTTCCCTGGTGTAGCCTTTTTGTTCATGAAATATCCTAGATCGCCCAGGAATTGTTGAAAAGGGATCATCCCGGGGTGTGATACTAATTACAAAAGGCTCATGGTACTTATGATTTATCAGTTTACGTGTGGATATGATTATCTGGCAGGAATGGGATTGAGGGAGAATGACCGATGAGATAGAATTACCATTACAGGCCACGGTGAAGTTGGATCCTGGAGTCTGCCGACTCCCCAGCACGATCCGGGTTCGTACCGACGGCCAGGTGGTGAAGTTCGAGGTGCTCGATAGCCAATGCCCTCAGGTCAGGAACCTGGAGAAGGTCTTGCGCCAGATGGAGATATGGGACGTGATGCGCATGCCATTCTGTGACAACACCGTTTATCAGATATGCGGAGAGGTGCTCAAGCATTCCTCGTGTCCTGTTCCCTTGGCCATGATCAAGTGTGCCGAAGCCGCAGCCGAACTGGCATTGAAGAAGCCAGTGATGATCGAGTTCGTCTGCTGATCATTCGGATAATAATTTCTTGATGGAGGGCATTCCAACTATCGCGCTCGGGCCGGCCAGATACATTGCTACGGTCAAGGATTCACGTATCTCGTCCTTGGTAGCTCCGGCCTCCATTGCTTTCTGGGCATGGAGGTCGAAACATTCATCACATTTCAGGACCGCGGTCACCGCCACGGCGATGAGCTCCTTCTCTTTGAAGGTAAGGATGTTATTCTTGAACACCTCGTTCTTAAAACGGTACATTGCCCGTATGACCTCGGGCTGCTGTTGTGCGATCAGTTCAAGACTCATGATCAGGGAATTGCTTTGCCGGGATAAAAAGCGCATCCAAGCTAATGAAATAAATATTTCTAATTATAGCACATTGGGGGCGGCGTGGACGCAGTAAAGAGGGCGATAGAAATCATCAAGGCCATGACAGGAACCAAGATGGCCTTTCCCTTGGAATCGGAGATCGTCGAGGCCATAAAGAAGATCGAAGGCAATGTAAAGTCCCAGATCGGACTGGATGTCGTCAACGAAGGGGTCGCTCAATGCCTCAATCGACAGCACGTGATCTGCATTATAAAGGATACACGCTTCAGACCTCCGCCAGAGCCGACCGTTCTCATGATGGGTGATAAGGATATGGTCCTAGGCACTGAGATCCTGCCAGGCATGCATACCTTATACAAGGACAAGGAAAACGTCTGCTGGCTTGGAGACGATTTCGTGGTCTTCACCGACATGGTCCCAAAGACCAAGGAGTATTTTCTAATGCCCCCGGTGTCGTTCCCGGAGCTGGAACAAATAGAGGGGGCGAAGAACGTGGTGTCCTGCAGTCCCTCACCTTTGGGAGATATCATTATAAAAAATCATTACGAACTAGAGGACGATCCTAAGCTCGCCAGTCTCCTGGTGGGCTTTGACATGTCCTGAACGATCTTTTTTGATCTTTATTTCGTGGCTGATGAGCGTCAATGACGTTCGTCCGTTTATTTTATTTTTTTAAAAAAAAGAAGATAGATGGAAAGGGTTTGTTTCGCGCGTGTTCAGCCGCCCCCGCTCGGTGTCAAGGTCGATATGTCGGCTATGACATCCTTGGTCAAAGCGTCCATTTCTTCCAATGACATCGTCCGGGTCCTCTCCTTGAAGGAGGTCCGCTTGTACTCGGCCGCCAAGGCAGGTTCGAGGAGACTGGTTACGTACCAGAGTTCGTAGGTGTCGAGCATAGCCCATTCCACCCCATCGCGCTCTTGCACTTCCAGTACCTTTCCCACCGTCCCGGTGACTTTGTATTTCGCGTAGTCTCCTTCTTGCATTGGACACCTTACTTGGCGGGGATGATTGCGGTCCTCTCACCCGCAGGCATGAATTCCCTCAGGCAACCGCGGCCAAACTCCTTGGTGATGTTGGCCCAGTCGAATGGGAGGTTCTTGTCTGCGAAGGCGATCTTGACCAGCGGGTTGCACACGTAGGCGTCGCCGCGAGCTGCGTGAGGAGCCATAGCGATACCGCCGTATCCGCTCAGGTGACCCACGTTCATGGCGTAGTTCGGGAAGTTCGGACCCCTCAGTTCGTGGGGCAGACCCTCGTCGCTCCTGTAGGAGAACGAATTGGCTGCACCGCACATATCCTGAAGATCGTATCCGTAGAACCCTAGCCTGCCGAGCCTCTCCCTGTGTTGGTACATAGAGAGATACCATCCGTTAACACCTGCGTTGGCGTTACCAGTGGCGAAGGCGGTAGCGATACCGGTTGCGGCTGCTGCCACAGTGGCCCTCTGGGATCCACCGAAGTGGGCTTCCATGGCGGCCGGGTAGCGCTCGTACATCTCCAGGGCGTACGAATTGACCTCGGACCCGAGCTTTTCGATAAGGTCGGTGGTGGGCTTGCTGTTGCAGAGTCCGCCGTACTTGTCCTTTATGTGGTCAATGGCCCAGTAGGTGTAGTCCTCTAGGATGTTGTCGGTATAGGCGGCAGTGGCGTACTGAGTGAACCCGACTCCTCCGGACATGTAAGACCCGAGGTATATCTGGTCATAGATCACTGCACCCAAAGCGACAGTCTCCAACGCAGCGCGACCTGGGTCGTCCGGCTTGGTCCTGGTGCTCTGCACCATATCGGCCAATACTCCGAACGGAATTCCACCAGGCTCGTTGGGGCTCCTGGCCCTCCTGGCGGGCATCATGGTACCCATTTCCACCACTGCAGCGTGCTTGGCGGCGAAGGCGAAGTCGGCGATAGCGGCTTCTCCGGCTGCCAGTCTGTAGGCGGTGATAAAGGCCATGGAAATCTGCATCGCAGAGTGCCTGGCTATGGTACCACCGTCGCACACGCGGCCTATGATGGATGGCACACGCACGACCTGCCACAGCTTCTTGCCAACGGCGGCCTTCAGCTGCTTGGCCTGAGCTGCTGGGAACTCCTTGTTGATGTCGATGACGAAGCACTTGTCGATCTCGTCGATCAGCTCGTCGTCACCAGAGAACACCTTGACGTAGGAATCCTTCACCAGTTCGGGGCAAAGTTCGGCCATGTGCTCCTGAACCACTGCGCCGCCTGGCATGGTGTGGTTAACAGCTTCCAGGTAGCGGTTGATGGTCTCAGGGGTGACCTCCTTCGACAGCCTCTTCTCTATAACGTTGTGGGCGACGTCCAGACCGACGATGACGGTCCTGCGTATGTCGTCCCAGCACTGCTGCATTGCAGCGTTGTTGACCCAGTGTAGGTCATCGGCCTCACCATAAATGTCGGTATGGGACAGCTGGTAGGGCATCAAGACCCTCTGGCCGAGCGCAACACCGACGTCCTGGTTCATCATGGGGATTCCACGGGCCTTGGCGATCTTGTTCGCCTGCTCTACCCACTCCCGCTTCCTTCCAGACTGTCTCCAGCCTCCGTAGGAATAGTGCTGAGAGCGGACCTCCGTGGGGTCCTCCTTGAACTTCTTCTTCATGGCGGCGATAAACATTTTGTCCTTTTCCTTCGCCATTTTCAGTCCTCCTTAACATCGAAGGGCTTGAAGCCACACTTGCTTCTAAGGGTGTGTATCCTGAGGTTCTGCCTCATGACCTCCTCGTCGTCCCTCATGTCCACGCCATCTGCGCGGAACATCGGGGTGTGCTCCTTCAACCACTTCTCGGGCATCGGCTTTCCGACCGGGACAGGCTTGTCCAACGGGACACCGACCTGATCCTTCACGTACTCGACCTCTCCCTTCTTAGCGTTCCACCGGAACCTCTGCCAGGCGTCGAACATCAGACCGTTCTGGTCAAGCCTAACGGCGTGGCCGTGCACGGTAGCTCCCCTGATACCAGTCCTTGCGGTATCAAAGGTCTCGTTGTCGATGAGTTCCTTGGCGATCTTTTCGACGTCCCTCTCCCTCATCTCGATGATCTGCCTTCCAGATAGGGTACCAGTATCGATACCTCTCAACCTCCACATGTACATCTGAGCCCTAACATACGGTATGATAGGGGCCCAGTAGACAGAGTCGGTGAACTGAACGTATCTTATCCTGTCTCCATGCTTTGCGCCATCGCTTGCCTCGACCAACTGCCTGATCGGGCAGTCGGGCTCGGAACCCTCCTCCAGCGGCGGGTGGATGGTGGCATAGTCGGAACCTGGGGTTCTGTGACCCAAGATCTTGACCACGTCGTCCATCGGAACGTCGCGAAGCTTTTCCAACTTAACGTTGGGGTCCATCAGGCGTCTCCTGTTCTTGGCGGGCAGGGTGGTGCCAGGATAGAATTGTGCTTTGTATTTTGTCTTAGCCATGTTATTTCACCAATCCTTTTTTATAATCGGTAACAGTCGGCTTGAACTTCGAATATCGACCTACCTCGAGATTGAACCCGAAGGGGAGCAAATCCTTGCAAACCTCCTCGATGTCCTTTAAGGCCTGAGTTACAAAATCGATGTCGCTTATCTCGACGAAAATACGACCGACTTGGACCCTCAGTTCCACTTCTTCCCCAACCACTGTGATCATTCGGCGTTCCGGATGATTCACAGGGCCTCCGGTCCCGGGGCCCATTTTCATGACCGCCGGTAGGTCCTCGCCTTGAACGGTTATCTTTCTCACGTTCTTCACTTCGTGCAACCTGTTCAGTAACATTTCAGTGGTGTCCGCGAGCAGTAATCGCTCCGGGAAGATCTGTATCTCGGGCAGGGGAACCTCTTCAGAGGTAGGCTTATCCATGTTCAAGCCACCTGCTCCTTCAACTTCTTGGCCTCCTTGCCGACCACCTTCAATGGGTTCTTGAACTCTGGAATCTCACCGAAGACCTCCTTCAGAACTGCAGAGGTGTGTTCTGCGCTGAAGTACTGTGTTCCGGCATCCAGGGCACAACCCGCGGCAATCACCGGTATGACGGTTCCCTTCGCGTGTCTGGTAACCACGTGGTTTCCGTGGAACAGACCCGGACCGCCTCCACCATAGATAGAGTGGCTGAAGAAAGACATACCGACAGATGTACCCATAGCCCTACCATAGTCAGTACCGGGCAGGCTGGTTTCGTGCTCCACCAGGTCGTTGTAGTATAGAATGGTGGATGGAATACCTTGTGCGGCCCTTGCGGCACCGATGTTCACACAGATCGCGGCTAGCAGACCAGCGGACACATAGGCGTTCCACAGCGGGAAGTCGTTGGTAACGTACTCAACGAATCCGGACGGGAACTTCTTGCCCTTCTTGATGACCTTGTCCTCCAAGGCCCTTCCGACCATGGATGCGACGACGTCACCGACAGTGCCGGTCTTTCCGTTCTCCTTGACCCAGCTATAAACCAGGTTGTTGGCGTTCAGACCCTGGTAAGCCAGGGACAA
>Ga0307379_10003264_pt1 | contig 23633 bp, 22 predicted proteins | sample UN2MG_FD_202237 | JGI IMG/M metagenome (GOLD analysis project Ga0307379, IMG submission 202237) | Soil microbial communities from Risofladan, Vaasa, Finland - UN-2 | ecosystem: Environmental > Terrestrial > Soil > Coastal area > Acid sulfate soil | place: Finland: Risofladan, Vaasa | collected... | reverse complement strand
GAAGCGGCATTGATCGCCCTGAAGAACATCGGCAATTTCATGCATTTCGAAAAGCTGTCGGAAACGTTCTTCGCCGAAAAACCCAAGAGCTCGTAGGAGCTCGTGATGCGTGATGCGTAATGCGTGATAAGAAGCTTCCATAAACAGAAATATTTAAGATTCTTGTTCTTTCACATCACGTATTACGAAGTCCTGTAAGCTCATTCACGCATCACGTATGACAAGTCTTGCGAATTTTTTAATTATTCTTTAAAATAGAAAAAAATTCGCAACATGGAGGAACTGAATGGCGACGAAGAAAGTAGTAAAAAAAGTGAAAAAAGCCCTGAAGCCGGTTTTGAAAAAGAAAGTGAAACCCGCGCCCAAGAAAAAAGCCAAGCCTGCGGCCAAGAAAGCCGAACGCTACGCCTGCGGGGTCTGCGGCCTGGTGGTTGCGGTGGACCGGGCCTGCGGCTGCGCCCATGTCCACAGGCTGATCTGCTGCAGCAAAGTCATGAAAAAGAAGTAACAAGTAACAAGTGACAAGTGACAAGGAAGAAGAGATTAACCAGTATTAGTTCGATATATTGCTGTTACTCGTTACTTGTCACTCGTCACTCGTCACTTAGGAAATAATCTATGGAGGCTAAAACCATGTCCTATACTCACGCTGAACTGAAGAAAAAAACCGTGGCCGAACTGCGCGAGATCGCCAAGGGGATTGAGCATGAAGCGGTGCAGGGGTACTCGCAGTTGAACAAGGAGCACCTCCTGGTCGCGCTATGTAAGGCATTGAACATCGATATGCACGAGCACCGGCAGGTAGTGGGTCTGAACAAGGCCCAAGTCAAGGCCAACATCCGCCGCATCAAGGAAAAGCTCGCCGCGGCCATCGCCGCCCACGACCGCAAGCAGATCCATTTCTGCCACCGCCAGATCCACAAGCAAAAAAGGCAGATACACAAAGCCATGGTCTAGAAAAGGGAAGAGAGAGGGAAAGGCAGAGGGAAGAATAAGGGAAGAACAAGTAAGAAAAAAAGATAATTTCGACCGAATGTTTTTCTTTTACTCTCTCTTCCCTTTCTCTTCCCTATCTCTTCCCTCATTCTTCCCTTAACCCTCACTTAATTGCGAACTTTTCACTATGTTTCTGCGTTTATAGATCTTAAGGAGGTTGCCTATGAAACAGAAAATGAAATATGTCTTTTTTATCATGCTCCTGATGGTCTCTTTCCTGGCCGCCGAGGAATACCAGCAGAAGACAGCCCGCAGCTTCACCTTAACCGCCGCCGGCAGCATCGAACTGGCCAACATCAACGGCGAGATCGAAATCACCACCACCTCCGGCCGGACCGTGGACATCAAGGTCGTGAAAAAGTCCGACTACAAGGGCGAGATCGAGAACGTGGAAATCATCTTTGAGGCCGACAAGGACACCCTGAAGGTCTATACCAAGTACAACAAGAAAAATACCAAGGCCAAGGTCGATTTCACCGTATCCATCCCGGAAAAGCTCGCCAAGGCCATGTTCAAATCGGTCAACGGCGAGATCGACTGTTCGGGACAATTCGCGGACCTGATGCTGAAGACCGTGAACGGCAAGATCGATTTTCAGGGCCAGTTCCAGGCCGGGACCTTCAAAACGATTAACGGCACCATCGAGATCGTCCAGGAGCCGCTGCTCAGCGGCGACCTGCGCGTATCCACGGTCAACGGCACCATCGACATCGAACTCAACCGCAAATCGGCTTTCGAGGTCGAGGGCCAGACGGTCAACGGCAGCATCGACAACGATTTCGGCCTGCAGGTCCACCGCCATTTCATCGGCAGCTCCTTCAGCGGAAAGGTCAACGGCGGCGGCCACCGGGTCAAGCTGGAGACGGTCAACGGCAGGATCGAGCTCTCGAAGATTTAAAAGCCCAGAGCGAAAAAGAAATAGATACATCAATAACCGATATTTTGCACTGCATTTCCAAAAAAAAGTAATATATAATGATTGACAGTTCAATATTCTTTCCCTAAAATCTCATCATGGGCGAGGATGTTTTAATTTATTTACTTTTAAATTGTTACAAAGAAAATCAACCGCTTAAAAGTTCCTTAAACTATTTCAATTTCCATCATATAATTATTGGAACATCAACTCTTCAATGATATTAAAATTGATTAAGAGTTATACCTGTATGATAAAATCATTTTATCAAAAACTAAAATTTAATAAAATTCAATTGATTTGGATTGCTTTATCATTGCTACTATTTGCTGTAATTTCTGTATATTTGTTTACAAATTATATTTTTTTTGCCAATCCTCAAAAAGAAGTTTACGCTTCGGATTTTTTATCTCACCTTAACTTTATGAAAATAATAAATAGTGGGAATTTATTTATAATTCCACATCCTGGTTTCCATATTATAGTAATTCTATTTTCTTGGATATCGTTTACATCTTTAGAAGTTTCATCAATTATCGTTCTAACGCTTTGTGTGATTTTATCTTTTGCAATCACCTATTTTTATTTAAGATCATCATTTTTGCGGAATCATTTAGAATCTATACTGATAACCTGGATTTTATTTTTAGTTAGTGCAATCTTTTTACCTTTTTTTTCAAAAAATGTTTATTTGGGACAAGGCACTCCAAATATTTGGCATAGCCCAACTTTTATTATTCAAAAACCATTGGCTATTTTAATATTCTATCTGACCATTTTATTTTTTCCTTCTAATAATAATCCATTAACAAAAAATAAGATTTTAATTCTTGCTTTTCTGCTTTTAACTTCTGTATGGATAAAACCTAATTTTGCGATAACATTCATATTGTCTTTATTCATTTATATATTTCTATCAAGTAAAAACAAATTTGATATAAAGCTATACTTCCAAGCTTTAATTATTGTAATTCCTTCAATAATTTCTCTAGTCCTTCAATACTATTTTACTTACAAGTTGCATGGCGGCAAAGATAGTGCATCATTAATTATAGACTTTTTAGCTGTCTGGAAGCATTTTTCTCCAAATCCATATATATCTTTTTTATTAGGAATAGCATTCCCTCTGATGATAGTATTTTTCAGATTGAATAGCATAAAAAAAAATCCTCTATTTATTCTGACAATCGTTTTTATGGTAATAGCTTTAACTCAAATGGCTTTATTTGCTGAAGAAGGGGTTCGTTTTTATCATTGGAACTTTTCATGGAGTTACTATATAGGATTATATTTTATATTCTTTATTACTCTGATTGAGTATTTCTCTTGGATTAATAAACTTCAAAAAAAAAACTTTATTGGAATCAGCATGTTTTTCTTGTCCAGTATAGCTTTGTTCCTACATTTGGGATCAGGTATCTTTTATTTAGTAAAAATTCTTCTAGGTTTTCCATATAATTAATAGATGAATCTTGAAATCGGCTATTGTAATTTAAACAGTATTTTCTTAAGATCTTCTCATGAACAAAAATGATTTTCCTATTGTGTGCCATGCGGAGCTGTATGGCAGATGGTGGCAGGCCCACCGGCAACGGTTTGCAGGACCTGTTGTCAAACTGCCCTGAGCTGCATGTGTAAAGAGCATGTGTGGTGAACGTCAGGGAAAAAGGCTTGACTGAAGGGATCATGTGAGGATAAAAGAGGTGGAGAGAAGTGCGGCGCCTGTCTGTATAAACATGATTAACAAAAGCGAGGGCAGGAGGAATAATCTTGATTAGACATAAGTCCGAAACGATTTCACAGCAACAAGTGTTGGTTGCTGCCTAGAATATTGAGAACATCATTTGGCATAAGAAAGACGCACACGTCAGGGCACGGACAATTTTGTGTTTCAAAGGTCTGGTATATCATCCTATCTCTTATTGTGATAGGGATTCCATTGGTCAGTACCTATACTTTGGTTACATTCCATATGGACAAGAAGCTACCGGATTTTACGCCCCAGTGGTCGGACGAGATTTTCTATTGGCATCAGGCCGCTACTTTTCGTGTTGCAGGTTTCAAGGGAGGGTATTACACTATCAACGAACAACCTGCAGCAATTCCCTTTATTCATTTCTATTCTCACGGACCAATTTACCCCATGTTGTTTGGGACGCTTGGACGTATTATCGGATGGAAAATGAACTATGCACCTCTTTGGAATATATTTCTTTTTATCCTGGCAATAGCTTGGTTCATCAAGGCCACAAAGCCCAACTATCTGCAGCTTCTGCTGATGGGTCTGGTCATGTTGACGTTCTGGCCGACACAGCTCTTTATGGTCACGAATATGCGGGTAGTGATCTTTAACTCGATTGCGATAGTCATCGCAGCATTCTTCTATAAAATCATCACTGATCCGTTAGGTACGACGCGTCTATATCTTATCATGTTCGGGTTAACAATCGGATTAATGACCCTATTCCAGATCAGTTGGGCCTTACTATTTTTCCCTTATTTGCTACTTATACGAAAGAGAATTCAAATTTCTATATTTCGGACAATAGTTTATACCATAATTATACTGGTCATAAGTTACTACGTGTATGATCAGATAATCGCTCCCTATCCATACTTCACCAGCGATCTGCTGGCAGCAATGAAGGTCTCTTTGAATAAGGGTCTGAAGGTTTTTCATCGACATTTAGTAATTAATATTCGGAGCTTTATTGATCCTAGTCACCGCGTACTTTGGCTCATGCTGCGTATTCAGATGTTATTGGCGATCATTGGCAGCGGCTATCTACTGTGGAAGCGACGCGAGGATGAGCCTACGGTTCAAGAAAGTATTGTTGTGCTGACAAGTTGCGGGCTGTTGTTGCTTGAGACAATCTTGCTTTTTGATATATTCAATTGGCGAGACTATCGCCTCTTTGCACCGATTTTATTGATGAGTATAGTCCTCTTTATTGCACGCAAGCGAGTGTTCTTGGTAACGCTCATGCTTATAGGAAACCTGGTGTTGCTTCCCAATTTTCTACGCACTTATACTGAGCTGATAAGGGGGGCATTTCCGGAAGATCGAACCGCGATTGAGGCATTCTCGAAAGAGATTGCGCCAATAATCAAATATGTTGCAAACAAAGATGGTTGGTGCAACACTTTATTGGCGCCCTTGCCCATTGCAAAAGATCGCCTTATGCTTGGAGTACCTGCGGGGATTGGAATCTCTTGGTTCACTTCTCCCGATCAGCTCTTCCAGATAAAATCGCGATATCTTCTACTTGACAAAAGCAGTTATGAAGTGCTAAAGGACCACGTTGGTCTCGAGTTCAAACTTACAACGACAATTGGAGATTTGTATGTTAACAAAAGTTCGGAATGCGGAAAGTGATTGCTGCGCTTTTCATGGAAAAATTGATTTTTTCTTCAATCAATTTTTAATTGAAAAAAAATGATAAAAATCAACAATTTTCTGAACACCCTAAGCATGTTAACTTTACTAATTATTCTTGCGTTATGCTATTGGGCACGAATGGGCTTGGCTTCTTATGTGTCTGCTTTTAATTGCATCAGTTTGTTTGCACTGGCAGCAACAATATTCTGCTTACCTGATTTTTTATGCTTTTGTTTTCCTTCAAAAAACAAATGGTACAGAACCAGTGAGTTTTATACTGGTTTCCTGATTATTTTATTGGGTGTTTGCGGGGTAATACTTTCAAAGTATTCTGCCTGGATTAGTTTTATTATTTTGCCGATAGGAATTGCAATGGCTTTTTGGGAGTTTTATCGATTTGTACGAAGCAAAAGTTTTTTGACTTTGGCCGCAGGCATGGCTTTCATGGTATTCATGATTCTCCTGTTTTATTCGCAGGGTTATCATAGTGTATTATTTCCGGAAAAAATAATACTAGGACAAGCCCATATTGATACGCTTTTCCACAGCAGCATGAGCAATATGTTTTCAACTTTGGGCTGGGCCTCAACAGGATTAAATGGTTCACCTTACATTCCTTATCATTGGGGGTCCCATGCTTTATTTGCAGGATTGAAAAATTGGACTGGCCTTGGCACGCTGATGTTTTACAATATTGCTTATCCTGCAGTATTTTTACCTTTATTTATAAAATCTTTATTCAATTTTATAAAGAGGCTCTTCATTTATAAAGGCATAAGCTCTTTTAATAAATTATTTGCAATATCTTTCATGATGTTGATATATTCTCTTCCAGTCACACTTTTTAAATTAGCTTCGCCAATAGGAGGTGAAAGTTATTGTATTGCATTACTATTTACTTTTTTATACGCATCTATTTTACTTTCTTATATCTCTGATCCTTGTAAGAACATTAATGTATTTTTCTGGTATTCATTGATCACGTTTTTATTAATTTCTTTTTTCAAAATATCGAATGGATTTGTCTGTTTTGCTGGAATGGCATATTTATATCTCAGGACATATTGGAACTTCAAATCTCTTATAAAGGTTTTGCTAGGTGGGATAATAATAAGCACATTTGTTTATTTATTTGTTTTTCAATTTGCCTATATCGCAAAGCCTCTCTCACTTACAGGTCGATTCCAGACTTTCTGGGCACTCTCAGATGGTTTTGTCACTTATTTTATAGGGGCATTTATTGCAATGATTGTCGTATTGGAAAATAAAGCCATAACAAATTGGGGTGACTTAAAGTCAGTAGTTAAATCAAGAGAATATATTGACTTGGAAATATTGTTTATTATAACCATGGCGGGTTTGCTTGGGGGAATTTTTGCATCCACACATGCAGCTGATGTATTTTTCTTTTGTTCAATTCAATTGTTTATTTCCATTCCTTATTTGATTCTTTTTGCTCAAAAGTATTTCGAACGGTTTCGTGCTTCAGAAAAGGCAAAAACACTCTTTCTTTTTATAATTATTATACTTAGTATAGTATCAAGACCAGATGTAATAAAAGGCTTATCCAGACAAATAGAGGCCGGATCCAGAACATTTGTAATAAAAGGAAGCATCGCCGAAATAATTCAGGTAAAAAAAGAAATGCTCCGTTTAACTCAAGAACAGCAAGTACTTAAAAGATTTCTCGATGAGCTTTTCAAACTTGAAAAAGTGAGCGCCAAGAAAACCAAATGTATTTATATTCCTCAAACAGAGAAATGGTATTATGAATCTCAAAAATATCGGCCAAATGGTTCGGCAATGGTAGCACCAGCAATTTCCGGTATAGCTTTGATCGGAGGTGTCCCAGACAGTATTTTAAAAACGAGCATTGCCAACTATGGATATTACTATTATAAAAAAAGTGGACAAGTAATGGCCAACAACATAAATGATGCGAAAAATGTAGCTTTCAAAAAAGGTTATGCTGAACTTATTGAATACCAATTCAAAGATGGTAAATTAAGAAAAAATACATATAACTTGAAAATAAAATTATAGAAAAACCTCTCTTCACAGTTGACATTATTGATAAATTCCATCAAAATGATTCTATGGAAAAAATTGGGTTTCGTGACAATTTATTAAAAAAATGATAGTAAGTATTATCATTCCAGTGTATGACGGTGAAAAATACATTGCCAGATGCATAAGAAGTGCAATGAATCAGTCTTTAAACAAAGATACGTACGAAATAATTGTAATCAATGACGGTTCTACAGACAACACATCAAAGGTCTTAAAATATTTATGCGATCACATCAAGCTGATTAATCTTAAAAAAAACATGGGCATCGCTTACGCCAGAAATGAAGGGATAAAAGCTTCTCGCGGCAGATACATATTAAATCTGGATGCAGATGATTATATCGACAGGGATTTATTATATGTGGAATCGATATTTCTAAATATGAATTCTGATTGGGATGCAGTATCATGTGACTATGTCTTGGTGGACGAAAATGAAACGCATATCAGAAGGGTGAATTCACAGAAAAACCCGATTGCGTGTGGAATAATGTTCAGGGTGGAAAGACTTATTGATATCGGCTTGTATGACCCCAAATTTATGTTAAATGAAGATATGGACCTAAGGATGCGCTTTGAAAAAAAATATTCCATAAAGCATATTGAATTACCCCTTTATAGGTATAGACAGCATGAAAGCAACTCGTCAAAAGACTTGATAAAAAAGGAAAAGTTTGGCCGATTATTGGATAGAAAGAATTATAGAAAATGAATAACCAAGTCCAGCCATGATGCCAAACTCTTCATTCCTGTACTGGACAGTGCGTGAAATGCGGGATCGAACCAATCTGCCATGAATTTCTTGTTCTGGTACGAGAGGGCTTGCTTCGCGAAAGTGCCCGGCAAGAACGAGCATGTCGATCTGTCATGAAAACACATAAAAAAATATTGGTCGGTGATCATGTGATGGAGAAAGACGGTGACCCATTCATCATTGCCGAAATCGGCGTGAATTACTATGACATCGCAAAGAAGGAAAAAATAACGCTTCTGGATGCTGCAAAACTCATGATATCAAAGGCCAGGGCCGCCGGGGCCCATGCGGTAAAATTTCAATCTTACAAGGCGGAAAATCTTGCCACCAAGCATAGCCCGTCATACTGGGACACCGAAAAAGAAAAATTAAAGAACCAGTATGAATTATTCAGCCAATATGACAAGTTCGGAGAAAAGGAATACAGGGAATTGAGCGCTTTTTCCAGAAAGACCAATATTATTTTCATGTCGACCCCATTTGATTTCGAGTCAGTTGAATACTTGAACAAGTTGGTTGATCTTTTCAAAATATCATCCTCGGATATAACCAATCTTCCGTTTATTTCTCACATTGCCAGAAAGGGGAAACCGGTCTTACTGTCCACCGGCGCATCGACAAACAAGGAGATTCGGGAGGCCGTGCGGGCGATAGAAAAAGAGAAGAATGAGCAAATCGTCCTGCTGCATTGCGTATTGAATTATCCAGTAGCATACCAGGATGCGAATTTGGTGAGAATCCAGTACTTGCAAAAAGCATACCCAAAGTACTTGATCGGGTATTCCGACCACACGAAGCCTGATCAGAACATGCGGGTATTGCTGGCAGCCATTATCATGGGGGCGTGCGTCATCGAAAAGCATTTCACGTTGAACAAGTCAATCCCTGGCAATGATCATTATCATGCGATGGATCCCGATGATTTGCTCACCTTGAACGAGAATGTGAGGTTCTACAGGAATATTCGCGGTGGCACGTCTTCCTTCATGCCTTCAGAAATTAATTCCAGGAAATTTGCCAGAAGGAGCATTGTGGCTAAAGTGAACATCCCCAAGGGAACCGTTATTGCTCCCGAACTCATTGCGTTTAAAAGGCCCGGAACCGGTATATCGCCCAAGGAATATGAAAGAGTACTCGGGAAAAAAGTGAATTGCGATCTTTTTGCAGATGAATTGCTACAATGGAGCAAAATCGAAAAGTAGGCATGTGCGGCAGGAACCGGTGATAGCGAGTATCCGTTCTTGCAGAAAAGAGAGGCAAACTGTGCATGTTAATTTAAGCACGCCGCAGATGTTTCCTGAGACAGGCCAGTTTTTTTGGCCGCGCCCGGGGCATCACCGAACTGATCCATGAGAACTCAAATAGGAGTTGGCAAAATTTGAAAACTATCGCCATCATTCAAGCTCGAATGTCATCGTCTCGTTTGCCGGGCAAGGTACTGATGGACCTATGCGGCCAGACCGTCCTGGAGAGGCTGGTCCGGCGTATTCAGCGTTGCAGGTATGTTGATGAAATCATTGTGGCCACTTCCACTTTGCCTGATAGCGATGAGATCGTGGCAAAATGTCGGCAAATGTATGTGCCTGTTTTTCGCGGTAGCGAATCGGATGTTCTGGATCGCTTCTTTAAGGCAGCGGTTGCTTACGGCGCTGACATCTGTGTGCGGATTACTGCGGATAATCCATTGATCGATCCCGAGTTGAGTGATGAGATAATTCGACGCTTCAAACAGGCCAATCCCCCGGTAGATTATGCCAGCAACAAAATCCCGCCATCGTATCCACAGGGATTGGATACTGAAGTGTTTACCATTGACGCACTGAAGCGTGCTTGGCAGAACGCCTCTATGCCTTATGAACGAGCTCATGTTACCATTTATATCTATGAGCATCCGGAGCAATTCAAATTGCTCAGCATCACGAGTGAAGTCGGACGAGCCGATTGGCGATGGACATTGGATACGCCGGAAGACCTGGATTTCATCCGCACGATATATGCCCGGCTGGGTCCAGCCAATAGATTTACCTGGCGTGATGTGATTGCCTTGCTCGAAAGTGAACCCACGTTGCGTAACATTAATCAACATGTCGTACAGAAGACAGTTCACGAAGGTTAAAAAGCCTTGGCAAAAAATCATTCCTCTTCAAACTTCTATAAATATTTTCCAGTTCTCTGCAATTTCAAAAAATATCCTTAATTTCCGGTCATGGGCAAAATGATTTTCCTATCTGTTTTATTATTTGTACAGATAGTAGTTTGAGATGGTCTTGACAAACAAGACCATCTCATAAATAATTGGTTAATCAATGGGAAAGAAGAACAGAGTAATTTTATTTTACGGAAAAACCGAAGAGCAGAAGGACTGGCACTGGATGCCAATCAACATGCTGTTTCTCTCAAGCACTCTTGTGAAAGAGGGTTATGAAATCACAATCATCGACGAGAGAGTAACCCCGAAATACGAGGACCAGCTTCTGAACATCTTGCCTGATGCAGTGTTCTTCGGCATAAGCTCTTTCTCAGGCTACCAAATCAAGAGCGGATTGAAAGCGGCAGAGATTGTAAAAAAACATAGACCTGACCAAAAGATCGTGTGGGGAGGCACCCATCCTTCTTCTCTTCCGAAACAGATGCTGAAAAATCGCTTTGTGGATATCGTTGTGCGCGGCCAAGGGGAGAAGGTCATATATGATTTGGTGAAGGCCTTCGAAACAAGCAAAAAGTATGTGAATGTCTCAGGAATCATATATAAGAATGGCAGGGAAGTGGTCTCTAACCCAATCCAGCTCTTTGACATCAATACTATTCCGGAGCTTCCTTTCCATCTCCTGGATGTCGAGAAATACATAAATCCAGTAACAAGAGCGCTTAATTACACCACAAGTGTCGGCTGCAGCGGCTATTGCACTTTCTGCTTTTGGGCTTCAAAATCAGCAAACAAATGGCAGGCCTTTGACAACAAAAGAGTGCTTGATGATATCGAAATGCTCACAAAAAAGTATGAACTGAAGATCATCAAGTTCATGGATGCGAATTTTTTCAGGAACGAATCAAGGCTTGTCGAGCTATGTGAGGGAATTCTAAAGCGAAAGATAAAAGTCAAATGGAATGCTGAAGGCAGGGTGAATGAATTCGGAGCCCTCTCTGAAGAGACACTCACCTTGTGTGAGAAAGCAGGGCTTAATTCTGTATTCTTCGGCCTCGAATCAGTCTCTCCAAGGATCCTGAAGCTCATGAACAAGAGGACTACTCCTGAGCAAGCAATAATGCTGGTCAAAAAAACCAAAGATCGAAGCTTCAAGATATTGTTTTCGCTTATGTTCGGGCTGCCTTTAGAAACAATTGAGGATTTAAAACTGACAGGGGAGTTCATAAAGAAATCCATTGAAATTAACCCACAAATCCATTACCAAAGGTCAGTTTTTGCGCCTTATCCTGCAACAGGCATGTTCAATCTTGCTGTGAGCAGGGGATATCAACCGCCTGAGCGATTTGAAGACTGGCAGGATTTCAACCCACAAAGTGGCAATTTCCGAGAGAAACCAACTTGGTTTAGCGAAAGCTTTTTCAGAGAATACATGGAACTTTTTGTCAAATTGTTTCCTCAGGAAAATGACTATCTCAAACACCTGAGAACTGAGTAGGTAGTAAATTTTATTTAAATTCTTCTATTATCTGCAGATCAAACGGAAATTGTATTTAAATTAGTACTATTACACAATCAAATTTTAAGAAAAAAATTTTCTTTTTTCTTTAGTAAACTTGTAACGGCATTAAAAAATACTTTTTCCTTGATCATTTTTATCGTCGTATTACCAAACTTTGTAACTCTGCTTAATTCGTTCTTTTCTATATATTTGAAAAAATTCTTAAATTCATAATCCAAGTCCAAGTTACGTACAAAATATTTTTGTATGCGAGCCACTTTACTGCCATCAGGCATAATAATTTTACCCGGGAACTCCTTAATATAACGGTAGGAAATTTTATTGATCTGCTCAACAAAATGAAAATTTGTTATATTGTGATAATTCAATCCTATCAGTAGGAATTTGGCGTCAGGAAGGGAATGGAATCGTCCAAAGAAGGATTTCTCGCCAAAACAATTATCATTTGGGCCGTTAATTAAGAAATCAGTATTTTTACCTTTGGCACAAACGGAAAAAATCGGATCAAGTGTTCGACCAACTGCATATTGCTGTCTGAATGTCTCAAAAAAATCACCCAAGGTAGAAGGTGTGTTTTTTTGATCGAAATCATTATTCATGCAAAATGAATAAGAATATGATGGAACGACGATTGTTCCCTTTTCGCCAATTAAAGTAGAAATATTTTCGATAATAATTTTTGATAAATCGACAAAGGTTATAGCCGTTGCTAACTTTCCAATAAAGGGCAACCTACAACTGATCATAACTGTATCCCCTTCGGCAATTCCACAGGCAGTCAACTTATTGGTAATGTAGTTATTTGTTATATCTCCATCAGAAGAATACATATATACTTTATTTTCCATATTTTTCCCCTTTGACTAAATGGAAGAACCACCACATTGGAAATTCCATATGAAAATTATAAACTTTTGGGTTGATCTTTTTCATTTGATCATTAATCTTCGGCTCCAAAAAATCTTTAATAAAAAAAACTGTCTTTTTTAATATACTATCAAGTTCTTTTATTGTGGGATTTATCCTAAATACTGGGTGCTTATATTCTGTCATAATTGAAAATGGCCACGCATTTTCCACACCAACTTTACAGAAAAACCAGTTTTATACAAATCCATCATTGTCTTAATATTCCCTTCTTCTTTTCTACAAAGCTGGTCATACTTACCAGATCAAAAAAGTTTTCTTCTGAAAAATCCTCTTCTGTAATTCTAATGCCAAACTGCTTTTCAAGCCAAGCTGCAAATTCAACAACCCCTATAGAATCCAGGTAATTCATTTCGATAATTTTTTCATTATCCTCAAGCTTGCTAAGATTAGCATGGTCCATTATGTAACCACGGATATTTTCTTTGATGTTTTTCTGCATCGGTTCGCACCATTCGATATTTTTTTTGTTTAATTACATGCTTTTTTTAATAAAACGATCTCTTTCAAATCTTGAATTTTAAATTTTCCCGTGGGCCCTTTAGGAATACTTTCAAGTATGAATATTTTCCGTGGAATTTTATTGCGGGACAATTTGCTTCTGGCAAATTCAAATAACATATGTGCATTGACATTTGAATTCTTAGCTGGAACTACAAATGTAAAAATATCCTCGCCATAGTCATTGTCTTGAACTCCTATCGTATATACCTCAGCAATTGATGGATGCAATCTAAAAATTCTATTAATATCATCAGGGAATATTTTTATACCACCCTTATTTATTATTTCTTTTTTTCTGCCACTGATATACAGAAAGCCATCCTTATCAAAATAGCCAAGATCTCCTGTTTTCAGTTTATTTCCGTGGATGAGCTGAGCCGTTAATTCAGCATTTTTGAAATACCCTCGGGTAACAAATCCACCTTTGATTGTTATCTCTCCTAACTCTCCAACATCTGCCTGACGACCATTTGAATCTTGAATGACGATCTCACACCCGCCAATCGGTTGACCCACCGATTCGTGTTTATCAGGAGCGGTGTTGATTGTATTAATAAGCGCCTCTGTTGTCCCATATTGTGAATAAATCGGGACGTTGAATTTGTTTGTGAAATTGAGCTTAAGCTCCACCTGAAGATTTGCAGTTCCACAGATCATAAACCGAAGCGAATTTACTTGAGTTGATTCCGTATATTTAATTTTCATAATCATATCAAGCATAATTGGTACAATGTTAACTACCGTGATGCCATACTGTTTTATTGTATTCCAGATTTTTGCGGCAACAAAAGCATCAAACCTGTCGATTACTATGGTTCCGGCACCGCTTATCACAGGCAATAATATGCCATTATAAAATCCATGACAGTATACTAGCGGTGTCACAGATAGAAATATATCTTTGGGCCCAATACCCAGAAACCTGCAGACTTGGTTGGAATTTAATATCATCGAATGCTGGGATATTTGTACGATTTTGGGGTTACCTGTTGTCCCGGATGTGGGTAGCAATACGGTTGCTCCATCCTTGTAAACCTCAGATTGGGCCTCGTTCAATAAAATGCAAATTCCCTTGTTAAACTTCTGCTGATTATAGTTCTGGACGTTTTTGATTTTCGAAAAGAGCGTTTCCTTTCCGTTGGAAAAAATAATGCAAGCAGGGGCGGCAAAGGCAATCAAATCCTTTGCCTTGTCTTCTTCCATGGTCAAGTCAATTGGCATTGCGTAAACATTCATTCTCAAAAGAGCGATTAAGTATAAAACCAACGGCTCTGAATCAGTGAATAGCAGGACCACAATATTTCCCGGAACGATTCCCTTTTTGCTGAGCTGTTTACCGATCGTAGCCGTTGTTATTTCCAATTTTTTATATGTATATACCCGCTTTTTTGTTGGAAAAGTCAGAGCAAGCCTATCCGGCTGAGTTCTGGCCCATTCATGAATAATTTCATTTATGCTCATTTATTTATTTCTATCCATTCTGATAATCCCAGAAAGCAATGACTCTGGCAGGAGCAGCATCTCCATCGCAAATTGGCAAAGGTAACGCTGCAATGAAAAAATCTGACACGTCAATTCTATCAAGATTTGCTAAATATTCTACCAGAACAACTCCGTTTCTAAAAAGAAGTTTATGATTGGGCGAATCATTGCCCGAACCATAGTGATCCAGCGGGTTATCCGGGGATGGAACATCCAAGGCCAATAGTTTAATCTTACGGCTGATCAAATATTCGCATGTTTCGTGAGACAAATAAGGATAATCAGAGTAATATATATCTGTATTCCATTTTGACGACCAGCCGGTACGGATCACTAATCTTTTCAATCCTTGATAATTATCAATTTCTGTCAAATGATTTATTTGAATTGCTGTCCTAGGTGGTACGGAACTTACATCGATCATGTGGGCTTTTCCAACTAATATTTGGAGATCCACTTGATCAATGTTCAAACTGTTTTCGAGAAAATGAGCAGGAGCGTCAACGTGGGTACCAGTATGCGTACCGAGAATAATTTTTCTTGTAGTTCTGCCAGCTTCTTTGATATTTCCCAGGATAGATATCTCAACCTTAGGATGATTTTTTGATGGATATGTCAACATTCCTTCATGTATTGGAAATGTTAAATCTACTATATTCATTTTAATTCTTGTCCTGTTCTCTGCCGATATAGCGGCTAAAATTGAATTTTCCAAGATATGTATCTTCTTGCTTTTTCATTTTCTGGGCAATTTTATCCATAACACTTTCGTCTATATGCACTTTATCTACCTTGCATATTTCGATGATCAAAGCATTTGGATTAATACGGTATTTTGAACTATATTTGTTAATATAATGCATATAGCTTGAATGGAATTCGGCGAATCCAGAGACAATATCAAGCGGCATTTTACCTTTTATTTGGATAAGGGGGTTAATATATTTTTGACCAATTTCAAGTAATTGCAATAAATCAATGTCGATTCTATAGCCAAGCTTCAACAATGCTGCCACTAGTATCTCTGTTGGGGCATTGCCAGCACTTCGGCCTAACCCCTGCAATGAAGAATCTACAAAATCAATACCTAACTTGGCTGCTTCAATACTATTGGACACTGCCAGCCCCAAGTTATCATGGCCATGGAATCCCACCGGTAAATTACTTACTTTTCTGATAGCTTTATAGTATTTTTCTAAATTTTCACGAAACATCGCACCTGCAGAATCAACAATATAGACCATATCCGTGCCATATTTCTCTGACAGTTTGACTTGATTGGCAAACTTCTCAGGAGACAATGCATAGGATTTCATATAATTTGAAGCAACAAACATGCCATATTCTTTTGCTTTTTTAATAAATGGCTCGCTGCTTTGCACTTCAGTAACATTTGTGCCCACTCTAATAAATCCCATGTTATGTTTGGCTGCTAGATCTATATCTTCTATCCGAGCAATTCCAGGGATACAAAACATACCGTATTTGGCACGTTTTAGCACACTTTCAGCTGCGATCATATACTGTTCATCAGTCTGAGTCGCGGCGCCATACCCGCAGTTACTTGCGTTTAATCCCACTCCATGCCCTATCTCGATATAATCGAACCCTACTTTTTCCAACTCAGCGCAAATTATGGAGGTGTCAACTGATGTGAAGGAAAAGTTTACCGCATAACTTCCATCTCTAAGCGTTGTTTCAATAAAATTGATTTTTTGCATAGCACACTTTTATTTTATTTTCCAAAAACATTCTAAACCATAGGCTCAGTTTAATCAATTGCATAACAATATCCGATGGTTTTTATTCCGGACGTGAAGATTAACACAAAACTGATACCAGAAAGTAAAATGCTCGGTATAGTGGTCGACCCCGAAAGGGCGCCCTTGATAAAAAATCTTTTAATTTATTTGTTCTAAACTACCAAAAATATTTCACAACTGTCTATTGCAATTTCAACAAACATTTCATAAAATCCATATTCGAGGTATAGGGCGAAAAATATTGGCAGCACTAAAATGAATTATTATCTTTTCACAACTGATTTGCGACGTGCCGGCGTCCAGCGCGTTGTTTCTATTTTGGCTGAGCGCTGGTCACGCAACGCTACAGTAACGATTATCATATTGCGGAATGAAGTGGAATTTGATCTGCCAGCGTCGGTACGGGTGATCACACTCGATCTCGCAACCGGACCTTTGCATTTCTACTCGGGGATAATGTTTTGGCAGGCCAAACGCAAGCTGCATGCTATTCTCGCAGAGAACAAAGGACCTTTCGCTTTCTATAGTTTTTTGGAGAGTCCCAATTTCATATCGGTATTTCTGAAAAGAAGATTCTCCAATGGTATTTTCATTGGCGGTATTCACGTAAACGTATTCATGTACAACCGAATATTCCATTTGTTGTATCCCTGTTATCGGCATTTGGATGCTTTGATCTCCTGTTCTCAGGGGAACCGGCTTCTGTTTATTGAAAAAATCGGTCTTCCGCCGAGCCAAGTCTTTTTTATCCCCAACCCCATCGACTTTGTCGCCATCGAGCGCCAGTCTGCGAAAAAAATCCCGGGTACGCTGGCAGAATTGATGGGGAGAAAACCGCTGATTCTTGCCGTTGGCCGGTTGGAGAAAGTAAAAAACTATGCCTTGTTGTTACGTGCTTTTGTTCGCATGCCTGCATCGGAAAATGCCGCCCACCTGATCATTCTGGGTGAGGGTCCGGAACGGCGTTCCTTGCAGCGTTTGGCGGAACGTTTGGGTATAGCAGCACGATTGACTATGCCTGGCAAAGTGGATAATCCATATGTGTGGATGGCCAACAGCGATCTCTTTGTAATCAGCTCCAATTTTGAAGGTTGGCCAATGGTGCTGGTAGAAGCCATGGTCACAGGACTTCCTGTTGTTGCATGTGATTGCCAAACCGGGCCAGCAGAGATTTTACGCAACGATGCCTATAGCCTGCTTGTTCCAACCAATAATGTCGAGGCATTGTCTACGTCAATGGAAAAACAATTACACCGAGGAAAAACACAATATCCATTCTTAAGGGAATGGGACGCAGATATTATTGCTGAGCGATACCGCTCAGTTGCCATTGATGTTGCAAAACGGCGATTCTAAAAACGCCCTGGAGACAGTCTACTGGCAGGTACAGATCATGGAAACTGAAGGGCCATTCGTTTTACTTGATTTGCGATAAGAAACCAAACTTTCATTACTTACACTACTTGCACTCTTTTGGGATATAGTATTTCCCATATCCAGCAGAAAGAATAATCCCGTCTCCGTCCAACGGCGTAGTAGGTTAGAGACAACGAAAATAATTGATTTCACTTCGATTCCCAAGACTTTTACTTTATTAACGCTTGCCATAAAATTTCCACTTACAGTCTACTCTGAACCAATATCAGTACCCATCTATTTTCCTCCATTTATACTTTCGCATAAGATCAGCCACATAAATCCAAGCGTGGAATCCATGTTGGCTGGATCTCCTTTTTGGGTTTCCATGTCCCTATATGAAATGGTAATGGTTCATACCAACCGTCAATAATATTGTTGCACAGAAACTCCTTTAGAGTTTGATAACGGGAACTTGATTTCCTCACAAAGAATTGTAAGTCGTAGATATTTCCACTTGTTTTGACCGTACCGATATAAGCGTAATCATCCCACCTGGGATCATCAGCCCATGAACTATAGTCGCCAAGAGGTCCGTGTCCATAATTAATCCAGGAGTAGTCCTTGCTTCCTGGGTGTATCACGATATCGGCTTGGAAATGAAAGAAATGATCGATCAGTTCCTTTTTGTTTCTGCTCCTTGCAATAACACCATCGTTGAGGCCAACGACGTCGAGCCACACTGAGCCTGTAAAGTATGGAATGACTCCCGAATCACCAAATGCGATGCGAATACTCTCTATGCCCGGAAAGGTGGAAAGAGCCTTGGCTATCCGGAACTCTGAATTGTCAGTCTTCCTACTATCATTTGGAGCTAAAAGTTTCATATTTCCATATATGTGAAGAACGTCGCCAGGTCCAAATATGAGCAGAACAGAAAAAACCATACCTGAAAAAGTGAGAACACTTTTTGTTGTCCAAGATTCAAGGACCTCAAGCGTGGATGCAAGAATAGGGATGGACATGTAAATCAGAATGGGCAACAGGGGATACATGAAGCGTCCGCCGATATCCATCAGTGTATCGGTTCTGACAAAAAAGCATACATACAACAAGACCAGGGCCATTCCAAGCAGAATAGAAATCTTGCTTTTTTGATGATGTTCCTTGACTCCATTAAAACAAAACAAAATGCTAGCATAAGATAAAGCGATGAGAAGAACATTGTTAGACACAAAGTGAAATACAGTACGAATACCTAACGGGCTTATGAACAAACTATTGGATACTTTGATGTAAAATGCGTTTGGAAAGATGTGCCCAAAATAAAGTACTTTCCACACCAGGTATGTACCGCCAAGTGTGAGCAAAATGAGTAATCCCAGTATCAAAGGTTTCAACTCAAGTATTTGTCTTGGACCACGGTATATGCAGTATAGCAACAACATTGCAAGGTAGAGAAACGCCGCCTCGGGGCGTAGCAACATTGTGAAGATTATAAGTACACTAAATAACACAGAGGAGTAAATCCGTCGAGAATAGATGAATTCAATTCCGACATGAAAGTTTATCAATAGAAGAAAAGCATAAATTACTGTTTCAAGCCCAACAAGACAAAGAGTGCGGGTCTGTTGAGCTAAAAGGATCAGAGAAGCAATCATCATGGCGGATGATGTTGTACAACCATATCTGCGCTTCGCAACTATGAAAATTATTATGGACATGGCGACTGCGCTGAAGTAACTTAGGACTCGAGTGACTAGGAGAGGATCAATACCACCCTTGATGAATGGGGCCAATACGATAACAAGGAGGAAATTTGTGTAGCCTTCTGTGGGAGCATGCCCTGGATTCCACGTTATCCCGTACCCTAATGAAAGATTCTTCGCATAGCGATATGTTATGAATGCATCATCGTAAACGTGATGCCACATTTGGATGGCATTACTCGCAAATGCTAAAAGAATTGGAATGCCCAGGATGATCAGACAAAAAATGGTTTTTCTTTTCATGCGCTTTTAAAAAAGATCATGTTTAATGATTTATCTTTGGGAACTCCCCGATAGCCCAAACAAACAGTTGGTTTTACTATCAATGGAAAATCACCGCAAATATTTAAAATATTCTGAAAATCAGTGAATATGAAAAATAAGGGCATCACTATAATTCCCGGCCCCAGATATGCATTGGGCGCCACGTATGCCAAGGGATGAATAAAAGTAGTCAGCCTGTCCTCCGGAATATTGAATCTTTTAAATAGACTGAAAGGAAAATCAATTTGCCCCATGAGCTTTTTATATCAAAGGGAAAACTGAATTTCAATAGCACTGCATGAACTCTTTGTTGAAAAAGTTTGAATGGAGAGGCATTCACTGTGCAAATCTTGACTCCAGCCTCTGATTTGAAATGGTGTGGGAGAAGGATGAAAAGGTCATCGAATTTCCAGATAAAAAAGTATTATGAAAAAATCTGATAGTCACAAGTTGGTCACCAATGGACATTTGGGAGCTGGTGGGTGAATCGAAAAATCCTGTCCTATTGGCGCACCCGGCGTGACTCGCACACGCAACCTGCTGATTGGAAGTCAGCTGCTCTTTCTAGATCGATTGTAAGGCTTGTTACGTTGGTTCCTTATCGGATTTTGATTAGCCAAATGGGGCACTCCAAACCGATTGATAGTAGAATTTCTCTTGCAATATCAAAATATGCCATTCCGCTTATTGTTTCAAGATGATGGATAAAATACTCTCTAGGATTATTTAAAATGATTTCTATCCCTAAGGATAAACGCTTCTCCTGGATCTGCGATCCTAAAGCCATAAGAGTCCTTATATATCAATTCTACCTTTCCATATTGAGCTTCAACCTGAACAAGATTGTTTCCAAATAATTGGTAATAGTCGGAGTGCCAATGTGCACTCAATATGGTTGATGACAAACAGGGCCCGATTATTGTTGGTTTGGATTTGCTGTTTGGATATATATTGTTCTCTGACAATCTATGGCAATTTCAACAAACATTCGTTAAAATCTCATTATGAACAAAATCTGTTTTTCGACCGGTCGGCCAACCAATATAATCCCCACACTATTAGGTATAGCTATTTATTGCCAGCGCTTGTTGAGCGCCCCAAGATTGGTTTTGGCGGTTCGATTTGAATTAGTTCGGCAAAAAGTTGCAGGACATTTTCCAAACAAAGTTGTCTTCGAGCCATGGGGCTGAAAAGCGTGCGATTACTAAAATGAATTATTATCTTTTTATTCATAATTTGCAACGTGGCGGTGCCGAGCATGTTGTATCAATGTTAGCTGAGCGTTGGTCACGCGATGTCACGGTGACCATCATCCTGCTTGAGAATGTAGTTGAGTTCGATCTGCCAGCTAAAGTGCGAGTGATTTCACTCGATTGTGTAGTGGATCCTTTGCATTTCTATTCGGGTATGCTGGTATGGCAGGCTAAGCGCAGACTGTATGCTATTCTTGCCGAGGACAAAGGCCCATTTGCCTTCTACAGTTTTTTAGAAAGTCCCAATTTCACATCGCTGTTGCTGAAAAGAAGATTTCCCAATGGAATTTTCATCGGTAGCACGCGCGGAAGCCCATTTTTATATAACCGCATATTCAATTTATTGTATCCCTATTATAAGCATTTGGATGCATTTATCGTCAATTCCCAGGCAAACCGGCGTTTGTTTGTCGACAAATTTGGCTTAGCAGAGGAAAAAGTCATTTTTATCCCCAATCCTATCGACTTCGTTGCCATTGAGCGCCAGGCCACAGAAAAAATCCCGAATATGCTCGCTGAACTGATTGGGAAAAAAACGCTGATTCTTGCCGTTGGCCGGCTGGAGAAGGTAAAAAATTATGCTTTGTTGTTACGAGCCTTCGCCCGTATGCCTGCTTCAGAAAATGCCGCCCACCTGATCATTTTAGGTGACGGATCGGAACGGCACAATCTGCTGAGGTTGGCGGAACGGTTGGGTGTAAGGACGCGATTGACCATGCCAGGCCTTGTAACTAATCCATATGTGTGGATGGCCAATGCTGATCTGTTCGTCCTTAGCTCAAATCATGAAGGTTGGCCGAATGTACTTGTAGAAGCGATGGTCTGCGGTCTACCGGTTGTTGCCTGCGATTGCCAGACCGGGCCGGCAGAGATTTTGCGAAACGGCACTTTTGGTCCTCTAGTTCCAACCAATAATGTCGAGGCATTGTCCGCGGCAATGGCAAAACAATTACACCGCGGAAAAACCGAATATCCATTCTTAAAGGAATGGGACGTCGATATTATTGCTAAGCGATACCGCTCAGTCGCCGAAGACATTTTAAGACAGCGGCCCTAAAATCATTCTGAAAACGGTCAACGGCAGGATCGAGCTTTCGAAGATCTAGCCGACATATTCGAACTCAGTAAGTAGTGATTAGTGATTAGTGATTGGAAAGAGAAAGAGTTTGAAAATTCCGTTTCATTTCATATCGAATCACTAATACCAATTACTCTATATCGTCAAGGGCTTGAACCAATCACTACTCACTAATTACTAATCACTTATTGCAATATTTTGATATTTATTTCTTGCTTTGTTATAATCCCCGGGTGAGGTGACAATGAGCATCACTGTCAAGGAAGTCTTGAATAAAAAGGACTTGAAGACGTTCGTCAAGCTGCCCTTTGCCATGTATAAAAACGACCCCATGTGGGTGCCGCAACTCATCCGCGATGATATGGAGGTCTTCGACCGCAGCAAGAACCCGGCTTTCGATAGTGCCGAAGCTCGGCAGTTTTTAGCCCTGAAGGATGGCCGCCCGGTCGGGCGCATCGCCGCTATCAACAGCCGTGTGGCCAACCAGAAATACAATACAAAGAACCTCCGCTTCGGCTGGTTCGACGCTCCCAACGATCCCGAGGTTGCGGCTGCCCTGTTCAAGACCGTCGAGGACTGGGCCAAAGAACTGGGCATGGAAACCCTGACCGGCCCGCACGGCTTCTGCGATCTCGATCCCCAGGGCATGCTGGTCGAGGGTTTCGACCGACTGCCCACTATCGCTGGCTACTACAATTTTCCCTACTACCAGAAGCTGGTCGAAGACCTCGGCTTCCAGAAAGAGGTCGATTACGTCGAATTCCGTACCCATGTGCCGGAAATGTCGGCATTTCCCGAAAAGCTGCTGCGCCTGGCCGAGCGCATCAAGGAGCGCGGCGGTCTGCGCGTGCTTGAGTTCGCCGATAAAAAGGAGATCCTGGGCCGCGCCGAGGAGCTGTTCCATCTCCTGGACGAGGCTTTCGAGGAAATTTACGGCGCCGTGCCTCTGACCGAAAAGCAGATCCATTATTTCATCAAGAAATATTTTTCCTTTGTTGACAAGGACCTGATCCAGGCCGTGGTCAACCAAAAAGACGAGATGGTCGGCTTTATGATCGCCATGCCCAACTTCTCGCGCGCCTTCCAGAAAGCCAGGGGCAGCCTTTTTCCCCTGGGCTGGTGGCACCTGCTGCGGGCCATGAAGAAGAACGACGTCCTGGATTTCTACCTGGCCGGCATCAAGAAAAACTACCGCGGCATGGGAGTGGACCTGCTGATGGTGGTGGAGATGGCCCACAAGGCCATCGCCAAGGGCTTCCGCTACACTGAGTCCAACCAGGAGCTGGAGACCAACACCAAGATCCAGGCCCAGTGGAAGTATTTCAACCCCGTGCAGCACAAAAGAAAACGAATCTTTAAAAAAACATTGAAATAGGTACACGGTACACGGTTTAAGGTGTACGGAAAGAAGCCTGAAACTAGCTACTGAAATGTCGGAAAATTATCAGTTTTCT
>Ga0307379_10003262_pt1 | contig 23635 bp, 26 predicted proteins | sample UN2MG_FD_202237 | JGI IMG/M metagenome (GOLD analysis project Ga0307379, IMG submission 202237) | Soil microbial communities from Risofladan, Vaasa, Finland - UN-2 | ecosystem: Environmental > Terrestrial > Soil > Coastal area > Acid sulfate soil | place: Finland: Risofladan, Vaasa | collected... | reverse complement strand
TCCTTCGCGGTACGCCCGCGCACGTTGGAGAACAAGCAAGATTAGAGGAAAAAGTAGCCGAGAATTGGACTAATACAGTCAAAGACGGTGAGAATTTTACCCGTTGGCAACTAATGTTGGATGTCAATGGCACCATATTTGATATTGCACACCACGGTTCAATTGGACGTTTACCCTGGACCAAGACAAATTCAGTCGGTAAAATAGCAGTTGGAGCTATTATAGATGCCTATGAAAACTTTAAAAAAATTCCAAACGTTGTAATTAGAGCCCATTTTCATCAGTATATAGACTCTGGTGAGAATTTTAGACGAATTAGAGTTATTGGCATGCCCGCCTGGCAACTTATTACTGGATATGTTAATAAGAATAATCCTGGCGCAGTTGCCGATATAGGAGGTCTTATATTTGTGTGTTGGCCAGATAAAACTTATGATTTAGATGTGGTTCGGTTTTTCCCTAGACCTTCCCCACCGGTAAGGGTTAGATCATCATGAACGACATAACAGAAGATGAAATACGTAAAGCAATAACTGACGCGTTGGTTCTTCCAAACGAAGGCTTTCTACAAGGAGAAACGTCCGTACCAGTAGAAGCTAAAAAACATAATATTAGCAGAACGCGAATGAGAGAAATTCTTAACGATCTTTGTGATCGGGGAATTTTGGTGCGGGCAAAAGTAGCATTTACAGATGGATGGGGAGATACTCGTCGAGTCGCCGGTTATAGATTAGAAGGAGAATGAAATGGAAATGTCACAAGTATGGCCGTGGGTCTTATTGGTTACTGGTATATTTGCTCGTATTCTTGTCCCGTTCTTGATTGAACGGAGAGAGAATCCTAGTTTAACATGGGACATGAAGTATGTGTGGCCCCAGATAATTAGTTTTGTGATTATAGTGCTTATGTTGCCCGTAATAATTCCCGATTTGGAAGGCATATCTAGTTTGGCCTTTCAAGCCGCGTTTCTTGTAGGCTGGGCCGCTGGCGACATAGGTAATGTTGGTAGAAAATTTTTAACTAGAACATAATTATAAGGAGTCTGGGACATGGCCACCCTCAATAAAACATTTCCCTTTGCCACGACTCTTGAGGGATTCACCGGAGTACCCTTTGGCACTTCAATGACCATGTCTTATGATGGTACTTATGGTAATCCTTCGGGTTCGTTAAAATCGCGAAACGTAGGCAGAAACAAAGCAGGAACGTCATACTGGGAGTGGACCGGAACCTGGGAAGATTTAGGTATAACTCCTGGAACCACAATAGACCAGGTAAGAATAAATAACGGGGATAATCAGTGTACAGAATGGAATGTTGGTGACGCCGCCACCATTGGTCCATATTCTATTTATAACTCTGCGGGAGACGTTCTCATAGCTACTTTATGGGCCGGAAGATCTCCCACGGGCGTAGAAGGAAGCTGGACCTCGATAGGTAATCAAGCCTATCAAGCAATTGGCGCCTCGTATCAGGCTAGTAATACTAGCATTAGAATACGTCTGTACAATACTTCCGATCTTGGTAATAACCCAGCTGCGGCACAAACATTTTACGACGATAACATATCCTTAGATATTGATTATGTAGCCGGGTCAGATGACTTAACGGCTGTCGGCATCACCGCTAATCCGGTTGTAGGAACGCCAGCTATTGGTCAAGAACATGTCCTTACAGCGGCTGGCATTACTGCTAATCCGGTTGTAGGAATACCAGTTCTTCTTCTTATATTTATCTTGACATCTGTGGGAATCCTAGCTACTCCGGTACTAGGTACGCCGACTATAACTCATATTCACGTCTTAACGGCGACGGGTATCACAGCTGATCCGGTTGTAGGAACGCCTACCCTGAGTTCTGGATCGGCAAATTCCCCAGTAAGAGAGCAGAACAAAGACCATTGGTTTAGCGGTGATTTACCTGATACTGTGGCATTTGATGAGGCCGTAACCGAAGGGTCGCTTTTGGTTGTGTGTTTTAGCGGGTACTTAAATTCCAGTACAAACGCGATTACTATATCTGACGATAAAGGAAATACCTGGCAAGCTGCAGAAGAGGGGTACTCTAACGGCTCATCGATGGCTGGTATTTGGTATGCGAAAAACGCGGCCGCCGGGGTCACAACTCTTACAATTAATGATACTGAAGATCAGACGTGCTTCTTGCTGGTTGTTTTAATTGAGTATAGTAATGTAAATACAACAGCACCGATTGATCAGAGTAACGAAGCAATCGCGAACAGTGCAAGCTGGGACAGTGGAGACGTAACAACAACACAGGCAGATACTGTATTAATTGGTGTAATGGGCCAGGACTCCGCCACCCGCACATTAACAGAAGATTCTCCCTGGGTTCTAATCTTTAAGGAAGAAGACCAGGGTAGTTATACTCCGATATCGGTGAGTGAGATAATTGCCACGTCTACACTTACAGATGCTTATACTGGTGAAATGGATGGCATCGCTATGTGGTATTCGGCTGTGGTGGCATTCAAGGCGGCCTCAGCAACTGACGACCTTGTCGCCGTCGGTATCACAGCTAATCCAGTTGTAGGCACACCCACTCTTACTCGTATCTCTAATTTAACGGCGACAGCTATTACAGCTGATCCAGTTCTTGGAGTTCCTACAGCAGCAGAAGAGGGCGGGAGTCCTGCTGGTGTTAAAGTAGCCACAACCAGAGTTGCTTGCAAAACGACTACTGGACTCCAAACCATTACCACAACTGATCTTGGTGGTCTGACACCTACCGCCGCTCTGCTGATATGCACGAATGCAACCGCTGACGGAACAGCAGCAGATCACGCTAGAATGTCGATAGGTGCTGTTGTTAGTGCAACTGAGCGATGGGCAATTAGTTCTAATGACGATCATGGCGTAGCTACAGCCTTATCGGTTAGGAGAATGACCGAAGACGAAGTTGTAATGATGGTGGCCTCTGGTGGTGGAGGCACTGTTGAATTTGAGGCCGACTTCGATTCTTGGGTAACAAATGGGATGGTTATAGATTGGGGTTCGACTAACCCTTCTAGCGGCTATCTACTGACCGTCATCTTCTTTGCGGGTTCTGACGTGGTTGCCCATGCTGATACTGTGTCACTACCAGCAACAACGGGGGTAAATACGGATGTAACGGCTCCTGGATTTGAGCCAGCTTTTGTGATTTTCGCTAGTACTAGATCAGCCATAAACGACGAGGTGAACACCAACTTTGCCCTCAGTTTTGGAATTGCCGCCAATGATGGCGCTGATACAAACTTTTCTCTCAACCTCTCTGGTGCAAATAGCGCACTGACTAGCGAAAATGCTGTTCTCGCGATCAACGATAGTATTCAAGAAAACCTTTTTCAAGGAAACGTCTATGGCGGTCATTATGTGGATACTTATGACGCAGACGGATTTACTGTTCGGTGTATAAGAAATGGTGGTGGCGATTCGCCGTATCTTGCTATCGGATTCGGTGGTGCGGTAGATGTTTGGCTTGGTGACATTTCGACTCCTATTAGCACAGGGGACGATGTGGAAACTGGCCCAGGATTTACACCGCAAGCCCTTATCGGCGGGTTAAATTATTCTAGTTCCGGTTTCCAAGGTGGAGCGACTCCTTCAAATGACGTTGAATCTATCTATTCAGCAGGGATTGGAATAGCAACGCCAACTGCCGAGTATAGCAACGTCGTTACGTCCGAAGATGCCGCTGACACAATGAATACTCAGTCGTTATCTGATGACGTTTTTGCTAATGTTCAACCGCATATAGGTGGTACGGCTCAGGACATTGTTGGCACAGGGCCAGCGGGAGCAGGATCGTTTGACGCCAGTGGGTTTACATTGAACTATTCGGCAGTTGATGTAGTAGATAATCACCCGTTCTTCGTTCTGGCGATTGAGGCGGAGAGTGATGGTGACAACGATCTTACTGCTGTCAGTATCACAGCTAATCCGGTCTTAGACACGCCCTCAATAGGGCAAAAACACCTCTTAACGGCTACGGGTATCACAGCTAACCCGGTGCTTGGAACGCCGACTATAGGTCGAATTTCCAACCTAAACCCCGTCGATATTACTGCTAATCCGGTCCTCGGAACCCCGACTATAACGCATATTCATGTATTAACTGCTACAGGTATTATTGTTAACCCGACACTTGGTACGCCAGTTTTGGGTGCAGAAGGAGAAGATAGTCTTGAAGCTGTTAGTATTGTTGTTAACCCGGCACTTGGCACTCCCGCGCTCGCGCAAGAGCACGCCCTAGGCGCTGTCGGTATTACAGCCGACCCAGTAGTCGGAACGCCGTCTATAGAACGTATATCCAACTTAACGGCCACAGGTATTACAGCCGACCCAGTAGTCGGAACACCGACTATAGGACGGATACCAAACTTAGATGCTGTCGATATTGTCGCCAGTCCCGTGCTTAGTGTACCAACCGTGAGCCGGGTTTCTAATCTAATCGCGGTTGGTATTACAGCTAATCCGGTGTTAGATACACCGTCTATAGGCCAGACGCACGTCTTAGATGCTGTCGATATTATTAGTACTCCGGTCCTTGGAACACCGGTTTTAGGCTCAGAAGGAGAACATACTCTTGAAGCTGTCGGTATAACATCGGATACAGTAGTCGGAACTCCAGCGATAGGACAGACACATGTGGTGTCATCCGTTGGAATTTCAACAACTCCTGTGACCGAGACCCCAACCATAGCGTTGGTTCATATATTGAATGCGACTAGTATTACAGCCACCCCGGTAGTTGAAGAGTCAGCGATAGGACAGACACACGCGCTATCACCAACTGATATTACAACAACTCCTGTTGTGGGTGCACCGATACTGAGTCCCATTTGTCATCTAGACGCGACCGATATTACAACAACCCCAACGGTTGAAACCCCAACGATAGGACAGACGCATGTATTAGACGCGACGACTATTATCGTTTCGCCTATATTTGGTGTCCCAACGATAGGACAGACGCATGTTCTTAGTGCGGAGGGGATAACAACTACTCCAGAACTCGGGGTAGCTAGTTGGGAATTGGTTGATGGTGAAGTCATTGTAACATTCAGTGCCTTTCCGTCCCCAATGTTGTTTACCGTTCTTCAACCCGAAATTGAATTTAGTAAAGTATACACGGAGGATTAAAACATGCCTTTTATTCACGACACAGCACTAGATGCATTACTTAATGATATAGACAGTAATGCCGAGGAGCTTCATATTTGCACTGCTGAGCCAACAACCTATACTGAAGCCACAGTCACTTATTCCAAAGGACAGAAAACGGCCCTAGTCGTCAATGCTCCCACAGACAGAGCCGGCAATGGTCGAGAGATAGTTATTCCCGCGATCACTGATGGCGCCGTTGACGGAGACGGCACAGTTACCCATTGGGCCATTGTCAAAGCTTCAGCAACATCGCGTCTGTTAGCTGCAGGAACTCTCGCCTCTGGCCAAGCAGTGACGAACGGCAACACGTTCACGTTGACCGAATTCGCCATTGGCGTGCCGGACGCGGTATAGTTTTAAATAAGGAAAACCACCATGCCAACACAACTTGATGAACGGGCGATAGAGGGTGGTACGTATGGAATTTTGGTTGAGTTTTGGGAAAGGACTACTCCGACTGCGGATCCTACGTCCTTTACCCCTAACGCAGGACTAGTGTGGAGTCTTCGCGACAAACACGGTACTCCTGTAAATGGAAAAGAAGATCAACCAATAACTTCTGGCACATCCATTATCATCGTATTAACAGGTAACGATTTAGCATTAAGTGGTGGTCCAACTCGTAGATATGTAACTGTAGAAGGTACATATAATGGTGTTCTTGGCAATAACTTACCATTAGTCGACGAGGTATCGTTTCAAATTGCAAACCTTGTAGGCAAGCCATAAGGAAAGGAGGTTAAATGCCAAGTTTTATGGATAGACTAAAACTCTCTTATAACGTACTTCGTAGTAAGGGACCAGCAGTCGCACCAACCCAAATGGTATTGAGCGCTTCACCTTCTTCGGTTTATAGTGGTCTTACATATAGTACTGAGGCGTCGGTTTTAGCACCGATAAAAACTCGTATTGCTATGGATGCTGCGAACATTCCGATGCGTCATGTATTGGTCGACGAAAGAAAACAGTATCTGGAAGATAGGACAAGCGAACTTAACGATCGTCTTACTATCATGGCCAACATCGATCAAACAGGAATTGCTTTTATCCAAGATGCAGTAATGACGCTTCTTGAAGAAGGTGCTTGCGCTTTGGTTCCAATTGAGATAAGTGGATCACCGGATTCTGCTACTTACGAGATTTTGTCTATGCGGGTGGCCAGAGTTGTGGAATGGATGAACTATTCTTTAAGAATAGAGGTGTATAACGAGTTGACAGGATCAAGAGAGGAAAAGGTTCTACCTAAGTCCTTTATGGCCGTTTGTTATAACCCGTTGTATGCTGTTATGAATGAGCCCAATGGTACTTTAAGACGACTGGTTCAAAAGCTGGCCCTTCTTGATCAAGCGGATGGTCGTCTGTATAGTCCACAGTTGGACCTCATTCTTCAACTACCATTCACTACTAAGACTTCTCGTAGACAGACAGAAGCAGACCGAAGATTAGAAAGCCTGGAGAATCAACTGTATGAAAGTAAGTATGGAATCGGATACATAGATCCTACAGAGAAAGTAACGCAGTTGAATCGTCCAGTTACAAACACATTAGCTGACACAGTTGATGGCCTAGTGTCTAGTTTGCATAGTCAGTTGGGATTGACCCCGTCGATCTTCGCTGGCACAGCCTCACAAGAAGAGATGTTGCTCTATTACAATAGAACAATACTTCCTGTCCTAAACGCATTGACAGGTGCGATGATTGGGGCCTTCTTTAGTAGGACAGCGATTAGACAAGGCAACTCTGTTATGGTTTTCCCAAGTTTGTTCAAAATGGCACCTCTTGAGGCATTTGCAGATGCGGCTGATAAGCTCACTCGTAATGCAATTGTGTCCTCTAATGAGGTTAGAGCGGTGGTTGGAATGCCTCCGCATCCAGATCCGGACGCGAACGCCCTAAGGAATAAAAATCTTAACCAATCCGATCAGGGTCTACCCGGGCAAGAACAAACAGAGAAACCGCCAGACAATGTAGAGAAAAAGGAGTAAATTAATGCCAAATTCATATGACTTTAGTGGTATTGCCACTGCATATGATGTTCTATGTCAAGACGGGCGAATTATTATGCCCGGAGCTTTTAACCACCAAGAGGGAGAAGTTATCCCTATGGTATGGAGACACGGACATGATGACATTCGAAATACTCTTGGACATGCGATTCTAGAAGCTAGTGAATCACCGGCCGGTATGCGGATTAAAGCATTCTTTAATAAAACCGATGAGGGCCAGCGCGCTAAGATTCTTGTTCAAGGTAAAGACATTCGTCATTTGTCCATTTGGGCTCATAAATTGACTGAGAACCCAGCTATGCATGATGGCAAACAAGTTAGACAAGTCAGACTGGGCACTATTAGAGAGGTTAGTCTCGTTTTCGGAGGAAAGAACCCCGGTGCCTATATCGATGACGTCGTAAGACATTCGAACGATCCGCTAGATCCAGACGGAATAGTCGAGGACGGAATTATCATCCACACGATTTATGAGGTCGAGGTTGAAGAACCCCAGCCCGAACCAGAGGTCGAGCCGGAACCCCAGCCCGAACCAGAGGTTGAGCCGGAAGAGACCGAGGATGGAATTCAACACGAAGACGAGACTGTAAGGGATATTTTGAAGACCCTTAACTCGGATCAGCAAAACTTATTCAATATCATCCTGCACGCGGCCGCGTTGGGAGAGAAAACACCCCCCACAAAATCTAGCGGCGAAGAAGGTGCTGGACCCACGGTTAGAGAGGTATTTGAGACCCTTTCTGACGAACAAGCAAATGTATTGTATTATATGGTCGACGGAGTCGACCCAGAACAAAACGTATCACAAGGAGATTCCGACCCTATGCCAAAAGACACCCACAACATTTTCGAGAAAGATGGTAACGAGAAAGACGAGACTGTTCTAATGCACGAACAGGCGTTGAACGTTCTCGCCAACGCCGTTAAAACACGCGCTTCGTCATTGAAGGGCGCTTTTATGGCTGCGGAGGAAACCCTTTCTCACAGTATTACTGATATTGACTTTATGTTCCCCGACGCGAAGAACGTCGAGGCTGGTGGACCACAGTTCTACTCCCGTCCAATGGAATGGGTCGAGAGTGTTCTTAACGCCACTAAGAAAAGACCCTTCTCTCGTATTAAGAGCATGTATGCTGACCTGACTGGTGCGGACGCCCGCGCGAAAGGTTATGTAACTGGTAATGAGAAGGTCGAGGAAGTGATCGCTGTATTGAAGCGAGTTACGACTCCTCAGACCATCTATAAGCTCCAGAAGCTTGACCGGGACGACATCATCGACATCACAGATTTCAACGTTGTGGTGTGGCTGAAAGGCGAAATGCGGATGATGCTTCGAGAGGAGCTTGCTCGCGCTATTCTGATCAGCGACGGACGTGCAGATACTGGCGATGATGCCATCATCTCAACAAATGTTCGGCCGATCTATAATGATGCTGCGGTTTATAACGTTCGCGCCATCTATAATGATGCTAGCAATGAGACAGCTGTTACCGCGATGACCGACGCTGAAGCATTGGCGTTCATCGATTTCATTGCTAATCAACGTCAGTACTACCGTGGCTCCGGTAGCCCCATATTATATACCCAGCCCGAGGTATTGAGCCGCCTGCTTCTGATTCGTGATACCGACACTCATCGTATCCATCGCACTGAGGCGGAACTCGCTTCCGCAATGCGTGTTAGTGCTATCGTTGAGGTACCTCCAATGTCCGGAATGTCCGAGGCGGGTCAGGTCAATCCTGCGGGACTTCCTGCGGGAACTTACACCATCGAAACCGTTGGCGTTATTGTCAATTTGAACGATTACGTCATTGGTATGGATTCTGGTGGACAAACGGCTTTCTTTGATGACTTCGATCTTGACTTCAATAAGTACACTTACCTGTACGAAACTCGGCTGTCTGGCGCTTTGGTAAATCCGAAGTCCGCTATCACAATCGAGAATGTCACGGCGAAGACCGCATAAGATGGCTAAATTCTGGGGTAAAATAGGTATTAATCGCGGCGCTGTAGAAGGCGCTCCAGGCATATTTACACCCACCATTGAGGAGGTTGAAGTATCTGGAGAAATGCGGCTTATAGGCGCGCGATGGTCAAATCATGAACTTGGAGACTCGGTCTCAGCAAAACATGTTCTTAGTATAATTACCCCCGAAGACTCAACAATTGATTTTACAGAGGTCGTTTATATTGTTTGGCAGGGCCGAAACTGGTCCGTACGCACCATACAGTATAAGCGACCTCGCGTAGAACTGACTCTTGGGGGTAAATACAATGGATAACAACACAACACGACTTACATTACACTCTCAGTTGGAGGCAGCGTTTCCGGACCTACCGATATATTATAGTCCTCCCGGAAACTTAGAGCTGTCTTATCCATGTATAGTTTATGAACCCAAGGCAGAGGAACCGACTTGGGCTAGTAACAAACCATATACTATTGGAACCCGATATCAGGTCGCGATTCTAAGTGAGCTTCCTGGTTACGCCAATAAAAGAGCTATATTTGATATAGACTGGATTGTTATCTCTGGAAATCGGTCCTATACTCACGAAGACATCGTTCACGATGTTTTTACTTTATCCATAAATTCAATAACATAGGAGAAAATAAACTATGGCAATCCTAACTTGGGGTGCATCCGCAGATAAGAAATACGAATCTGGTGTTGATCGCGGTGTACTATATATGAAATCCGCCGGGACTTATCCCGCCGGCGTGGCCTGGGAAGGTCTTATCAGTGTTACCGAGAAACCCGGGGGCGCTGAGGTGACCGATCTGTGGGCTAATAATGAGAAGTACGCGGCATTGGTCGCTACAGAGACGTTTGAAGGATCTCTCGAGGCATACACATTCCCCGACGAGTTTCTTGAGGCGATGGGGATGCTTGAGCATACCACCGACCCCGGTGTTATTCTCGGTCAGCAGACTCGCGGTGAGTTCGGCCTTTCTTGGCGAAGTCGCGTGGGAAGTGATGCTGAAGGATCCCAGGCTAACTATAAGCTTCATATTGTGTATGGTTGTCTTGCTAAACCCTCCGAGGTTCAGCACTCAACCGTAAATGATTCACCCGAAGCCGTTACGTTCAGCTGGGATTTCACCACGACTCCGGTCGCGGCCACCGGCTTCTCCTCGCTTTCGAAGATCACTCTTGATGAGTCGGTTCTATCGGCTCCGAACTTGGCAGCGCTGCAGGAGGCATTGTGGGGCGGTACAGGATCTGCTGCGCTTCCTTTGCCAAACGCACTATTCGCCCTCTTAGTTTAATATTTAGTTTAATAAAGCCCTCAAATGAATTCCGCCAAGCGTTAGGAGTTTGAGGGCTAAAAAATTCCCCGAGTAAAAATTCGGAGAAAAAAATCAAAAGGAGATTTGAGACATGTTAAAGAAAGTTGTAGAATTCACTGATTTCAATGGAGAACAGGGGTCCGACACGTTATATTTCAATCTAACAGAGGCGGAAATCATTCGTTTGGACGCTAATTATGTAGGTGGTCTTGCGGGAATAACAAAAGTTCTAGATCCGAAAGAGAATCCCCAGCAGGTTTTGGATCTCTTTGAGGACGTGATTCGTGCGTCATATGGCGAGAAGTCTAAGGACGGACGACACTTTATGAAGGACCCCATCGCCGTTCAAACATTTTTCCATTCAGCGGCGTACAGCGCTCTATTCATGGAGTTAATCCAAGACGCAGATGCCGCCGCGGCGTTTGTTAATGGAATCATGATCTCGACAGCGCCTAAGCCTAAAGAGTAGTTTTGGAGATGAGAGAATGCTTACAATAACTGTTGACGAACAAGAGTTCTTCGATCAAGAGAAGCAGATGTTTTTTACGGTAAAACCCGTTACCGTACGTATGGAGCATTCTCTCATATCTATCTCCAAGTGGGAAGCTCACTGGGAGAAACCGTTTTTACCAACCACGGGGGTTGTACCAGGAATGACGGGCCACGCCGAGGAAATTTATTATATTCAGTGTATGATGTTGACCGGCGCTGCTCCGCATATTCCGGAAACTTTATATGCTTACCATCACGCCGAGATTACTGAGTATATGGATAAAAAACATTCGGCAACAACTGTCTACAGATTCGGATCACAAAGATCATCCAGAAATATCATAACATCAGAGCTTATATATTATTGGATGGTAAAATTTGGAATACCACTGGAATGTCATAAATGGCATTTTAATAGGTTATTAATGCTTATTGATGTTTGCAGTGTTAAAGAACTACCTGCCAAAGAGAATAAAATGTCTGCTTTGGACGCCCGAAGGCATATTTCCGACTTAAATAAACAGAGACGAGGGTTATGATACGAATTGACGAACCTGATTTTAAAGACACGCACAAATTTTTCGACAAATTAGACAAGTTCGACCCCCTCTCTATTTTACATAACTTTGGAGAGATGGGCGTCAATCTATTAGCGGCAGCGACTCCATTCGACACCGGAGAAACTGCTAGTAAGTGGTCGTACAAAATAGAAGGAAATCGAGAGCGATACACAATTACATGGATGAATAGTGAACCCGCCGGCTCTGCTCCTCTAGTACTTCTATTACAGTATGGACACAGTACAAAGAATGGATATTGGTTGCCGGGAAGAGATTTTATTAATCCGGCCTTATATCCTATTTATGATATGATAGGTAATATATTGGCTAAGGAGGCCTTACCATGAGCAGCACAGTTGAACGTCGAATTGTTCAAATGGTCTTTGAAGCTAACGAGTTTCGTAAAGGTATCCGTCAATCTATTGATGATTTGGGTGCCCTTAAAAGATCCTTCCAGATGGACGAAGCACAAAGAAGCTTGTCTGAATTAGAAAAAGCTACGCATGTAGACTTTTCTCCGATGAGCAACGCGCTTGATTCCATCAATAATAAGATGAGTATTGTTGGTATCGCCGCGGCGCATATGGTTACGAAAATAACCGATTCTATAGTTGGTGCTGCCTCCAAATTGGCTGACGCATTGATTGTGGCGCCCATTGTGACCGGTTTAGAAGAATACGAAATCCAGCTAAACGCCATTCAAACCATTTTAGCAAACACGGCTAAGCACGGAACCGATTTGGAAGACGTTAGCGGAGCCCTAGATGAACTTAACACATACGCAGATTTAACCATTTATAATTTCACTCAGATGGTCGACAGCATCGGTAAGTTTACAACAGCCGGGGTTGATCTAGAGACCAGCACCCTGGCGATTAAGGGTATTGCGAATATCGCGGCCATTTCAGGATCAAGTGCTCAACAGGCCTCAACGGCAATGTATCAGTTATCTCAGGCTATAGGCACGGGATCGCTTAAACTACAAGACTGGAACAGTGTCGTAAATGCTGGAATGGGTGGCCAAATCTTCCAAGACGCCTTAGCCGACACAGCAAGAACATACGGCGTCAACGTAGATTATATTTTAGAAAAGAATGGAAGTTTCCGAGCCTCCCTGCAAGAGGGCTGGATATCAAAAGAAATCCTATTGGATACCCTGGCTAAGTTCACAGGAGACCTTAGCGATGCGGAATTAGAAGCTCTTGGGTATACTGAGGAACAAATCGCGGCCATACAAGAACAAGCAACGATGGCTGTAGATGCCGCTACCAAAATTAAGACCCTAACCGGTCTAATGGACACCCTAAACGAAGCCCTTCAAAGTGGATGGGCTCAGAGTTGGAAATTCATATTTGGTGACTTCAACGAGGCACAAGAGTTGTGGGGAGAAGTTAGTGAGTTCTTTAGTGGATTTATATCCTCATCTTCCGACGCTAGAAACGAGTTGTTAACCACCTGGAATCGTATGGGTGGTCGAACAGAGGCCATAGAAGCCCTGTTTAATCTTTTAGATGCCGGGGCCAACATATTAGAAGCCTTTATAGAGGCGGTAACCGACATATTTGAACCCCTCAGCGGGTTTGATTTGTATTACTTAACAAGAAGTTTTAACGAGTGGACCTTCGAGATTTTCAACGCTACGGAAGAGTTAGGCCCATTTAAAAGCATTGTTAGTGGTATAGCTGCTATATTTAGTATTCTATTTATGGTTGTGGGGGCCGTATTAAAGCCCTTTGGAGTTCTTACAGGAATCACATCGGGGCTTGGTGGAGGGCTTGTAGACATGCTCGCCGGTGCGGGAGACGCCATTGTGGCCTTCCGAGATATGGCCGAAGAAACCGGGTTCTTTGACACGGTAGTGGCCAATATTATAACACATGTTAAGGAATTCATTGCGTGGGTTAAGGATTTAGTCAAGCAATTCAATGAGTTACAAATTGTTCAGAGGATTATTGCTACTATTCTCTGGGCGTTTGAAGAGATAAAGAAGATTGACCCGGCCAAGGTTTGGGAGGGTTTTCTAAACGTTCTTACGGCCATAGTGGCTCCCTTTTATCTAGCTGCGAAAGGCGCAGAGTGGCTTTACAACGAGATTGTGAAGCTAGATGTCGTTCAGGACATTGTTGAATGGTTCAATGATATTGATCTTAATGAGATCAAACAAGAATTTGTTGAGCTTGGAGATGGGATAAAAGAGTTTATAGATGAAATAAAAGACTCAGACATAGTTAAAGACTTTGCTGAAGCCTTTAGCTCTTTCGATGTAAAAGCTGAGTGGGAAGAGTTTATTACGGCAGCTAAAGAAGGTTTCGGTTGGATCGGAACCGGTAGCGAAAAAGCTAGAGAAGGTATTTCAAACTTACTTCCAGATATGACTCAGATTAAAGAAGCCGCAAAAGAGCTCGGCGCGGCTCTTAAAGAAGCTTTTGCTGGGCTGTGGGACTATATTTTTGGTGAAGAGACCGATATCGACTATGATAGACTGTTTCAATTCATTAACACTGGCCTGGCGGGGGGCTTCATTTTAGCTCTTCGTAAGCTTGCTGATATGTTTAGCTTAGATGCTATATTTGGAGACAGCGATATAGGAGACGCGATTGTAGAAGATTTGGAAGGTGTTCAGAACGCTTTAAATGGTATGGCTCTTGGGCTTAAAGCTGAGGCTCTTAAGAACGTAGCGCTAGCTATTGCTCTTTTGGCGGGTTCTATATTCTTACTAAGTGCAATTCCTAGTGAAAAACTTGCCGTAGCCACCGCAGCTGTAGGTTCTATGGCTTTGGCTTTGGCAGGCTCGACCAGAGTAATGGGTAACCTGGATCTTAAGTCGGCTGCCGCAAATGCACTTCTTATGATTGGTATTGCTATATCTTTGGGGTTGGTTGCGGTAGCAATAAAACCCGTTGCGGAAATCGACCCCATAAAATTAACCACAGCAGTGGGAGCGCTTGGTGGGGCCCTAGTAGGGATGGTGACTTCGGTTATTTTGATAACTAAATTGGCTGGAAACGAAGCCAAAATCTTAACTATAATAGCTACGATGTATGGGTTGAGTAAAGCCCTAAGATCTTTGTCAGGCACCGTAGAAATTATGGGTCAGATGGATGAAGACGTATTGATACAGGGTGGTGCGGCTGTCGGTATTATTCTAACAGCTCTTAGTGGAATGGCAATAGCTATGGGTAAGTGGGGTAGTAAGGATGCCCAAAAACTCGGCTTGAATATGATAGGCCTGGCGGCTGGGATATTCTTATTGTCGTTTTCTATTGAGAAAATAGGCGGAATGGATCTTGTCACTCTGGCGACGGGCCTGGCCGCTGTTGGCGTGATCATGCTTGCCTTTGGCGGCTTCTCTAGGCTTGTTAAACCAAAAGGAATGCTCGAGGCGGCCGCGTCAATTGCTGTTATTGCCGGATCCATCTTTATTATGTATGAAGCAATAAAAAAGATGGCGACCTTAGGTGTTGTGGAATATCTGAAAGGGATGGGGGCTATAGCTATAGCATTACTTATTATTGCGGGCATAACAAAAGTGATGGGTCCTCAAAGTCTTCCCGCGGCGGGAGCAATTGCTATTGTGGCAGGGGCTATGGTTATTCTTGCTTATGCCCTTACAGAGTTGGCTAAAATAAGATGGCAATCCCTAGCTAAGGGGCTTCTTGTCATAGGCGCGTTTTTCGTTATTATAGGCGTTGCAGGTTATCTACTGGCACCCGTGGTTCCTGTATTATTAGCCTTAGGCATTGCCATAGGCCTAATTGGTTTGGCGGCCTTCGGGTTTGGTCTTGGTATATTCTTAGCTGCCGCTGGGCTAGTGGCTCTTGCGGGCAGTGCGAGTGCAATAGCAGTGGCCCTACCGATAGTCGCCGATGCTATAGTAGAAGTTCTACCTCGTTTAGTGACCGCCTTTGCGGAAGCGATTGTTAACTTTGTAACTGTGTTGGCCGAGAAGGGACCCGAGTTATTCGAGGCCTTTTCGACTTTAATTACGAACATGATGGAGTCCATAACAAGCCCTGAGTTCTTACCCAAAATTGTTGGGTTTGTTCTTAACTTCATAGTGGCCATAATAGATGAGTTTGAGAAATCAGGCATCGTCGATAAGGTCATTCAAGCCGGATGGGATATTCTTACATCTCTTATTAAGGGGGTAGAAGACAACATCCAGGAAGTCGTGGACGCGGGCTTAGGTGTAATCGAAGAGTTCATAGCGGGTTTAGAATCCGGTGTGCCGCCTCTTCTGATACAAGCCAAGGACATGCTTATGGCGTTCTTTACGACCATCGAGGAAGAGATCGTCACTAAAGAGAACGTAGAAAGAATGACCAATATGGGTCTCAATATCGCAGGAAACATAGTCGCGGGCGTTATTGCCGGGATTATAAGCGGTGGTAAGGACATATTTCATACTCTTGCCGGCGTAATAAGTGATGCTATACACGGTGCCGAAGGACCGGAAGGCTCTGACTCTCAATCTCCATCTAAAAAGACCACCAAGATCGGTAAAGATCTTGTGGATGGTTTTGTTAAAGGTATTCAAGATAATGCTAAGTATGTTGACAGGGCAATAGTCGAGTTCGGACAAACTATAAAACGTAAATTAGAGCCCGTAGTACAACAGATGGCAACAGCGATTGATAAGGAAGCCACCTTCAAGCCGGTTATATCTCCAGTATTAGATTTAGAAAACTTTAGACGGGGAAAGGACCAACTAAGTCATATGGGGATCTTTGGTGCTGCTATCATGGCGAACGTTGAACATACCCAGGGTACTAGAGGATACGCGTCTGTACCAATAGGTGTAGCCGAAACCGTACCATCAACCGGGGTAAACTTTATACAAAATAATTACTCGCCAACGGCACTGGACAGGGAAACCATATATAGACAGACCAGAACGCATTTGGCTAAATTAGAACAAGAGAGGACTTTTGGACTATGATAACAGATCTATATATTACAAATCCTGGTGGTAGTACTCTTAACTTAAATTTAAGAACGTCAAAAGATGATCATGGAATTCTTGTTTTTAATCTTACTGGTTTAGGATCCCCTACAGCCACCGTTACTGGCCTAACCGGTCCCAATTATGATGGTATTAGGGGATATTTTGTAAAGGCGGATGCCCGACATCTTCTCTTAACATTGGCTATACCGGTTAGGGGTTCGTCGTTAGAAGAATTCGCAAAGGACCTGGTGTATGATCATTTTCAAGTAAAAGGAGAAATCATATTTAGAGTCAAGACAGAATCAGAAGATCGTTGGATCCTGGGTATTGTGGAATCGGTTGAAATGAATCAATTCTCTAAGGTGGAGAATGCGGTTATTTCAATTTATTGTCCGGATCCGTGGTTTATAGATTCTTTTGAGAAGTATGAATATGCTACATATGGGGGATTAGACCTAAGTTACAATTACGAAGGAGACGTTCCTGTTGGAGCTAATATACTTATTACTAACGGGCCGCCTTATAGTTGGGGTGGGGGGCCAACGCTGGGAACGCTTACTCTTTCAAATGACAGAGGAGGGCAAAGTTTAGTTTGGCCTTTTGTCTCATTTGGTGAAGCAGATAAATTTATTATCGACACTAGATTGGGTCAAAAAATTGCCTGGCATTATCTTTTGGAGCTTGATACTTGGTATAATATAACGACCGAAATCATTGGCTCAGGAGAATGGTTAAAACTTCATCCTGGTGCCAATAATCTTAGTGTAAGTTACACAGGAAACTATGAAGGAAGCGAGCCTAATAGGCCCGATCCCGCAAACCTAGTGGGTTATTGGCCATTAAATAAAAAACTGATAAAACAAGATGAGCCCGCAGATATAGAACTTGTCACGGGAGCATATAGTGTTTTTCCTAATGGAACATATGAGCTTAGCGAGGTTGGAAAATACTATCCATATGCTAGAAAGTTTACAGCGACCTCTGGAATATTAGAATGGGACGATCGAGTAGGTGAAAATTGGAATATAACTGGAAGCTTTAGCGTTTCATTCTGGTTTAAACGAGCGGATGTAGGAAATTATCGGGGGATACTTGAATATCTAGCATCCCAAGAAACTAAGAACGGATTTACTATTCATATAACTTCTGGCGGCGTTCTCCAATTTATCATATATAGGAACGAGACAGCATATACCAGAAATATAACGGTTAGTGGTGCTGGTGTTTGGCAGTTTGTCACGTGTTACTATGACAGTACTATTGACACCATGTATATTCAACTAAATAATGGTATCCCAGTTAGTCTCGGGAGTGTCTTAGAACCAAACTATACGGACGGGGGGATTATGCGTATTGGGAGGGCAGGAAATTGGAACTTTTATGGTCTTATCGAATCCGTCGCACTTTATAATAAGATTCTAACTACAGCCGAACGTACGTTCCTTTATGGAGTGAATGGTCGTGGTATGGGATATGCTGGAGTTATAGAAGAGATCGAAATTATATTAGACTACGTCGAAAAGTACCAAGGAGTTTAACATGTCAAACCCAGGAATAACCGGCTTAGTGGCTTATTGGAAACTAGACGAAGTCTCTGGTTCTCGTGCCTCACAAGTTAATCCAACTCAAATGTTACTAGGGGACAACTTTACAGTACCATCAACCACTGCTTTTCCTCGTGTATTCTCTAGTCCTAGAGTTGCTAATTTCAACAGTGTTAGTACTGAATCACTAAGTCTGGTCGATACGTATGAGTTTTTGTCCCCACTAGATGACCATCTAATTATAGGACTTTGGATATGCCCCCATGATGTTGCGTCCGGTGGTCATTTAGTTTCAAAGTGGGGGCCGGGAGGGATGGAGTATATTCTCGAAATAATAGGTAACCAGATTCGATTCAAGGTGTATGATGGAATCAAAGACTACACAATAACAGCAACCGCCTTTGGTAATATTTACAACGGAGAATGGTATTTCATTCAGGTTTATTGCTATCCAGGTCTTGAGACGATGGGTGTTGCTGTTAATAATGTTTGGAATAACACTAGCTCGGGCCCCCCGAACGTTGATAACGGTATTTCTGCTTTCTTCCTTGGGGCGTCTGGAGGATCTCCGGTCTATTACGATGGTTATATGCAAGACGTCTTCGTCTATATTGGCGAGATGTTTACTGCTGATGAGTGGAGTTGGTTATATCATCGGGGTAGGATATATGAGGACATTAGTGCTCCATCAGCATATCCTGTCATCGACGTCGTAACTGAACGCATACTACCTGATATATTAGTATATGATCAAGACTTTGTTGGTTTAGGACTAATAGATGACTACTCCTCTTTAAATTGGGCGGCACGATATAATGAAGAAGGCGATTTCGAATTGGAGTTGCCCATAACATATATGGATAGCCCTTTGCTGGCTTTCGGTAATTTTCTTAGGATTGTAACATCTGATAAAATTATGATCATAGAGGAGAAGAAGCCCACCAGGTCTCCTACAGAAGGAAGACTTCTAGTTAATGGGAGATCCGCGGAATCTATATTAAGACGGCGAATGCAAATGCAGTCTCATACTTGGAAGACACAGGCAGAGTATATCGCATATCATCACGTGTTTTATAGTGTAATAGGTGGCGGAATTCCAAAGAGAATAATCGATCTCTTTGAGGATGGATCGGGCGACACCTGGCCCCCAACTATGGAATTCTCGGAAACAGTTTCTGAGCAGTTTGATACTGAGAACATCTATGATGTTGTTGAGACGGTCTTAAAGATAGTTGACTTAGGGTTCAAAATCATAGTTCCAAATCTTCAATCTCCTAAGTTATATTTCCTTGTCTACGATGGTGTTGATCGTTCTGACAGTGTTATATTCTCAGACAATTTCGATAATCTTCTAGATGCCTCTTTCCTTACCACACAGAAGGATAAGATAAATACAACCCAAATGGTGATAGATGGTGATGCGGTGTACGAAAGATTTTTCGTATGGGTTGGTGGATCAGATGAAGGCGCAGGTGGAACAGAACCAGAAGGATTAAATCGATTCGAGGGTCGGTTGGCAACCAGCATAGATCGCGACACAGATGGGGATGATGTAGACGATTTAAGAGATAAAGAGTTTCTAGAAATTATTCAGGAACGGGGCGAGAACGTAATCAAATTAAATGTAGCACTGGACGTATTTGATGGAAACGTCGACCCGCGCGCGCCGTTCGTTATTTCTGAGGATTACTTTCTAGGAGATATCGTAAAAATCAATACCCTTGGCCATAATGCTTTCGCCCGAATAGTAGAAGTTGTTAGAACATATTCTGTTGAAGGCGAAAAAATTTATATAGCCTTCGACTTTGAGGTATAATAAATGGAACACGAATCTAAAGAAGGAACTGTTTCTTATTGGAGAGGTACTGTGGATCAAAGATTTTCTAACCTTGATAATAAGGTAGAAACGGTTTGTCGTAAAATTGACCGAATAGAAGACAAAATAGATGTTCTGAATAACCGATTAGGAGACAATGATACCAAGTTTATAACTTGGGAATTTATTAGAGAGAAATTTACAGTGCCGATAGTAATAGCCGGAATAACCTTTTTCTTATTTTCAGTGTTGCCGGCAATAATGGTTGTTATTTATTTAACAATGGATAAGACACCCTAACGGAAATCACACCTCCTATAATAGATAGACTACCTATATTTAGTAAAGGAGATTCGAAATGAACACTTTAGTTGATGAAGCCGTCCGCATTGTTGAAGCAATGAAAGACATGGACCTGGATTCCAAGGAATACCAGCTAGCCCTCGCGTCTTTAGAAAAGATTCATAAAATGGTGCCTGAAGAGGTACCCTGGTATGATAAGATTCTGAAGAACGGGCCGCTAGTTTCTGGTATTTTTGGAGGAATAGGCACCGGTCTTGTGTTGTGGCACGAGCGGGCCGAAATCATCACGTCGCGTGCGTTTGGATGGATCCGCTGGAAATAGATTTATATCAAAGTATAGGCACATTTCACACGTGCCTATATTTTTTCGCGAGAATCACACGGCCTATAATAGATAGTCTAATTAAACCATAGGAGGTTTGAAAATGTTTACCGAAATGATGTCCAAACAAGCTGACAAAAAGATAATTGATCTTTGTTCCGTGTTGGACGCTACGGAAGTTGACTCTGACGAATATTTCAAAACATTCGCCGCGATTAAGTATCGGCTAGATATGTGTATCTTGCTTAATGCTTACCCGTCCTGGCGAGTGTGTTTGCGTATTCGAAAGAGTTGCGCCCGTGGTCGTCCCATCCGTGACCAGATCTACCTGAATCGAAAGTTTATTCAGGGCACCATTCAAGGATTACTCTCGCCCCTACACAAAAATTAGCATCAAAAGTATAAGTCCTCACGGGCTTATATTTTCTCCACGAGAATCACACCTCCTATAATAGATAGCCAATTAGACCCATAGGAGACTGAAATGAAATTTATGGAACGAGTTGCCTTATTCGAAGCCTCTGTTAAAGCTAATACAGAGTCGTTATTCGCCATAACCGACGAATACAGATTAGCGATGAGTAAAGTTGCTGAAATGCACCTGGACAAACTGGTTGAATCCTACTTGGATCAATTCAGTGATGTTCGGTGTGGATATCAGCGCATGCTCATTCACTACATCTGTGTTTGTCTTGTTGGTGGTGTACGATTCCTGTACAACCTGATAAAAGAGATCTACGAGTAAAGCCTTTTATTCCCCCAATTGAATAGCCCCTCTGCCTAAAGGCCCTCTAAAAGTATAACCCATAACACCGGGTTATATTTTTCCACGAGAATCACACGTCCTATAATAGATACCCTTATTAACCAATAGGAGACTGAAATGACCACAATAGATAAAATGATAATAAAGTTAGTTATAATGCTTACCCACTGTTTCGTCCTGATGATTCTTTCAAACGTTCTGTATTATACACAGAACGGACTTGAATGGATGATTCCCGGAGCGATGTGTGCGGTCGGCGCCCTATATTCGCTTTACTACACAACCAATCACATTGGTGCAGATCACCCTTGGTTCTAAAAGGAGAACTTAAAGTATAACCCATAACACCGGGTTATATTTTGCGCGGAAATCACACGTTCTATAATAGATAGACTTTACTATCCCTAGACCCCGAAAAGGAGAACCTGATGTTCGCAATATTTCCCGTATTCGTACTCGCTGGACTCGCCTGGTTAGCTAGCATGTTCGCATCTGCCCTTGCAGTTGCATTTATGCTGTACCTAATCTGGAGAATTCACGCCGCGTACCCTGTACTGAAAGTACGTGTTAGAACCCGCGTTTCTTCCCTTCGCAAAAAGGAAGCATAGTATACCTAAAGTATAAGCCCCCACACGGGCTTATATTTTCCACGAGAATCACACCTCCTATAATAGATAGACTAATTAATCTTAAAAAGGAGATAAAAATGTTTGCACTTTTCTTAACGATCTTGGCGGTGTTTGCGCTTGCGGCACTTGCACTGTTCGTGATCCCACTCATAGCCGGGATCTTATTCAAGTCACTCAATCGTTTCTTTACCGATTAATGTCAATCTAAAGTATAACCCATAACACCGGGTTATATTTTCCCCACGGGAATTACACGTCCCTTTATAGATAGCCGAATCTTAGTTATAAAGGAGACGAACATGCCCGCTTTTATATTTGCACTCGCTGTGTTAGCCGCAATCCTAGCAATAGGACGCGCTTACCAAGCGTATTACGAATGGAAAAAGAAGTAATCGAACCCTAAGATACAGATTCATATTAACTATAAGCCCCTCACCGGGCTTATATATTTTCAAAAAGGAGATTTGAATGGAGCATATGAAACAACAGGTCAAAATTCAAGAAGCCATCGACCGCATTAAAGCTAACGGTGGACAGGTCCGCCCCATTGACAAGATTATCGTGAGGCCCAATAAACCCGGCCTCAAGGTTCTCTCGGCAATGGACTGCCTGGTGAATTATGGCGGCTATAGAGTTATAGAGGAGTATTAATATGAAAGTATTACACTGGACAAGGCCCGGTAATTACGCGGGCAGTAGTTTCGAAATCTTCAATGTTCGATGGGATAAGCAGTTGCGTAAGTGGGTGGAGACATCGAATCCGGACGCTCGTTGGGGATTTAGACATCCAACTACGGACGAAATCGTGGCTTTAAAGAAACGTGATCTATCTCATTATGGAATAGTTAATGAGATCGAAGCGCCCACTATCGAAATCCAAACTCGGGTTGAGATGGGAACACCCACCCTTCACCGCCTTTGGATAAATGACGAGGAGGAGTAGTGAAATTCAAGGTGGAACACACACATAAAGTAGACCCGGAAACGACAGAGGATCTCGACGAGAGAATTCAACGTCGCGAGGAGGCACTGAACAAACTCTTCGATGATGCGAAGGTCGAATTCGAAAACGCTCTTGAAAACATGACCAAGAACTGGAAGCAAACCGTTTACATTGGTGTCGGTACCGGCCTAGGAGTCGGGTTTGTTGCTGGCTTTATTGTCGGCAAACTAACGGAGGTAACACGTAGTGATGAGTAGCCTGGAAGACCTCTTGGATCCGAATCAAAGGGTTTTAAATGCGGAAGATGAGCAGATTCTAACTATGCTTACCGCAATGTATATTCATTATAAACACCCCGAGATGACGATCCAGGAGGTCTATACAAAGCTCGAGGATCTGGACTTTATTAAAAAACAAATCAGGGAAATCATGGGAGAAATCGATGGCCATTCTGATTAGACGATTCTGCTATACGTGTGGGAAATTCACTCGTTGGCGAGTCGAGGCGATAGATAAGTATTGGGAAATTCACACTTGTGAGGTCTGTGGGTCCAACCAGAGGTATAAAACCAGATGATGCCACAGACGAAAGGGGTGCCTGCTCTTATAGAGAAGATGTCTGGCAATCCCATAACACTTGTATACGTTGGTAGTGAATGTTTATTAGCTCATCCCACGAATCAGGACGCGTGGGAAACTCTTAAAAGCTTGGTTGCGGTAGTGAATGGCGAGGATGATTGGCCCCAAGAAGTATATCTCGTCCTCGTATTACACAATAATGGCGTAGTTCAAATTCCACAAATCGGACGGGTCGAAGCTTCGGCTGAGGACCAGAGCCTCAAGTATGTG
>Ga0307379_10003261_pt1 | contig 23644 bp, 20 predicted proteins | sample UN2MG_FD_202237 | JGI IMG/M metagenome (GOLD analysis project Ga0307379, IMG submission 202237) | Soil microbial communities from Risofladan, Vaasa, Finland - UN-2 | ecosystem: Environmental > Terrestrial > Soil > Coastal area > Acid sulfate soil | place: Finland: Risofladan, Vaasa | collected... | reverse complement strand
GACGGTCTGCTCATCCACCCGCTGATGGGCGAGACCAAGCGCGACGACATCCCCGCCGACGTGCGCATGCGCTGCTATTTGACGCTGATCGAGAACTACTATCCCGCGGAGCGGGTGGCGATCTCGGTATTCCCGGCGGCGATGCGCTACGCGGGGCCGCGCGAGGCGGTCTTCCACGCCCTGGTGCGCAAGAACTATGGGTGCACCCATTTCATCGTCGGCCGCGACCACGCCGGGGTCGGCGCCTACTACGGCACCTATGACGCGCACTACATCTTCCGCGAGTTCGACCCGGCGGAAATTGACATCACGCCGCTGTTCTTCGACCACGCGTTCTTCTGCCGCCGCTGCGGCAACATGGCCTCCACCAAGACCTGCCCCCACGGCAAGGAGCAACGGGTCTTCCTGAGCGGCACCCAGGTGCGAGAGATGCTGGCGCGGGGGGAGATGCCGTCGCCGGAGTTCACCCGCCCCGAGGTCGCCCGGGTGCTGATGGAGGCGGCCGGCTCGGAGCCGGCATCGTGAGTGCGGACGACCGCCGGCTATTGGTGTTCGGCCTCGACTGCGCCACCCCGCAGTTCGTCTTCGACCGCTGGCGCGACGAGCTGCCGACGCTGAGCGCCCTCATGCGGCAGGGAGTCTGGGGCAAGCTGCGCTCGACCGTGCCTCCCATCACCGTCCCCGCCTGGACCTGCATGATGACCTCGCAGGACCCGGGGATGCTCGGCCTCTACGGCTTCCGTAACCGCCGCAGCTACGGCTACGAGGACCTCTACATCGCCAACGCCAAGTACGTCAAGGCGAAGACGGTGTGGAACCACCTGTCGCGCCGGCGCCTGCCGTCGCTGGTGTTCGGGGTGCCCCAGACCTATCCGCCGAAACCCCTCAACGGCATCCTGGTTGCGAGCTTCATGACCCCGGGCAAGGACGTGCAATACACTTATCCCGACGAGATCAAGGTCGAGCTAGACCAGGTCGCCGACGGCGATTACATCATTGACGTGGACGACTTCCGCACCGATGACAAGCAGCAGCTTCTCGCCGCCATCTACCGCATGACGGAGCGGCGCTTCAAGGCCTTCCGCCACTTCCTGGGCAAGGACGACTTCCGCTTCGCGATGATGGTGGAGATGGGCGTTGACCGCATCCACCACGGCTTCTGGCGGTTCTGCGATCCCGCGCACCGCCTCTACCAGCCGGGCAATCCCTACGAGCATGTTATCCGCGACTACTACCGGGCGGTGGATGCCGAGCTGGGCGCGACCATCGCCGCGGCGGGACCGGATTGGTCGGTGATGGTGGTCTCCGACCACGGCGCCAAGGCCATGCACGGCGCGATCTGCATCAATGAGTGGCTTCAGCGCCACGGCTACCTGGCGCTGCGCGAGCAGCCGCCGCGGCAGATGCCGTTGAAGCCGGAGATGATTGACTGGGGACATACGCGGGCGTGGGGCGAGGGCGGCTACTACTCGCGCGTGTTCCTCAACGTCCAGGGGCGCGAGCCGCAGGGGATCATCCCGCCGGGGGCCTACGAGTCCATCCGCAACGAGCTCAGGGCGGGGCTCGAGGCCCTGACCGACGAACAAGGGCGCAACATCGGCACCCGCTGCTTTAAGCCGGAGGACATCTATCAACAGGTCAACAACATCGCGCCCGACCTCATCGTCTATCTGGGTGACCTCGACTGGCGCTCGGCGGGATCAGTCGGCGTCGGCTCCATCTACCTCTACGAGAACGACACCGGGCCCGACGACGCCAACCACGCCGAGGACGGGATCTTCATCTGGCGCCTGCCGCCGGGGGTGGCGGCGCAGCGCCGCGAGACCTATTCCATCTATGACATCGCCCCCTCCATCCTGCGCTACCTCGGGATCGAGACGCCGCCGGAGATGATCGGGGAATCCGTCATAGCTTGATCCGCAGATGACGCAGATTACGCGGATGGAAAAACGCGGACGACAATCTGTGCAATGGCTAGGCGGCTTCGCCGCCGCCACGGCGGCCTTCAGGCCTAGCCGTCTGTGCAATCTGTGGATTTCTGAAAAGAGGAGCCAGTGGTGAGCAAGGGATTCACGTTGTGGTTCACGGGGCTGTCGGGGTCGGGCAAGAGCACGCTCGCGCACGCGGTGGCGGAGGAGCTGCTGGAGCGCGGGATGAAGGTCGAGGTGCTCGACGGCGACGTCGTGCGCACCAACCTCAGCCAGGGCCTGGGCTTTTCCAAGGAGGACCGCGACACCAACATCCGGCGCATCGGCTTCGTCTGTCACCTGCTGACGCGCAACGACGTGGTGGCTATCGCCGCCGCCATCTCGCCCTACCGGGAGATCCGCGACGAGAACCGCAAGCTCATCGGCCGCTTCGTCGAGGTTTACTGCCGCTGCCCCCTCGACACGCTGCGAGCGCGCGACGTCAAGGGTCTGTACGCCAAGGCGCGCGCCGGCGAGATCAAGGGCTTCACCGGCGTGGACGACCCCTACGAGGAGCCGCTCAACCCCGAGATCGTGGTCGAGACCGATCGCGAGTCGGCGGCGGAGAGCGCCGCCAAGATCATCCGCTCGCTGGAGCTGATGGGCCTCATCCCCGCCTCCCAGGCGGGGGACGACTACAGCGAAGGCGAAGAGGAGAAGATCAAGGAGCGGCTCAAGGCGCTGGGGTATATCTAGCGCTCGCGCAAGTGTCATTCCGAGGGAGCGTAGACGCAATCGGGTACGCGCAGCCGGTTAGCTTCGTAGCCCCGCTTGTGTTCTCGGCTTAGCCTGCCATTCTGACCCTAAAGACCTCGCACGATCCTATGCCTGAACATAGCATCGAGCCCTGAACATCACCGCTACGCGCCTCGACATCACCGGGGCCGTTCTGATGGTGTCCCGCCCGCCCACCCTAGCGGACTCCTCCAATCACGACCCAACGCCACTACCTTCCCCTTCTCTTTGCCAACCCCTGATCTCACTGCGGGTGCTCAGGCACGCGACGTTCTCACGCACCACCAAGAGTCAAAGCATACTGGTGGCGAGGCGTCCCATTGCGGTCGTACTGGTACAGGTGCACTGGAGGATTCATCCTCGGGTTAACTTGTTGACCCACCACGACGGCGCCGCCTGTCGGGCCTGCATAGAAAAGGTGGATTCCTCGGCAATTGGGAAAAGCGTTCTCAAGCGCAGCGAGAACGCCTCGCAATTGCCGCCCGAGGTTCGTAAGCTGGTCGCGTCGACGAAGCCAGTGCACCGACGGTTCTCGACATGCCAAGTCAACCTCGCATTTCGCACCCGGAACGACTACCCTCGTATCCGCCGGTCGAACCCTCGCACTTAGAGATACACGCACCACGACATCCACCTCGTCACCAACACCCCCTGCCGGAACTCCACTTAGCGTCAGTTCATCATCATCGCATGCACAGGCGTCCTCCGCCCAGGACCAGGATTGTCGATCTCGGTCAAACTGAAAGCAGTCCACGGCTATCCGGTCCGATAGTATGAACCCCAGGTGAATTGCGAGCGGTATCGGTGCAAGGCTGAAGACGGCAAGCCGTGGAACAGCGTTCCGGAGTCGAGCAACCGCCTGCCTGAGCAAGCCTTCCTGCCACCTCGCCTCAGCGGCCCAAGGGAGCGCGCCCAACTCTGTCCGGACAATCAGTGGCTCCCCAAAGGCATGGACTGCTCCCAGTGCCGCTCTGGCGGATTGCACGTCAATAGGGGACAGCACGTCATGGACTAGCATCCAGCACGAACCCTGCAACGCGCCCACATTCCCTCCCGTCGCCCCATCCCGCTGCCCTTCACCAGTCATCTCCACCGGGGGAACACCAAGAAGCTCGGCCCTCTCTTGGGCGGAGAGCCCACACGCCATCTGCCACAGAGCTTCATTGTCCAGATGCTCGATCTGAATGCTGGCATATTCCTTCCGCTTGCCAAGAAGTGCTCTCGGCACCTCGGGAGGCAGGCCACGCCTTGAGTTATAGACGAAGATCCACTTTTTGAGATGATTGCCCCAGTACTCAACGGCCCCGCCCAAGTCCTCGTCGATCTTTGCAACCAGCCTCGCCTGCGACAACTTGTCAGGAGAATAAACCTGGTATATGACACCATTTCCGAACAGAAGCCCATCGCATTTCCCGTCACCCATCCTCCCATAGCTTGTGACAGCCATGAACTCAGGCTCTGTCCCCTTCAGGATCCTCTCGAACAGGCGCTGAAACTCCGTGGCGGTGCACTCGTGGCACAACAGCCTGAAGCGCAACCACTGATGCGCCAGAACCGGGCCATAGTTGCCTTCGGCACTCACTTCCGGCGAAGCCTCTGCACCATCTGCCATATCTCGCACCGTCGCTGCTACTACTCTCTGTACTCTCCCCGCGCGTCTCTCAATATGCTGCCCCTTCTCCCCGTTCTCTTCTTAGCAATGATGTACGTACCCCGCTCAGTTCGCCGAAACGTCAGATGGCCAGAGTACTCACCACTTGATCGCAGAGCCTGAACGAGCTGATCGTATTTCGCCAGGACGTGTGCAGAGGGGCGCCTGCTATCCCGATCCTCGCGAACGCACCGATCGATGTCGGCAACGTATGCCTCGATCTGTTCAACCCGCGTCCGAAGCTCATCTCGTTGCTGCAAATCATGCACCGAACAGAGAGCTTGTGTGACCGACGACACCAGCTGCAACCCCGCCAAGATCGACTCTACGAGCATGTTGGACCATCTCCGCTCGCCTCAGACTTGTCCCTCGACTTCTTGTCCTCGCTGACATCTTCACAGCATCGCGCACTACTCTGCCTGGCATACTGTCGCGCTCTATCCACCAACTCTTCGACGAGGCTGAACCTAGCCGTATCCAACGGGATCACTTCACTAACAAGAAGCTGGTCCCCGAGGAAAAGCGTCAACCTCGCACACAACCGCTCATCTCCCTCGCCCGGATGCTCGTACTGCAATCCCACCGTCTCAGCACCACCAGGCCGCCACCTCCACATGATTGCCCCCGTCTTCAGGTCGCGCGTCGTCGTGACGCCAGGGAACATGCGTTGCAGCCACTTCTGATCCTCGCTACGCAGGTGCCTCAACGGATCCGGTGTCTCACCTACAGACCCGAACCCCGGTCCAATCTGGCGAATCACCCGCTTCCTTGACATCCCCCGGACGCCAGTTGATGCTTTCTCTAGCAACCGTAGAATGGGCTCCAATGCATATTCGTGCCTGGTATGCCTGACCCGCCCACGTTCCACTTGCAGGCACTGATGCGAACCACGCACAAACAGATAATACGCTGCGTCCAACTTCCTGCCATTGATATTCCTAATCAACAACGCAAGGAAAGCATCCCCGTCGTACCGGGGATCATTCACCGTCTCTACGTAGTTCCGTTCATCGCCGGAACTAAGTTCCGACAATCCATTGCAGTGGTGGCTGTGCCAAGAGCCAATGTAACGAATGCCTGGGTCCAGCGTCTGGACCAGTTCCAGCAACGAATCCTGATATATCCCGTCAGGAACCAGGTGCCCCGCTGAACGGTCGCCCCCAGGCCCCGAGTCAATGAAGCTCTCAACCTTGATCACGGTTGAATTCCGATCTCGGGTGATCCGACCAAGCAGTTTCCCTCCCTCCTCCACGTCAGAGCCCATCACTGTGTGTGCAATTCGCCTGATCACAACTGATGCGACCTCCACTGACACAGACAAAGGCCCATCCCCTTGTCGAAGCACACGTGGTACCCACTCAAACACTGCTCGTCTCCCCTGGCATCCCTTGTCCACCGCAGCAGCACTCTTTCTGCGGCTTGAGCCTCATCTGTTTAGCCTCGAAATGGCTTCTGAATATCTTCCTCGCGGGTCGGTTCGCAAAGATCACCCAGTTCGCCCTCAGCCTCGGCACCGCAGTCTTCAAGTTCCTGCATAGGACTGACAGCGCCATCCTTGCCTGAATCATAGCGATCATCTGAATATCGATGGACAATCCAGATGCCCGGAACTCGCGCTCCCCAAGTCCGTAGATTCTCTCCCGCTCTTCCTCCGTTAGTCCTAGCGCATCGTCGCTCAGGTCGATGCCACTTTTCAGCGCGAACAGTTGAAGACAACGGTAGCATCCGGTTTCCCCCGGAATGTACGCATACACCTCGCCCCCGATTCCCGTCCTAAATACCGAAGCAGTCACGAAGGGCACGCCGATCTCCACACACTTGTCACTAACATATTCCCGCACGCTCTTCCGGTCGGGACAGGACAGAACCAGATCGGATTCCTTCATCGACTCTACGAACTCTGGAACTTGCATCACATCAGAGGCATATGACCGAACCTCCGCCGACGGGTTCCTGTCCAGAATCCACTCCTTCTGGACGTCCACCTTCTGCCGCCCTACATCCCTTCTGAGCCGAGGATGCTTCACGAGATTCACGCTCTCGAGCGTGTCTGGATCATACAGATCCCATCGTCTAATCCCGTTCATCGTCAAGTGATCGCATACCGGCGCCCCACCACTGCCCAGCCCGACCATCGTAACCCTCACATTCTCGAATTGCTTCGGGTTCAGCAGGTACTCAGTCCTACTGAAGTCGAGCGCTGGCCCACCATCGTTCATCGGTGTTGGTCCTTCCCCGGCCAGCGCGTCCTCCCGCTCAATATCCATTTATCGTACTTGTTGAGCCATATCGCCGTCTTGGCAACAAGGAAGGCCAGCGAAAGTGACGTTGACCACTGCTCGCTCTTCATGACGCAAATGTTCCCGTTCTGGTAAACATGGGGACACCCTGCGGCTACCGTCGTACGTGGAAGTCGGATGCGCGGCAGGTCGTACGGGTAGTTCTCGCCAATCTCGATGCTGATGTAATATGAATTGCCGTAGCTGGTCGACAGATGGCCCTGTGCCGATGTAACCCGGCCGTTGCTCCCATACAGCTTGATACCAGGAAAGAAACGCGCCAGTTTCTCCTGCTCAACCGCCATTCTGCTTCCGAGCAGGTCTGTCCCAGCGAAAATGATCTCCCGATTTGCCTCAAATCCTGCCATCACGCTATCTGCGCATACTCCCCTTTGGGGTCTCGCAGAATGGTAGGTGTCCTGCCTGCCCTTCGAGGCGCCTCTCCGGGTTTGTGCACATTCCCATCCTCGTCGATCTCTACGAGTTCCTCGCAGTTCTCTTGGTCCTCGAATGCCTCGTCTGTCCTTCTTGCATCAGCGGTCATCTCGCACATCTCCTCTCGTCTTTGTCCATGCAATCGTCCGCGTCATTCACCTCGCTCCGACCCGACGCGCTCTCATGGCGATGACATCGCCCTACTGGCCTACCTCGCGAGGGAAGTAAGAATCACCCAGCAGGCACTTCCACGCTTTGATGGCGCTCTCCTCATCGCCAGCCGCGTTGGCCTCCGCTGCCACCTCATGCCACTGCTTCCCGGCCTCATGAAACCGGCGATAGGCACTCCGGGTCCACTCGTTCCCGGAGAAAACCAGCTTCTCCCCGCACGGAGTCCGCAATCCGGAACTCCCCGCCTTCTCCGCATCGAACCCCGCAATCGCACGAAGCACCTGCTCAATGCACTCGCCCGTGCTTCCCGCGTACACGGAGCCCCTCAGCGCATACAGCAGGCATTCGAGATGGAAGGACGCCGCGTTGCTCATACCATCCTCCAGTCTCGTTGCGCGCAGATGCTTGAGGACCTTGACCATTGGAATGAACGACCCGTCCGTCTGATCGTTCTTCTCGGACAATAGCCGCTGATGTTCCCTGGCATACGTTTGCGTCCATTCGCCGCCATCCGCCCCAGCAGCCTCCGGGTCGAAAACCCAGAACGGTTCATGCTCAAAACGGGCGCCAGGTTTTCTCAGCGCTGGCAACACCTCCACCTTCACAGACGCCAACTCTACCTTAACACACATGCTCTGCTCATCATAACGGATCTTGTCCGTGTACCTACTGTCTGCCGCAATGCTATCCGCCACCATCACGAAGATTTGGTCGCGTGTCTCTCGGTTGGCCGTTGTCTTGTAGGAGACACTGCAAAGAGCCACAATGTCCACGTCGTTAATGGTATGTATCGCTGTGTGCCGTCGGTAGGAACCCTGGATGAAACATCTCACCCTGAGGTCACCCGCAGGGCCGTCCACATCCTCAATGAGTGATCGAATCGTCGACTGTGCGCTCAACGCTCGGCGCACGTACGTAGGAGAGGGGTTGAGCCTTCTGAAGAAAGCGTCGAAGTTGTCTGTAAGCTTGTGAACAGCAGCCATAATCGCCCCCAAGGCGCCCATCACTTCACATGGTATTCTACCTACCTGCACTCTCCTTGTCAACCAAGCTCAATGCTTGCTCGCCTCGTACCCGCTTGCCCCCTTGCATCTGTCAGCAGGGCCCTGCGCATGCCGTGACGAAGATCCCAATCCAGACCATGCCACGCCAACCCGCTTCTCCTGACGACCTTTCCCCGCTTGAGCGCTTCCTCGTCGCCTACGGTGCTGCCTTGCCGTTTCTCCCGCAGCTACGCCCAATCGTGGCAGCCGTCAGGCAGGCTCACGAGATCGACCCACCTTTTGACGGCGAGAGCCTCGACTACAACCTGAAGCACTTCCCACCCGAGACTCTGGAGCCAGAGGTTCTCGAAGCCCTGTTGCAGGTCGAGTGGCCTGAAGACGTCGGCTTCCTCAATTACCTCTGCCGACCTCAGCTCATCAAGGCCGCCCTTGACGACCTGCCCGAACCGGATCTTGAGTCGGAAGACCCTCCCTTCGACCCGCAGACCGCAGCCGACCTTGTCAAGCGCTTCGATTCCATCATCATGCCGGCCATCCTACACGCCACTGGCCTTGGCGCCGCCTTCCTACAGGTGTTCGCCCGGACACTTGCCCGGTACATCGTCGTCGGTCCCATGGAACTGCCCCAACCCATCCCCAACCCGCTAATGCAGCGAGTCATTATTGCACCCGTCCGCGGCGAGACGCTTGTGATCGCCATTGTCAACCGAGCCGGCGACCCGAAGAAGACCGCCAAGGAATTCGTCAAAGCCCATCACCGTCTCTTCAAACGCACCGCGCGCACGCGCGTCGGCCCCGAGTTTGAGCGCGACGCCTGGGTTTGGGCCACCTACGAGGGCCTCAAAGCGGAAGAGGCGGAAAACCTACGCCGCGCCGAGATCATGGGCGAGCCACACACTGACATAGGCGTGTACGCCCGCATCGCCGACCTCTACTTCGAGCTCTACCCCAACAAGGCCCACGGTGCGCCCGATTCCCCCGAGCGCGACCGGCATATCGAAAACCTCATTCCTACGCTGCGCAAGGCCCGGCAGCGCTTCCAAGAACGGTTCTTCGAAGCGCCCGAGGAGCCGCAAGCGCCTCCCGACCCCGCGTGACAGATAAGAATCCTTAACTGTCACGACCCCCGCTCGCCCCACCGGTATAGTGCTTCCAACGCTAATCGACAGCGTGCACGAGTAGCCGGTGGCAATGGGCAAAGACTTCGAGCTGAACTACGAGCCAGTACCCGCGGACGACGCACAGGAGCGCCTGTCCCGCGCCCTGGACATCCTGCTTGCCGCCGGCCAACGTGCACGCCTCGCAAACAAGGGGGAGCAGGTTGATCGACACGGTTCAGCTGAAGTTCCGCAGGATTCCGACGACTGAACAGCTTCACGACCACTGGGAGCAGATGGCCCACACCATCCCAGGCAGTCCCACCCCTCGCCTCAGGTACGTCTACAACACCCAGCCCTCAGACGGGATCGCACTCAAGGCTACCTACCTGCCCCAGGACTATCACGGCCAGGGCATGCTGCTGATAGAGCTGTCGCTGCCCAAGGCACTGTTCGGCGTCAACTGGCGCATGATCCCCGATATCCCATCCGCCATCAGCGCCTCAGACAGCGCCATCCGCCTTCTTCCCGGCCTCCCCGACCTCGGCAGCATCGGTCATGGCGAGATCGTACGGCTCGACGCCTGCTACAACTACCAGGTGGGTGACGACATGCAGCCCTACCTACAAGCCTTGTCCCGCCTGGAGTATCCGCGACGACAGACGGTTCCATTCCTGGGCACCGGCGTCGAATACCGTTCCCGCCGCTGCAAGACCAAGTTCTACGACAAGTACGCCGAGACAGACAAACGCCGCCTTCCACCAGAACTCTGGCCCCCCATTGGCACTCTCCGCCACGAGACCACTTATCGCCGCAGCCGGGAAGTCAAATCAGCTTGCCGCGTCGAACGCGAGGAGACGCTCACCCTTGCCGACCTCGACCCCGACGCCGTGCTTGAGATCCTGCGCCGCGACCTGGCCTTCCTCGGCATCTACGGCTGCTCCTTCGCCACCCGCGAACTCGCCCTGGAGCGCCTGTGCCACCGCTACGGCGAAAACCGCGGCCTGCGTCTCTTCGGGGCGCTGCACGCGCAGCAGGAAAACCATCGAAAGACCTTCGCCAACAAGGTTCGCATCGAGCGCCACAGCGTCTCCAGACTCCTGCGCGACCTCCACGCCTCGGGCATCGCTCCCGCCATCGTTGAAGGCAAACCTCTCCCTCCTCTCGAAATCACGTGGCCGCCCGAGAACAACCCTCTCCCTGCTCCTCGCAGGAGTCCACTCGCCTCCGAAGAATCCTCTCCTTCATCCGAAGAAGTTTCCAATGAAATCACCTCCAAATAGCCCCCTACCCCTCAAAACCTGTCCCCAAGTCCTAGTGATACTCTCTGGACTTGGGCGGCGCGCGCCTGCCGGGGCCGGGGCGCGCCTTGCCGCCGTAGCCCTCTCCCCCTCGCTTTCCCGCCCGCCTGAACAGCCTGCGTCGAACTCGCCTCAGCCGGGTCAAGCCGCCGCGCAAAGAGTGCCCCTGCACTGCGTCCGGGTTCCCCACTTTGCGCGGCCCTGCGGCTGCGGGCTTGACCTGCGCCGAGTTCTCCTCTTCCCGGAACCGGCGGGCGGGAAAGGCTGCTCCCCCTCTCCCACGATACCGCCAGGAGACATGCCATGAGCGCTTACATCTACGCCCGAGTGTCCTCCGAGACCCAGGAGAAGCACCAGACCATCGAGAGCCAGCTAGCCGAGCTTCGGCGATACGCCCAGGCCCACGACCTTGCCATCGCCGGAGAATTCGTTGACGACGGCTACAGCGGCACCCTGCTGGCGCGGCCCGGTCTCGACGCGCTGCGCGACAAATCGCGGCAGCGCGTCGCCGAGACCGTGCTTTGCCTCTCGCCCGACCGCTTGTCGCGCACCCTCGTCCACCTCGGGATTCTCCTGGAGGAGTTGCAGAAGAACGGGACCCGCGTGGAGTTCACCAACCAGCGGCTAGATGACACTCCCGAGGGTACGCTGCTTCTCCAGATTCAAGGCGCGGTCGGTGAGTACGAACGCGCCAAGATCCTTGACCGCACCCGCCGGGGCCGCTACCACAAGGCCCGCAACGGCGCCTTCATTGGCGGAGTCGCAGGCTACGGTTACACCTACGTGCCAGCCAAGAACACAACCCCTGCCCATTGGGAGATCAACGAAGCCGAAGCCGTCATCGTGCGCGACATCTACGGCCTGCTGATCGAGAAAGAGCTTACCCTTGCTGCCCTTGGCCGCGAGCTTGAGACGCGCGGCATTCCCACCCGCAAGGGCAACAAGCGCTGGTGCCGCGCCGCCCTGCACAAGATACTGACGAGCGAAGCCTATATCGGGACTGCCCACCTCTTCAAGACCTTCCCTGCGGCCCCAGAGCGCCCCAGGAAGGCCGTTCAATACCGGAAGAACCCCAAGACCAGCCGAGGCCATCGCGAGCGCCAGGAATGGGTTCCTATCCCCGTTCCGGCCATGATTGACCGCGAGACATACGACCGCGCCCAGGCCATCCTGCAAAGGAACGCCCACCTCGCCACCCGCAACAACAAGCGGCACCCCTACCTGCTGCGCGGGCTGGTGAAATGCGGCACCTGCGGCAAGCCGTATATCGGCGGTTGCATCGGCGGCTACACCTACTACAGCTGCACGCGCGGCCCCCACCGCACCCTTGACTGCAAATCGCGCTACGTCCGCACCGACCGCATCGAGCCCTCAACCTGGGAGAGCATTCGCCGCCTGCTCGACGACCCCGACCTAATCCTTGAGCAGTTCGAGAAGCACACGGCCAGTCACGCCGCCACCCGCGCCCACGCCCAAGCCAAGCACGCCAAACTTGAGCGCCAACTGAAGGACGCCGACGCCGAGGAAATGCGCGTCGTGCGCCTGTACCGCGAGGAGAAGATCAGCGACGCCCTGCTCGACGCCCAACTGAAGGAGATCAGCGCCAAGCGAGACAACCTGAAGACGCAAATCGCGGCTCTGACCCCTGCGCTTGACGCGCCCGAGCTGACCGAAGGCACGCGGCAGGCAGTCCGCACCTTCACCGAGGACCTGCGCCGCGGCCTGGACGCTGCCACCTTCGAGGAGAAGCGCAAAATCCTGCTGCTGCTCGTTGACCGAATCGAGATCAACGCCGACGCCAAGAGCGGGACTCTCTACGGAGTCATCCCTCTGCCGAAGCAGGACTCTACTGCATTGCGTCTAAGCTACCGAGCGAGCGCAGCGAGCGAAGAATCTCACCCTGTCGAGAGCGCCGGTGGGATTCCGCGCCTTAGGTTCCACCCTCCCATGGCGGGCGGGCAAGCCGCTGACAGATCGCGTAGAGGCGATGGAAGCCGCCGACGAACGCCGATGGACGCCGACCGGACCGACGACGGAGACCATAGGGGCCCGCCTGAAGTCGCGCCCAGGGGCGGGAGGGCGCGCCGGGGCGGACCACGCGCCCTCCCCTCGCGGCTTCACCTTGCCGGACCGAAGACGTAAAGCTCGTAGATGCTCCACCACTCGGGGCCATGGCCAGCGGTCAGGGTGAACCGGATCCCGCGGATGCTGCGCGGCATCGCGAAGCGCACCATCGCCGGCTGCAGCAAGTCGCCCTGCACGACGGGGACTTCCTCCCAGGTCGTCCCGTCGGCGGTCACCTCCGCCCTGAGACCGCGCGGCCAGTCATTGGTGTAGAACGTGCCGCGCCCCTGGTGGTCGAGGACGATGCGGCACACCGATTGCGGCGTATCGAAGTCGAGGCGGAACCACTGCCCGGGTTCCTGCCCGCCCTCGCCGACACCCCAGCGGCTGTATAGGTTCCCGTCTATTGCGTACTCGGGCTTGGCGAGGTCGGCGCTGTCGGAGGCCGATGCGCGCCACGCAGCCGTGGGCATGAGGCGCACCTCGGCCGGGTCCGCGTGGAGGTCGAGGTCGCGCGGCCAGATCGGTCCGTTGAGCCCGAGCCGTGCCCAGGCGCCGATGGCGCTGTCAGCGCGGAATTCCGCCAGCTTGGCGTATATCGCTACCGCCTCCGCGCGTTTGCCCAACGCGTCCAGGCAGAAGGCGCGGTTTAGCCCGGCCCAGCCGCCGAGCACCTCGGAGTTCTGGGGCAGCGTCTCCAGCGCCTCCCGATAGCGGCCCCAGCGGGTGTACATGCGGCCCAAGGTCTCGCGCATTTCGGGGTCATCGGGACTCCGCTTCAGCACCGCCCGATAGGCCTGTTCGACCTGGGGCCACGGCACCAGGCCACGCGTCGCCTTTTTCAGCAGTGTGCCGGCCGTGTCCGCCAGCTCCTTCAGCTCAGGGTCTCGCTCCCGCGCCCGACGCGCGGCTGACTGCCGGTGCCAGGCCAGCATCCGCGCTTGCTGGTCATCCCACACGAAGCGGCAGTCGGGATGATTCGGGCAGGAGAGCAGGACATCGCCTGCTTTCGGCTCCTCGCCCGCAGGCGGCGCGGTGTAAGTGAACCGATCTCCCTGCGGGCAGCGGAAGATCATCTTGACCCACGCGGTGTCATGCCCGCTGAGCCAGTTGATGCCCCAGCCCCGACCGAGCGACCACTTCTCCAGGCTTGCCAGGTCGGATGGGAAGCGCCCCTGGTCGGCCGCGCATTGCGGCAAGAGAATCCCGGCATAGCTCATCCGCTCCCTGCAGCTTTCGGCGAGCAAGGCCTGGGCCGGACGATTCGCCATCTCCTGCGCCTTGTCGGCATAGCGCAGGATATCGCTGGTGCTGAAATCGGCGAGCGGGTGGCGCCAGGGAAGCCCCGCGAATATGTCGGCGGAGCGCTGGAATGCCGCGCGGGCGTCATCGGGCCGCCCCTCGAAGCTGCGCACCTTGCCCACCGCGAACTGGAAGATCGCCTCCTGGAGAGCTTCCAGGGCCGCAGCGGTTTGCGCCCGCCGATCCGGCGGAAGAACGCTGTCCTTGTCATTGCCGCCCAGGTCGGAGATGACGCCGGAGCCATCAGCCGCGACCAGCAGGACGCCGCTCTTGGTGACGGCGTAGATCGCGTCTCCTGCCGGCGTCCACGTCGCTGCCGATAGGTAGCCCTCGCCGCGGTACACCTCCTGGCGCGCCGGGCCGTCAGGCGATACCATGTGGAGCGCATAGGTCGTTCGCGGCTTCTCGTCAGCTTGCTCGCGCCCGATTGTCATGTATAGGATGCGCGCGCCGTCAGGCGACCAGCGGGGCTGCAAGGCGCCTTCTCCTTCGGGCGAGACGCGGCGCGGTTCGCCCCCCGGCCCCAGATCGAGGACAAAGATGCTGCCGCTGGTGGGCACGCCGCGGGACCAGCTACCGGATTTGCGGAAATCCCCGCAATACGCAATGCTCGTCCCGTCGGGCGAGAAGCTGGCCCCCGCGCCCTGAATCTTGAGGTCGGTGACCTCCGCGGTGTCCGCGTCCACGACGACCAGCGGGTAATTGTTGCCATACCCTTGACCTGTGGAAGCGGCCAGGCGGCGGCTGTCCGGCGCCCAGGCAACCGGGGTCTTGATCCAGCCGTCCAGCACCTTCTTCATCTCGCCCGTCTCCAGGTCATACACCCAAATCCCGCCCTCCGCCGTTTTTAAGTCCTCGGGGTCGCGTTGATAACTGCCGCAGAAGGCCAGCCGAGTAGCATCCGGCGAAACCTCCATGTAAAGCGGATTGTAACCAGCGGGCAGTTGGAAAGGCACATCCTGGCCGGTGGCCGCGTTCAGCAGCCAGCTTCCAGTCGTCACAATGGGATGCCCCGCGCTGGCGTGGGCGCGCCGGTGCTCGAAGTCCGGGGTCGTCCAGAGCGCGCTCCACGCGTCCACGAGCAGGCGCTGTTGCCCTGGCAGCCAGGGACCGGCATTCCCGCTGAAGCCAAGGTAGCTCTTCAGGCGACGCTTGTCTGCGCCGTCCCCTTTCATAACCCAGATTTCGCTGACCAAGCCGCCCCCGCGGGAGATGCCATAGGCGATGTCGCCGAAGTCCGACAGCACCGTCCCTTTGCTGTCGTACCACGCGGTTGCCGCGAAGGTGTTAACCGGGGCGCCCCCCTGTGGCGGCAGCGAGGCCACCAGCACCGAACGCCTCCCCGCCTGCACCAACGCCTCGCCGTGGGCATTGCTCAGCCGCACCTTGCCGCTGACCACCGTCACCGCGACCCGGTGGCCGTTCTGCGCGGCGGCGTCAACGACGGTCCCCAGGAGGTGGATCTTCCCCGCGGCGGTGTCTATGCGCTCAATCTCGCCCCCCCGGCTGCGGCAGTAAACCTCGCCCCGGCGCAGCTCCGCCGTCGTCCGCGACGCCACCACCAGCTCGGTATCGGCATTGAGCGTGTACTCGCTGCCGCGCCGGGTGTACAGGCTCACGCGGCCGCCCTTGCCGGTGCGCACGATCGCACCTACCGCCAGCCGGTTGCCCACCTCGAGCGCGCGGCCCGTCGCATCGCTCACCGGCGCTCGCGCGGAGATGACCGCAACCAGCGGCCCGCCCGCCTGCACTGCGCCGCCGGCCGGCGCGGGTCGCTCAGTCGGGCCTGCCGCTTCAGGCCCTGTCGAGCGCGAGGTAGCAGCCGTTTGCCGCTGCTCGGAGCCCGCAGCGGCATTGACCGGTGGCGGCGCGGGGGTGGGCGCCCGCTCGGCCACCGCCGGGGACGGCCTCTCCGTTGTCGGCGGTGCGGGCGAACGCGCGAGCATCACCACCGCCACCGCGACCGCCGCCGCTCCGACCGCAACCAGCGCCCACCGGCGCATGCGCGTTCGTCCCCGCGCGCCCACCATATGCCGGGTCCGTTCCTGCAGCGCAATCCTGAACGCGTCGTCCATTTTCCCCTCCTCGTAATGCATGGATAGGAGTCGCGCGACATCCATCTCGTGGGAATGTGTCATCTCACCCACGGCTATCACCTCCCGCCGCGCTGCCGGCCAGCTCGGTGAAGGCGGCGCGAAACGCCGCCCGCGCCCGCGTCAGCAGCGACTCGACGGCTTTGGGCGTGCTGTCGGTCGAGCGCGCCAGCTCCTCGACCGTGTATCCGGTCACGTACTTCCCCACCAGCACCGCGGCGTGGCGCTGCGGCAGGCTGGCAAGCGCGCGGTTGACCAACTGGCGCGTCAGGGCCGCATCTTCCTCAGTGCTGAGTGCAACCTCGGGGTTGGCGGCGGACTCTGCGAACTCCGGTATCAGCGGCACTTCCATGCGGCGGCGGCGGCAGAAGCGGGCGAGGCGGTGGCGGGCGACGCCCAGCAGCCATAGGTCGAGTGTTCCCTGCGCCGGGTCGAAGCGGCCCATGGACGCGGCCGCCGTCATCAGGATATCCGAGCTGAGGTCCTGGGCGTCGGCGTGGTTGGCCCCCAGGTGATGATAGGCGAACCGGTAGGCCCATGCGGAGTAGCGGTCAAACAGGCGATCCCAGATCGCCACGTCGCCGGCGGCAATGCGCCGCGCCAGGACCGCGTCCCCCTCGGCCGTCGCTGTCGCGCGGGTCACCGCGATCTCCTTCGCCAGCGCCTGCTCGCACTCCACTGGTGGCCGCTCCCGGCTGGTGTTGTCATCCACCAGTAAGTTGCCGTCAGGGGGGCGAAATCCTTCGCCGCGCAGGCGGGCGGCCGGGCGGCGGCGCAGCGGCGGCTGACGCACCTAAACGGTGACGCCGGCGGGGGGCAATCTCCGCCGGCGTCTTACCATGTTGCACGATGCCGCCTTGCCGAAGCAGTGCGGTCCTGTACGGCGGCCGGCTCGTCAGTAGCGCGTGCCCACGTAGAGCACGACGCCGGTATTGCCGTCCTGACCGCCGTCGCGATACTTGATCTCGGCGAAGCCCTTGCCCCCGACGCCCAGGCTGGCTCCGACCTCCCACGTGAGGTTGTCGTCGTCGCGGTCGGGCAGCCCCACCGTCTCCAGCGTGTTGCGCGACCAGCCAACGCCGCCGCCGTAGTAGAAGCCGCCCTTAGCCTTGTAGTAAACGCCGCCCAGCACGCTCCAAGCGGTGTTCTCGACCGTCGTGTCCTCGGCGTGCAAGCGATCCACTGTCAGGTACAGCAGTTGCGTCTCCCCGCGGGCCACGATGTAGTCCACGCCGAAGGCGAGGTCGCCGTCGAGGGCGCCCTCGCTCGGCTCGAACCACCCGACTTTGGCGCGCAGGTACGGCTTTTCCTCCGGCATCGTCGAGCCGCCGTAGCCGTATTGCGCGAATGCGGCGCCCGCTGACAACAGCAACGCGCCCATGACCACCATCACTACTACTGTTCGCATCTCCAGCTCCTTTCCGCGTTCGGTCTTCGGTCGCGCCGGGGGACCATCAATACGCGATCCCGAGGCTTGCGCGCATTTCGTCATCCTCCGGCCAACACCTGCCGCTTCAGGTCACACCAGTCACACACACCCCGCGTTTCGCCCCACGCCTGCGCGGCGTCCCAGTGCGTCGCCGGGGCGACCGCTCACGGCAGGTCGGGGCGGGCGGGGCGGCGGGGCTTGCCGAAGATGACCGCGTCAATGGTGCGCAGCAGGATGGCGGTGTCAAACAACGGCCCGCAGTGCTTGACGTAGTAGAGGTCGTACTCCAGCTTGCGGCGCACATCGTCCATCTCGCGGTCGTAGCCCTGGTTGATCTGCGCCCAGCCGGTGATGCCGGGCCGGACCTCGAGGCGCTTGCGGTACACCGGCATCGTTCGCAGGAGCTCATCGGCCAGCTCCGGCCGCTCCGGGCGCGGGCCCACCAGGCTCATCTCGCCGCGCACAACGTTGACGAGCTGCGGAAGCTCGTCCAGGTGCAGCGGGCGCAGGACCCGTCCCACCACCGTACAGCGCGGGTCGTTGGCCTGCGCCCACACCGGTCCCGTCTCCTGCTCCGCTTCGTTGATCATGGACCTGAACTTCAGCATCTCGAACGGCCGCAACCCGCGCCCCAATCTCCGCTGGCGGTAGATCGCCGGGCCCTGCGATTCGAGCTTGATCAGCGCCGCCAGCAACGCCATCAGCGGCGCCAGGAGCGCCAGCCCGCCGGCGGCGACGCAGAGGTCCATCACGCGCTTGAGCGCCACGCGGGCGCCGCTGCAGCGCGATCGCACGCCGTCGGTGTGCTCCAGGAAGACGCGCCCGCTCACCCGCTGCAGCAGGTCGTCGAGCGGCAGCGCCTCCAGACCGCCGGGCGAGGGGGCGCCCTGCCCGTTAAGATAGTATGCGACCGCAGCCCCGCGGCCCGCCGCCTCGCGTGCGGCCGCCGCGGCATCGCGGCCATCCACGAGACCGACGATTTCCCACTCGGGCCAGTAGTACGCCAGCCACGCCGCCAGGCGATCCTCCCCGGCGACGTCCACCACCAGCACCGGCCGCCGACGGTGCACGGCGACCGCGCGCCAGATCGTGCGCATGGCGACAGCGACCGCCAACCCGGCCAGTGGGAGCAGCAACATCGCCTTAGGGGTAACCGCAAGCGGCGACAGGAACGCGGCCAGCCACGATGCGAGTGAGGCGGTCGCCCAGGTCTTGGCCGCAGCGCGGTAGAGGGAGCGCGGACGCGCCCACCACCTGCGGTCACTCAGACCGAAAATGATCGCCGCCACGATCCACGCGGCTGCGGCCACGGCAGTGGCGAGCAAGCCGGCGCCAACCGCCGCGCCGACGGCGGCGATGGCGGCGGTCTCGGTCACGCACAACACAAGGGGACGGATGTCTCGTGCGCTGCGCATCAGATGAGGCCGTCTCTCCTCGCGCCCTGACGCCAGATTGAGCTAGCAGTCATCGCGCCCGCGGGCGCCCGACTCCGCCGCGGCCGCGTGGGTGGCGCGGTACCACTCGATCATTTCGACCAGGCCCTGGTCGAGGGAGATCTGGGGCACGAAACCGCCTGTCACCCGCCGCAGCTTGGTCGTATCGGCCGCGCGCCGACGGTATCCCTCGGGCAAGCTGGTGTCGTAGAAGACGCGAGGGCGCTTGCCGGTCAGCTCCAGGATCCGTGCAAGGAGCTGCTTGATGGTGGTCTCCTCGTCGTGGCCGACGTTGACGGGATCGGCCGCCGGGTGCTTCTCCGTCACCAGTTGGATGCCGCGGGCGAAGTCCCGGGCATGGACGAACACGCGGCTCTGCTCGCCGCTGCCCCATACCACTACCGGGTCGTCGCCCTCCAGCACCTTGGCGATGAGGGCGGGGATGACGTGAGAGGTGGCGCGGTCGTAGTAGTCGCGCGGCCCGTAGGCATTGAAGGGGCGAACGATGGCGATCTCCATGCCATACTCCGCGGCATAATACTGGGCTTGCTTCTCCGCCATGCGCTTGGCCCAGCCGTAGCCCTCATTGGTGGGCTCGGGGGTGCCGCGGCCGCCCTCCGACTCGGGCGTTGGCACCAGGGCGTCGTGGGGGTAGATGCAGGCGGTGCTCACCGCGCAGAAACGGGTGACGTCGTTGAGCCGCGCCGCCTCCAGCACGTTGGTGTTGATGAGCACGTTGCAGGTGTACATGTCGCCGTGGTGGTCGCGGTTGTACTCGATGCCGGTGACCTTGGCGGCCATGTTGATGACGCACTCCATGCCCGCGGTGGCGCGCAGGCACGCCTGGGGGTCGCGCAGGTCGTCCTGCACGAACTCGACATCATCCAGCACCGCGTCCAGGTTGCTCAGCCGCCCCCGCTCCAGGTTGTCCACCACGCGCACCGCGGCGCCGTCGGCCACGAGCATCTCGACCAGGTGAGACCCGATGAACCCCGCCCCCCCGGTCACCAGGGTGCGCCGGCCCTTCCAATATGACATGCTGATGAGCTCCTGACGGGATGGTGCGGAATGCTACGCTTGGCGTCGCCCCTCGGCAGCAAACAGACGCTGTATTATATGGCTGCGCCAAGCGCCTGTCAAGCGCGCAAGGCGACGGGCCGCGCGCAAGGCGACGGGCCGCTTGCCGTCGGCGTTCGAATTGGCTATAATTGGGCCGGAAGTCATGCTCATGTTGATCCTATCCCGCGGTTGCGCATTTCGTCAAGCAGGCGCGCCTGGGGGCGCCGGTACGCTTCAGGGGACCGCATGCAAGCGGAGATCCTTTCGGTTGGAACTGAGCTCCTTCTGGGCCAGATCGCCAATACCAACGCCGTCTATCTGTCGCGCAGGCTATCCGAGATTGGCATAGACCTGTTTCGCCAGGTAAGTGTGGGCGACAACGTCGAGCGCGTGCGCGACGCGATTTGCGAGGCGCTGGCGCGCGCCGATGCGGTTATCATCACCGGCGGCCTCGGGCCCACCGCCGACGACGTGACCGCGGAAGCGGTCGCCCTCGCCGTGGGGCGCGACTTGGTGGCCGATGAGGCCTCCGCCTCACACATCCGTTCTCTGCTCGCGGCTCGCGGCATTCCCCTCCTCGACAGCCATCTCAAGCAGGCGCGCGTGCCCGCCGGGGCGCGCATCATGCCCAATCCCGTCGGCACCGCCCCCGGGTTCATCCTCGAATGCGCCGGCAGACTGCTGGCTGCCATGCCGGGCGTGCCGGCGGAGATGGAAGCGATGGCCGCCGCCAGCCTGTGGCCGGAGCTGCGGCGCCGCGCGCCGGCGGGCGTCATCCGCTCGCGCGTCCTGCGCTTCATCGGCATCGGCGAATCGTCCCTGGAGGATCTCGTCGCCGACCTGGTGACCGCGCAGTCGAACCCTACCATCGCCCCGCTGGCGCACCTAGGAGAGGTGCACCTGCGCCTGACCGCCAAGGCCGCCGATGAGCATCAGGCCGCTGCCATGCTGGAGGACCTGGAGGCGGCGGTGCGCGCCCGCGCCGGAGGCTTCCTCTATGGGCGCGACGACGAATCGCTGGAGGCGGCCCTGGGCGCCCGCATGCGCGCTGCCGGGCTGACCCTGGGGATAGCGGAATCCTGCACCGGCGGCCTCATCGGCCATCGCATCACCCAGATCCCCGGCAGCTCTGACTACTTCCTCGGCTCGCTGGTGACCTATGCCGATCAAGCCAAGATCGAACTCCTGGGCGTGCCGGCGGCGGTGCTGGCCGAGCACGGCGCGGTGAGCGAGGAGACGGCCCGCGATATGGCTTCGGGAGCGCGGGCGGCGCTGGGCTGCGACCTCGCGCTCGCGGTAACAGGCATCGCCGGCCCCGGTGGCGCGACCGAGGGAAAGCCTGTTGGCCTGACCTACGTTTGCCTCACCGGGCCGCAGGGCGTGACATGTGAGGAGCATCGCCTGGGCGGTGCCCGTGAAGCCGTCAAGTGGCGCGCCTGCAATGCGGCGCTGGCGCTCGCCCTGCGGGAGACGGAGAGGCTGGCGGGCGCACGCATAGAATAGGAGGCTGGAGTTCGGGAACCCGCGGTCATGCGCGCGTTCATCGCGGTCAATATGGGCGACGACTTACGCCGGGCGCTCGCGCAGGCCCAGGAGCGGCTGCGGGCGAGCGGCGCGGATGTGAAATGGGTGCGCCCCGAGGGCATCCACCTCACGCTCAAGTTCCTGGGCGAGGTGGATGACGACCGCGTCCCCGCGATCGCGGAGGCGGTGGCGGCGGCGGTAACGCCAAGAGCGCGGTTCCGCTTGCGAGTGGAGGGGATCGGCGGATTCCCTTCGCCTACCGCGCCGCGCGTGATCTGGGCGGGGGTGAAGGATGGCGCACGCGAGCTGGGCGAGCTCGCGCGGCGCGTGGAAGACGCTCTGGAGCCGCTGGGCTTTGCGCGCGAGCAGCGGGAGTTCAGCGCGCACGTGACGCTGGGGCGCTGCCGGTCGCCGCGGGGACGCCCGGAGTTGGCGGCGCGGATGCGCGAGCAGATCGAACGGCAGTTGGGGGAGATGGAGGTGGCGCGCGTGGAGCTGATGCGCAGCGACCTGCGACCGACGGGTCCGATCTATACCAGCCAGCGGGAATTCGCGCTCGGCGAGGCGCGGGGCGAACGGGGGAGCGATGATGACGGACAAGGCTAAGGCATTGGAGCTGGCCATCGGCCAGATCGAGAAGCAGTTCGGCAAAGGCTCGGTCATGCGCCTGGGCGAGAGCACCTCCCGCCTCAAGGTGGACGTGGTCCCGACCGGGGCGCTCGGCCTCGACCTCGCGCTGGGCGTGGGCGGGCTGCCGCGGGGGCGCATTGTCGAGATCTTCGGCAACGAGGCCTCGGGCAAGACCACCCTCGCCTACCACGTCATCGCCGAGGCCCAACGCGCGGGCGGCACCGCCGCTTTCGTTGACGCCGAGCACGCCCTCGATCCGAGCTACGCCAAGGCGGTGGGGATCAACCTCGACGAGCTGCTGCTGTCCCAGCCCGACACCGGGGAGCAGGCGCTGGACATCGCTGACATGCTGGTGCGCAGCGGGGCGATTGACGTGTTCGTGCTCGACTCGGTGGCGGCCCTCGTCCCCCGGGCGGAGCTGGAGGGAGAGATGGGCGACTCCCACGTCGGGCTGCAGGCGCGCCTCATGAGCAAGGCCATGCGCAAGCTCGCGGGGTCGCTGTCGAGCACGCAAACCGTCGGCGTTTTCCTCAACCAGCTCCGCGAGAAGATCGGCATCATGTTCGGCAACCCCGAGGTCACCCCCGGCGGCCGCGCGCTCAAGTTCTGGTCGTCAGTGCGCATCGAACTGCGCCGCATCGAGAACCTCAAGGTGGGCACCGAGGTCATCGGCACCCGCACCCGCGCGCGAGTGGTGAAGAACAAGGTGGCTCCGCCGTTCCGCCAGGTGGAGTTCGACATCATCTACGGCAAAGGCATCTCCCGCGGCGGCAGCCTGCTCGACGTCGGGCTGGGACTGGGCCTCATCGCCAAGTCCGGCGCCTTCTTCAGCTTCGGCGACACCCGCCTCGGCCAGGGGCGCGAGAACGCGCGCGCGACGCTCGAGACCGACGCCGAGCTGGCGGGCGAGATCGAGCGGCGCATCCGCGAGCACGTCGGCGGCGCCGAGCCCGTGGCCGTGGCCGCGGATGTGGCCGCGGATGAGGACGACGGGGGGCAGGAGTAGCGGGCGCGGTCCCTCGCCCGGCGCGGACGCGGCACTGCCTTGCCCCCTCGAGCGAGGAGCACGGACTGACCGACGAGGCGCAGCGAACGCAGGTCGAGCGGGCGCGGGAGGCGTGCCTGCGCCTGTTGGATTACCGAGCGCGCAGCCGGTGCGAGCTGCATGACCGGCTGCGGCGCAAGGGATTCGATGAGCGCGTTATCACGGCGACGCTGGAGGAGTTGCAGGCGGCAGGTCTGGTGGATGACGAGGGCTTTGCACGGGCGTGGGTACGGGAGCGCCTGGCAAGCAACCCTCGCGGCTCGCTGGGACTGCGCTGGGAGCTGCGCGGCAAGGGCGTAGATGAAGAGCTGATCCAGCGCGTCCTGGCCGAGGAGATGGGGCGCGGGCGCGAGCTGGAGGCGGCGCGGCAGGTGGCCGCCTGCCATGCGCCGCGCTCGGGCGAAGATGAATCCGCATGCCGCGCC
>Ga0307379_10003259_pt1 | contig 23653 bp, 27 predicted proteins | sample UN2MG_FD_202237 | JGI IMG/M metagenome (GOLD analysis project Ga0307379, IMG submission 202237) | Soil microbial communities from Risofladan, Vaasa, Finland - UN-2 | ecosystem: Environmental > Terrestrial > Soil > Coastal area > Acid sulfate soil | place: Finland: Risofladan, Vaasa | collected... | reverse complement strand
GGTCCCCCAGGGTTCCCACTATGAGCATCACGTAGGAGAGGCCTTCGAAACCTATGCGTCTGACCTCTGCTAGCACTGTCTCCACAGAATGATGTATTACTAAACCATGTTTTAAACCTGTAGGAAGAATCCGTCAGTAACTGAGTTCAGTAAAAAAGAGGTTTTTCAGGGCTGTATCTGAGTTTTTGAAATGAAAAAAGGGGTTTTTATGGGTCTCACTCGAATGTGAAGGCCACTTGTACGTTGACTGAGACGCTAAGCGTTCCCTCGATGATGGGTGTCGGTGCAGAAGAGTCGCCATAATCGGCCTCAGCATAGGTCGTTCTTGTTGTGTATGGGTAGTAGGAGCTCTCGCTCACGTATTGGACGCCCGTGATCTCCAGTCCGAGGGTCTTGGCTATCAGGTCAGCCTTTCCCCTCGCATCCTGGAGAGCGAGGACGTACGCGTCGTTCTGGAGCTCTTGAGCCAACTCGTCTGTGAGCTCGAAGCTGATGCCTTGGATGTTGTTGGCACCGGCCCCGGCGGCGGCGTCGATCACGTCGCCCACGAGGGCGAGGTCCTCAATCTCCACCTTTACCATGTTGTTGACCATGTAGCCGATGACCCGCTTGATCTCCCAGTCATAGATGTGGCGGACGTTGTAGTTGATCGTGGATATGGCATCTTCGCCTATGCCCTGAGCCTTGATAGCGTCTATCACCGCGTTCATTGCGGCCGCGTTGCTCTCGATGGCAGTTGAGGCGTCCTCGTCGTCTGAGTCGACCCCGACACGGAGGGTGGCCTTGTTAGCCTGCTCTGAAGAGCTGCCCTGGCCCGACACCACTATGGCGTTGATCTGCTCTTCACCCAGGGTTACGCTGGTCGCGTATCCCAGTGAGGGGGGTATGCCCACGGGGAACTTTAGTGTGTCTTGCTCAGTCATCTCTGGTTTGTAGGTGAATATGGCGGCTGCGACGATGATGGATAGGCAGATTGCGAATACTGATATCATCTGTTGTTTTGAGTTCATTCTTCGTTCGAGATCACGAGGGGGGACGCGAATAATTAATCCATGCTTTAGAACAAATTCATTATCGGTAGTACTTCTTGTTCTAATGTTTAGAACGCCCTCTATCCGATTCGTGGGAGTTTTCTATATTTTTTTCTTGAAATTTGGTTTCAGCGGTTGAGCCCATTTTCATAGCGTTTAAGTATCTGTCTTATAGTTTTCCAGTTCATTATCCTCTTATAAATTAAATAAACCAGTTGAGCCGTTAGCCAAGGGTTACAGTTAGGTATATCCTCGATAAATGTCATTCCGTACCGTGAGGTCGAGTACACGAGCGAGGCTGAGAGGAGGGAGGAGCAGCTGAAGTCCCTGTATCTGTAAACTTCGAAGTTTGGATCGGCCTCGGGCATCGAGGAGATCGCGGAGATGCCCTTTGACGTGATTGAGCGTGTGCTTGGGTTTAACAGGGGCGGTTTTGGGATCGTTGATGGGGGAGTGATTTGCTTCATTCATCTGCGGGGGTCTAATTCTCCCGATGTCGCTATCATCTCTCTGGATGAGTCCGGGATCACTGCCAGGGCTGTTTGGGCGGGTGAGACGCAGTTCGTCGGTGACGAGTTCACTGTCCCAGTCATCGTCGATGGTGAGGTTGTGGCGGTGCTGAATGTGAAGAGTGGAGGGCAGGAGGCGTATGATGACAGTGATAGGCTTCTCATGGAGATTCTGGCCTTCCACGTCGCCTCCGCCCTGGTGAGCTTAGAGCAAAGGAGGGAGCTCGGGGAGAGGGAGTCCCAGCTCAGGGTAGAGAGCGAGATGCTTATGATGATGAACGAGAAGTTTCACGTCGTGGGGAGGCTTGCGAAGCACGGCGTTCGGAACAACCTGAGCATCATGATGAACAAGCTGTACATCGCTCGGGAGGCGGCCGAGAGTGGCGAGGTGGTCGGGTTGCTCGATGACGTTGAGAGCATCTGCGGCAGGATCGTTGATATCTTCGACTCAGCGGCGGACTATGAGAGGTTGGGGAGCGAGGAGCTTAAGCCGGTGAACGTCGGTGAGGCGTACAGGACGGCGTTGAGCATGTTCGACCTGGAGGGGATCAGGGTGGTGAACTGCTGCGGTGCCCTCATGATCCGGGCTGACAGCCTGCTGAGCAGGGTGTTCTATAACCTGATCGATAACTCTCTGGAGCACGGCGGCTGGGTCGGTGAGATCGTGCTTGATAAATGGGAGGACGGAGGGTTGCTCAGGATCATCTATTCCGATGATGGGGCGGGCATTCCTCTGGAGGTGAGGGGGTCTCTGTTCGAGACGAATGGTAACTTGAGGGTTCACGGGTTGAACCTGATCCCTAGGATCGTGGAGACCTATGGTGGGGGCATCACGGAGGAGGGAGCTGGTGGCGGTGCCAGGTTCGTTATCTCCCTGCCCGGGATCGACGAGAGGATCTGCCCTACTCCGACTCGATCCTAGAGGACAAGGGTTAGGGCTCTGTCCTCCTAGTGAATAGGTTTATAGATTCCGGTTCGAATGGGCTGATCGGTGAGTTTCTGTTGAATGATAGGGTTGAGAAGCTGCTGGAGATGGCAATGAAGGAGGAGAAGTACGCCGTCGACTACGATAAGAACGTGATGGGTCTGGGTAACGTCGCCGTCGCCGGGTTGATGGGCGGTGTGGCGTTGGACTCGAGGAAGCACGCCGCGCTGTACAGGACGATGGCGGAGATTCTGAAGGGGCCGATAGCGATCACGGATCTGGAGTACGATACCATCGAGGCGGCTTTAAAGAAGCACGTCGAGGTGGAGGAGGGGATGATGACGGAGGCGAGGGCGCTGATCGATGGTGAGGGGGACGATCGGGTGAGGTTCCTCCTAGAGGAGATCTACGCTGACGAGGTGAGGCATCACAGTTTCCTGTCGAACCTGCTGGAGGCGGTGCTGAGAAGGGACGCCATCTTCGAGGACGAGATCTGGGAGATGATCTGGAGGGACGTTCCGACCCACGGGGCGCCCCGTGACCCGTACGCCTAGGGTCTCATCTACTTTTTTCGCGCGTCGGTGGGTGGGTATAAGGGGTTTTGGGTGGTCACCCTTCTGTGGTTTATTTTGGTCGCTTGATTGTGGTTGGCCTTTTTCGTGCCCCTTGTGTGGGATTATCGTTTCCTGATGATGTGGTCGATGTAGGCGTCGGTTATGGGTCTGTCTCTCTGGGTCTACTCCATGGTGGTTTTCTGCTTGAGGAGGAGCTCGTGACCGGCTTCGTCATTTGAGGCCGAGGAGCAGGTGTACGTTCAAGGCCGCGAGGAAGAGGCTGAGAGCGTAGACGTTAAGGGCGCTGACGCCGTCCGTCTGCTTGTGGTCGTTCTGGGGCTTCAGGGCACCGTTGATGCAGGCGGCGACCGGGATTAGGGAGAGGGCGAGTATCGTCGATGGGTCGCCCCCGGGGACGTCCAAGAGGAGGCTGAGGTAGGCGGAGGAGGCCACCGATAGGAGCAGAGCGAGGGAGGACGCCTTTCTCCTGCCCAGCTTTACAACCAGGTTCATCCTGCCCGCCTCCCGGTCCACCTCTCGGTCGGGCAGCTCGAGGCTCAGGCTGAGCACGATGCCGTATAGGATGAGGGGTGCCGAGAAGGTGAGGAACGAGCGGTCGATGGTCCCGGAGACGACGATGTAGCCCACCGCCGGCACGGCGAAGCCCGTTCCCAGGGCTATTATGACCTCGCCGAGGCCTCGGGCGTTGAGCTTTATGGGGGGCATCGAGTAGAGCCAGCCCACTAGGTTCGTGATGGCCACCAGCGTGAGCAGTATCATAGGGGAGCCGAATAGAAGGACCAGGGTTGACGCCATGATGATCGATGCTGAAGAGAACGCTAGGGCCAATGTCATCGCCCGTTGTCTCAAGTCGGGGTGGTGGACGAGCGTGTAGCTACTCCCGAAGGTCTTGCGCGGGGCGTTCTGGTCTAGGTCCGCGTCGTAGTAGTCGTTGCTGAAGTGGGTGGACAGATCGCCCAGGAGCACGACGGTATATCCTAGGGCGAACACGGGGAGGTTGACCTCTGCTCCCCCGGTGAAGGCGAGGAGAACCCCCAGTGTGTAGCCGAGGAATCCCCCTGCCACGATGTGAGGTCGGATGACTCTGATGAGAACCCCTGAACCTGACAAGACCGACCTCACCGTCTATGGAATGTAATCATTTAGAGTAACTATTTTAACCGATTGGGCGACTATCGATTTCATGACAATAAGCACGGAATCGATGAAGGCCTACCTAGACCTCACGCGCCTCCACTTCTTCTTCGTGTGGCCCCTCATCTTCTGCTCGGGACTCTTCCTCAGCTTCACCAGGTACGGTGGCTTCTCCTGGCCCCTCGTCGGGAAGGCGGCCCTCATTGCACTCCTCGGGTTCGAGGCCGGATTCGTACTCAACGACATCGTTGACAGCGAGCGGGACGGGAAGGACGTCGAGCACGCGCTTACGAAGTACTGGAGGCCCTTCGGTAGCAGGCCCATCCCATCGGGCGCGGTGACTAGGAGGAGCGCCCTCATCCTCTTCCTCGTTCTGGTGGCGGCGACCTCGGCGCTCATCCTCACTCTGTCTTATCCCAACTCTGTATACGTCCTCGCCATAATGGTTTACAGCTACGCTATGGAGTACTTCTACCAGGTCAAGAAGAGGCGGCAGAGCAACCCCATCGCCCAGCTACTCGGTCGGACCGACTTCTCCCTCTTCCCGGTCGCGGGGTACCTCTGCAACGGCCAGCCTGACGTCGTCTCATTGCTCTACTTCCTGTTCTTCTACCCCTTCGCTCAGGCCCACCTCGGCGCAAACGACATCATCGACACGAGGAACGACGAGGCCAAGGAACTGAAGACGATACCCGTCCTGTACGGCGAGAGGGGGACTGTCTACTGGATACTCGGCTTCACGCTGCTTCACACGGTCGGGGCCTACCTGTTCACCGGTGTACTCGGACCCATCGCAACCTCCGGAGTGGCGGCGGGGCTCGTTCTTCTAGTGGTAGCCAACGTTCTGATTTTCAGGGGTAAGACCTCCGAGGATTGGCTCAAGGTCCTGCCCATGTTCCACGTAACGATGCTTCTTTACGTGGTCTCGATGATCGTCGACTACTTCATCTGAGAGGGGCTTCCGCCTCCCTCATGACAATATATGGGAAAAGCGTCATTCTTGTTATTAATCATAAATTGAAAAAAGGGATTAGACGGAGGTGAGCCAGCCCTTCCTCTTCCCGACCTTCCCGGCGAGGACGTCTGAGTAGTACTCGGCCACCTTCGTGGTTATCGGCCCCGGGTACACGTCCCCGAACTTGAAGCCGTCGACGCTGGTGATGGGCGTCACCTCGCCCCCGGTCCCGCACAGGAACGCCTCGTCGGAGGCGTAGAGCTCGACGCGGGTGAAGTCCTTGACCTCGACGGGGATGCCTAGGTCCTCGGCGATGAACTCAATGAGGAAGCCACGGGTCACCGACTCGAGGAGGGACGCCGTCACCGGGGGCGTGATCACCCTCCCGTTCCTGACCACCATCAGGCAGGCGACCGTCGCCTCGCAGACGAAGCCCCTGTTGTCCAGGAAGATGGCGCCGTCGTAGCCGTAACGCCTTGCCTCCCGGCTCGCGAGACCCGAGTTGGCGTAGTTGGCCCACGACTTGGCCTGGGGCGGCATGGCGTCTGAGGCGATGCGCCTCCAGCTGCTCACAATGTACCTCCTCTCCGCATTGAATCGGGGGTTCCCCCTGCCCAGTAACGTGTCGAACTTCCAGGTCGGTATCACGACGTGGAACTCCGGATTGCTCCTGCTCGCACCTGCCTTAGGCCAGATCCGGGGCTGGATGTAGACGTTCGTCTTGAACCCGTTCGCCTTGACGGTCTCCCGTGTAGCCTCCAGCATCTCCTCCTTGATGTAGGGTATCTTCAGCCCGTTGACGTCGGCGCTCCTCCAGAGGCGGTCGATGTGGGGCTTCCAACCGATGATGTTCAGATTGCCCTCGTCGAGGATGTCGCCTTCGACGTACGCCTTGATGCCCTCGAAGATACCGAGGTGGATGGGCTCCATCGCCGAGACCAGAGCCCTCTCTGTCTCCACGATCTCGCCGTTCATCCAGCAGTACTCTGCTCCATGGAATGCCTTCGACATAGAACCACGAGTTTAACTCGACGGTTCAACTATTTAATTTGACAGCCCCGGCTAGAGGAGCATCAGGATGAGGAGCACCGAGACGATGCCAGTCGTGTAGATGCCGTCGAAGGTCCCCGCGCCGCCGATGCTGATCACCGGGGCCCCGAGCTGGGAGACCTTGTTCAGGTTCAGGAGGTCGGCGCCGATCAACGTCCCGAGGGTCCCGCCGATGTAGGCGATCTGAGCCGGACAGGAGACCGGGCTAAGGGCGTCGACGAGGAGCGTCGCGAGGACCACAGTGACTGGGGGCACGAAGGCCGGCGTAGCGATTCCCAGCCCCTTCACCAGTCTCGCCGACCGGTGTATCACCAACGTCACTATGATGAGGACGACGAGAGCCTTGCTGTAGGAGGAGATAGGGTCGAGGGAGCACGCCGGGATGGACCAGAGCAGGAGGTAGGCGGAGACGACTATGGGGAGCAGCGCACCGCCAACGTTCAGGGTGATGAGGGTCTTCCTCACCCCCATCTGGACCTTAGGCAGCCTCCAGCTCACCCCGAAGAACTTCACGCTCCTAAAGACGTAGATGGGCACACGGCTCTCCACCTCGAGGAGGGGCACGTTGAGGAAGCTGCCCACGAGGCTCATGAACAGGAAGAAGCCTACAACCTCCACGGGGAGACCGAGGCCCCTAACCAGCAGGTCCCTGAAGGAGGCCGCTAGATAGGGAAGGAGTAGCCCCAGCAGGAAGAAGAGGAACGCGAAGTAGAGGAAGGAGAAGGGCCTGAACACGAGCCTCCTGCGTATCATCACCAGCCCATGGGGCTCGGCACCGTAAAAAAATATGCTCCCCGACGCCGTGCCGTCACAGGTGTTAAACGTCCCTGTGGTGAGATGATACCGACTGTGAATGACGAGGAGGGCGACGGTGACGAGGGTCGACGAAGCGGCGACGTTCGTTATCAGGCCGAACATGTCGGTGAAGATCAACGGGGTTACCCCCCCGGCCCGGGGGACCCCTGAAGCTCAGAGGGCGAAGGAGCACCTGGAATCCCTGATCCTGGGAAAGAAGGTAGAGTTCACCACCCTTACGTGGGACAGGCTCGGGCGAAGTATAGCGCAGGTGACCGTCGACGGGACGGACGTCAACGAAGCGATGATCAGGTTCCTGGAGAGCCTCAGCTGATCAGATCTTATGAAAAAATTGGTTCATAGGGGGCAAGATTCGCGGGCTCAGACCCGTTCTATCTTGAATACGACCGGCCTCAGCCCGTCGGTGCAGCAGTTCACGGAGACCCCTGGCTCACCGAACCAGCTGAAGTCGCCGTTGAACCTGAGGGTCTGAACGCCCTTGTAGATGTCGTCCCACGCCCAGCCGCAGAAGCCCTCGGGCATCCTGCCGTTATCCTCGACGTAGAAGACCTGGCCGTCCTTGTAGACCTCGCACACTGAATTGGTTCCCCCCTTCACCGGGGGCTCGTCGAAAACCTCCTTCGGCGCGAAGCGCCTCAGGACCGTGATCTTCAACCTGCTCGCTTTCTCGACCATAGAATCACAGACATATGAACGCCCCGAGGTTATTTCAAGTTTCCCCGGGACCGTATCGAGGCTTTTATCCGGGGAAGTGTTGATTAAGATAATAATGTCCGACTTCCACAAGGAGAAGGCCGAGAGGGTCTTGGAGAGGCTGAGAGAGGGGGGCGCCGACGCCCTGCTGCTGTTCCCCGGGACAGACATCGGCTACTACACGGGCTTCAAGATCGGGATGAGTGAGCGCCTCGCCGCGGCCCTCATTCCCGCCGACGGCGAGCCCGTCATCGTGGTTAACGAGCTGGAGAGGAAGCTGAGGGGCCAGAAGCCCTGGATCGAGGAGGTTGACGTCTGGCTGGAGCACGAGGACCCCGTCAACCTCCTGGGGGAGAACATCGAGCGCCTCTGCCTCGATCACTCGGTGATAGGCATCGCAGAGGACGCTCCCTGGGGCTGGGTGAACCGCCTCAAGGAGAGGGCCCCCGGAGTCCACTTCGTCGACGCCACCCCCTACCTGAGCCACGAGAGGATGGTGAAGACCCCCCAGGAGCTCGACTGGATGAGGATGGCCTGTGCCATCACGGACAGGGCCCTCGAGGCGGGCTTCGACGAACTCCACACCGGGCTCACCGAGAGGAATCTCTCCCAGATCATCTTCTCTGAGCTCCGCTTCAGCGGCGGGGAGGGGTGCTTCATCTCCGTCCTCTTCGGCGACAAGGCGGCGCTTCCCCACGGCAGCACAAGCGACCGGGAGCTGAGACCCGGAGACGGCATCCTTGTGGACATGGGGACCAAGATCCGCGGCTACTCCTCGGACCTCACGAGGACCGTCTTCTACGGCGAGCCTTCGGATCGCCAGAGGGAGATCTACGAGGTGGTGAAGCAGGCGAACCAGGTCGCCTACGAGTCGGTGAGGCCCGGCGTCACCTGCGGGGAGCTGGACGCCCTCGCTAGGAAGGTGATCGAGGACAACGGCTTCGGCGACCACTTCATCCACCGCCTCGGCCACGGCATCGGCCTCAACGGCCACGAGCGCCCCTACATCGTCAGGGACAACGCCCTGGAACTGGAGCCCGGGATGACCTTCACCATCGAGCCGGGGATCTACATCGTCGGCGAGATCGGCGTCAGGGTGGAGGACACCGTCGTCTGCACCCCCGAGGGCTGTGAGCGCCTCACCCGGATGACCAGGGAGCTCACGTCGTACCCCGTGGAGGGGTAGAGGGGGCACCGCCCGCCTTGGCCTCCCCGTTGCCCCTCCTCGCCTTGGGACTGGGCGCCGTCCTCACCATCGCCGGGGTCTACGTCTGCGTCAGCTGGTACCTGTTCTGGAACCACAACTTCAGGGGGCAGCTCATCACCGATGGCCCCTACGCCAGGGTGCGTCACCCCTTCTACGCCGGGTTCCTCGCCCTCGCCTTCGGCGTCGCTATGGTGTACCCGATACTGGAGACCCTGATGCTCGTGTTCTTCTCCATCGCGGTGATCTACGTCTACGTGGGCAAGGAGGAGGAGTACCTGCTCCAGCGATACGGGCGGGAGTACAGGAAGTACATGGCCCGGGTCCGTTGGAGGCTGATCCCTGGGGTCTACTAGTTCCCAGTGTGTTTTAAAAAGTTGGAAAAAGGGAGAGTTGTTCTACTCTCTGATGGTCTTGAGGTCGTGGACCTCGACGGCGCCGAGGTACATCTCGTTCAGCTGCGGATGGTTCAGAAGGTCCGACGATAAGCCCTCGAAGGTGAATTTCCCTCCACGCATCATGTAAGCGAAGTCGCCGAGCTCCAGCGCCCTGCGGGCCCTCTGCTCAACCACGACGATGGGCAGACCGGTGGTCTCGGCCATCTCCCTCAGCTTCCTGAGAACGTCGGTGACCAGCTTGGGCATCAGCCCTGCGGTGGGCTCGTCCACCAGCATGATCTTGGGATCCCTCATGAGGACCATGCTCTCGGCGAGCATCTGGCGCTCGCCGCCGCTGAGTGTCCCGGCGGGCCTAGGCAGGTAATCCTTGAGCCTGGGGAACAGGTTCATCACCATCTCCCTCTTCTCCGCGATAATGCCCTTGTCAGTCATCGTGTAGGCGGCCATCCTGAGGTTGTCCTCGACGGAGAGTTTGCTGAAGATGTTGCCCGTCTGGGGCATGTAGCCTATCCCGGCCTTTGTCCTCTCGTGGGGCGGAGTCCTTGTGACGTTCTCCCCCTGGAAGTAGACCTCCCCGGAATACACCGTGGCGAGTCCCATGATGGCCTTTAGTAGCGTCGTCTTTCCTACGCCGTTGGGGCCGACGATGACGGTCACCTCCCCGTCCTTCGCCTTGAAGTCCAGGTCGTAGATGACATGGATGGGTCCGTAACCGGAGTTCAGTTCCTTGGTTTCAAGCATGTAGTCAGCCATTTTACTCACCTAGATACGCCGTGATGACCCTAGGGTCCTCGAAGACCTCCTCCGCTGTGCCCTCCGTGACCATCTGCCCCCTGTCCATAGCGAAGACGTGGTCGGCGTACTGCGCTGCGACCTCAAGCCTGTGTTCGATGACGAGGAAGGTGATGCCCAGCTCGTCCCTTAGCCTGAGGACGTGGTTGAAGATCTGGTGGCAGAGCTTCGGGTCGATGCTACCGACGGGCTCGTCCAGTAGGATTGTCTCGGCTCCGGACATCAGTGCGCGGCCGATCTCGAGGAGCTTGAGCTCGCCTCCGCTCAGGGTCCTGGCCGGCATGTTCCATACGTGCCTGAGACCCAGGACGCGTAGGAGTTCCGCTGCCCTTCTGACCGCTGCGACCTCGCTGTCCGCCCAGGTCGGCTTGAAGAGGGAGAGGAAGATGTTCTCCCCTGCGTTGTCCGGCAGGGCGACGAGCATGTTCTCGAGGGTGGTCAGCCGGAGGAAGGGGGCAGCGATCTGGAAGGTCCTCACGAGCCCCCGCCTGGCTATCTGGAACATGTCCTCACGGGTTATCTCCGCATCACGATAGTAGACACTGCCCTCCTCAGGATGAAACAAACCTGAGATGCAGTTTACGAGAGTGGATTTACCGCAGCCGTTGGGCCCTACCAAGAGGTAGATGCCTCCTTCCTTCATGCCGAAGCTTATCCCATCGACCGCGGCGAACTTACCGAAATACTTTCTTACACCATCTAATCTGAGTACTTCCGACATCGGCATCAACTAGACTAGTAAATGTTATATTGCTTAAAACATTTCCGAGGTGACTGAGATATTAATAATACAATCTAGAATGTCTTGTTATTATGTAAAAAAGGGAAGTTTGATGGTTCTACTGTCCGACTGGCGTTAGACCTGCGATTGGAGTCCCGTCTACGACCGTGGCCGGATCGGGCCACATCATTGTACCGTCTGCTTGGTAGTAGTGGGCGTAGTTCACGATCCTTAGAGTGTCCGTATCATCCATGCCGTAACCCCAGACGTCGTAGTCTGATCCTGCGCGGTCTCCACCTTCGTTGAGCTCACACCAACCACTAACACCGAAGGTTCGGTAAGTAGTGGGCACGATCATGGGGATGACGTCCATCGGGTCCTCGCTCTGGGTCAGCAGCGTCGTCTCCACCATGTTGTGGTAGAGGTCGAAAGCCGCCAGAGTGTAGTATCCGACAGGAGTGTTCGAGATCCTCATGCTCTCCTGGTACAGGTGATCGAAGATCGGTCCCCTGTAAGGTGGGCTTGCGTACGTGCTCAGAATCTTCAGGTGGTCTGCCTGCTCGGGGGCCTCGTCACGAGTTGTCGAACCCATGGCCGTACCGTCAGAGCCGAACCAGAGTATATTCCAGAGGTTCGGATAGTCGATAGCCTGGGTGATCATCGTGGTAGCCTCGCTGAAGGCGATGATCTCGATGGCGACATGCTCGGCGCCATACTCGTCGATCAACTCGCCTATTGTGATATCAGCTGTCGCTAGGTAGCTACTGAACTCAGTAACCTCACCAGCGTACCTGACCTTGTCAGCGACCTCGATCCCTCTCGCCTCACACTCCGGCACCAGGTAGTTGTAAATACCGTCGGCCCAAGCGTCTGCCCTCTGGATGACAACGATGCCCTTGATACCCCAAGTTTCCAACGCCGTGGCGATGGCGGGGGCCTGGATCGTGTCGTCCGGACACATTCTGTACAGGTTGTCGTCGGCGATCCTCAGCACCGGAGAGGTAGCTGAAGAGCTCCAAAGCAGGATGTTGTTCTCGTTGACATAGGATAGAGCTGACTGGGCCATCGAGGACCAGCCGCCACCGTGGATCAGCTTTACGTCCATAGCCTTGAAGCTCTGGACCTTCTCCAAGTGAACAGCCGCCTGATTCTCGCTTTGATCGCAGAGCAGTGTGTAAGTGACGTCGTAACCTAGCTCCTCGACGTACTCGGCGAGATATGGCTCAATTACCTCCTGGGCCCAGGGAACACCTGTCTCCAGGGAGGTTGTACCGGACATCAGGTTGGCGATGCGGATCGTGTAACCATCGAGAGGCAGAACCTCCGTGGTTATGTATTCTGTCTCGCCCTCGCCTCCGGTGCCCTTGGGGGCCAGCATGTAGCCTGCGCCGCCGCCGATCGCTAGACCAACGACAAGTAGAACAGCCATCATCATTGTTGAATTCTTTTCCATTTGTTTCACCTTGCACTTTTTTGCAAATTATTATGTCCATAGCCTTACTATATAAGATTTGTTTCAGTGAAAAAAGTTCAATTAATTCTAATAACTAGATAACGAACTTCACATTCCTGTAGCCTCTTCTCACTAAACTTAATATTACGTCCCGTGGAAACCCTCGAAAGTATTATTAATACTGTATGGGCACCCCTTAACGGATTAAAATGTTAATCAACGCACTTTGGATGGCTGCAATTGTATACGCTTGCGAACTGACAATCCTTAGCATCGGTTTCACACTGACATACCTCACTGCGAAGATCCCTAATTTCGCCCACGGCACCTACGCTGGTCTGGGCATCTTCACGTCATGGATAATGGACAGAGTCTTTAACACATCTCCATACTATGGATTCCCCATCGCCTTCGTCGTCGGCGGTCTCTTCAGCGTAATGGTCTATGTGCTGGTCGTGAACACGCTCACCAAGATGGGCGGCGGCGCGATAGTCATGACCATCGGTACACTGGCCATACAGATCTTCCTCCAAGCTTTCCTTTGGATCTTCTCCTATTGGCTCAGGTCTATAACGGGTCTGTACACAACGGGATTCCTACTCAAGAGGACGGACTTCGTTCTCTTCGACACACCAGGGATCTTCTATGTCGCTCTAGGAACCAGTATCGTCTCAATTCTAGTACTTCACTGGATGCTCACCAAGACTAAGACAGGGATCGCCATGAGGGCGACCTCCGAGGACACCCAACTATCTGCAGTTCTAGGAATCAACGTGAACCAGATACAGACCTTTGCCTGGTTCCTGACGGGAGGCCTAGCCGGTCTATCCGGCGCCATGGTACCCATGTGGTTCGCCTCAAGCGCCGCCACGGCAGGTGGAATGCAGACTAGCATCATGGCCGGAAGCCTCCTCGGAGGATTCACGAACATGTACGGGGCGATAATCGGTGGCTTCAGCATCGGTCTGCTCGAGATCCTGCTGACGTTCCAGCTACAGCAGACCATCGGCACTTGGGTCGGTGAATACAGGCCCCTGGTTCCGATGATTGTGCTCGTAATTGTCCTGATCGTAGAGCCCAACGGCCTGCAGGGAGTTTACTCCAGAATCATGGCATCGGAGACAGGTGATAAGATACTGAAAGCCCTAGGAAGAGGTGACTGATGAGATGATGAATGTAATCGGAAATCTGGCTTGGGCGGTCCAAGGGAACGCCAGGCTCATCGTAGACATAGCCATGTTCTTCGGACTCCTAGTCATCGTCGCCATGGCCATCAACTTCCAGTACGGCAACGCCGGCATACCCAACATGGGCTGCGCGGTTCAGGTCATCGCAGGAGGTATTACAGTCAGCGCCGTAACCACACGAGTAACCTTCTGGGTTGTCCAGACCGCTGGTGTTGAACTGTTACCGTATGCCACTGACTTTGACTGGGTCTACAACAACCAAGTCAACATCAGCGTGCTGACGAATGGCTACCTAAAGAACAACGCCACCCTCTGCATCGCACTGCTGCTCTTCTCCCTAGCCTTGTGCATAGTCTTCGGCGCCGTCATCGGCTGGATCATCGCGGTGCCAGCCATCAGGCTCAGGGCAACCTACCTTATGGTCACCCTGATCACGATGGCTGACGCATCCCAGATCATCTGCCGGAACACACCCTGGATCGGAGGAGGAACCCTGGGCATGTTCGTGCCCAACGTGTTCGCCTTCTATCCGGGTGACAGGACCGTAATCATGGCCGCTCTAACGCTGTTCATTGGCCTCGTCTCGTTCTTCATCTTCAAGACGATGCTGAACTCACCCTACGGCAGACTGATGAGATCCATCAGAGAGAACGAGGTCACCGTGGGAAGCGTGGGCAAGAACGTCGTCGCCATCAGGGGGAACATACTGATGTTCTCCTCCGGAATCACGGCAACGGCGGGATGCCTACTGGCGTTCTACTACTCCTTCTTCGTCGATGCTAACTACCAGAGGGCTTACTGGACCTACTGGCCATGGCTGATGCTGATGATGGGGGGACCGGGCAACAACGCCGGGACCTTCCTGGGCACTGTCCTGGTCACGGCACTCAGACGGATAATCATCGTCTACAAGTGGGTGTTCGACAGGATGCTGTTCTTCCCCATCTCCTACTTCGAGAGGCTGCTACTGGGAACACTGCTGATCGTCGTCATGATCGTCAGACCCAACGGCCTCATCCCGGAGAAGCTGCTGTACATCCCAGGCATCAACTACCGCCAGCTCGTCAGGGAGCAGGTGCCCGTCGACTGGAGATCGGCGCCGAAAGCCAGCAAAGCCTCAGGAGGAGGGATCATGGGCCGCCTCCGAAATAAAAAGGAGAGCTGAAAATGAACTACGACGCTATCTTCTTCTGGATCATGATCGTCATCTGGGTGACCATGCCCACGTTCATCGTATACGAAGAGATCAAGGAACGCAGAGCCCTCGCCGAATCCCTCAAAACCGAGGAAGAGGCCTAAGAAAACAACCCCCTTTTCTTAATTCTTTTTTAAAGTAAATCCCAAGAAACAGTTCTAACTATAAATAGAAAAGAATAGGGGGGGGGCGATCCAGTCACTCCGTCGTGATCGTGTAGAGGCAGCCCATGCCTGCGAGGGCCTCATCGATCTTGCCGATGAGGTTCTCGAGCTGATCCATCTTGGGATCCTCGGACCACTCGAAGAAGAAGTCGTACTCTCCGAGCAGCTGATCGGACTCACTGATCAACTTGACGGGCTCATAGCAGTCAACATAGTTCTGCTGCATCCGCTTCATGTAGTTGTTCCAGTCGTTCTGGTCTGACTGATAGCGCGTCGGATACGGGATACAAGTATGGCTGAACTTCACGCTGGTGGCCTTCGATAATTCGACGGCGATGGCTTCCAATGCCATGAGAGCCTCCATCACCGGAGGCCCATATATCTTCACGTAGCTCTTGACCATTACAATCTCCTCACAACAGTAAGGTCTGTACAGAAAATAAATCTTTCACATTATATAATATAGACTGTCCACCTCAGAAGTTTGAACGTTCATTTAAAATTAACAGGTCTGATATATTAAAGGCACCCTTTCGACGAGGAAAACCTGTAGCAGACACTAATTATTACGGTATTACTGGACGTCCGCTTCCTCCTGCCTCGCCCTCGCCATCCGCCTCATCCTCAGCCGGTAGCTGCGGTACCTGTCGTCCATCGAGAACTTGGCGGGATGAGGTTTCTTAGCGGGGACGCCGCACGCGGGGCAGACCTCATTCAGGGTGTACCCTTGGCACTTCACGCAGCGTCTCAGGAGCCAGACCAGGGCGATCCCCTCACTCCCTGACGAAGGAGAAGCTGCCGTCGTGGCTGGACCACGCGTCCTTGGTGTGGTCCACGATCTTGATCAGCGTCGCCTCCGCTATCTTGTAGTCCTCCGCCGTCAGCTCGAGCCTGAACTTGGGCGCCCCCAGGCTCGTCAGGCTGACGGAGGCGTCGTTCTCCTCGGCGATCTTGCTCGTCTCCAAGAGCGTCGCCTTGATATCCTCGACGCCCCGGGGCTCCATGGAGGTCATCTCGATGACCCCGTAGATGGTGACTCCCTTGACGATGATCTTCTCCTGGGCGCTCTTGGCGAGGGCCTTGGAGAGCTTCTTGTTCACCCCGGCCTCATGTAGCGCCTCATCGCCCAGCTTGGCGGCCGCCTCCAGACCGATATAGAGGCCCCCGAAGTGCTCGATGATCTTGCTGCCGGCCTTCTTGTAGATCTCCTCGTCGGTCATCTTGAGGGCGGACGCCACCCCCTTCAGGAGTGTCTCGGCCTTCCGGTTCTTCTTCCACTCCTCGATCTTCTTCCTGCGATCATCTTGGGTGACCCGCCTGAGGGATAGATCGATCTGGTTCCGGGAGGGGTCCACGCGGTTGACCTGGAGGACGACCGTCTGCTTCTCCCTCACGTGGTTCCTGATGTTTCTGACCCATGAGGTCGACATCTCCGAGATGTGGAGGAGTCCCTCCTTGTTATCGTACTCGTCTAGGGAGACGTACGCGCCGTGGCCCACTATCCTCTGGACCGTCGCAACCACAAAGTCCCCGACCTCGGGCCACTCGACCTTCTCGGCGCACATCCAGATCACCCTAGTACCGCTAGGACGGGTCCATTGATCTTCGCCTTGCCCCCTGTGGGCTCGGCCAGGGTTTCACCGCACATCCTGCACTTGATCTCGTGGCTCGTGTGGCTGAAGACGATCTGCTCGCTCTCGCAGGTCCTGCAACGCACCCTCAGGAACCGGGATGTAGGCCTGGGTATCAGCGCCTCCCATTCCGCCATATCAGGCGACCTCCGCCTTCTTGAGCCTGACCCCCGCCCTCATGAGCTTGTAGTTACACTCGTTGCACTCAAGCCTCAAGGAGTGCTTCTTGGAGACCTTCGCCTGGTTGTGCTGCTCGGGGAACTTCTGCCCCCCGTACCCCCTCTTGCGGATAGCCTGATGTCTCTCGCCCTTCTTCGCACCCTTCCTCTTCCCGGCCTTGTACAGTGAGACGCTGAACACGGTGTGGGTCTTGCACCTGGGGCAGTACGTCCTTATCGTATGGGGGAACTTCATTCTGTAATCTCCACCTCTTTTGCGATACCCCGCCTTATTAGGTTTTCAGCGTTCTCTAAGGGCAAGGAGACGACATCCTCCGGCTTGTAGGGGCCGTAGGTCTTCATGTCGATGCCCATGATCGCCGGCACCGCCTGGACGAACCTGATCACCTTGAACCCGGTCCTTGGCAACGGGGGTTTTGCGTCTACTTGGGGCACACGACCCATTAATATACTTTTCAATCTCTCCTCGTGGGTCGAGAGCACAGATCGGAGGTCCGAGTGGAACGCCCTCTCCTCCTTGGTGAGGTTGGACCCCACGATGGCGGCCCCGTCCAACTCAGCGGAGACCAGCTTCCTCAGCCTGAGCCGGAAGAGCTCCCTGAGCATCCTCTCGGTGTTCTCCCTCTCCCTCTCAGATATCCGCCCCTTCAGCGAGGTCTTGTCACTCATGCGGGTCTGCTCCCTGAGCTGGGAGATGTAATCAGTCATCTCGACGTAGAACGCCTCCGGTAGGTCCTGGAGCTCCGCCCTCTTTCTCTCCCTCATCCACACCTCCAGGAGGACGTCGTATCTCCCCTTCAACGCGCGACCCTCCCCGCCTTCCGGCAGAGGATGAACATGGCGACCGCCATCGGCAGCTCCACCTCCTCCTCCTCGAAGGGGCCGTAAGCCTCCCCCGCCACCGAGATCTCCGGGGTCCTCCTGATGTAGATCCTTACGGTACCCTCCTTGAAGGCAATGGAGGCGACTAGGGGATCGTAGTCGGGGAGGTCGTCTATGGGAACGTTCTGGGTGAGCCAGCCTGTCTTGCCGTGGAGGGTGTTTGGGAGCCTTATCAGGCGCCTCAGGTCGGTGGTCACCACGGTGTCTATCGCCGACGCCTGCCTCCCCACCGCCGCCTCCATCAGCGCGTCCAGGGTCTTCTTGCTGACGTACCTAAGGACACCGCTGGGGTGGCTCTCCATCAGCACCTCGAGTATCGCGTCCCGATCCTCCAGCAGCTTCTGGAACGCCTTCTTTCCCATGTTCAGGCTGCTCGCCGAGCCCTCGTCGAGGTCGCTCACGAGGTCGTAGATGGCCTGGGCTGAGCGCATCCTCCACCCGCTCTCCTGGAGAGTGGAGCCGCCCCCCACGGGTCTCGAGGTGAACCCCTGGAACTCGACCTCAAGACCGAGGCCGAGGATGTAGTCGACCAACTCCCTGCGGGACATCTGGTTCAGGTCCTTTACTGAGGGGCTCCTCACGTGTACGTGGTAGCCGCGGTTCCCCGAGAAGTTTACGGAGAGCTCGTTCGATGGGGAGAAGCCGAGGTCCCTGATGAGTATGTCCAGGAGCTTCTGGGCCTCGTACTTCGCCGCGTTGAGGCACTCCTCGCAGAGCCAGTTCTCCTCGACGTAGGTGGACTTGCCGCAGCCGGGGCAGAGATCCGGGGGGTGCCCCATCCCCTCCCTGCCGCAGGTCCTGCACATCCACCGGTCATGAACCTTCTGGCACGGGAGGTCGAAGTGGTCGGCGTCGATGTCGAACACGAGGTCGGCTCCCAGCCAGCCCTTGCTTGACATGGGAGCTCGGGGATCCTCATAGTAGGCTGCCGAGAAGTAGGAGTGGGCTGGGGAGTAGTCCTGCATGTACTTTCGCAGTTCCGGGGTGTCGTCGAATCCGATGTGGCGGAACATGCTCTTTCCCCCGAAGGATAGGAAGCCGAACTCCCTCCGCTTTAATTCCGTGGGGGGGTCCACCCGAGCCGCCCCTGTGGAGTAGAAGCTCTTGAACCTGCCCATGACGTACTGCTCGCTTCCCCAGGCCTGCGACGACATAGATAACCCATTGAATAACTGGTCGTTCCCTTTAAATACAAATATGTGGGCTACTGCTGCCGCTCCTGCCTCTCCGCCTCCTCCCGCTCGTGGTCCCTGACCTTGATGCGGTAGTAGCTGAGGGGGTGCTTCACGTGCTCGCAGAGCCTGTCGGGGTTGTGGCAGACGCCATGGGTGCGGAGGGTGGCGCAGGTCGGCGGCGTGTACCGGGTCCTGCTGCCCCTGAGGCCGGCTATGTGCTCTATCTGGTAGCGGGTGAACTCCTCGTCGAAGTCTGTGACGGAGATGAACATCTTGACTATGTCGTCTATCTCCATGCCGGCGTTGATGAGGAATGAGGTGAGGGCGAACCTCTCCATGTGGCCCGCCCTGCGCCCGGCCATGAGCCCCTCCAGCGCGTAGTTGATGCACGGCGGGATCGCCTCCATGAGCACCTTCTTCGGGAGCTCCCCGCCCGTGAGCCGGGACCTGTTCTCGTCTAGGAGTTTGGAGAGTCGATCAGCCCTCTCCTGCAGTGGCTCGGGGAGGTTGATCTTCTGGGACTTCGCGACGAAGCGGGCGATCTTTCTCTGGATCTCCTCCTGTAGGAGGCGCACCGCCTCTGGGCGGGTCAGGAGGACGTATCCATCTCGCACGAGCCTGTTGACGAGCTTCCACTTGGGCTCCCGGAAGGCCGAGGCGTTCCTCAGGTAGTCCTTGAAGTAGAGCTCGAAGCTGAACTGGCGCCCGTCCATGTGCTCCCTCACGAGCCTCAGGGTCCAGTCGAACTCGACGCGCCCCATCTTGGCGATCCTGTCGTCGTTCTCCTCGAGGAGGATTCCGCTCGCGCGGACCGCCTCGGAGAGGGCGTATCGCCGCTTCAAAAAGTCCTCGCCGAGGACCATGACGTACATGTTGGAGACGGGGAACGAGAGGAGCTCCGTAATCGTGTCCGAGAGCTGGGCGTCGGCCTCTCCCCGGATTATCGCCCGGGAGACCCTGTCCTCTGCCCTGTCCAGGACCGCGGCGTGGCTGGGGTCCGACAGATCCTCCAGGGTCAGGTTGAGGACGTCGACTAGCTTGACGGCGTCGCCCAGGAAGGGGTACTTGGCGGCCTCCCTCTCGGAGATCATTCCCAATTCTAACGGCTGACGGTGAGATAATATTCTTTGCTACGGAGCCGTCAAGAAGTAAACTGGATCAAACTGGTGACACGGTCGTATAGATGTGACTGGGGCTACTGAGAACTGAAAAACTGAGGGTGCGAAGGGATTCTAGACCCCGATGCATGGGGCCAGGTAGTAGATGAGGCGTCCCTGGGGGAGCTCAAAGTTCATCTTGATGGGCATGTCAGTTGAGAGCTCCAGGGTCGCGACCTCACTGGAGGCCATTACTGCGCCGACGATATCCTGCAGGTAGCTGAGGGTGAATGTGGCGCTCGAGCTTTCTTCAACATTGAGGGAGAGCAGTTCGTCGGAGGCCTTCTCCCAGATGCTCTGGGCGCTTCCCATGTCACCGGTGGCGCTTATAGTGAACGACTCGGAGTCCACCTCCATCTTGACGTGCTCGCTGACGAGGGAGGCGTCCCTGATCGCCCTCCTCAGACTCGAAGAGAGGATGCGGGTCGACGCCTTAAAGAATATCTTGGGCTGGGGGACCTCCTCGTCCAGGGGCTCTAGGATGGGCATCATGAACCTACGGCTGTGGCCGCCCCTCTTGCAGCGTATCACCAGCCGCGCTTGGTCCTCCTCCAGCTTGATGGTCACCTGCTCATCCTTGTCTACGCGGTCCAGGAACTTTAGGAACTCACCTATGTTCAGCGTCAGCTTGGGCTCCCCCTCGCAGGTGTACTTGTCGAAGAACTCCCTTGGGAGTTCGAAGTCCACCATGGCTACGTGGCTCGGGTCCATGGCGAGGAGCTTCATCTGGGCCTCGTCCATTTGGAATGTGCCCTCCTCGACGATGACTGACAGCGCCTTCACTAGGTTGCGGAATGGTTCTATTCGCGATATCTCGACTTCGTACAAACCTTACACTCCTGAATTGAATGCGACGATGCTGGTACCCTATTAATTATGGCGTTAAAAAAGTTGATCGTTCACGCTCTGGGCGAGGAGGTCTTGGTTACCCGTAGTCCCGCCAGGTGTGACCGCATTTGGTGCAGCGGAAGAACTGAGTAGCGCTCTCGTCGATGCTGCGGGTCTGGACCATCCACCACTCGGCGGTTAAGTTATCGCATTTGGGGCACTTGGCCTTGGTCTGCGGAAGGGTCCTCAGCTCCCTTTCCTTCTTGCCGATGACGACGATCTTGTCTTTGTTTTCGGTGTTCCTGATCACCTCTATGTCCACTTCCGCGGGTTCCTCGGTCCCGCACTTTGGGCAGACCAGGATCTTCTTGACAGGATCCAGTTTAAGAACCGTACCGCACTTGTCGCAGAACTTCATAGGTATACCTCCTGCCGATTTCTCTTAGGCTTGTGGACTCCTTTTAAAGATTATGTTGTCTTTCTATTTGTTACGGATGAAGTTAACAGGTCAGCGATCCTCAACACTTCGGGTTCACCATCGCTATAGCTGGAATAATGGAGTATTTTCTCAGAAACATCCTTTTTGAGGTTGAATGAGGAAATAGCGATTTTTTCTCGCCCTTTTTTCATTTCAAACGTTTGCGTGGGTTGATGATTGAATTTTTCCCCAGTTTTGAGCCCCATTGTTATCACAGGCTTACCAATCTCCTCAGACAGCCTTCCCGGGTCTATCCTGGCCCCTGCTCCGATCTGTTTGGAGCCGATCAATATCACCCTAATCTGGGGGTGGTGGGATGATCCCGTTACCATCTCGATGACGTCGTCGGTGAGGTCCGGTCCCTGCGACCTCGTCCTCATTACGCCGTCCAGGTAGAGCCGCCCCCTGTAGACGACCCCGATGACGTGATGGGTGTCGGCCTTGCCCGTGGCAAGCCCTAGAACTCTTATCTCCTTCTTCACGTGGGTGAAGCCCGGTGCTCTCATGGGGTCAGATCTTCCCGTAGGTTCAGGGGACCTGTCACTTCTTAACTTTCTCGATCTCCTTGGTGAACTTTGTGGAGAACTCTTCGACCTTCTTCTTGGCGTCAGCCGCTGAGTCGATGAGGACCTTCTTGGGATCCCTCCTCGCCTTGACGTTGATGAACAGGGCGGACCTGTCCATGAGGGGGTGAGGCTTGGAGTAGCCCGCCATCTCGACGTCCTTGTTTTCCAGGAGGCTGCTCTGCAGGAGGTTGAGCAGGGTGTGCCCCTCCCCCCCGATCTCTATCTCCAGCCGGCCCATCTCGTCCTTGACGAGGTTCAGCTTCACGAAAGTTCCTCCGTGCCGTAGGTCATGGCCACCTTCCTCCGCTCGGTCCGGTCGCACTTGGGGCAGTGGAGGCGCCCCTGTCTCATCTCCAGGAGCTCGCCGCACCTTGAGCAGTAGGCATAGACGACGCCATACTCGGGGGCCCTGACGGAGAGTTGTAGCAGCCTATTTTTAACGTTGATTATGACGGCCTTTATGATGTCGCCGTTCCTGACCGCCATCTGCATGTCTTTCATGAAGTCCCTTCCCACGTCGTAGAAGTGGATCACGCCTGTGAAGGGTTTTGATACTGTCTCGCCGGCGATGCTGAAGACATCGACCCTGGCGTCTCGCCTCATGACGGAGCCCGCCTCGGCGAGGACCTCGAGGCCCTCCTTTGGTAGGACGAGTTCCCGGGTCTTTTTCTCCACGTTGACCTGCCTCGTCTCTAGGTCGAATTGAGCGGTCCCAAGCTCCTCGGATCGTACCTGACCGTCCTCCTCGTAGGCCCCGGGGCCGTTCTGGAGGACTTCTATGACGGCGAGCTCGTCTCCGGGCAGCACATCCCTGTCCTTGAAGGCTTTCTTAGGCATATTCATCATCTCAAACATCATCTTCAGGTTCGAGAAGGGTTAATTGTACCTCTCCGAACCTGTGAGGGCACGGCTCCCTATTGTTTCGCTTTATTATAAACCCTCTGATCATTGATGTAGCCCCTCCCCCAGGTGTCCTCCCACCGCCTCTCCCCGAGCATTATCTGGGCCTCGGTGATTGTGAGGACGGGCTTCGCGAGTCCCGCGAGGCCGTCGACGGCGATCCGGGGGCACGCGGTGTCGATGAAGGCCTCGACCTCGGTGAAGTTGCCTAGGCTGAGGGCGTTGACCTCGTCCAAGACGATGATGGGCGCCCTCTTCCCTCCCTTCTCAAGCCGCTCCCGGAGTTCCTCGGCTACCGCCATCCGGTTCTGACCGGACTTGACGCTGACGATAATGCCGAGGGTCACCACCTCCTTCGCGTAGGTGATCGCCGCCATCCGCTTCATGGCGAAGCGCGTCACCTCCCTCTCGTCGAGCTCATCGACCTCCATGAGGTAGGGGTTGGCGATCACGATTGGCTTCCCCGTGGACATCGCCAGGCCGAGGGCGTGGAACTTTCCAGCGCCGATGAATAGGAATCCGTCGACGCTGTCGGCCACTTCTTCGGCGGTCTCGTAGTTACATCCCAGAACCTGACCAGGGTGGGTCGTCCTGCCACCTCCGATCACCACCTCGACGCCCGAGCCCTCCAGGGCCTCTTTGACGGCCTCCAGCTTGTGGGCGTGCTGGACGGTGGTGGCGAGGCCTGTCTTTCCCCATCTCGATATGTGGGGTAGGGCCTTCTCGACGAGGGCTGGCGCGTCGAAGCCTACCCTGGCCTCGACGTAGATGACGGGAGTCTCGGTCTCGAGCATCATGCTGTGTCCGTAGTGGACTATGAGGTCTGCACCGATCTCCCTGGCGGGTATAAGGGCGAGATCGCACGCCCCGTAGCAGGAGTCGCCGCTGATGAGTATCTCGGCGCCGGTGAACTCCCTCAGGGTCTCCGCCAGGCTGATAGCGACGGGGCGGAGGCCATCGGGCAGCTGTAGTAGCACCCTCCTCGCCCCGGTGTCTTTGATCTCCGATGCGACGCGCTCCGTCTCAAGGTCGTACATGGGGTCCATGGTGGCTTC
>Ga0307379_10003257_pt1 | contig 23662 bp, 18 predicted proteins | sample UN2MG_FD_202237 | JGI IMG/M metagenome (GOLD analysis project Ga0307379, IMG submission 202237) | Soil microbial communities from Risofladan, Vaasa, Finland - UN-2 | ecosystem: Environmental > Terrestrial > Soil > Coastal area > Acid sulfate soil | place: Finland: Risofladan, Vaasa | collected... | reverse complement strand
CTACTGGCAGATATCGCATCCTCTCTAGGCTACAGTGTTGAAGCCGTAGACCTCTTCCGCACGCGCCTCTCCACTACCACGCGGGAACAACTGCGAGAAGAAGTCGTAGTCTTGCGCTGGGCAGGCTAAAACAGGGACCCTATATATGGCCAAGATGATCAACCGATACGGCAGGCTTCTGGAAGCTGTATTCGAACGATATTACAAGGAAGGCGACAGAGAGGTGGCTTTTGACCGCGAAGAATTCATCAGCATTGCGGATGAGTTGGGAATCAAGGTGCCCAAGAACCTCGGAGATGTCGTCTATTCCTTCCGATACAGGAACAGGCTGCCAGAGTCGATCGAAAGCCGCGCGCCTGAGGGTATGGAGTGGGTGATCCGCCCGAAGGGGAAGGGCAAGTATGCCTTTTCGCTCACCAAAATGTCAAACATTACTCCCAATGCTCTCCTTTCAGAAACGAAAGTGCCGGACTCCACTCCAGGTATTATCGAGCGATATGCACTCACTGATGAACAAGCCTTGCTGGCGAAAGTGCGCTATAACCGTTTGATAGACATTTTCTCCGGTGTAACATGCTATTCGCTTCAAAATCACCTTCGTACAACTGTTCCGGAGATGGGCCAGGTGGAAGTCGACGAGGTTTACGTGGGTGTTGACCGCCGCGGTGCTCACTATGTATTTCCCGTCCAGGCAAAAGGGGGGAATGACAAACTCGGAATCGTACAGATCGAACAGGATGTCGCCCTATGTGCAGACAAGTTCCCCGAGCTTGTCTGCCGCCCGATAGCTGCTCAATTCATGTCGAACAACCTGATTGCACTTCTGTCTTTCGAAGATGGCCCCGACGGCTTGGCAATTGCCGATGAAAAACACTATCGGCTGGTGCCGCCTGAGCAAATGACTGACGAGGACCTGAGAACATACAGGAACCGAGCAGTCACAACAGGCTGATGCAGGGCAAACTTGCCCCCTGAGATTCGAGTCTTTACATAAATCCTCGGAAAGGAAACTATGGGAATAGGTGCAGCGATCGCCGGATTCTCGGTCAAACGGCCGAAACTGGTCACGTTCATTATGGTGCAAGTGACGCTTCTGGTGGCGTTACTGGCGGCCCTGCCTACGCTCTGGCCCGATACGTTCAGCTCGCTCAATTCGCTGAAGGTCGATACCGACCCCGAAAACATGCTGCCGGAAGACGAAGACGTCCGCGTTTTCCACGACAGCATGAAGAAGGAGATGTCGCTTTACGATATGCTGGTCGTGGGCGTGGTGAATGAGGAGCACCCCGCCGGGGTGTTCAACCCCGAAACGCTCGGCAGAATCGAAAAACTGACTGCATACGCCGGCGAGCTTCGCGGCGGGAAGCTACTCGGCCTGACGCTCGCCCCGGACGATCCCCGCCGAGCCGAGGGCGTTATTCCCATCGACATGATATCGCCGTCAACGGTCGACAACGTCTACAACGACAACGGCATCCGCTACGAATGGCTGATGCGGAAGGCGCCCGCGACGCAGGAAGAAGCAGACGCCATCCGCGAGAAGGCACGCCGCATTCCGTTCCTCAACGGCACGCTTGTTTCGGAAGACGGCAAGGCCGTGGCTTTGTATCTGCCGCTGACGTCGAAGCATCTCAGTTACAAGGTTTCCGAGAAGCTGCGCGCGAAGATCGCCGAGCTTGGCGGCAGCGAAGAATATCACATTACGGGGCTGCCCGTCGCGGAAGACACCTTCGGCGTGGAGATGTTCAAGCAGATGGCGATCTCCGCACCGATCGCTATGCTGGTGATCTTCCTGCTGATGCTGCTGTTCTTCCGCAAGCTGACGCTGATCGTCTCGCCGATGATCGTCGCAATCGTGTGCGTGATAACAACTATGGGCCTGCTGGTGATCAGCGGCAACACCGTTCACATCATGAGCTCGATGATCCCGATCTTCATTATGCCCATCGCCGTGCTCGACGCGGTGCACATCCTGTCTGATTTCTTCGACCGCTACCAGCAGACTCGCGACCGCGCGGCGACAATCATACACGTGATGGACACGCTTTTCTGGCCGATGCTGTATACCTCGATAACCACGGCCGTTGGCTTCGCGTCGCTCGCGCTCACGCCCATCCCGCCGGTGCAGGTTTTCGGCATCTTCATAGCCCTCGGCGTGGCGTTGGCGTGGGTGTGGACGCTCACCTTCGTGCCGGCGTTCGTGATGTTCGTCAGCGAGAAATCGCTGCAGAATTTCGGCTCGAGCCACCACGAGAAGGAACCATCCGAGCATTCCGCGCTGTCGCGGCTGATGGCGCAAACCGGCCGCTTGACCTACCGGAGGGCCAAGACTGTAATGGCCTGCGTGCTGGTGGCTTCGCTGATTGCCGCGTGGGGAATCTCGCTTGTCAGGATCAACGACAACCCGATCAAGTGGTTCGTGCGGTCGCATCCGATCCGCAAGGCCGACGACGTGCTCAACGCGCATTTCGGCGGCACATACATGGGCTACCTGGCGCTCGAGACTGAGATGCCCGACCAGACGCCCCAGCAATACGGGCGGGACCTGGTGCAGCGGCTGTCACGGCGAGCACAGGAGGCCGATGCGCCCGCCCTCAAGGCCGCGTTCGCCGAGATTCAGGGCGAAGTGGAGAAACTGGGCGCAAACGCGGAATCCGAAAAAATCCTGCTGACCGCCATCGATACCTATGCGGCCGACAGGCAGTTCGAGCAGGAGACCGACGACGGCTATGACGCGTGGGACGAAGCCCTCTCGTTCATCGCCACAGAAAGCTTGCGCGACCAGGCATTCAAGCGGCCCGACGTGCTCGCATACGTGAGGAATCTGCAGGAAGCCCTGCTGGAAATCCGCCGCGATGGCGAGACCGGCGCCGGCCACGAGGCAAGGCTTGTCGGCAAATCGAATTCGGTTGCAGACATCGTGCAGACCGTCCGCCGCGAATACATTTCCGGCGAGTCGCAGGACTACCGCATCCCGGCCTCGGCTGCCGAGTCGGCCCAGCTTCTGCTGAGTTTCCAGCAGAGCAACCGCCCGCAGGACCTGTGGCATTTCATCACGCCCGACTACCGCAAGGCGGTGGTGTGGGTGCAGCTTCGCAGCGGCAACAACCGCGACATGAAGCGTGTGGTGGACGCGGTAGATGCTTTCATCCAGGCCACACCGGCGCCGGCCGGCGTCGAACTCAGCCATCGCTGGTTCGGCCTGACCTACATCAACGTCATATGGCAGCAGAAGATGGTGGCCGGAATGCTGCGGGCGTTTCTCGGAAGCTTCCTGATCGTTTTCCTGCTGATGACCATCCTGTACCGGTCGGCGCTGTGGGGGCTGCTCTCGATGGTGCCGCTGACGGTGACCATAGCGATGATCTACGGCGCGATCGGGATCGCCGGCAAGGACTACGACATGCCCGTCGCGGTGCTCTCGTCGCTGAGCCTCGGCCTTGCCATCGATTACGCAATCCACTTCCTGTCGCGCAGCCGCCAGATATACCAGCAGAAAGGCTCGTGGCGCGAATCGGTGGGGGCGGTATTCGGCGAGCCTGCCCGCGCCATCGCACGCAACGTCGTCGTTATCGGCGTCGGATTCCTGCCGCTGATCGCCGCTCCGCTGATGCCATACAAGACCGTCGGCATGTTCATAGCCGCCATCCTGCTGACAGCAGGTCTTGCTTCGCTGCTGATACTGCCGTCGCTTATGAGGCTGCTCGAGCCATACCTGTTTCCGCGCACGAAGAAATGCTGCCTGATGTGCAACTGCGTAACGTGCATCGTATCAGCAGTTGCGGTAGTGGCCATAATCGCCATCAACGTGGCCGAATTCGTGAACGTGGGCTGGACAAGCCTGACGTGGATCAGCATAGTGGCCGTGATCGTCCTCGCCCAGGCGTGCTATTTCATCGGCAAGAGCAAACGCTGCAGGATGCAGCTTCCATTAACCGAAGGAGACGAACAATGAACCGCATCGCTACGACCGCACTCGCACTGGCGCTGATCGCAGGTGCAGCCGCTGTTGCACTGGCCGCAGACGACTTCACCGTGGACCAGATAGTGGACAACGCCCTGCGCGTTTCATACTACCAGGGCGCAACGGGCCGCGCCGACGTCAAAATGACAATCACCGACTCGCAGGAACGCACGCGCGAGCGCGAGCTGACCATCCTCCGCCGCGACGACGTTCCCGAGGACCAGCCCGACGAGGACGACCTGTGGCTGGGCGACCAGAAGTTCTACGTATACTTCCACCGGCCCGCAGACGTCCGCAAAATGGCATTCCTCGTGCACAAGCACATAAACGGCGAAGACGACCGCAAGCTGTACCTGCCCGCGCTCGACCTCGCCAAGCCCATTGCATCCAGCGAAGAACGCACAAGCTTCGCCGGCTCGCACTTCTTCTACGAAGACGTCTCCGGCCGAAACAAGGACGAAGACACCCACGAACTCGTTGAGACCACCGACAACTATTACGTGCTCAAGAACACCCCCAAAAACCCCGACGCTGTCGAATTCTCATTCTACAAGATGTGGATTCACAAGAAGACATTCCTCGTGATCAAGACGGAATACTACGACAAGAACGACGAGAAGTACCGCGAATATCAGGCGCTGAAATTCGACAGCGTCCAGGACTATTCCGTGATCACCAAGGCTCGCATGAGCGACACCCGCATCGGCGGCCACACCGAAGTCGAATACAGCGACGTGCGGTTCAACATCGAGCTGCCCGACGACGTTTTCACGGAACGCTATCTCCGCCGCGCACCGATAAAATACCTGCGGTGAGCGTCATCGAGGACGATTTTGCGCAAACGCATGGAGCACGACCGATGGCTGTGAAACCGGCTCGTATTGCCGCCGTTCTGGCATTCTTCGTTGTTCTGGCTGCAGGTGCGGCAGCAGAGGAACCGCCCCTGCCCGACGGCCTCGCCGGCGACGAACCCGCACTGTCCGCCGGATTAGACGACGAACCCGCACTGCCCGCCGGCCTGGGCGACGAACCGGCCCTGCCGGCGGGCCTGGACGATGGCCCCGCACTGCCCGACGGCCTCGCGGGCGATGAACCCGCATTGCCCGACGGCTTGGACAATGATTCCGCGCCGCCCGAAGTCGAGCCGCGCGAGCCGCTTCGCCTGCCGTTCGAGTTCGGCGGCTTCTGGGAAACGCGCGGCGGCCTGCGCACGCAGCAAGCACACCGCCAGAAGGATGCAACGCTGGGCGAAAGCCGCCTGCACGTCGAGCTTGACAGGCGCGGAGCACGCGGCGGAATCGGAATCGTGGCCGATTTCCTCTACGACCCTGTGCTCGACAGCCCGGGCATCGACCTCGAGCAGGGACGCGGATGGATCGACCTGCGCGGGGCCAACGCGTATTTCCCGCTCGGCTCGTTCATCGACGTCAAAATCGGCCGCCAGGTGCTCACCTGGGGCACGGGCGACCTCCGCTTCATCAATGACCTGTTTCCGAAAGACTGGGTTTCATTCCTGCTCGGCCGCGACATGGATTACCTGAAAGCGCCGTCCGACGCCGCCAAGGTTTCCATCTTCGGCGCGCACGCGAATCTCGACATAGTCTACACGCCGCGCTTCGACCCCGACCGCTACATCTCCGGCGAGCGGGCATCCTACTACAACGCCAACCTGGGCGGTGTCGCGGGGAGAAACGCCATCGTGCAGGCCGACGTGCCCGACCGCTGGTTCAACGACGACGAGCTGGCGGCGCGGCTGTATCGGAATTTCGGAGCCTACGAAGCGGCCTTGTATGGCTATCACGGCCGCTGGAAAAGCCCCGCGGGGCAGGACCCGATCGCGCAGAAGGCGACCTTCCCGAGGCTGTCGGTGTATGGCGCCAGCGTGCGCGGGCCGGTGCGCAGGGGCATCGGTAACATCGAAATCGGCTACTACAATTCGGAGCAGGACCGCAACGGCACCGACCCGCTCGTGCGAAACAGCGAATTCCGCGCGCTCATCGGATACGAGCAGGATGTCCCGCAGATAGAACGCGATTTCACCGTCGCAATGCAGTATTACCTCGAGCACATGATGAACCACGCAAGCTACACCAACACGCTGCCGCCCGGCCAGAAAGCGAAAGACGCCAACTGGCACGTCTTCACGCTGCGGCTGACCAAGCTGTCGTGGCAGCAGAACCTCCGGCTGTCGCTGTTTACCTTCTACTCGCCCAACGAAAACGACGCCCATTTCCGCCCGAGCGCCAACTATAAGATCGACGACCACTGGACCGTCGAGCTGGGCGCGAACATCTTCACGGGCGCCGACGACCACACCTTCTTCGGCCAGTTTGAAGACAACACGAGCGTCTATGCCGCGTTGCGGTATGGATTCTGAATCTTGAAAAAGCCGCCCCTGTTGGGGCTTATGAAATGTGAGAGGCGACGTTCCCAGGGTTTCGCTCGTGCCTGCGGACAGGCAGCTCGCTGCACCCTGGGCTAACCAATAGCCGTCCCCGGTGGGGACTTTAGATATAACACGAGTATTCGTTCACGCGCAAACCTCTGATCAACATTCCCTGTCTGCCATACATCTGACGATTTTCTGTCGCCTTCCTGCGGAGGCTCATGATTAGGAGGGCAATCCGTTCCCACGGCTGACGCCGTGGGCTAAAGTCTGCCGCCCTTCGGGCTTGTAAGGAATGGAATCTTGAATAATGTGCAGAAATCGAGCGGTCTGCCAAGCGGCCCCTACGGGGCCTAATCATTTTTTCCGCTGATACCTGGGGTTTCGCTTCGCTCCACCCCAGGAACACGTGCCAGCCAATATTCCTGGAGCCCTGGAAGGGCGACTCCAACATCTGATACACAGGTCAAGCGTTCCCTGCCGGCCGATTCGCGTGCATTCAATTGGATGGTGACAGTATCCAAAACGCGAGTTCCGGCAGATGTCTTACACCCGGAAGCAGCACGCTGGGGGCCCGCCGGAAGGCGGCGACCCGCGCGCGGTGATGCGTGGTGGGGCACCGGCCGGAGTCGCGAGGCCGCAAAAACAGTCCGTCAGCCACCATGCCGCACGCCTCGCGGCGGGCGGCGTGAACGCGATATTCATGTTGACTTTGGCGGGCTTTGCGCTATAATAACGAGTCTATTGTTCAACGAAGGCCTCGAAGCCCCTTCGCGTTGTGTTTCTGCGTTCGGGCACCAACCGGGCGGTTGCATGGAGGTATGATGGGTAAGCGAAGCGATGCTGTTGTCGAGGGTCTGGACCGCGCTCCCAACAGGGCACTGCTGCATGGGACGGGCCTGCCGCGCGAGGAGATGGGCAAGCCGTTCATCGGGGTGGTGTGTTCGTTCACGGATTTGATTCCTGGGCACGTGCACTTGGAGCGTCTTGAGCGGGCGGCGGAGCGGGGAGTTCATTCGGGCGGCGGCTATGCTTTCAAGTTCAGCGTGGCGGGCATCTGCGATGGTATCGCGATGGGCCACTCGGGGATGCGCTATTCGCTGCCTTCGCGCGAGCTGATCGCCGACCTTATCGAGAGCGTTACTAATGCGCATCAGCTCGACGGGCTGGTTATGGTGACGAATTGCGATAAGATCACACCGGGCATGTTGATGGCGGCGGCGCGCCTGGATCTGCCTTGCGTGGTCGTGACGGGCGGGCCTATGCTTTCCGGCCGCTATAAAACGCGCAAGCTTTCGCTTGTGCGCGATACGTTTGAGGCGGTAGGCCGCCGGAAGGCGGGGAAGATCGACGACGAAGAGCTGGCTTGCCTGGAGATGGAAGCGTGCCCGTCGGCCGGTTCCTGCCAGGGGCTGTATACGGCCAACACGATGAATTGCCTTACGGAGGCGATGGGTATGAGCCTGCCGGGCTGCGGCACTTCGCTGGCCGTGAGTTCGTACAAGGACCGGCTGGCGTTTCTCAGCGGGATGCGCGTGGTGGAGATGGTGCGGCAGAATATAACCAGCCGCAGCATCATGACGCGCGATGCGTTTGAGAATGCGATCACGGTGGATATGGCCATGGGCGGCTCGACTAATACGTGCCTGCATATTCCCGCCATCGCTCACGAGGCGGAGGTGGATATCGATCTGACGCTGTTCGATTCGATCAGCCGCAAAACTCCGAACATCAGCAAGCTGCGGCCGGGCGGCGAGTATTTCATGGAGGACGTGGAGTATGCCGGGGGCATGCCTGCGGTGCTGAAATCGCTCAAGCCGCTGCTGCATGACGCGATTACTGTATCGGGGCGTAGGATATACGAAGTGGCCGACGACGCGGAGATTTACGACGCGGACGTTATCCGTTCGCTGGACAGCGCCTATAGCCCGGAGGGCGGGATTGCGGTGTTGTATGGCAATATCGCTCCGCAGGGCTGCGTGGTGAAGCAGACGGCGGTGGGCGATGATGCGAAGAAGTTCAGGGGCACGGCGCGCGTTTTCGACGGCGAGGAGCCGGCGATGAAGGCGATCCTCGACGGCGAGATTTCGGCCGGGATGGCGGTGGTCATCCGCTACGAAGGCCCCAGCGGCGGGCCTGGGATGCGCGAGATGCTGTCGCCGACGTCGGCGATTGCGGGGATGGGGCTGGAAGGTTCGGTGGGGCTGCTGACCGACGGCCGGTTCTCGGGCGGCACGCGAGGCCTGAGCCTTGGGCATATATCGCCCGAGGCGGCTGCGGGCGGCCCGCTCGGCCTTGTGCAGGACGGCGACACCATCGAGATAGACATTCCGGCGCGGAAGGTGAACGTGCTGGTTGACGATGCAACACTGGAGCAACGCCGGAAAGGCTGGCTGCCTCCGGCGCCGCGGGTCAGGCGCGGATACCTTGCCCGATACGCGAAGCAGGTGACTTCGGCGGTGACCGGCGCCGTGATGAAGAGCGACTGACGCTGCGCGGACGGTGCGAGCAGCAAGCAGAAATCTGCTTACCCGGTGGTGAAATGGTATCACAGCAGATTTTGGTTCTGCTTTTCCAGGTTCGAGTCCTGGCCGGGTAGCCAGGCCGCCGGCGATCGTGGGCGGCAGAGCGTGTGATCGGGATCAGGCGGACATGGAAGTGTGCGTGTCTGATCGAATTGACAGGGCGGTCGCGACGCAGAAATGGCTCGTCTGGCGGGCCTTGTCCGATTGGCTGTGAGGCGCAGGCGATATGGAGCGTGGTGCAATGATATATCATGAACTGAAGATATTTTCAGGTCTGGCCAACAGGAAGCTGACGGACGACATCTGCGCTCACCTTGGTGTTCCGGCGGGCAAGTTGACGGTGTCGCGCTTTCCCGATGGCGAGACGAATGTGAGGCTGGACGAGGACGTGCGCGGGCGCGATGTTTTTCTGGTTCAGCCGACGTGCACGCCTGTGAACGATAACCTGCTTGATATGCTGATCGCGATGGACGCGATGAAGCGGTCGTCGGCAAGCCGCATAACGGCGGTGATTCCGTATTTCGGGTATGCCCGCAAAGACCGCAAGGACGAGGGCCGCGTGCCGATCACCGCGAAGCTGGTTGCGAACCTGATTGCGAGCGCGGGTGCGGATCGCGTGCTGACGGTCGACCTTCACGCGGCTCAGATTCAGGGATTCTTCGACATTCCGGTGGATCATCTGTATGCGGCCCCGGCGATGCAGCGCTATTACAGGGCTAAGAAGCTCGAGAATTTCGTTGTGGTTGCGCCGGACGTAGGCAGCATCAAGATGGCCCGCGCCTGGGCGAAACGGTTCGACGTGAACCTTGCGGTGGTCGACAAGCGCCGCACCTCGCCCGACTCGGTCGAGATGGGCTATGTCATCGGCAACGTCGACGGCAAGAACGTGCTGATGGTTGAGGATATGATTGCTACGGGCACGTCGCTGTGCGAGGCATGCTCGTTGCTGAAGAAAAACGGAGCACAGGACGTTTACGTGGCGGCGACTCACCCGGTTTTCTGCGGCAGTGCTTTTGAGAAACTCGCTGCCAGCCCGTTCACCGAGGTCACCGTGAGCGACAGCATTCCGCTGGGGGCGGGCGCGCCGGAGTTTGTGAAGGTTGTAACTATTGCGCCGATGCTGGCCGAGGCGATCAGGCGCATCCACACCAACGAGTCTGTAAGTTCATTGTTCAACCCCTGAACATGATGCGGAGAGGAATAAATGGCGAAGATTCCAGCGGTTAACGCGGAACTGCGAACGGAGATGGGTTCGCGAGCCGCTCGGCGCGTACGCGCAGGCGGTCGAATCCCGGCGATTTTGTATGGCCATAAGCAGGAGAATCTGGCACTGGCGGTCAATCATGATGAGGTGGAGCGGCTGCTGACGCACGGCGCGCACCTTGTGGACCTGGTTCTGGACGGCAAGAGCGAACGCGCACTGCTCAAGGACGTCCAGCACGACTTCCTCGGCGACGGGCTGTATCACATCGATTTCGCCCGCGTGGCGATGGACGAGGTGGTGCGTGTGGCCGTGGCGTTGGATTTCCACGGAACGCCCGAGGGCGTGACGCACGGCGGCGTGGCGGACTATCACTCCACGACCATCGAGGTGGAATGCCTTCCCGCCGATATCCCTGAATCGATCCGGGTGGACGTGCAGCACCTGCAGATAGGCGGTCTGCTGCACGCTTCGGACCTGATTATGCCTGGCGGCGTGAAGATGGCGGCAAACCCTGAAGAAATATTGGTGGGCGTGCTGGCGCCGCGTGCAGCCGTTGAAGAAGAGGCGCCGGTCGAGGGCGAAGAAGCCGCCGAACCCGAAGTCATCGGCCATAAGAAGGAAGAGGAAGAGGAGGAATAGCCTCGGTATTCCTCGCCGACCGATGAAGATCGCAGTGGGCATCGGCAACCCGGGCCGGCGTTACGCCGGAACGCGTCACAACGCGGGCTATCGAGTGATCGAGAAGCTTGCACGCGATTTTTCGGCGTCTGCTGCGAAGGAGCAGTTCGACTCGGTCGCGCAGGACGTGCTGATCGACGGCGAGAAGCTGGTGCTGCTGCGTCCGCTGACATATGTGAACCTGTCGGGCACGGCGGTGCGTCGGGCTGTGGATTGGTATCGCTGCCCGATCGAAGACCTGATCGTTGTCTGCGACGACCTGAATCTGGCGCCGGGCCGCGTGCGTGTGCGCCGTTGCGGCAGCAGCGGCGGCCACAATGGGCTGGAGTCGATCATCCAGCATCTTGGCACAACGGAGTTTGCCCGCATCCGGCTGGGCATCGGAAGCCCGCCGCCGCCGGTGGCGGGGGCCGATTACGTGCTGGGCAAGTTCACGGAGGAGGAGGAGCCGGTGATCGAAGCGGCGTGCAGCGAAGCAACCGCGGCGGTCGTCACGTGGTTTCGAGCCGGTATCGAGGAATGCATGAACCGGCACAACAGCCCGAAGGACGACAAGTGAAAATGCCACGCGCCGCAGGCAGGTTCGCCACCGGGGCCTGACGGTGCGATTGTCGATAGAAGCGTGAACGATAGCGTGTGCGAGAAACCGCGAAGCGGCGCCGGTCATGGGCCGCCGTGCGGACCTTGCCGCAAAGCATTCAGCCTTTCCCTGTTCAGGAGGCAACTGATTTGAGACTGTATGAGGGAATGTTTATCCTCAACGACGCGCGGTGCGCGGAAGACTACAACGGCACCGTTTCGGCAGTACATGACATTCTGAAGGAATTCGGCGCTCAGATCGTGGATTCGCGCAAGTGGGACGAGCGCAAGCTCGCCTACCCGATCCGGCGCCAGAGGCGGGGCGTATACGTGCTGATTCATTTCAACGCACCGCCCGAGTCGATCACGCCTATCAACAGGCGGCTCGAGCTTACGAACGACATCGTGCTGCGCGCGCTGATCCTTGTTGACGAGGACGGCGTTACGCTGGGCGACGAGAAGGAAGCCGAGGAGACCGCCCGCGAGGAGCGCAAGGAGCGCGCGGAGCAGATCGAGCAGGAACGCCAGGAGAAGGCCGAAGCCAGGGCCGCCGAAGCCAGGGCCGCCGAAGCCGCCGCCGAAAACGAATCGGAAACCGGCGACGACCAGCCGGATGAAGCAGACGATGACGACGATGATGACGAGGACGAGGACTGAGCCGTGAGGATCGTCTGACAGCATTCCGCCTCGAAGCGGGAAGAAAGGACACCCGATGGCCAACTACAACAAGGTTATCCTGGTCGGAAACCTGACCCGCGACCCGGAGGTGCGATACACGCCAAGCGGAACGGCTGTGGCGCATTTCGGGCTTGCCGTAAACCGCACGTGGCGCTCCGCCGAAGGCGAGAACCGCGAAGAAGTTCTGTTCATCGATATCACCGCATTCGGGCGGCGCGGCGAGATCATCTCGGAGTACTGCCACAAAGGCGACCCGATCCTGATTGAAGGGCGGCTGCAGATGGAATCCTGGCAGGGTCAGGACGGCCAGCGCCGCACGAAGCACGTGGTTGTAGTGGATCAGTCGCAATTCCTCGGCCGCCGCGGCGACCGTGGCGAGAGCGGTCCGCCGCCGCAGCGCCAGTCGGCCCAGCCCAGACCGAACCGCCAGGCACCTAAGCAGGAGCCGCCGCCGCCCGCCGAACCGCCGGAGGATGATTCGTTCGGCGGCGACGATATCCCATTCTGACACTCAATAGACTGGAGCGAAAATGATAAGCCAGAGAGATAACAAGAAACGACGTTTTTCGCGGCAGGAGAAGAATCGCTGCCGCTTCTGCCGGGCCAACAAGGACCTCATCGACTACAAAGACGTGACCGATCTGCAGAAGTTGTCGACAAGCCAGGGAAAACTGTTTTCCCGAAAGCGCTCCGGCAACTGCGCAAGGCACCAGCGCCAGGCCAAGCGAGCGATCAAGCGCGGCCGCTTCCTGGCCCTGCTGACGTACACGGGCGAGTGAGAATTGGTGGAGAAACCGCTATGGAAGTTTTGCTGCGTAAAGACATCGACAGACTCGGCAAGCGGGGCGAAGTAGTGAACGTTGCCGCCGGCTATGCCAGGAATTTCCTGATGCCGCAGAAGCTCGCCACACAGGCGACCGAAGAGAACAAGCGCATCATCATGGTTCAGCGCCAGGCCGAAGAACGCCAACGGCAGGAGCAGATACAGCAACTGGCAGGCCTCAAGGGGCAGATCGAATCGACCTCGTGCATGGTCGCCGCACCCGCAAGCCCGGAAGGGCACCTGTTCGGCTCCGTCGGCCCCGCTGAAATAGCCAAGGCCTTCAAGGCCGACGGCCTTCCCATCGAGCCGGAAATGGTCAAGATGGAAAACCCGATCAAGGAGATCGGAGTGTTCACCGTTGCCGTCCAGGTGACGGGCGATCTCAGGGCCACCACCCGTGTGTGGGTGACGGCCCAGTAGCCGCGACCGGCGAAATTGCCGTGAAGCCCATACGGAGCGTGAGCGCCTGTATGGGCTTCGCACACAAACAGGCTGGCCCACATGACAGACGATTCGCTCCTACAGCACGTGCCGCCGCAAAGCCTGCAGGCTGAAAGCGCCTTGCTGGGCATGCTGCTGCTTCGACCTGAGGCCATCGGCGACGTCATGCCCATCCTGCGGGCCGAACATTTCTACTCGCCCGAAAACAGCTTGGTCTATTCGGCCATTGTGGGGCTGTACGACCGCCACAAGCCCACCGACATGCTCAGCGTGCAGGAGGAACTCGCTCGCGAGAAACTCGGCGAAGAAGCGACCGTGGCCGAGATGCTGACCCGGCTGATGGACGCAGTGCCGTCGGGCGCGAGCGCGGCGCATTTTGCCGAACTGGTCCACGAGAAGGCCGTGGCACGCGAGCTGATCACCGCCTGCAACGACACGCTCAAGGAAGCATACAACCCGCGCTCGAACATCCGCGACCTCGTAGAGCGCGCCGAGCGGCGGCTGTTTGCCGTCACGCAGGACCGCGTGGCAGGCGAGGCGTCGCCGGTTTCCGAGGTCATCGAAGACACCTTCCGCATGATCGACGCCCTCCAAAGCGGCACGCTCACCGGCTTTCCGACGGGATTCTCCGACCTCGACGAGCAGATAGGGGGGCTGCATCCGTCGGAATTGATCATAGTGGCGGCCCGGCCCAGCATAGGCAAGACCACGTTCGTGCTGAACATCGCGCAGCACGTGTGCGTTGACCAGGGCCATCCGGCGGTCTTCTTCAGCCTCGAGATGGCGAAGGAGCAGATAGTGCTGAACATGCTGTGCAGCCGTGCGCGTGTGAACAGCCACAAGGTGCGGCGCGGTTTTGTCGAAAACCACGAACTCGTTGAGCTGTCGCGCGCGGCCGGCGATATTCAGCAGGCGAATTTCTTCATCGAAGACACGCCCGGGCTGTCGATCTCCGAGATGCGTGCCAAGTGCCGGAGGCTGAAGTCGCGCCATAACATCGAGTTGGTTCTGATAGATTACATCCAACTGATGGAGGCCGGCCCGCGGAGCATCAGCGACAATCGCCAGCAGGAGATTTCTGAAATATCACGGGGCCTTAAGACCATCGCCCGCGAGTTGAACGTGCCGGTGATCGCACTTTCGCAGCTCAGCCGTGCGACCGAGGCGCGCGAAGGCCACAAGCCCAGGATGTCGGACCTGCGGGAATCGGGGGCCATCGAACAGGACGCCGACGTCGTCGCGCTCATGTACCGCGAGGATTACTACTACGAAGAGAGGCGGCCCAACGAGGCCGACATCATCATCGCCAAGCAGCGTAACGGCCCGACGGGTACCGTTACGCTGACGTTCATGAAGGACTACATGCGCTTCCAGAATTTCACGAGAGGATGACGATCGCTGCACGAGAGCAAACGGCGCAGGAGCATTCTTACCGCACGGAGGTTGAGGCCGTTACTCGACGACACACAGGAGATATCTCCGTCTTGTACAATTCCACCTACGCCTTCGGGAGGCCCGCGCCTGGTGCGGGAGGCAAGGATGCCGGCAGGCCGCCCGCGGCACCGGCCATTCGCCGGGCCGCGGTTGTGCTGATCGCCCTGCTGGCTTCAGTGCTTGCCGCGAAGGATAGCGCGGCGGCTTCGGCGCGTGTGCGAGTGGCGGGCATGGAGGTTCGCGGGCTGCGTACGATGTCGGAAGCAGAGTTCTTTGGCAAGATAAAAATAAGGCAAGGCGACGAATATACGCAGGAAGCGTTTCGGTCGGCCGTTGCCGAGGCCGTGCGTGCGCTCGCTGAAGATCGGCTGGCCGTGAAGGTGACCACCGAAGAAGTTCGCGAGGGCGAAGTGATCGTAGTGTTCACGGTTCTGGGCGAACAGAAGGAGCCGGAAATAGCCGAGATCGTATTCGAGGGCCTGTCGGCCGGCCGGGTGAGGCACCTGGTTCAGTCGACTAAAGGCGAGCGGCTGCGGGAATATCAGGTGACGGACGACCGGCAGCGTGTGCGCGAGTATCTGGTGGATGAGGGCTACGCGGATGCGATCGTGCGAACACGCGTGGAAGAAGTGGGGCCGGGGCAGGTGCGGCTGGTTTTCGAGGCATCGCGCGGCGCAAAGCTCAAGCTCAAGAAGCTCGTGTTCGTGGGGAACGAAGGAATCGAGCGCAAGGAACTGCTGCGGGCGATGGGCACGAAGGAATACACGTTTTTCACTCGCCGGCCATTCGTCAAAGGTGTTTTCATCGACGACGTGGCCCGCATCGAGCTGTTGTATCAGTCGCGCGGCTACCTCGACGCGCACGCAGCCGTTGAGGAGCTGACGACCGACCTCGAGACCGGCCACGTGCAGGCGGCCGTCCGTATCGCCGAAGGCCCCCGCTACAGGATTTCCGAGGTGAAATTCGAGGGCAACGAAGCCGTCAGCGATGCCGTTCTGCTGGGGCTGATAGAGATGCGGCCGGGCGCCCACTATTCGCTCGAAAGCCTCCAGAACGACATCTCGAAAGTGCTGCGCTACTACAAGACCGGCGGGCGGGGCTTCGCGCTGGCCACAGTAGAGAGCCGCCAGGACCTCGGTGATGAACCCGCCACCATCAAGCTGAGCTTCGAGATATCCGAAGGCCGCCACACATACATCCGCCGGATCGAAACGCGGGGCAACTTCAAGACACGCAAGAAGGTGATAGTTCGAGAAATGCGAATCGAGCCGGGCGACCTGTATGACATCGAGCTGATCGAAAACAGCCGCATCCGCCTGCTGGACACGCAGTATTTCCTGGATGTCAAGATCGAGGAACAACCCGCTCCGCCTCCGAGAATAGGGGCGGTGCCCGATGCCGACTACGTGGACCTCGTGGTTTCAGTGGAAGAAACCGAAACCGGCCGGCTGATGGTTGGCGTGGGATACAGCTCGAACGCGGCTCTGATCGGACAGATTTCGGTCGAGCAGCGCAATTTCGACATCTCAAACCTGCCCAACTTCAAGCGCTACGGCCCGCTGGGGGCGCTCAGCCCTGACCGCGCGTTTGTGGGCGGCGGCCAGCGCCTCCGGCTAAGCGCGATGCCCGGCACCGAATACGAACGCTACTATTTCGAGTTCGAGGAGCCATGGCTGTTCGATTACCCGGTCTCGTTCGGCCTCAGCGGATACCTGTTTCAACGCAGGTATGATGGCTGGAACATCGAACGCCTGGGCGGCACCGTGTCGCTCGGCAGGCGCTTCGGCCGCGATTTCCTCGTGAGCCTCCAATATCGCCGGGAACTGGTGAACATAGGAGGGATCGACGCCAACTCGCCGATCGAAGCGGTCAGGCAGGAAGGCGATCACGACCTGGGCGCATGGCGGATTTCGGCAACATACGACACGCGCGACAGCATTGTGCTTCCGACGCGAGGCGGACAGTATTTCACCTACGGCGAGCTTGGCGGCGGCCCGGCGGGCGGCAACGTCGGTTTCTGGAAATGGGGCGTCAGAGGCGAGCAGAACTTCAAGCTGTGGGAGTTCCCGGAAGATACGCCGCACGTGCTGAGACTGAGCATGGAGGCCGGCCTGGGAGGCCCCGCATTCGGCGACGACGAGCTGCCGATCTTCGAACGCTACTTCGCCGGCGGCGTGAACTCGATGCGCGGCTTCGCATTCCGGGGCATCGGGCCACGCCAGACCGTTCCGGCCACCGGAGACTCGCCCGTCGGCGGCGAATTCCTGTTCCTGGGCTCGTCAGAATACATAATTCCCCTTTACAAACGCGACCTCCAAGGTTATATTTTTACGGATGTAGGCACTGTTTCCAGCGGCATAGCGGCCGATGCTTTCGATGAGCTTCGAGTGTCGACCGGCGTCGGATTCCGGTACCTGCTGCCCGTGATGGGCAAAATTCCTATCACCGTCAGCTTCGGATTCCCGCTGAAGAAGGAGCCCGGAGATGAGCGGCAAACATTCCTATTCGCCCTGGGCCTGTTCTTCTGAACGCTCTCAGACAGGGGAGATGACATAATGAGACTGTTTTCAATCGCATGTGTGATCGCGCTGACAGCCGCAGCGGCAGCATCGGCCGCCGAGAAACCCACAGTCGAAGATCGGCTGGCCGCGCTCGAGAAGGCGGCGCGCGCACCGTTCAAGTTCGGAATCGTTTCCGAAGCCGAAGTGCTAGACAACCTCGAGGAGAAGAAGGATATAGACGCCGACATCCAACTCGGCGAGCAGAAGGCGCTCGAAATACTGATCCCCATCCGCAAGGCCTGCGAACAGCTCAGCACCGAAATCCCGATGCTCGGAGAAAACTCGGACGACCGCAAGGCAAAGGAAGCCGAGCTTGAGGCCAGGAAGAACGAACTGGCTCGGAAATACGAAATGCTTCGAAACAACCTTCAGCAGGAAGCCCAGAAGCGCCTCAACGAGATCAGAATCAAAATACGCCAGCACATCGCCGAATATGCGCGCGAACACAACTACGCGTTGGTCATCGAAAGAAACGCACTGCTTTATGGCGAGGAAGGGAAAAGCCTGACAACGGCCGTCATCGACCGGATGAACACCGAATACTTCAAGGCAAAATACGAGGAGGAGGAGGAGGATGAAGACGGCGATGAAAACGATGCAGGGGAAAACAAGCCGGCCCCCCAGGACAACTGAGGCAACGGCACGGCACAAGCACGTGAGCTGACAACATGGCAGACAACCGCAAGAAGCAGACTAAGTGGACCGCGTCGAACCCCGCCACCGTCCGCGATATAAGCAGACTGATTGGAGCGCACTGCAACGGCAACGGCTCGATCCAGATCACCGGCATCGCCGGCATCCGCGAGGCGGGAAAGGGCGACATCACATTTGTGGCCGATCCGAAATACATGCCGCTTGTGTCTCAGACCAAGGCCTCGGCCGTGATCATCGGCAACGGAGTCGATATCAAGGAAAGCGAGCAGTCGCCCGCCTTCATCCGCGTGGACGACCCGGCCGCCGCATTCGAGCGCGTGGCAGCACAGTTTTCGGCCGATGAAATGGTCTTCAAGCCCGGCATACATCCCACCGCCGTTATCGGCGAGGATGTGACGCTCGGCAGCGACATCGTGATCCAGGCCTACGCGGTGATTTGCGACGGCGCGGCCGTCGGCGACCGCTCGATCATCTATCCGCACGTCTACCTGGGCCATTACGCAACGATAGGCAACGACTGCCGCATCTACTCGGGCGTGGCGATACGCGAGCGCGTTGCAATAGGCAACAACGTGATCGTCCACTGCAACTCGGTCATCGGCAGCGACGGCTACGGCTACAAGACAGCAAATGGAGTGCACCAGAAAATCCCGCACGTTGGGAGCGTGGAAATTGAAGACGACGTGGAAATCGGCGCGTGCGTGACGATCGACCGGGCACGCTTCGGCAAGACGCGCGTTGGGAAAGGCACGAAGATCGACAACCTCGTCATGATCGCTCACAACTCGTCGGTCGGCGAGCATTGCCTCCTGGTAGGGCAATCGGGCATAGCAGGCAGCACGCACGTGGGCGACCACGTGGTGATCGCAGCTCAGGCCGGGCTCGTGGGGCACCTCGAAATAGGCGACCGCGTCACCATCGGCGGCAAGGCAGGCGTGACGAAAAACATTCCTGCCGACACACGCGTGTCCGGCTTTCCCGCCCAGAAACACGACAAGGAACGCCGCGAGCAGGTTCACCTCCGGAAACTGCCCGAGCTGTGCAACAGGATCAAGGAATTGGGAGAAAGGCTGTCGCAACTTGAAGAAGCTGCAAAGAACAGTGGCAAATGACGCCGAGCTGACAGGAATCGGCGTCAACTCCGGCGAACAGGTCACGCTCAAGATCAAACCAGCCGAGCCGAATTCCGGCATAGTGTTCGTTCGGACCGACCTGCCGGGAAACCCCGAAATACCCGCGCGCGTCGAATTCGCCGGCGACCGCCCTTTCCGCACGTCACTCGTCAAGGATGGTGTTGAAGTGCAGATGGTCGAGCACCTGATGGCTGCGTTCAACGGCATGGACATCCACAACGCCATCGTGGAAATAAGCGCGCCGGAAATTCCCGGAGGCGACGGAAGCGCGACAGCCTTCTGCGACCTGCTCAAGCAGGCCGGGGCCGTCGAGCAGCCAAGCCCGCGGCCGCAATGCACTGTTACCGAGCCTATCTGCGTGCGCGACGGCGACGCGTCGGTCACGGCCATTCCCGGCGAAGACGGCCTCACGATCTCATACACGCTGTCGTATCCTTCGCCGCTGATTCCCGTGCAACACCACCATATAACGCTCAACGGCACGAACTTCCGCACCGACATCGCACCCGCGCGGACATTCGTGCTGGCAACCGACGTCGACGAGCTTAAACTGCGCGGCCTCGGCAGGGGCGCAAGCTACAAGAACATGCTCGTAGTCGGCGACGAAGGCGTGGTGGAAAACGAACTGAGATTTGAAGACGAATTCGCACGGCATAAAATTCTGGACGTCATCGGCGACCTCTACCTCCTGGGCGCACAGCTAAACGCATACGTCATCGCGGTGAAATCGGGCCATGCCCTCAACCGCAAGCTCGTAGAGCAGCTCCGGCGGGCAATGGAGGAGGAACGCGGAACACGCGAAGTCGAAACCTTCGACATCCGCGAGATACAGCAGATACTTCCCCACCGCTACCCGTTCCTGCTGGTCGACCGCGTGCTCGAGCTCGAGGGCGACCGGCGTGCCGTAGGGATCAAGAACGTGACATACAACGAACCATTCTTCCAAGGCCACTGGCCCGGCCAGCCGGTCATGCCCGGCGTGCTGCAGATCGAGGCGATGGCCCAACTGGCCGGCTTCCTCCTGCTGAAAAAATACTCGACCGGCAAGCGCCTGGCGTTCCTGTTCTCTGTCGACAAGGCACGCCTGCGGCGTCCGGTCGTGCCGGGCGACAGGCTCCTCCTCGAGGCCGAAAGCATTCGCTTCAAGCACCGCATAGCACACATCGCCACGAAGGCATCAGTCGACGGCGAAATTGTGGCCGAAGCCGAAATCAAATTCATGATAGTGGACTCAAGTTGACATTGCCGGACGGCAACTCCCAGGGAAAAAGCAGATAAGGAACAAGCGCATCCAGGCAAACCGAAACATGAACATACATCCGACTGCGATAATAGACAAAGGCGCCGAACTCGGCAGCAACGTCAGCATAGGCCCCTACACGACCATTGGCCCAAAAGCGGTCATCGGCGACGACACCGAAATCGGCGGGCATGTTACCATAACCGGCAACACCACAATAGGCAAGCAAAACCGAATCTACCCCTACGCATTCCTCGGCACCGATCCGCAAGACGTCAACTACCACGGCGAAGACACACGCCTGGTCATAGGCGACAAGAACATCATACGCGAATACGTGACGATGAGCGTGGCCACCACCAAGTTCGACTGGCAGACGACACTCGGCAGCGGCAACATGATAATGTCATACTGCCATATCGCACACGACTGCGAAATAGGCGACGGCACAGTCTTCGCAAACGACCTCCACATGAGCGGGCACGTCAGAATAGAAGACGGCGCCGTGATCGGCGGCATAGTCGGCATCCACCAATTCGTCACCATAGGCAAGTACGCATTTGTCGGGGGAATGTCCAGAATAACGCAAGATATCCCACCCTTCATAACCAGCGAGGGCCACACGGCACGGCCGCGCTGCGTCAACAGGGTCGGCCTGCGCCGCCACAATTTTGACGACGACCGCATCAACGCCATCGAAGAAGCATTCCGCCTGCTTCACGTCTCCAAAAAACCTTTCGAGCAGGCGCTGGATGAACTGGAATCGCGCCCCAATCTCACCGAAGACGTCCGCTACCTGATCCAATTCCATCGCAACTCAGCCGCCGGCGTCCAGAAGAGAGCACGCGAAGCCCTCCGCCGGAAGAAGGAATAGAAATCCAGGCAGGCTTGAGCGGATTTGCAGATAGATGTGAACTGGGGTGCTGCTGTGCCTTCTATACAGACGGACGGGCAACGGTGCGCCGTCTTTGCAAAGCGAGCGAGCCACAGTACCAACAAAAAACGAGGTCAGCTCGTGTAGGGGCGGGTCTCTGTGCCCGCCCGTCTTTCTCTTTATCCTTGCTTACCATCTGATTCGGATGCAGAATGGCACATATAGACGCCATTGGCTACTGCACCAGCGGTCACACTCTTATTGTCATTCCGCAATGGCATGCGTGCCACCAGCACGCAATGATATGACGAAGAAGAGGGCGGGCACAGAGACCCGCCCCTACACTACAATGGCATTGACTTAAGCTGTCGAGGCGTTGTCCGTCTCGTTTCGAACCAACGGCGACCCAGATGCCGTAGGGGCAGGTTTCAAACCTGCCCTCCCCATCTGGTCGTTGTTTTGAACATAGGGCGGGTTTGAAACCCGCCCCTACCTTGTGATTGCTTCGAACCGCATAAAAAGGCAAGCAAGGAGTCTTAAGTCAATGCCATTGGCCCCTACACTAGCAATCACACTTCTGCTGTAAATTCGCAATGGCATGCGTGCCGCCACGATGTGTGTGTGGGGTTGCCTTCATCAGCGGGTGAAGGCTGGAATGAAGGCACCACAAAACACGATTGTATATTCACCTGCAACTGCGGCGCACTACACTAGTTGCACATCCACAGGCCGTCCCCTTTCGCCTGCAATTCTGCCTGCACTCTCACACCCGCTGCTTCGCCTCCAGCGCTCGTTCCAAATGCTGGATCAGCCGCTGGTGGGCTTCGTTAACTTCATCGTTGGTCAGGGTGCGGTCGGGCGAGCGATACCGAAGCGCGAAGGCCACGCTCTTGCGGCCGGCCTCGATCTGCTTGCCGCGGTAGATGTTGAGGAAGTTGATCGATTCTCTCAGCGGCTCGGGCTGGGATTCGATGGCTTCGACTATCCTCTGCCAAGTCACCGACTCGTCCACGACGATCGCGAGGTCGCGGTCGACGGCGGGATACCGCGGCACTTCCTCGCTCTTGCGCTCGAGCATGCTCAGCTCGACGATGGCGTCGAAGTCGAACTCGCCCATCCAGATGTCCTGCTTGATGTCGAACAGTGCGCGGGGCTTGTCGGCCACCTCGCCGAAGAACCCGATGATTCTATCGCCGCTGAGAATCTTCACACCGCGGCCGGGCTTGAACACGCTGGAATCGGACGCTTCCATCTTGCAGCCGCCCAGCATTCCGAAGCGGTCCAGCAGCAGCTCGGCCACGCCCTTGAGGTCGCGGAAGCCGTCTTCCTCGATGATCCCGATGGCCGCCTTCTCGCGCATCAGGCCGAGGAACACCTGGCCGAGCTCGAACATTTCGCAGCGGGGCACGCCGCGGTTCTGGTTGATGGCCTTCACGTGCAGCAGGCTGGGCATCAGGCAGGTGCGCATGGCGCCTTCCTCCGCGCGCAGCGGGCTGGCCAGCTCCACGATCCCGCCGCCCCACAGGTTGATGGCCCGCGATGTCTCGGGGTTGAGGAAGCTCGACGATATCGCCTCGTTGAATCCGCAGCCGGTCAGCACGTCGCGTGCAAGCTGCTGGCACCGCTCATACTTGCTGACTGCTCCCACCTCGATTGTCATGCCGCTTGTGAGGGGGATTTTGTCGTATCCGTGGATTCGGCCGACTTCTTCGATGAGGTCGATCTCGCGGGAGACGTCGCCCGCGCGGAAGCTGGGCACGGCGGCTTCGATGGTGTCCGCCGTCTGCGACAGCACGTCGAACTCGAGCAGCCGGAGCGTATCGGCGGCGGTGTCGGCGGGGATTTCGATCCCGAGGATGCGCCTGATCTGCGGCACGCGGAGCGTCACCTTCTTCGGCTCGAGGTCGATGCAGTTGACGTCGACCATTCCCTCGGCGATGGTTCCGCCGCACATTTCTGCAATCATCGCCGTCGCCCTGTCCGAAGCCCATTCGGTGCCGATCGGGTCCACGCCGCGTTCGAAGCGGTAGGAGGCGTCGGTTTGAAGCCCGATGGCCCGTGCCGTGCGCCGGATGCCGATCGGATCGAATACGGCGCTTTCCAGCAGCACGTTTGTGGTGGAGAAGGAGACCTCCGTATCGGCGCCGCCCATTATGCCGGCCACGGCCACCGGTCGTGCGGCGTCGGCGATCACCAGGTTGGCTTCGGTCAGCCGGTGCTGCTGGTCGTCTATTGTGGTGATGGTTTCGCCGTCCTTCGCGCGCCGCACGACGATCCGGTTCTCCGCGAGCGTGTCGTAATCGAAAGCGTGCAGCGGCTGACCGCATTCCATCAACACGTAGTTGGTGATGTCGACCACATTGTTGATGGCCCGCAGGCCGATCGCCTCGAGCCGGTCGACCAGCCATTTCGGCGATGCCCCCACCTTTACGCCCGTGATGACGCGCGCGGTGTAGCGGGGGCATAGGTCCGGTGCCGTTACTTCCAC
>Ga0307379_10003256_pt1 | contig 23679 bp, 30 predicted proteins | sample UN2MG_FD_202237 | JGI IMG/M metagenome (GOLD analysis project Ga0307379, IMG submission 202237) | Soil microbial communities from Risofladan, Vaasa, Finland - UN-2 | ecosystem: Environmental > Terrestrial > Soil > Coastal area > Acid sulfate soil | place: Finland: Risofladan, Vaasa | collected... | reverse complement strand
CCATCTGTTTCATTCCTGTGGATGCAGGTAATTCTATGGACAACACTGCCGCTGTTAAAGTATGCGTTCCTACCACCGAGATCCTCTGTCTTCTGTTCGAATCTCACAGCGCCCTCCCTTTAACAACTCGTTTCTCATCAAAGAAAAAGAATGTTCCATCCATATAATTATATGTATCAAGACAGAAGCCAGTCGTTTCTTCATACTCTTTCTGAAACTTAGAGACTAAAAGCCAATTGCCTTTTTCAGCTTCTCTACAAGCATCAAATATTATTTGCATCGCATCTCTCATTTTTTACTCCTCCTCTTCCATTTCGTTTTTCTCAAGCCACTCAAAATACTCACTAAATATTTGGTCAATTTCTTCATTCATCCCGCCAAGGCTTTCTTTGGCAGTCTTTATTGCGTTTGGATTAACTTCTTCACTTGCGCCGCTGATATCGTTCAGCAGCTCTTCAACTTGGTTGGTGATCATGCACCCTAGGTCTGACCAGGCTTTAGCGAATTGGATTAGTTCAAAACTTTCAGCGTCTTTCATTTTTTACTCCTCCTCAACTAGTTTGGACTCTACATAAATCGCATCATGAATTGCTTCAATCGCCAGCTCTAATTTGCCTTTGGCTTCTCGGTGATATTTTTGAGTTTCCTCATCCATGCAAGCAATCCTGGATCCGATGATGTTGCGGGCTGTTTCAAGTCTTTCTAAAATTGTTTCAAGTTGAGCCACGTTTACTTTTGCTACTTTAGATTCTTTCTGTTTTTGAGTAATTGTTTTAACCATTTCAAAACTCCTTGCCCCGAAGGGCTGTTACTTCCAGTTTGCCTTGGGCGTTGTTAGCCCTTGGCGTTTCAGTTTTAGAAAAAAATTTTTATTTATTAAATTTTTGGCAAACCAGGTCTCCAAACCCCAGCGGGGTTCTGGCTTCTAAGACTTCTCCATTTTTGCCTACTGCTTTTACCACTGCACATTTTCCGAAAAACCTTACGCTTATATGGCCCACTCCAAATTTATCGGCAAAACCCTTGAATTCTTGGGCGGCTTCTCTCATCGTAAATCTTTTCATCCATTCCCCTTTAGTTATAATAACTAATCGGCGGTTTGCGAGAATCCTATACCCCTGGGGCCAACTTTTCTTGCCACCAGAGCCTACCTGCTTGACACAGAAAAAATACTTTGCTTCAGTTTGAGTCACTTAGGGAGGCCCAATGCCAGAAGCTTTTAAATGTGCACACACTAAAATCATCCCAATCACAGAACTCAAGCCAAACCCCAGGAATCCCAACATTCACAGCGAGCAGCAAGTCAGCCTGTTGGCGAGAATAATGGAGTTCCAGGGACAGCGCGCACCCATTATCGTGAGCAACCAAACCGGCCTGATCGTAAAGGGACATGGCCGTCTGGAGGCGCTTCAAAAAGCTGGGTGGCAGAACGCCGCCGTCGACTTCCAGGACTACCAAAGTGAAGAGCATGAATATGCTGACATGGTGGCGGATAATGAAATTGCAAAGCTAGCCACCACCGACAAGGACCGAATACTGGAGAGCCTTAAAGACCTGGAATTCGGTGATGATTTTGACTTTGAAATGCTCGGCATACCCGACTTTAACCTAGACGACTTGCTCGGAACTGAGGAGGATGAAGTTGTAGGTGCAATTGCCGAAGACGGTGACCTGGGCGAGGGGTCTTGGAAAGACAACCTTCGCGCTAGTGGGGAGATGATCGGCACCAGTGGGAAGATTGTTCTCATGTACGAACGGGATCATTACCTGCAGATTGTCGACAAGATGTCCGCGCTGTTTAAAAAATACGAAGTGCAAAACGCTAGTGAGCTAGTTGAAAAGCTGTTAGACAATGCCTGAGATTATACACCTGAACAACAAGCCACCAGAGGATGAAAGTTTAATAGGGAAGGAAGCCAGCACATTTAAAACGAAGAATATCCTCAGTGGGGAGTTTGAGATTTACATGGACGGGCTTCCCTTTATGAAGCACGCCATTATTCCGAAGGGATTATTTAGCGATGTAAAGGCCACACTCCCCAGTGTTCAGTTCTCAGATACCAATAGGCTCGGATACGTTCATCGTGAGTCTTTTGTTTACGAGGATATTAGAAAAATGGGAGCTGAAACAACCTTCGGCGCTCGCAAACGAAATGCAATGTATCACTTGCCGGCCGGACCCTGCAAAAGCAACACCGAATATCCGAAGCTGTATGGCCGACTAATAGACATGGCCCACTATGTTTCAGAGCAATATAAAGACTTCGCTCCTGACATATACGCTATTCACCAGGAGTTCTCCAGCGCCATTCGCCTTGGCTACAAACTGGGCAAGTCGCCCTTTACCAGCGCCATCGTTAACCAAAACAACCGGTTGAACTTCCACACCGACAGAAACAACTTCAAGAACGTGTTTAGCAACATGGTCGTGTTTAAAACTAAAAGCCTTGGCGGTAACCTAATGGTCCCCAGCCTGGACGTTGAAGTAAAACTACAGGACAGGTCACTACTGATATTCGATGGGCAGTCCCTGGTGCATGGCGTAACGCCAATTAGTAATCTAGGTAAGGACAGCTCCAGATATAGTATTGTCTTCTATGCGTTGGAGTCGCTAACGAAGGCTGGTAACATAGAAGAGGAAATTCAAAAAACCCGTGACAGTGAAGAATATAAACACCGCAAGTACATGGCGCATGTAAAGGGCTTGAAGAAATGAAAATTATTATACCCTCATACGGTAGAGCCGACACCATCACCACTCATAAATTTCTAGAGGATGGCGGTGTTACGAATTATAATATTCTCCTACACACCGAGGAGCATAAAAAGGATTACTGTCGCAACCCCACCATTGACCCATCGAAGATTATTGTTTCCAACGCCGACAGAGGCATTGCCAATCAGCGGCGTTGGATTATTCGCAACTTCGCAGAGAAGGAGGAATGGTTCATGACGATGGACGACAACGTCCGCGGGATAAAAGGCGTTAGTCCAAAGCACTATGGTAAAATGAAACTGAACGTTACTGATCCAGGGTTTGATAAAACCATCTACGACCACGAGTACAACTCAACGGAGTTTATCGAACTGTGCCATAGGGACATCTCCATTGCCGAAGCCATTAACGTTAAATACTGTGGCTTCTCCACGGTGCCGAACTATTACTTTCTAGCCAAGAAGTACCGATCCGTCGGATACGTGATATCAAAAATAGCCATCATAAAGAACATGGGCCTGGACTATGATTTAAACCTCGAAGCCATGGAGGACTTCGGCTTCACCGCCGAGAACCTGCTTCACTTCGGTGGGGTGCTCATCAATAACTTCATCATACCCAGGGCTGGGCACTACGAAAAAGGCGGCATCGGAACATACGAAGAACGCCTGCCAAGAAAGATTAAAGACTGCGCCTATTTAATGTATAAATATCCTGGCCTATTTCGATATAAAGAAAAAGCTGGATGCCATCCCATGGCTGAACTACAAATACGCTTCACCAACACAAAGCAACTGGATGAGTGGCGTCGTAGTCTGAATAAATAACTATCTGTGTTACAATATTATTTTACCAGGAGACCCGATGGCCGGAAGACCGAAGATAGAAGTAAACTGGGCACAGGCCGAAAAGATGGCCAGTATCCACTGCACCGGAGAAGAAATTGCCAACGTTCTCGGCTTTTCTTACGACACCTTGGAGCGCCGAATCAAGGAGGATGGGTGGGTTAATTTTGCGGAGTGGTTTAAAAGACATTCAGCAACAGGCAAAATGAGCTTAAGAAGAATGCAATTCGAGTTGGCTAAGAAAGGCAACGCCACCATGCAGATATGGTTGGGCAAGAACTACCTTGGGCAAGTTGATCATCACGAAACCACCATTACCAACAGGGAAATTAAAGTTGACGTCTTCTCAAACGAAAATCCTCTTCGAAAGAACGATAAAGCAGACCGAGCAGGCTGATCTTTTATTCGGAGAGAAGAAGCACGTCATGAGTTATGGCGGTTCTCGTTCTGGTAAAACATTCGGCATCTGTCGTGCTATTATTGTTCGCGCTGCCTATGAAAAAAGCAGGCACCTTTGCGTGCGCTTGAAGTTCAACCATGCAAAGACGTCACTGTTTATGGACACCTTCCCCAAGGTGTTTAACCTTTGCTTTCCCGATATCAACTACACCACCAACAAGTCGGACTACTACTTTCAACTGCCCAATGGGTCAGAGATATGGATTGGCGGAGTGGATGAGAAAGAGCGCGTTGAGAAGGTTCTCGGTAAAGAGTATTCAACTTTATTTTTCAATGAATGTTCGCAAATTCCCTACAGCTCAGTGACGACCGTGCTAACCAGGCTGGCCGAACAAAACGAACTTACAAAGATGGCCTTCTACGATGAGAACCCACCAACAAAGCGCCATTGGAGTTATCCGTTATTTATTAAAGGCCTGGATCCAAACTCATGGGAACCGCGCAAGGACGCGCACAATTACACAAACATACTAATGAACCCAGAGGATAATCTAGAGAACATTGACCCCGATTACCTGGACATTCTCGAACAGCTTCCAGAGAAGGAAAGGGAAAGATTTTTAAAAGGCCAGTTCACCGACGACACCAGCGGTGCCATTTATTACGCCTTCGACAGAGATAAACAAGTCATGCCCGTTGAACGTAAACCAGACATACAACTGGTCCTAGGTATGGACTTTAACGTAAACCCAATGACTGCTGTGGTGTGTCAGATTTATGACGATAAAGTCCATGTGGTTGACGAAATATATTTAGAGAACAGCAACACGCCGGAAACCTCACTACATATTAACTCTAAATTCCCTGGCAAGTGGAAGGTAATAGCCGATCACACTGGTGGTAACCGTTCAACAACTGGCCCATTGTCTAACTTGCAAACATTAAAGAACCATGGATTGATAGTGCCACCGTTTCGTAATCCGTTTAGAGTTGACAGATACGCAGCAATGAATAACCTGCTTGAGAAAGGTCGTCTTATAATTGACCCTAAGTGTGTTAAACTAATCCGCGACTTAGAACAGGTGAGTTTCAAAGAGGGAACTGATTTGCCCGATACGAAGGAAAAACATTTAACACACATCAGCGATGCTCTTGGCTACCTTTGCCATTGGGCTTTCCCAATAGTTAAGATCCAAACTTCAGCCAGTAACTTACCGAGGTAATTAGATGTCATTAGAGAATTTGAATTTACTTGACGAAGGTGTTCGCAAACAAGTCCTTGGTGACATCAATCAGGAGGAGAACTTCAGCCGTAAACGTGAAGCGCAGCGCCGGTTTGATGTGTATCGAGGCAGGCAGGACGCCTACATTTTAGAAAAGCTAATTAGTGAATTCTCAGTTAGAACAGTGCAGGAGATGCGCACCATTCTTTCCATTAACATGACAGAGAAGATCATTGATGAGCTAAGTTCGCTTTACAAGAACGAGCCAGTGCGTGAGTACACAGACGCCAGCGAGAATGAAGAAGAACAAATAGATGAACTTTACAATAAAGCTAAGTTCAATTCTGTAATGAAGATTGCGAATAAGTATTACAACCTCTGGGATGATCTTGATATTTTAGTTATACCTAAAGACGGTATGATTAAAGTGAAGCCATTAATTAAACAAGGTTACGATATTGTTCCAGACGCCAATGATCCTGAAAAAGCTTACGCGCTTATTCTATCGACGTTCGACGATGCGACTCATGCAACATTTGTCGATGGCACTAACATAACGCAAGATCGCAATGATTATTACCAGCGCGATTACAGAAATGAAAAGATTGCCGACGATGACGACAGACTTAAACTGCTTCAGCGCTACATCTGGTGGACACCTGAATGGCATTTCACTACCGATGGCCATGGTAAACTTATCGAGGAACTTGAACCGAATCCAGTTGGGCGCTTGCCAATTGTGAACATCGCACAGGAGAAGGATAATCAATACTTCGTTCGTCGCGGTGCTGGTATTATTAACTTCGCCATTGAGTTCTCCGCCTGCCTAAGCGACCTTGCTAACATTATTAAACTACAAGGCTACGCCCAGGCTGTTATTACCAGCGTGAAGCAGCCGACTAACTTATCCGTTGGCCCGAATAAGATTATCTGGTTAGAGCAGGATCCAAACGCCACCGTGCAACCAACATTTGAATTTGTATCTCCCAACCCAGACATTGCCAACAGTTTAGAGTTTCTAGACACACTGTTGAGACTGTTTCTAAGTTCCCGTTCGATAGACCCAAAGACCATCAGCGGTAAATTAGATGGTCAGTCCTTCAGTTCTGGAGTAGAGCGCCTGTTAGCAATGATAGATCGTTTCTCTGCCAGTCAGGACGATGCTGATTTATTTAAGTGCGCAGAGGTAGACATATTCGATCTAATGCGCGATTGGTCTAACGTCATGCAAGGTGTTAGCGACGAGACGAGACTAACAGATGAACTTAATATTGCCACCATTAGCGACGATGTAGTGATGACAGTTAACTTCACTGGACCAGAGGCTGTTAAAACAGAAGCCGAGGAGTTAGACTTAGTCGAGCGGAGATTAGACAACGGCACAATGTCAATCGTCGGCGCTATTGAAAAACTCGATAGTGTTGAGAAGGATAAAGCCAAAGAAATTCTTGCAGAGATCCGTGAAGAAGAAAATGAGGTAGAGGTAGAAGAAGATGACGAAGAAGTTAACCAAGGGGCAGACGAGAACATTATCGAACAACAACCCGAAGTTGAAGTTCAACCTTAAAGACATCTTCGGCGTTGATGTTCAAGATAACGAAGCCCTGCGCCTGGCGATGGCCGAGGCTTTGTTAACGAAGATCATTGATAAAACTCAGGGCAATAAGTCCAGAACTGGTAAACCGTTTAAGAAATATTCAAAATCCTATATGAACTCATTGGACTTCAAAGCGGCTGGCAAGACTGGTAAAGTCAACCTAACGCTGAGTGGTGATATGCTTGGGCTGATAGACGTTACCGACGAAAGCAGAAACACCGTAACACTTGGCTGGGAAGAATCAGACGAGCAGGGCAAAGCCCATGGGCACATCACGGGTAATCCTAAAACAAAATTACCTATTAGAGACTTCTTCGGTCTGAATGAAAAGGATCTTCGAGAAGTTAAAAATAAATTCAGCGATGAGATCAGCACCATTAAAACGGCCAAGTCATCTGAAAGGGACAGAGCTATTTTAAGATTCATTAAATCACTGGAGGATGATACTGGTGGCTGAGATTAAATGGAACATCGGCAAGACGGCAGCCGAGATTGCAAAGAAAGTTATGCGAGCTTCGAGTAAAAAGAAGTTCGAGCTACTGATAGGTGAATTTATAACTACACGCGTTAGGGCAAGGGCTCGCAAAGGCCAACCACTTAACAACACCTGGCACTTTCCTAATTTAAAACCATCAACCATTAAGGCTCGCAAGGCGTTAACAAAAGGTGGCAAGCACCCAGCCTTCAGTCCTGCTAGATCTAACTTAACAATTACCGGCCAATTGTTGGATGCTGTTAGGTTTGATCGGTTAGACGACACGAGTTTTTTATTGTTCATTGCGCCTACGAAAAGAAAATTAGAACTCGGAACGCCACCTAATAACAAGCAGCTAGCAGGGTATTTAGAGGAGAAGGGCTTTACAATCTTCAGTAAGAAGGGGATCCGTTTGGATAGAAAAATCCCTTTACGTATAAAGCAAATACTGCTTAGGTTTCTTCGTAAAGAACTTAGAAAATAATAAAAGTTGCTAAACCCTAACAAGGAGAGTTATATTTATGAGTGAACAAGTAAAGGCTGGATCTCCAGCGCCAGACGAGACGGGTCACCCAGACAGTCAGGAATCCAATGAGCAATCAGCACAAGGGTCTCCCAGTTCTGATAACACTGTAAAATACGAGAGTTTGCTTCGAGAGAAGCGTCGCGCTGCAAGTGAAAAACAGAGAGCAGATATGCTTGCGTTAGAACTTGAAAGTGAACGGCAGGCTAAGCTTGAGGCTGAGGGAAACCTTGCCGAAAGCAATGAGAGATTGAAGAAACAAGTTGAGGAACTTACTAAGGGCAAAAAGCAATTGGCTGGTAACTTCGCTTTCAATTCACTTATCTCTCAGGTTGAAGCTGTGGCTGCAAAACTCGGATGCGTTGATACAGAAGCTCTGGGAAAGTTAATGGACCTGCAAAGTATTGAGGTTGATATGGAAACTTTTAGAGCTGATCAAGATGAGCTAAAAGCGATGATTGAAGAGCAGAAGAAAAGCAGACCATATCTGTTTAGTAAACAAGGACCAAAGATAAATAGCGGAAATCCATCAACTGAGTTTGTTCAAAAGAAAAAATCAATTGCTGATATGACTGTTGAAGAACAGAAAGCATTAGCAAATGAAATAGATAGACAGGAAGGACGGGCGATTGGTGCGCCTTACTTCAGATAACAATTTAACCATATAAAAAGGATTTTATTATGGCAATCACAGGTAATACGGAACTACTCGCAACCAAACAAGATCTGATCGCTGCACGCGTTCAGAGAGAAATTCAATTTCGTGCTAAACTAGCTCCATTTTTCATGGACGTTTCTCAGTACGCAGTGAAGGGCGCTCAGTCTATTAGCTTTCCGAAGTTAACTAGCTTTACTGCTCCTGATCGTGCATCTGGTGTTTTAGGTGTTCCTCAGGCGCTAACCGCTTCTGTGGATAAATTGGACCTGAACCATCGTCCATATTGCAGTTGGTTGGTAGACGCTAACGACGAAGTTCAATCAACTCTTAACTTTCAACTGGAAGCTGCTGCTCGCGCTGCATCTGCGCATGGACGCCGCTTCGACACAGAAGTTATTACTGAAATGGAAACAGTTGGAATTGCAACTACTACTGCTGGTGCTTTTTCTTATGCAATTTCTCTAGAGATGAGAGATGCTTACCTAAACAACGAAGGCGACATGGACATGGCTGCTTGGGTTGTATCTGGTGACTCTGAAACAACTCTATTGAACATTGATGAGTACAAGCGACAAGATGTTTACGGGCCAAACGGTGCAATCCGCGCTGGTCAAATTGGAACTCTTTTCGGCGCTCCAGTGATTCGTCACAACGCTCTTGGCGCGACTACTTTTTATCTTGCTGGTAAAGAGGGTCTTGTTTATGGGTTTCAACGTTCTCCACAGCTTGCATCTGAAAATGCAATCGGCTACGGAACTACTGCTCAACTTTGGGCAATGGATCAGTTGTTCGGCGTGAAAGGCGTTCAGCTTGGTGAAGGTACTGCTGCTGGAACAGAGTCAGCGCTTATCATAAAAGACGGCAACGTTTAATAAATGTCTTTGAAGATAACTTTAATCCCGCATTATTTATCGGCGAGGTCCCCAGAGGGACTTCGTCGTTTAATGTTACGCAACAACGTAAAGCATAAAGCGATTTTCGATTACAAGATCATGATATTCGGAAATAAACTATTGGCTTGGTATCAACTGGATGCCGTCGATGGTTTCAGAGACGAGATCGAAGAAGCAGAAGCAAAAGGCGTTAACTAATGCCAGTTTACACATACGAAAGTGACAATCAAAAAGATAATGATCAGAGAAGTTTTGTCCCTGATGGTGATGGCAACGCGGCAAGAAATGTTCTTATCGCACCTGGATCTGCAGTTGGCTATTTACCTTTCGGTCCTGTAACAGTTGGAGCTGGCCTCACTGTTGTCATAGATACTGTGCTGTTATCAACATGGTCCAGACTTGATTATATAATTAACTTTAAAGACAATCCTATTACAGTTACCAAAAGTTTAAAGCTACAAGCGCAGAATAACTCTGGAGTGGTAACTGATTCAGTTAGTGAGAGGCTCGGCGGCCCGATAAACGTCCAGACAACTATGGACGACGACGCTGTAGACGGTTTGCTAACAATAACTAACAACGAATCTTTTGATCTTGATGTAACATTTCTAAGGGCGCTGACGCCGTAATAAATAAAAGGGAGCAGGTATGGGAAGAGTTAATTTTGCAGTCGAATTAGGTTTCGACATTTATGATGAGAATGGTTTAATACTGGCGGCACAGATAGCTGGAGCTGGAGCACCTGCTGTTGGAGCACCGTTTGCAGCGCAGCCAATCGGTTCAATTTATCAAAGAAGCAATGGTGAGTTTTATGTAAAGACCGTCAATGCTAATCTTGCTACAGATTGGAAATTAGTTCCAATTCAATTAAGTGCTGGCTACACGCCGGTCAACGGAACACCAGCCATCGCTGACAGCTTTGAAGAAGCTATTGAAAAACTTGATGGCAACCAAATTGATTTAACAACTCTTTCTGGTGTTGCTCAGGGCGCTACTGATCTTGGAACATTTACCGGCGATATTATCACCGACAACGTGGTTAATAAAGTTGCATTTCAAGAACTCGAAACGGAGCTAGTTGATACTCGTCAAAATGTTGATGATTTAATTACTCTCTCAGGTGTTGCGGAAAATGCTACTTCGCTCGGAACATTCACTGGAGTTACGATACCAGACAGCTCCACAAATAAAGCAGCCTTTCAAAGTTTAGAAACGGCACTCGAAGCAATCGAAGGCGGATTTGCAGTTCTTGTTTCTGGCATCACTACCCTACAAGACATTGATACTGTTTTAGTTGATGATGTTCATTCACTTGAATATGAAATAGTGGCATGGGAAGAAGCAACTCCAGCTAATAAAATCTTTCAAAAAATTACTACATTGCACAATGGAACAGCAGTGGCAGACGCTACTGTTGTTGATGATTCTGTTCACACTAAATTAAAAGTGGGCGCAAGCTTCAATCTAGTAATTATTGTTGATCTAAATGGCGCTGCTGGTGCTCAGACTATGAGATTAAGAGCTTCAAGTTCAACAGCTGGTGTTTCAATGGAAGTTAGACGAACAGGAGTTCTAGTAAGTAACTAATGGATTCGACAAAAGCATTTTCCGTTGATAACGGACTTATTGTAGACGAAGAAAATGGTGGTCCCTTCTACACAGGAGGGACTGCTTCACCAGTGGGCCAAGGCTTGCCGGCAAATTGTGTTTACTCTCAGACGGTTGCCGGTGGTGTTATACTTTGGCAAAAATACGGAGCAGGTGACACGAGTGCAGACTGGAGAAACTATCCAGCAGCAGGAATTTCATACACTCCATCGGCTAGTGCCTATAGGTCAACATCTGACAATGTGAACTCGGCACTTGATGAGCTGAGAGAATTAAAACTTTATGTTCCTATCGACACAGCTACAACATTGAATGGAACCTTAACTTTAACAGCCACATCAAACACTCTTAATATTATTAGTGGAACTTTAACAGGTTACTCTGTTCAATTACCTGATGCGACCACAGTTAATCACGGGTCGTCTTATTTAATTGTGAACAGTTCAACTAATCCGATTACTATTAAAGATGGTGCCGGTGGATCGCTTTTAACTCTTAACTCTGAAGATGTGGTTGAGTGTATTCTTGAAGACGATCCAAACGCAGCAGGAACATGGCTTACAATTGTAACCTCTGGCTCGGCCACTGGTGTTGCAAGTTATGTTGTGACTTCTAATACTTTATTTTCAACATCTTCTTCAACTGATGTAATCATAACTGGATTTACTACGACTCCTGTACCTGGCCGGTATTCGCTTTACTTTTCATCTGATGTTGTTATTTCTCAAAATAATAGAATATCCCAATGTGTAACTTTCGTTGATGGGGTGGCAGTACCAAACACAAGAAGAACAGCGCAAGGTGTATCTAGTAACTTTGACGCTACACTTGCAACTATTGGCGAAGTCACCGTGAATGGGGCGCAGGCCGTTGATATTAGAGTTAATGTTAGCTCTGGATCGCTTGATGTAAATCAAAGATCACTTATTCTAATCAGGTTAGGTAGTTAAATGGCACAGACTAAATACACTTACTCAGTTGCAACAGACACTCTCAACGCAGTTGTTGACGTTGACACTCTGGACAATTCAGTAAGAACATCTGCAATTGTAACAGCGTTAGATTACACAAATGTCTTCGGTGATGTGCTGGACATCTTTATGAAGGACGCTTTATCTGTAGGCGATGAAACTATCTTGGATGGTGTTGTTGCTGCTCATACTGGAGATCCAGGACCAGACGCACCGACTGAAGTTGTTAATGTTGCTGACCCAGCTGTGGTGAATGCCTCTAACACACTCAGGGTTTCTCAGGTGGTGTTAGCTGGCACAACTATTTCAGACACATTAGTAATTGCCAATGGATCTGTTGCTACAGTTAAAATATTCGAAGCATCCTGCCCTGATTCGCCACTATGTATTGCTTGTCTCGTGTGGGATCCAGGCGAAGTTGGAGAGGAAATACTTTGGGTCTTTCAGAGAGAAGGAATCATGCCACAAGAGAATGCTGTAACTGTTACTGGTGATGGCGTTAAGAAATTGGCAGTTTGTTGCGATAATGGCGACGCATCTGATTTTTACTTTAACGCTTTCGCCAAGGTTGAGGTTGTATAATGGCAATTGAAGAAACAGAATCCAGACAGAAAAGACAGATCAGGGCAAGGCGTGAAGCCATAGCCCAAGGTCCTGCTGGCACTACTATTATGATTAACGCACGGGTATCTAAGTTCATTTGTCAAAACACTGGCGCTAATCCAGTGAGAATTAACTTCAACACAGACGGCAACCCTAACTACTGGCAATTAGCTCCTGGTGATTCGCTACCATCTGCAATAGAAATATCAGACAAGACGGAACTCAATGCCAGGGGAGAGGGTGGGGTTTCCGAACTCCAGTTTATTTTATGGTGATAATATGAGTTACAGGTGGGTCGTGTGATAAGATACGGCAACAGATTTTACCTTCACCTAGATGAAGTTTTAGTCCAGGATGAACTAGATAATGGAGTTACATAAATGGCTATTTTTGGAGTTTTAGAATCAGATCCAATCGTTCAGGTGAATGATAAAGTTAGATTAAAAGCGATGAGATCCTTTGTTTCAAAAGACGAGGCCGCGGTAACTCTTGTAGAGATAGAGCCCATTGCAGGTAATGGTTTTATTGATGTCACCGGCACCAGCAGTGACGAATGGTACTTGGACTGGAGTTACGCCACGGACGGCATTGTTGTAGTTTCACTGCGCATCACCACGGACGGTGCTCCAGTCACTACGACATTGAGTGTTTCTGTTATCACCGCAGCTGATGATATGTTGTTCTCAGACGATGCTGATTTATTGAGATATGAAACAGATATCATGAGCCTGTTACCTGACGGATATAGTAGTTTTAACTATGAACACCGCAAGGCACAAACAGTAATACTAGACTGGATTAATGAAGAAGGCTATCGCGCAAACGGCAATGATAAGATAACTAAAGAAGAAGTGCTTGACCACGACGAGGTTCGCAAGTGGAGTGAAGCAACTGTTCTTTCGTTTATTTACAATGATAACTCAAACTCGATTGACGATAAGTTCGCTGAAAAATCTAAGTATTACGATTCTGTTTCGGTGGACGCTAAAAGAAGATCCGTACTTGAGCTGGATTTAAACAAGGATGGAACAATCACGGATGGTGAATTCATTAGGCCGCAGAGCTTAGGATTATTTAGAGAATGAGCTTAGCTTCTATAAGGCCATTATTTAGAGCGCAACTTAATGCCCTTGGATTCAGGGAGCACACAGACGCGTTCGATGACACCAACCGACCAGAGACACAATTAGAAAAGCTTTATAGAATCAACACCACTACGACAACTGGTGATGTTGCAAACCAAACTGTATTTCAATTTAATATGGATGTTGAATTGGTGATTACTCTTAGGGGTAAGGGAATTAAGAACATCGAACTGGTGGACCGCGCATGGTCTGTTGCAGATGAAGTTCTTGCCGACCTGTTATCACCAGCCGTTAGAAACGGACAAACAATAAAAGGCATTTCACCAGGGACGATCACCGTTGATCCATACTCTGGCAGTGACGACAATGACTGTACTTTAACAATGGGCTTCAGAGCCTCGATACTTTGCAATTTTATATAGAACCAAGGAGGGTTTAAGATGGCAGGCGCAAGTAATAACATAGTAATTTCACCCGTGAATGTATTCTGGAGGATTGAAGCTCAATCTGCCGTTGACCATTCTAGTTTAGTTAATCCAGACGGAACATCTTACGATGTAACCGACAGCACTGGTGCTGTAGCAAGAGTTTGGTTTGACCTAGACGCTGGTTCAACACCACCGGCAACACCATCAGGAGGCAGACTTATTGAAGCTTCTGTTACTACTGGTGACAGCGCAGCTGTAATTGCAGGACTTGTTCAGGTTGCTGTTGATGCAGATCCTGCTTTTACTGCAACCATTAGCGGAAATGTTGTGACAATCACTGGCGTTCTTGTTGGCGAAGTTGCCGACACTGTAGACGTTGACAGTGGCGTTTCAATCACAACTTGCCGTAGAGGTAAGAACTTTGACCTTGGATTATTAGAAGGTGAACCTTCTCCTACATTCGAGCCATCGAACTTCGATGTGACTTCTCAGCAAACAGGAACAACCATTACAGCTAAGCTTGTTCAGGGCTTCTCTGCTAATGTTGAAACTGTTTTGCAAGAAACTACGCTTTCAAATCTTGGTGAAATCTATAAGATTTACGGCGAATCTTTCGCAGGACCTTCGTCTACAGTTTACGGCGCAGGCACTGGCCAGATTGGAAAGAACTTAGTTATTGAAGGCGCTCGTCTAGAATTCATTCCGGTGAACTTCCAAAGTGACGAATTGTCCTACAACTTTACTATGCGTTTGGCAATTCCAACGCCTGGATCCTTGGTGTTCTCTGGTGAGAATCCTAGGACATTGACTGTTTCTTGGGATGCAATTCCTGATCTAACAGCCACAAGACCAGATCTTGACATGATCGTCATTGGTGATATTAATCAAGCTGGAGTCTTGTAATATCAACCAATAGGAGAAGTGAATGGATTTGGATTTAGGTTCAAAAGCTATATGTAACGTGAAAGTTGGAGGGTCGGAGTACAAGATGAGTGCTCCGACTGTTAAACAGAGCGAAACATATCAAAAAAGTTTAGGAAAGAAACAAGGCAGCGAGATGGGTGCATTTATTGACCTACTCGCTGAGTTGGGTTTACCCAAAGAAGTTTCAGAAGATCTAGATGTTATCCAGATCAGGAAACTTTCAGAAGGTTTACTGGGTTTAGTCGAAAAAAAGTAAGTAACTACGCCTACATAAAGGCTAGGGCATCACGCTTTTATGGCTGGACACCCGACACGATTGATAACATGACGGCTGCAGTTTTTAACGAATATTACCTTGCCATAGACGTGTTATCATCAGAGGAGCAACTATTTACTTTCGAGGCACACTTTGCGCCGCACATGAAGAAAGAAGATAGGAAAAATACAGTTGGAAGGCACAAGAGCAGAATTAGAAATCTTGTGAACAGAACTAAGGGAAAGCTCGGTTCGATACAGGACGTAGCTAAAGCTTTTGCAAGGATGCGAATGAATGGCTGATGAAAAACTTGAGATAGAAATTGTTTTAGATAATGGTCAGATCGTAAAAGGTCTGGCCACTGTTAAGCGATCTGCTAAGAAGGCAGCTAATGAAATAGATAGTTCTTTCAAGAGTGCATTCACCAACATTAGAAAAGAGTTAATAACATTTGCCGCTGGGTTTGCATCGTTAAGAATTGCGCAAACAATAACCCAAGATTTTATTAAATTCGAAAGAGCCCTAGTCGGAGTTGGTAAAACAACAAACATTGCAGAGAAGGACTTAGGTCTTATCGGCACAAGGCTACAGGAGCTGTCAACTCAGATACCAGTTACGGCAACCGATTTATTAAGGCTCGCACAAGTTGCCGGACAATTCGGTGTTCGCGGTTCTGATAACATTATTAAGTTCGCAGAGACTGTTGGAAAATTACAGTTCGCCATTGAGGGCATTGACCCAGAAACAGCAGCGCAAAGTTTAGTGCGAATGCTGAACGTAACTGGCCAAGGTGTTAAGGATATTGATCGCCTTTCATCGGTGCTTGTTGCTTTAGGCAATAACTTCGAAGCTACAGAGGGCGACATACTTGCCACTGGTAACGAAGTAATCCGTGCAACGGCACAGTTTGGACTTTCGGCACAGGAGGGTTTAGCTCTAGGTGCTGCGCTTCAATCTGTTGGTGCAAAGGCTGAGGGTTCCGGTACTGCTGTTGGTGATGCGTTTATTAAAATCGCCCAAGCTATTGGTGGTGGCGGAAAGAAACTAAAGGACTTCACTAAAGTTCTTGGAATATCTGGCGAGGAATTAAAAAAGCAATTTAATGAAGATGCCCTTAGTGTTTTTGAATTATTAATTAAAAGACTGGGTGAAGTTAAGGGCGGATCTGTTGGTCTGACGGTAGCACTAAGAGAATTAGGTCTTGATAATAAAAGAACTTTAAAGTCTTTAGTACCACTTGTGTTTGCTAATGATAAGTTAACCGCAGCACTATCTTCTCAGGCAGATGAATACACTAAAAACAGCGCATTAAATATTGAGTTCGGCAGAGTAAACCGAACTACTGGATCAGCAGTAGAGAGATTAAAAAACGAATTGACTGCACTGTCTACAACTCTTGGCTCATTGATAGGACCTAGACTTAAAGAGAACATTCAATTCTTTACAGACGCAGCTCGCGGAATACGGAACTTTATATCTTCGGCTGGCGCATCTGGTCCATTATCTCTTTTAGATTCACAAATTGAAAGTGTTAACGAAAGACTTCGCGGTTTGCAGGCCGAACAATTCGATCTAACCCAAGGCGGCATTGGTCTTGATCGTTTCTTTTTAGACACCGATCAGGCTGCAAAGGATCTTCAGCCAGCCATTGATGCGCTTGCATTAAAGTTTGCAGAGTTAACAGCGCAGCGAAACGCACTTGTAGCGGCATCCAACGTACCTCTAGATCCGATTAAAACAGATGATGCCGAGGGTGAACAAAAATCTCCGATATTACAGCAGTTCGATCCATCTGAGTTAGTTCCATCATTTACTTCAGCATTTAAAACTATTGATGAGACTGTCGCAATGAGTGTTGATAACTTTGGAGCACGTTCAGATCAATTAAAGAAGAAAATGGTGGAGATCGGTGTCGCTGCAAGGAATCAACTTGCTGGTGGAATCGGTCAGGCGTTCGCGTCTTTCGGTAAAGCCTTAGCAAATGGAGACAATGCAATCGAGGCATTCGCTAAGACATTTATCTCAGCAATTGGTCAAATGGCAATTCAATCTGGAACTAGATTTATTCTAGAGGGTCTTGCTTATTCTGTAGTGCCTGGATTTCAAGGAGTAGGTGCTGCGATGATTGCATCCGGTGCTGCTCTTGCAACATTCGGTGGAGTTTTATCAGCGGTGACTGGTGGTGGCGGTGGCGAGGCGAGTGCATCAACTCCACTATCACCAACTAATGTTACGCTTCCAGAAGATCAGGACTTTGGCGAAGACTTAGTTGAAGAAAAAACAACCAAAGTTGCCATCAATGTAGAGGGCACGGTGTTGGATCCGCAGCAGGTTGGCAATCAAATAGCACAAATTCTAAACGACACTTTCGAAGCTGGTGGAACCAGAGTGGTGACAGCATAATGGCAATTTCAACATTCTCTAAATTTTACTACGGCACACAGATCACGTTATCAAAACCAAGTATTGATATTAACGAGGGCGCTGGAGAATTATCCGGCACACTGGACCTTGGTATTTATTCTCTAACGGGTCTTGCTGCAGAGCTTCAACAACTTTTAAATGCTATTGGACTTTTGACATACTCTGTTAATGTTAATCGTGATACGCGAATTTTTACGATTACTGCTGACGGTGCTTTTGATTTGCTTATTAATACCGGCACTAACGCTGCTAGTGGCGCTTATTCTGTGTTCGGCTTTACTGGCACTGTTGATCTCACTGGCCTGCTCACTTATTCCGGCGACTCACCAGCCGGTTCAGAATACATTACCCAGTTCCCTCCCCAAAACTACGTCGCCCCAGGCTTCCGTAAAGAAAAAGCCGACGCTTCGGTTAATCAAAGTGCCTCCGGAAAAATAGAGGTCATATCATTCGGCGATGTTAGATTCATCGAGATGGATTTAATGTTCATCACAGACCTACCGATGGGAAGCGGTGTCATTCGCACAAACTTAAACGGCACACAAGACGCCATTGATTTCTTGACCTTTGCTACTAATCGCGGTGCGATTGAATTCATGCCAGACAAGGATGACAGCGGCACTTTTAACCAGGTGATTTTAGATAAAACACCTGAAGATGGTAAGGCTACGAAGTTCAAGCTCAAAGAAGAAACGGGCAAGAACCTTCCGAACATTTATAAAACTGGTAACTTAGCTTTTAGAATATTGGAGTAAATAAATGTCAGTAAGTAACGGCCAACCGGCAGATCAGAATACTTTTAATGATGCCTTTGCATCCAAGACTGATGATAACACCATGGTGGGCAATCAGGATTTAAACGATGCTGATGTTGCTTCTGGCACTCAGGTTACCAATGTTCAGCGAGAGCACAATTCAATTGCAAGTTATGTTGGTAAAACAATAAATGCCATTAAAAATGCACTCCCATTATGGGTTTCAGGTGCTGTTGGAACTGGAACTGATGATTTAACACAAAGAGCAGAGGCTTTAACTGTTGCATCAGGAGTTAACGCTGCTGACATTTCTTTAAGACAATTACTTTCTGAAAAAAGTCAGGCCAGCGGTTACGCAAGTCTAGATGGAACTGCAAAGATTCCCCTTGCTGAATTGCCTGATGCTGTTGTAAATGCCAGAAGGTATTTAGGAACATGGGCAGCTTCTACCAATACGCCAACACTGGCAGATGGTGATCCTGCTGTTTCGGGCGATGAATATTCTGTTTCAGACAATGGAACTGTAGACTTCGGCGCTGGTAATATTGTTTTTACTACAGGCGACACTGTTATTTATTCTGGTGCTGTCTGGCAAAAGATCGACGGATCAACTATTGATTCTGTTAACGGCCAGCAGGGAACGGTAGTTCTAGACGCAGACGATGTTGGAGCAGCTAATAAAACTCTTTCAAACTTAACTAGCCCTACGGCTGTTAATCAGGATCTCAATTTTGATGCAACAAGAACAATCCGCCTTAAGAACGGTGTAAAGATATTTGGTAGAACACTAGCCGACGACGCCGATATTGATCTTATAAATACTAATTCAGTAAACCGCGTAGAGGTCGGCGACATTTCAAACAACATGGTTCTAATGTCTCCAAATGTTCTGCCTAACGGATCTACAGCCAACATGGGCGGTGGCGCTAACAAGTGGAATCTTTATGTCGGAGAAGTTCGCACTGGTCTGTCATGGGTATCCACTGCGAATTTAAGCACTGCCGATGGGACGACCACTTTCCCTATGAGAATGGATACTGGTAACTCATCTGCTGGCATATCCGGCAGCATTACTTTAGAAACCGGAAACGCACTTGGCGGAAACTCTGGTAATATTGATTTATCTCCTGGAACTTCTGACGCTACTCCAGGAAAGATTAGATTAAGAAGTCCATCAGAGGGAAACATCGGAGAAGTCTGGACTTCAATTGGAGTAAATGGCGAAGGCGAATGGGCACCAGCAGGTGGAGGCGGTGGTGACTTATGGAGTGATCCTGTTAACGCAAATATTGTTCCTGATGCCGATGGAACAAGAAACGTTGGCGCAACTGGAACAAGATTCAACATTATATTTTTAAACTCATTATTCGTAGGAAGTGGCCCAGCAAATGGCCATAGGCTAGTGAACTCTGAAACAATGCCAAGTGGTGCCACACTTTTCGCAGGGCACAGAGCAGAGGCAGGTCAAGGCTTAGGACTATACACAATAGATCAAGCGGCCACTAAAGATGTTAGTATTGAAAGTGGTAATGCAAGTGGTGGAAACTCTGGCGGTATCAATTTACAACCTGGAACGGCTACAGGCACACGCGGTAAGATTTCTTTTAAGGATGGTTCAGAAACTGGTGCAGGTGCAGGTGCAGTTTGGACGCAAGCGGCGGCTGACGGAATTGGTGGTTGGGCCGCGCCAAGTGGTGGCGGTGCCGCCACAGACTTAAACAATCTAACTGCGACTTCCGTCAATCAAAGTTTGTTGCCTGACACTCTAAACTCTAGACAATTAGGTGATTCAACTCACAAATGGTCACAGGTTCATTCTACTATATATAATGTATATGATAATGCTTCAACTCTTCAGGGTTATCTTATCAATTCAGCACTACCTAGTGGTGCAGCGACTAGGGCTTGCTTGGTCGGTCCAGCATCAAAACAAATTGGGGTAATGACAGATTCTATTTCCACCACTGGGGTATCTAGCGGTGGCGTAAATATTGAGACTGGAAATCACATTGGTTCTGCTGGCACAGTTGGCACTGGTAATATGTTGTTGAGATCTGGAAACACCACCGTTGTTACAAATAACGGTAATACTGGTAATGTTGACATTACTACAGGTAATGCTGCTGGTAGCACGAGTGGAAATTCTGGAAGTATAAATTTATCTATAGGTACTGCCAATGCAGGAACACGCGGTTCAATTTCATTAGATGCCTTAGCAATTAATCATAATCAAAACCCATCAACAGGTTTTGTCATTGAAAGCGGCAACACAGCATCAAGACCAGCCGCAACATTAGGAGCACATTATTTAGACACTGATCTAACTTCTAATGGATCGGCGGCGGTTCCAATTTGGTATGACGGTTCAAACTGGATAGACGCAGCTGGAAATACTGTTTAATAATTAATTACCTTGGAGGGTAAAATGGAAATGGAAGAAGCATACGATCTAAAGCCACTTCTGGGCGAACTTAAAAAAGTTGGTCTCGAAGCAACAGAAGCAACTGCACTTGCCAGTATTGACATGATGTTAGATTGGTTCGAAGCCTCTGCAGTTTTGTCTGAAAATAAGTACGATGACATGGCTCTTGCCGTTTCACCACTACTTAGAGGTGTGTTAAAGGACCTTGCTGATAAAATTGACGGTGAGAAAGATTTAGCTGAGTGAATTTCTTAGCTATATTGCTTGAAAAAGTTTTAGGTGGTTGGCTCAGTAAAATTGGGTCAGCCATTTACGCATGGGCCGTTAAGATTGGCAAAAGCATTTACCGAGGTAACGTAAAGAAAAGGGAAGTTGATAAATATGTGGAAGAAATTAACCGTCTTTCAGCTATCGCAAAAGAAGAAGCCACACAGTTCGGCAGAGTTACGGATGCAACAGAGCTTGCAATGTCTCGTATTCTTCAGCGTCGTAACCTTGGCTTGCCTTTTGATGATGGGCTGTAAAACAATTCCAGGATTAGCGGAACCGTCCTTTTGGATTTGCGACATCGTAAACGTAGACAAGGCTCTATGTTATCATGTTCAAGATCCGACTAAAGAACAGATCGAGATATCACCGACTGAATTACTTGGTTACTCTTGTTTAAGTCCAAGAGCGTTTGGCGATACCGATCAACATCACGAAGCACTTCATATTAAAATTGATGAACTCACTGGTGATAAATAGATGGCACTCCCGTTAACTAGAGACGCAGAACAATTATTGCAAAAAACAGGTATCACGCCTCAGATCGTTTTACAGATCGACGGCGTAGATACTCTCTACGGCGCTGTGGAGATTAAAGAATACTGGCGCATTGGTGATCCTAACAGAGAAGTTGGAGAACCGTTTTTAACTATTGGTGGGCAGGTTTCCGTAGATGATCAGGAGTCATTAGTATCCTGGACTGGCGGAACATCTAACTCCATTAGTCAGGTTTTAAATGTAGACAAAGGCACTAACGATTCTGTGTCTACACTTAAAATAGCGTTAATAGATCTTGGGTTAAAAGCCACTAAACTAATCACACCAGGCCAAGTTGTTGAAGACGTGCTCGGTCGCAGGGCTAAGGTTTGGCTCGGCGAGGCTTCTGGCTCATGGAAGGATGATTACGTTATTATCTTCCGTGGCCTAATAGACGACATCGACGCGAAGTCGGGAATAGTAACTTTGAATTTAAATCAGGGCAGTAACTTAACCGGCGCTACATTCTTGCCAGGTGAGACTGCTTTAGACGGTGCGATTGACGACACCGTAACGACGGCAACTGTTTTAACAACTGCTGACTTTCTTTCACCATTTACTAATCTTGGTGGAACTATTGACACCAGCTTGAAACTTTACGTTCGCATTGACGACGAGATCATGCGCTATGAATCCACAACAGGAACCACGTTCGACACGATAACTCGCGGACAGCTCGGAACAATTGCAGCTGCTCACAGTGACGAAGCAACTGTTAATTCATTTTACCGCATCACTGGGAACGCCATTGACCTTGCTTTGAAGCTAATGCTTTCAGGTCAGACGGATCCATATTTAGAAGACTTCACCGTTAAAAGCTTTCAGGTAATTACTGCAAGTCTAACGGTGGCGAACGCCATATTTATTGCAGACAGGGATCTTGAAAGAGAATTCAATATCCGCGTCGGTGATTACGTTACCACTACTGGTGCAACTAATGGGCTGAACAATGTCACCAACAGAGTTATCACAGAAATAAATGTCGTCGATTCTGGGTCTTATTTTATCTTAGACGGTGCGGCGCTGGCCAATGAAGCCACTACTGCTGCGCTGGTTAGCTTTAATTCACAATACGACACCTGGGGACCTAACGCTGGACTTGGATTAAGAAATGAGGAAGTCGATATTTTAGAGCACCTTTCGGTTCAGTCTAAATTCCTAAGTTCTGCAGAGTATGACTTTTACCTGAAGGAAGAAATAGAAGACGGCAAAGAGTTTATTGCAACAGAGATTTACAATCCCGTTTCTGCTTACGGCATACCTAGAAAAGCCTCAGCTTCTATTGGCTACAACATCGGCCCAATTCCTGGTGTGTTGATCAAGACTTTGGACAAAACCAACGTCACCAACGCTTCGAAGATGTCGATAAAGCGCACGACCAATAAGAACTTCTTTAACACTATTATTTATAAATTCGAAGAAGACGCATTAGAAGATCAGTTCTCTCGCGGAACGGTATTCATCGACGGCACTTCGGTAACTAGAATTCCCACTGGCAATAAGCCACTCACGATTGTGTCGAAAGGCCTTAGGGAGATACTTTCGGCCATAAATATTGCTCAAATAGCCTCCTCTAGACGCCTAAAAAGGTACAGATTCGGAGCTGAACAGATCAGTGAAGTAACCACGGACTTCTCAACTGGCTTTAACTTAGAGGTGGGCGATAAGATTATTCTAGACATGACCGACCTACAAGTGACGGACATTCAATCCGGCACCAGGTCGGGCGCATCTAGGATTTACGAGATCACTAACAAAGAACTGGGCATTAGGGACGGCTCGATAAAGCTGAAACTTCTAGACACGAACTTCGACCTAGATGCCAGGTATTGTTTGATCGGGCCAGCTTCTATTGTGAAGTCCGGCACATCTGGCACTGAGTTCATTATTGACCCATCGTTTAACACTACGGTGAACGGCACGGCTGAGTGGAAGAAATGGACTAAATTCACAGACACAGAAGTCGTGGTGAGTTCGCCGGACTACAGCATACAAGGCAGAGCTTTACTTAACGCTGTGACTTCAAATACGATAACCGTTGCAAGTGATCTTGGATTTACACCACTGGCT
>Ga0307379_10003255_pt1 | contig 23680 bp, 21 predicted proteins | sample UN2MG_FD_202237 | JGI IMG/M metagenome (GOLD analysis project Ga0307379, IMG submission 202237) | Soil microbial communities from Risofladan, Vaasa, Finland - UN-2 | ecosystem: Environmental > Terrestrial > Soil > Coastal area > Acid sulfate soil | place: Finland: Risofladan, Vaasa | collected... | reverse complement strand
CCTACAATCTCACACCGAGAAAGTGCCTTGGCTACATCACACCAATCCAGGCGCTCTTTCAAAACCTTGGCAGAGATGTCAGATTGACGTTTGCTTGAAAACGTTGCACTTCGCGTTGGAACTCAGGCCCCAAATACTTTGAATAGTAGAAGTGGCTGATTGATTGATAAAACGCCGAGCCGAAAAAGGTCGAAACAAACAGCACTACCGATAATAATATGGCTGCAACGCCGACCATGCTGGCAAGTCGCTGCCTGTTAAAGATCGAACCGGGGTCCTGTGCTGCTTTGTCTGCGGTTCCGGGGCGCAGAATATCCTGTGCCTGTTGAAGTATCTGCATCAGCCCAACCCCGCACAATTTGAATTTACGTTTATTCCGTAACGTAAATTTTATTGCGATCGCGACGTGTTGTCAACAACACAGCAAGCCACCCTCAAAACACATCAAAATATTCACGGTGTTCCCAGTCGGTCACCTCGGACAGGAAGCGGGTGATCTCGGCGCGTTTGATGTGGACGAGATAGTCGATGAAGCCATCGCCCATCCGGTCCCGAAACAGCCTTGACCCATCCAGCGCCGCGACAGCGTCCATGAGATTTGTTGGCAACATCGGCGCATCGGTGGCGTAAGGCGTGTCAGCAGGCGCGCCGGGATCCAGCTTGCGGTCGATGCCGTCAAGCCCAGCCCAGATTTGCGCGGCAAGATGAAGGTAGGGATTGGCCGCAGATTCAGCGGCGCGGTTTTCCAGCCGGGTTGCGGGATCGCCTGCCCCGCCGACGGCGCGGATCATGGCGCCCTTGTTGTCCCTGCCCCAGTTGGCCCGGTCCGGCGCAAGCTGAAACGACTTGTAGCGCTTGTAGCCGTTGATGGTGGGGGCAGCGAAAACCGATGCCTCAACGGCGTGGTCCAGCAGGCCAGCGGCATAGTGCAGGCCGGCGTCAGATAGAAGTGCCTTGTCCTGTTGCGGCATGAACAGGTTGTTGCCGGACTTCGCATCGACCAGCGACTGGTGCACATGCCAGCCGGAGGCAAACAGGTTGTCCACCTGCGGGCGGCACATGAACGTGGCGTGCAGGCCCTGACGACGGCAGACCTGCTTGACCATAGAGCGGAACAGCGTCATGGCGTCCGCCGCCTCGACCGCCGACATGGGTGCGAAGGTAAACTCCACCTGGCTGGGCCCAAACTCGCACTCGATGGAGCGCACCGGCAGCCCCAGCGCCATGCAGCCCTTGCGCAGGATTTCCGTTACCGGCTCCAGCTCATCGGCACGGGTTTCGGTGAGGTATTGAAAGCCGTGTGTCATCAGCGATACATCAGGCGGCCTGCCGGGCTGGCCAGCATCGTGCGGGCGCCTGTTCCAGTTTTCAACCTTCAGCACATGAAACTCGGCTTCCAGGCCAAAGCGGATGCCCATACCGCGCCCGGTCAGTTCGTTGCCGGCCTTGCGCAGTACCTGGCGTACCGAAAACGGCACAGGCCTGCCATCGGAAAAATGCAGGTCGCACAGCAGCCAGCCGCAGCCATCCACCCAGGGCAGCACGCGGAAAGTGGCGGGGTCCGGCAGGATGATGACATCCCCGGCACCCTCCATTTCGGGCATGTCGAGCCCGGCACCTGCTTCCCAAACAGGAAACACCGTGCGGTGTGCAGTGTCCTTGGCCAGCAGCGTCGATGTCATGGCGCACCCGTTGAGCAGCAGGCTCCGGGCTTGTGATGCCATCAGCGTTTTGCCACGAAGCACGCCGTGCTGATCGGCAAAGGCAAGGCGGATGGTTTCGAGACCGTGGCGCTCGACCTGTTCAAGCACCGCCTGGCAGGCGGCGCGGCGGTCCTTGTCATCAACGCCTGCCAGTGCGGCAAGCCCTTCGCGGCCCACATCGCTCATGAATCTGACGCCCATGCGCAGGCGGCGCGGCGCTCGGCATCGCGCTTGCGCCAGACACCCTGCCAGTCAGCATCCGGCGCAATGGCGTCCACCGAGACCGGGCCTGAAATATCAAGCGGTTCACCGTTTGGCAGGCCGGGCAGATGGCCGCCGCTTTCAACGGCCTCGATGGCTTTGCGCAGCATCCGGCGGTAGGCGATGATTGCCTTGTCGGTGGTGCCGAGATGCTCGTTGGTGCGATCAAAAACCGGGCCTGGACTTTCCACCGCCCACTGGTCATGGACGTTGATGTCGAGCCCCATGCCGGTATAGGTCTCGCCTTGCTGTTCGGCCGGGTTGTAGCCGTAATTGTTGCGCTTGTTCTTCAGCGGCGCATAGTCCGGCAGACGGTGTTCCTTGAGGCGCTGGTCGCGCATCAGCTGCTTGTTCACCGGCTCACCGAACGAGGTGAACATTGAGTACCAGTAGCAGTGGGTGTCATCGATGGGCACATGCCACTGGGTGATGGTCATCTCGTTGGACATGGGTATGCAGATGGCTTCGGGGAAAATCTGGTTGGTGACGCGGACATGGGTGCGGCCATCATCAAGGTGACGCAGCGCGATGAGGCGAAGGCCATAGCCGGTTTCCTCGACACTGATTTCAGGGCGCGGATATTCCCGCAGAAGCTGCGTCATCGGCATGTCGGTGTTGGCGGCCTTGTCCCTGAACTGCTTGCCGTAGGCTTCAGCGGGGTCTTCGTCCTGCAAGAACCGGTGCAGGAAAGACGCATGCACCGGGTCAATGCCAACCTCCATCGCCTGCAGCCAGTTGCACTCCCAAAGGCCCTTGAAGGCAAAGGCGTGGGTATCGGGCGCCTTGAAGCAATCAAACCCAGGGAAAGCAGGCGGCTCACCGTCACCCATGAAGGCAAACACGATGCCGTTTTTCTCAACCACCGGATAAGAGACGGTTTTTATCTGCTCGTGCATCGTTGAGCCATCCGGCTCGCCGGGTTGTTCAACACACTGGCCGTTCCGGTCAAAGTGCCAGCCATGAAACGGGCAGCGCAGGCCATTGTCCTCGCGCCGCCCGTGGCAAAGATCAGCGCCGCGATGCGGGCAATGACGCCCGATGAGGCCCAGCTCACCTTCATTGTCGCGGAACAGCACAAGGTCTTCACCCATGAGCCTGACCGGCACTACCGGGCGCGGGCCGGCGAGTTCGTCAGACAAGGCGGCCGGCTGCCAGTACTGGCGCATCAGCTTGCCGCACGGCGTTTGCCTGCCGGTCCGGGTGATCAGGTCGTTGACATCTTTTGACAGCATGGCCGAGCGGCTCCCTTTTGATTTGGGCAGGTTAGGCAGGAGCCGCTGGCGAGGCAAGGCCCTGCACAACAAGATGCCGGGCAGGTTAAATCCGGGTAACCCACGAAACAGCCGCAATTGCACAAACCGGCAATGATAAGATGTGAACAATTGCCAACTGCAAGGGCACCGAAACATCATGACTACAATGGCTTCCACCCCGGCCAATCCAACAAATCGCGTGCCGGAAGTCGACTGGGAGTTCTGGCTGGTAAAACTCATGGCCGTGACCGTTGGCGAGACGGTAGCTGATTACATCATCTTTCAGATGCACATGGGGCTGCCAAAAACCTCGCGGATCATGTCGGGACTGCTTGTTGTCGTGGTTACGGTGCAGTTTGCCCAAAAGCGATATGTGCCATGGGCATACTGGCTTGCTGTCGTCATGGTATCGGTTGTGGGAACGCTGATCACCGACAGCCTGGTGGACACCTACAATATACCGCTTGAGGTGACGACAGCGGTGTTCGTTGCAGCACTGATGGCGACCTTTGCTGTGTGGTACTGGTCAGAGCGCACACTCTCAATCCACACCATCCATACCACAAAGCGCGAGGCATTTTACTGGCTTGCCGTCCTGCTGACGTTCGCTCTGGGTACAGCTGCCGGTGACATGATCGCCGAAGGCCTCGGGCTTGGATACCTGCTGACCGGGCTGATGTTTGCCGGCATTATCGCGGCCATCACTGCGGCTTATTATTTTGCAGGCCTGAACGGCATTCTTGCCTTCTGGCTTGCCTACATACTGACACGACCCATGGGCGCATCATTCGGCGACCTGCTGGCTCAGTCGCATGCTGCTGGCGGACTCGGCCTTGGCACCACCATTACAAGTGTTGTGTTTCTTGCCGTCATCGTCGCCCTGATAAGCACCATGAGTGTGTCGAAGCAACATCGGCTTCGCAGACTGACCTGAACAAGCCGGCGGGCTCACTGAAGCCTCAGGCAATGCACAATATTTCCAGCTATTGGTGCTGGAAGTCTACAGGGTTTGTCTCTATCGTGAAATCAGGTAGCACGCCTGCATGAACCAAGGCGGCACTGAAAATAACCTCGGGAGGAAATTTATAATGCTCAAAAAGACAGGACTGGCCGCACTTGGCCTGGCGCTGATGGCGTCTGCCGCATACGCTGCCGACATCAAGATCGGCTATATAACCACGCTGACCACACCTGCTGCCGTTATCGGCAATGACGTGAAAGACGCCGTTGATCTTGCCATGGAACAGCTCGGCGGCAAGATGGGCGGCAAGACGGTAGAAATCATTTTTGAAGACGACGGGTTCAAGCCCGACATTGGCAAGCAGAAAACCGACAAGCTGGTGCAGCAGGACAATGTGCCGATTGTTGCAGGCTATCTGTGGTCAAACGTCCTGCTGGCATCGGCAAAGTCGGTGTTTGATGCAAACAAGATCCTGATTTCCTCCAATGCCGGCCCGTCGCAGATTGCCGGCCCGCTGTGCAACCAGAACTTCTTCTCGACATCATGGCAGAACGACCAGACGCCAATGGCGATGGGCGAGGTTCTGAACCAGAAGGGCGTCAAGTCGCTGTACCTGATGGGGCCGAACTATGCCGCAGGCAAGGACATGCTGGCGGGCGTGCAGCGCACCTTCAAGGGCGAGATCAAGGGACAGGACCTGACCAAATGGCCGGACCAGCTCGACTTCTCGGCTGAACTTGCCAAGGCTAAGGCATCAGGCGCGGAAGCAATTTTCGTGTTCTACCCCGGCAAGGCAGGCGGCGCTTTCATCAAACAATACCAGCAGGCCGGCCTGAAGGGCACAATGAACCTCTACACGGTGTTCACCGTGGATGCGATCTCGCTGCCCAAGCTGCAGGCTGCAAAGCTCGACGGCGTACTGGGGTCACAACTGACACAGTTCTGGGATCCGACACTGGACAATGAAGCCAACAAGAAGTTCGTGTCGAGCTTCCGCGAAAAGTACAAGCGCTATCCATCGTTCTATGCAGCACAAGCCTATGACTCCATCGGCCTGATAAATTCAGGTGTTGTGGCTGTCAACGGCGACATGAGCAACATTGACGGGCTGCGCGCTGCCATGGAAAAGGCCGACTATCCGTCGGTTCGCGGCAAGTACACCTATGGCAAGAACCACTTCCCGATTGAAAACTTCTACCTGCGCGAAGTGGTAGCCGATGCTGATGGCAACTGGACGACCAAGGTGGTCCAAACGGTTTATGAAAACCATCAGGATCCGTATGTCGGCGAATGCCCGCTGGCAAAATAAAACATCGCCGGACAAACTGATCGGGGAGAACTTGCAATGTTCTCCCCTTTTATCTTTTCCGCTTGTGCTGTAGTTCATCAAGCTGGCAGCATATTCGAAGAAGATAATACGACAGCCGGGTGAGGGCCCGGTTTCCGGGCGCCAAGGGGACATGAGCACACTATTCTTCATACAGTTCATGAACGGACTGCAGCTGGGCATATTGCTGTTTCTGCTGGCAGCGGGCCTGACGCTGGTGTTTGGCATCATGGACTTCGTCAATCTGGCGCATGGCTCCTTGTACATGGTCGGCGCGTTTTTCTGCGCGACGCTGACATTCTGGACCGGGTCGTTTCCACTGGCGGTGCTGCTGGCCCTGATCCTGACAGGGCTGGTCGGGCTGATCCTGGAAATGGGCGTTATCCGGCATCTGTATCAACGCGACCACCTGGACCATGTGCTGGCGACATTCGGTTTCATCCTGATCGCCGATACGCTGGTGCATATTCTCTGGGGGCCGCAGGGCATCGCCATTCCGCTGCCTGAATATCTGCGCGGCCAGGTGGAGATCCTGCCCGGTATCATTTTCCCGACCTACAGGCTGGTGATCATCTGCAGCGGCCTGCTGGTGGCAGCCGGGCTGTACTGGCTGATCGGGCGCACACGCCTTGGCATGCTGATCCGGGCCGGCGCATCCAACCGGACAATGGTCGGAGCGCTTGGCATCGACATCAAGACGCTGTTCACTGCGGTATTTGCGCTGGGCGCGGTGCTGGCGGGACTTGCAGGCATGCTGATTGCCCCGATTACCGAAGCCTCCATCGGCATGGGCAATGACATCATCATCACCGCCTTCGTGGTTATCATCGTCGGCGGCATCGGCTCGATGAAGGGCGCGTTTATCGCTGCCCTGCTGATCGGGCTTATAGATACGCTGGGCCGGTCCTATCTGGGTGACCTGCTGCAGTATGTCATTCCGCTGCATGCAGCCGAAACGGCGGGGCCTGCGGTATCGTCGATGCTGATCTACATCATCATGGCACTGGTGCTGGCGCTGCGCCCGCAGGGCCTGTTCCCGCCAAAGGTGCGCTAGATGACCGACGTCTCCACACCCCTCAGCGAACACATGGGCAGGCCGAGCCTGTTTGGCAGCCCGAGCGGACGCATCATCACTCTCATTTTCATGGTGGCGTTGCTGGTTGTGCCGGTGATTTCACACCTCATGGGCGTGCGCCTGCAACTGGTGTCGCTTGATTTCGGCACTAGGCTTGTATGCCTGGCGATTGCTGCGGTAAGCCTGAATCTGATACTCGGCTTTGGCGGCATGATTTCATTTGGTCATGCAGCCTATATCGGCATTGGCGCATTCTGTGTCGGCATCCCTGCCTACTACGGCCTGAACTCCGGCTGGCTGCATTTTCCGCTGGCGATAGGTGCCTGTACGCTGTTTGCGCTGGTGACGGGGGCAATTTGCCTGCGCACCAAGGGCGTGTACTTCATCATGATCACCATGGCGTTTGCACAAATGGCGTATTACTTCTTCCTGTCGCTGGATGAATATGGCGGTGATGACGGGCTGACAATCTACAACCGCTCGGTACTCAACATCATCGACCTGGAAAACAAGCTGGTGCTGTTTTTGTTGTGCTATGTGCTGTTGCTGCTGTCGATCTATCTGGTTTACCGCATCGTGAACTCGCGCTTCGGCATGGTGATCAGGGGCTGTCACTCCAACGAGGCGCGGATGAAAGCGCTGGGGTACAACACCTATGCCTACAAACTCACGGCCTATGTCATTGCCGGGGCCATGTGTGGACTTGCAGGCGCGCTGCTGGCCAATTTTCAGAGCTTCATTTCGCCGGACATGATGAGCTGGCCACGCTCAGGCGAGCTGATGTTTATGGTGATCCTTGGAGGCACGGCATCATTGTTCGGGCCTGTGTTCGGCGCGGTTGTATTCCTCATTCTGGAAGAAACATTGTCGGCCTATACAACCTATTGGCATCTGCCGTTTGGCATATTGCTGGTGTTGTCGGTTCTGTTCATCAAGGGCGGGTTGAACGGCCTGATCCAGCGGGGCTGGAGCCGTGGCTGAAACCATGCTGGATATTTGCAACCTGAAAAAATCCTTCGGCGGGGTGACTGCGACGGACGATGTTTCGCTCAAGGTCGAGGCGGGTGAGCTGCATGCCATCATCGGGCCCAATGGCGCGGGCAAGACAACACTGATCGCCCAGCTGTCCGGCGACCTTGCCCCGGATACCGGGCGCATCGTGTTCAACGGCCGCAACATAACCTCGGTGCCGACCCACAGGCGCTCTCATTACGGGCTGGCGCGCTCGTTCCAGATCACTTCAGTGTTCATGGGCATGAGCGTCATCGACAATGTATCGCTGGCCGTTCAGGCACACGATGGCCATTCGTTCCGGTTCTGGGATCATGCCGCAACGCAGGCCAGCTTGCGCAAGCCGGCAATGGAAATCCTGCAAAAAGTGGGGCTTGCCGGACGGGCCGGTGCAATTGCTTCTGCCATGTCTCACGGGGAACGCCGCCAGCTGGAAATTGCAATGGCGCTGGCAACCAACCCGACATTCCTGCTGCTGGACGAGCCGATGGCCGGCATGGGCATCGAGGAAAGCGCAGCGATGATCGAAATCCTGAAAAGCCTGAAAGGCGACAAGACAATCCTGCTGGTCGAACACGACATGGACGCGGTGTTTGCACTGGCCGACCGGATTTCCGTGCTGGTGTATGGACGCATCATCGCAACCGGCAAGCCCGGTGACATCCGCAAGAACAAGGCCGTACGCAATGCCTATCTCGGGGAGGCCTGAGGCATGTTGAAAGTCAAGGACCTTGAAGCCCGCTACGGCACCAGTCAGGCATTATTCGGCATGTCATTCGACGTGCGGGCCGGTGAGGTTGTCACCCTGATGGGGCGCAACGGCATGGGCAAGACAACCACGATCAATTCGATCATCGGAATCGTCAGGCCGTCTGCCGGATCGGTTGAGTTTGACGGCCGGGAAGTGTCGAAACTTCCCTCGTTCAAGACCGCCAACCTTGGCATCGGGCTGGTGCCCGAGGGCCGCCAGATATTCCCCAACCTGTCGGTGCGCGAAAACCTGATAGCAACAGCCTCGAACCATCTGAAGCAATCCGACCCGTGGACCATCGACAAGGTTTATGGCCTGTTTCCCGAGCTTGAAAGCCGCGCAACCTCGATGGGCAACCTGTTGTCAGGCGGTGAGCAGCAAATGCTGGCGGTGGGCCGCGCGCTGATGACCAACCCCAAACTGCTGGTGCTGGATGAGGCAACCGAAGGCCTTGCGCCATTGATCCGCGACAAGATCTGGGCGGCGTTGTCTGATATCCGCAAGAGCGGCCTGTCAATCCTCGTCGTCGACAAGAACCTGAAAGACCTGCTGAAGCTGGCCGACCGGCATTTCATTGTCGACAAGGGTAAGGTGGCGTGGTCCGGGACGTCGGCTGAGCTGAAAAAGGCTGAAGACGTGCAGCACAGATTGCTGGGCGTCTGATAGCCCTGGCCGGCACTGGTCATGGTTGAGCCGCAATCGGGAGCTCAAGTGGGCGCCATGTTACGGCGACTTTCAAAATTCCTCGCAGGGTCCGTACTGGTCCTGATCGTGCTGCCCATAGCGGCAGGCGCTGCCTGGTCCTATTCGAAAGGCTGGGCAGCAAGCTGGCGGTCTGCCGACTGGTCATCGGCAGGAATCCTGCCCAGGGCATCGCAATTCATGCCCGCAGCCGTCTATGTCATGGCTGCAAGGTCGGGAAGGTGGAAGGGCATTTTTGCCGTGCATCACTGGATTGTCGTCAAGCCCAGGAGAGCCTCGACCTACGACCGCTTTGAGGTTGTCGGATGGGGAAGGCCAGTGCGGCACAACGCCTATGACCCCGACGGGCGCTGGTATTCATCTGAACCGGAAATTGTCCGCCAGCTGCATGGTGCCGATGCAGAAACCGCGATCCCCAGGATCATCGCTGCAGCACGCAACTACAAATGGTCAATGCCGGGGGATTATGTGGTGTGGCCCGGCCCCAACTCGAACACCTTTGTGGCAGCGATTGCACGCGCCGTGCCGGAGCTTGGTGCAGAGCTTGACCCCACAGGGGTCGGCAAGGACTGGCTGGGCCCGGGCCTGCAGATCGCGCCAATGCCGTCAGGCACCGGTTATCAGGTTTCCTATGAGGGCTTGTTTGGCGCCGGTATTGCACTGCGCGAAGGTGTCGAAATTCATTTTCTCGGCTCGACCATCGGCGTGGACTTCGATGACCTGGCGATCAAGCTGCCGGCAATCGGCAAGATTGGTCTTCTTTAGCGGTCCAAAACTTGCGCATCGCAACTTGCGGTGCTCTACGTGCGTTTTGGACTAGGCGCTGCCTATGAGTATGCCGGCAAGAAACACGATGAAGCCTCCGACAGCGATCTGGAAGGCTGCGCGCATGAACGGTGTGTCCATGTACTTGTAGCGAATCCAGGAAATCACCCACAATTCGATGAACACCACGATGACTGCGAGGAATGTCGCGGTCCAGAAATCCGTGATCAGGTAAGGCAGGGTATGACCCAGGCCGCCAATGGCTGTCATGATACCGGCGGCAGAACCGCGGATATAGGGGTGGCCGCGCCCGGTCAGCTCGCCATCATCGGACAAGGCTTCGGCAAAGCCCATGGAAATGCCTGCCCCGATGGAAGCGGCGGCGCCAACCAGAAAGGTCTGCCAGGTATCATGGGTGGCGAATGCGGCTGCAAACAATGGCGCCAGCGTTGAAACCGAGCCATCCATGAGACCTAGCAAGCCGGGCTGCACGATCTGCAACAGAAACAGCTGCTTTTCAGCATCGGCCTCTTCCAGCTTGGTATCGGCGTCGAGATGTCTTTCGGTCAACTTGGCGGCAAGTGATTCATGGCCTTTTTCTTCCTCGGCCAGATCCAGCAGCAGCTTCTTGACGTCAGCATCGCTGCTGCGTTCAGCGGCCTGCTTGTAAAAACGGTAGTTCTCAAGCTCCATCACCTCGGCGCGTTTGCGGACCGTGTCGAGCGAGAGCTGCTGCATAAGCCAGGCAGGCTTGTGCTTGACGAAACCGGCCACATCGGAACGCCGGATCAAGGGGATGAAGTCACCGAACTTCTGCTGGAACAGCTCGGTCAGACGACGGCGGTGCTCGTGCTCTTCCTCCGCCATGTCGATGAACACCCGCGCTGACGAGGGGTACTGCTCCTGCAGCGAATTGGCGAATGACATATAGGTGCGCGCATCATCGTCCTCGCTGGCAATGGCAAGGGCGAGAATTTCTTTTTCAGTCAGGTCGGCGAAAGGTTTCACGGGCAGCTTCTTGTCTTTGTCTGGTTGTTGGGCAGATTATGTCTTTAGAATAATTCCAGATTACAGTCCACCCCCCAAAGCAGGGCCATTTGTCCGCTTGACGGCAACCGAAAGCACTGCCAAACACCGCCTCATGACAGATACTTCGCATATCCGCAATTTTTCCATCGTAGCACACATCGACCACGGCAAGTCCACCCTGGCTGACCGGCTGATCCAGGTGTGCGGCGGGCTGACCGCGCGCGAGATGAAGGAACAGGTGCTTGACTCGATGGACGTCGAGCGCGAGCGCGGCATCACCGTGAAGGCACAGACGGTGCGGCTGGACTATACAGCCGACAACGGCGAGACCTATGAGCTGAACCTCATCGACACACCGGGCCACGTTGACTTTGCCTATGAGGTGAACCGGTCGCTGGCGGCTGTCGAGGGATCTCTGCTGGTGGTGGATGCGGCACAGGGCGTGGAAGCGCAGACGCTGGCCAACGTTTATCAGGCGATCGACAACAATCACGAGATCGTGCCGGTTCTCAACAAGGTGGACCTGCCTGCGGCAGAGCCGGACCGGGTGAGGCAGCAGATTGAAGACGTGATCGGGCTTGATGCGTCGGGCGCACTGGAAATCTCAGCCAAAACCGGAATCGGCATCCATGAAGTGCTGGAAGCGATAGTGCACAAGCTGCCGGCGCCGGGTGGCGATGCGGAAAAGCCATTGAAGGCGCTGCTGGTGGACAGCTGGTATGATGCCTATCTGGGCGTGGTCGTGCTGGTGCGCGTCATTGACGGAAAACTCAAGAAGGGCATGCGCATCAAACTGATGAGCACGGACGCCAACTATCTGGTGGACCGGGTTGGCGTATTCCGGCCCAAGCCTGACATGGTGGCCGACCTTGGCCCCGGTGAAATCGGCTTCATGACCGCGCAGATCAAGGAAGTGGCCGACACCCGCGTGGGCGATACGGTGACGGAAGAAAAACGCCCATGTGACAAGGCCCTGCCCGGTTTCAAGCCCGCACAGCCTGTGGTGTTTGCCGGCTTCTTCCCGGTTGACACGGCAGAATTTGAAGACCTGCGCGAGGCGATGGGCAAACTGCGGCTGAACGATGCGAGTTTTTCCTACGAAATGGAAACATCTGCGGCGCTGGGCTTCGGCTTCCGTTGCGGCTTCCTCGGGCTGTTGCACCTGGAGATCATTCGCGACCGGCTGGAGCGGGAGTTCAGCATCGATCTCATCACCACGGCACCATCGGTGATCTACAACATTCATCTGATCAAGGGCGACGTGCTGGAACTGCACAACCCGGCCGACATGCCCGAGCCGACCTATATCGAAAGCATTGACGAACCGTGGATACAGGCAACCATTCTGGTGCCGGACGAGTATCTCGGGTCTGTGCTGAAACTTTGCGAGGACAGGCGCGGACGGCAGAAGGAACTGACCTATGCCGGTGCACGCGCCATGCTGATCTATGAATTGCCGCTCAACGAGGTGGTGTTCGATTTTTATGACCGGCTGAAATCAGTGACGCGCGGCTATGCCAGTTTTGACTACAAGATGATCGGCCATGAACCGGGCGACCTGGTGCGCATGCATGTGCTGGTGAACGAGGAACCGGTGGATGCGCTGGCCATCATCGTGCACCGGGCGCGCGCCGAGCAGCGCGGCCGTGTCATGGTGGAAAAGCTGAAGGAACTGATCCCGCGGCACATGTTCAAAATACCCATACAGGCTGCCATCGGGGGCCGGGTGATTGCGCGCGAAACCCTGTCGGCGATGCGCAAGGACGTGACGGCCAAGTGTTATGGTGGCGACGTTTCGCGCAAGCGCAAACTTCTGGACAAGCAGAAGGAAGGCAAGAAGAAAATGCGCCAGTTTGGCCGTGTCGAAATTCCGCAGGATGCGTTTATTGCCGCGCTGAAGATGGACGAGAATTGATTGAGCCCTCTGCCGCACCAGGCTGCCGGCCTGATCAGGGCATTGACCGCGAAGCAAGGGTGATCAACCGCAAAAATCCGGGGTTTCGGATTTACCGCTTGCCTGAATGCTTCAATGCCATTCTCTTAAGGCCTGACTGCAACAAGCTTGCGCAGCTGCATCCGAAAGCTCCTGGCGCGGCCTACAAAATACGAACACTGCTTCGTAACTGTAAAACCACCTTCGCCGGCGCACCCCAGGGTCCAGACCCGTTAATTGTAAACTTCAAAGGGCTGGCTGGAGCCCGTTCGAGACCTTCGCTGCAGTGCACTCGATGGTATGGAAGGGCGGAAAATAGTCATTCACGGCAATTGCGAACCAACGACAATTAAGCGGACAAAGTTGCCACTCGTTCCTTCAATCGTAATTTGGTTTTCACGACTAACTTAGGCTCAGACAAATCTGGTAGTGTGCCCAAGTGAAAATCCGACCATGATGCATGCTCGCAATCATTAATTTTGATGGGCTGTATTGACCTTACGCCTGCCAGATATCCTGCGGCACTTTCAGTAGCTGGCTCTGAAGCCATTGGCCTGCCTGACCAAGAATGTGCTGTTCGGTCCATACAAGGTCCAAACCCTCAAATGCATCGCTTTGCTGGAAGGCGTATTTCATTTGAACCAGACCGTCCGACGTCGTCAATTTTTTTACAACCGACAACGGCAGCTCCGCCCAACCCAAACCGCGCAATACCAGATCAACGATGATGCCGGGGCTTTCCGCGTACCATGTCGCGGCACTTTTGATTTCACCTAAGATTGACCAGAGAGATACCGTTCGATCCTATGAAATTTGAATAGGCGAGCATTCGAGTACGAACGACGGACGACTGGAATGTCCCGCTCTGCTGCCGTACGGTGTTTGCTGCATCACTAGGTCCGGACCCTAGGAAACAAACGGCTTGAAGTGTTTCGACAGTTTCAGGCCCTGCTTCTGGTAGTTTGAGCCAATGCCCTGGCCGTAAACCGTTTCAGGCGGTTCGCTCAGCGGCTCATACACCAGCCTGCCGATGATCTGGCCATCTTCCAGGATGAACGGCACCTCGTGACTGCGCACCTCCAGCACGGCTCGCGAGCCTTCGCCACCGCCTGATACATCGCCGAAACCGGGATCGAAGAAGCCTGCATAGTGCACCCTGAATTCGCCCACCAGCGGGTTGAACGGCACCATTTCCGCCGCATGGGTTGGCGGCACCCGCACAGCCTCCTTCGATGCCAGAATGTAAAACTGGTCGGGATCGAGGATCAGCGAACCCTGCTGCCAGATCGGATCCCAATAGTCGAGTACCTCAAGTGCGGCCTTGCGGTCGACGTCCACTAGACCGGAATGACGCTTGGCGCGAAAGCCCACCGGGTGATCCTTGCCAAAGCTGGACAGGTCAATGGACAGGGCAATTCCATTGTCGATGGACACATCGCCTGATGTGACGAGAGGTTTTTCGGCATGCAGCCTGTGGATCAGTTCATCGCTGGGAGAAACCGTGCCAAGGCGGAACCGGATCTGCGACAGGCGCGAACCGGTGCGGACCAGAATGGGGAACGTGCGCGGCGAGATTTCAGCGTAGAGCGGGCCCTTGTAGCCTGTCGGCACCTTGTCAAACTCTGCTGCATTGTCAGCAATGACACGGGTGAATATGTCGAGGCGGCCGGTGGAGCTTTTCGGATTGGCGGCGGCGGAAATGTTGTCGTCAAGCGCCAGGCTTTCCAGCAGCGGCACGATGTAAACGCAGCCAACCTCAAGCACGGCACTGTTGGTCAGGTCGATCTTGTGCAGGGACAACTGTTCCAGCCTGTCGTTGACCGTGTGACGGGGGCCGGGCATGAACGAGGCACGCACCCGCCACGCAACGTCGCCCAGCCGCAAATCGAGGCTGGCCGGTTGTATCTGGTCCGCGTCCAGTGCGCTTGACGCAATGATGTGGCCGGTTTCTACCATTTGGCTTATAATATGCGCTGGGGCGATGCCGTTTGCTGGCGCTTTTGTCATCTGTCTAGTTCTCGTTTGCGTTGTCAGAGACAATATCTAGCATAGCGGGGTTTCGCTGTCGGCGGCGGCAGTGTGAAATGCTTCGCGCAGAAGCGGTTTTTCGTGGATAAGCATGTGGTTGCGGCGCATAAACCCGATCGATCAGCCAGACATGCACCTGCACCGCAAACCAGAGCAACGGCAAGGCGAATCATGAATACCTACCAGAAAACAACAAATGACATAGCGATCTCGGTTCTACCGCTTTATCTGGATGACCGTTCCAACCCGTCTGAATCCTATTTCGTCTGGGCCTATACAATCACCATCGAGAACCACGGCCAGAAGACCTTCACCCTGCGCACGCGGCACTGGGAAATCATCGACGGCAACGGGCAGCGTCAGGACGTGGACGGCGAAGGTGTCGTGGGCAAGCAGCCAACACTGGGGCCGGGCGAACGGTTTGAGTACACCTCCGGCTGCCCGCTATCCACGCCAACAGGTTTCATGTACGGTTTCTACACGATGGAAGGTGCCGATGGGGAGATGCTGGACGTGGAAGTGCCGGCGTTTTCGCTGGACTCTCCAATGGCAGCCCATACGATTAATTAGGCTATAATCGTTTTCTCCGGACCAATCGCCTTGAGCACACCCTCGCCCACAACGTCGACCGAAATCCTTGAACGCCTGATCGGCTTTGACACAACCTCGTGCAACTCCAACGTGGCGTTGATGGAGTATGTGGAAGGGTTTTTGCGCGGCTATGGCGTGTCGTCTGTCAGGGCTGACTATCAACCGGGCAAAACCAACCTTATCGCCACAATAGGCCCGATGACCGATGGCGGCGTGGTGCTGTCAGGCCACACGGACACGGTGCCGGTGGATGGTCAGGTCTGGACCAGCGACCCGTTCGCGATAACCGAAAGGAACGGAGACCTGTACGGGCGCGGCACATGCGACATGAAGGGTTTTCTGGCCTGTTGTCTTGGAGCGGTGCGACAACTGGCAGGCAAAAAGCTGAAGCGGCCGGTGCATCTGGTTTTCTCCTGCGACGAGGAAGTGACCTGCGAAGGTGTGCTGCCGGCGATCAAACGGTTTGGCCATGACCTGCCAAAACCATCCGTGTGCATTGTGGGTGAACCAACAATGATGGATGTGGTGACCGGGCAAAAGGCATGTCAGGCGTTTAACACTACAATCACCGGGGTTGAGGCGCACTCAAGCATGCCCGCGCTGGGGTGGAGCGCGCTGAATGAAGCGGTGATGCTGGTCAGCGAGATCAATGCAATTGCCCAGGAAATGCGCGAACGGGTTAACCGGGATTGCGCGTTTGACCCGGCATTTACAACGGTGCATGTGGGCGCGCTGCATTCCGGCACAACGGTGAATATCCTGCCCAACCTCGCGACCGTCGACTGGGAGGCGCGACTGCTGCCGGACCAGGACGAAAGCGAGATTCGCGACCGGGTGCAGCGGTTTGTCGATGCCCGCAACAAGATCATTCGCGCGCATCACCCGAAGGCGGGCATCGAAACCGACAATTACGTCAATGTGCCAGGACTGGCGCCCGAGCCGGATGGTGCAGCGCGGTCTCTGGCCATGCACCTGACGGGATCAAACCGCACAAACGTTGTGTCCTACGGGACAGAGGCCGGGCATTTTCAGGCGGCAGGCATGTCAACGGTGGTGTGCGGGCCAGGATCAATCAATCAGGCCCACAAGCCGGACGAGTTTATTGCGGCAAGCCAGCTTGCAGCGTGCGACAGCTTTCTTGACCGGCTTGGCGACCAGCTGGCAGTGGCCTGAAGCCCATCCACAAGGACGGATGAAATTGCCCGGATGATGCTCTAATCTTTTACAATCTCGGCCTCGTCAAAGTGGTATTCGGCCGAGCAGAACTCGCACTTCACGTTGATCTCGCCATTTTCCGCCATATGGGCTTTGTCATCGTGCGGCATGGTGGTCAGGATGCCCATCAAGCGCTCCCTTGAGCATGAGCAATAACGCTTCAGCTTCAGTTCGGGATAGACGGTAACTCCGTCTTCATGGAACAGGCGATACAGGACACGTTCTGATGAAAGCAGCGGGTCGATGAGTTCGTGCGCCTCTATGGTTTCCAGCAGCAACTTTGCCTTGACCCAATTGTCGTCTTCGGCGACTTCGGGAATATCCGCGCCTTCCGGCGCATCGCCGGAATAGACCGGTATGGGCGAAATGCCGCCTTGCTCCGGCAGGTGCTGGATCATGATGGCACCGGCGCGCCATGAGTCCTGCTTACCGGCGCGGCCGACTAGCGGCCCGGCAGCCATGCGCAGAACCGTCGGTATCTGCTCGGACTGGCGGAAATAGTCGTGGACTGCGTCGCTCAAGGTGGCATTCTGCAGGCCGACAATTCCCTGATAGCGCTCCATGTCCGCACCCTGATCAACCGTCATGGCAAGATGGCCATTGCCGATGAGCGATTGCGGTGTCATCGCGCCTTTTGCCTCAAGCGCCGCCAACGCGTCCACGTCGACGCGGGCATACCCCCTGATCTGATCCGGAGAGACAAAGTCTGCCACCAGCATGGAAACCGGCCCGTCCGTTGAGGTTTGCAGAATGAACTTGCCGTCAAACTTCAGCATGGATCCGAACATGGCCACCAGCGCCACGGATTCAGCCAGTATTGCCGACGCGGCCATGGGATAGTCGTGGCGACGGATGATATCATCTAGAATGCTGCCAAGACGCACGGTGCGGCCGCGAACCCCCAACGGCTTTACGTCGAAGGGAAGCACGGCATCCTCAACCGATATGACGGTTGAAATATCCAGGATGTTTGGTTCGCTCACGGTCCTGCCCCGTTCCTACAGCTTGCCCAGGCACCAGCGCAGAATCGCCTTTTGCGCATGCAGCCGGTTCTCAGCCTGGTCGAACACCACAGATCGCGGGCCATCGATGATGGACGCAGTCACTTCCTGTCCGCGGTGCGCCGGCAGGCAGTGCATGAATATGGCATCCTGACTGGCGCCGTTCATGAGCGCGTCGTTGACCTGATAGCCGTTCAGCAGGTTGTGCCTGTCGGTTGCGTCTTCGTCGTTCATGGATACCCAGGTATCGGTCATCACACAATCAGCGCCCGCAACAGCCTGGTACGGATCGGTTGTCACAAGGATATTTGCGCCTTGCTGCTTGGCCCAGGCGATGGCGCGCTCGTCGGGCGCAAGTTCTGGCGGGGTCGCAACGCGCAGTTCAAAATCCAGCTTGCCTGCGGCATGGATCCACGAGGTGAGCACGTTGTTGCCATCGCCCACCCATGCAACCGACTTGCCAACCACGGTTCCCTTGTGCTCCTGGAGGGTCAGCAGATCGGCCATGATCTGGCAGGGGTGCGATGAATCGGTCAAACCATTGATAACCGGCACTGTTGCTTCGACAGCGAGTTCGTGGAGCTTTTCCTCGCCATATGTCCGCAACATGATGACATCAACCATGCGGGACAGCACCCGGGCGGTATCGGCAATAGTTTCACCGCGGCCCAGTTGAAGATCCGCAGATGACAGCACGATGACCTCGCCGCCGAGCTGGCGCATGGCCATGTCAAATGAGACGCGCGTGCGGGTCGACGGTTTCTCGAAGATCATCGCCAGGACGTGGCCATCAAGCGGGCGCTGACCATCGACCATGCCTTTCGGCTCGCCGGCGCGGCTGTGTTTGGATGCAAGGGCGTTGGCCAGCATCACACTCAGCTCGGACGCTTCAATGGTAGAGATGTCCAGAAATGACTTTGATGTATCAGACACTTGCAATGTCAGATCCCTTTATAATTTCAGTCACCAGCAGGTGGCCTGTATGAAAACTCAATTGGCTGAGGCAGCGCGAACCTGGCGGCAGGCGGCCTCAAGACGGGTTATGGCAGCACTTACTTCTTCCGCCGTAATATTCAGCGGCGGCAACAGACGCACGACATTATCCCCGGCAGCGATAACCAGCAGATCGTTGGCGACGCAGGCAGACTGCAGATCAAGGTTGGAAACCTTGCATTTCAGGCCAAGCATCAGCCCCTTACCACGATGGCCTTCAATGATATCGGGAAATTCATCGGCCAGCCCGGCCAGCTTCTGGGACAGGAGAATGGATATCTGGTTGACATGATCGAGAAAGCCGTCCTCCAGCATGACATCGAGCACGGCATTGCCGATTGCCATGGCCATGGGGTTGCCGCCATAGGTGGAGCCGTGCGTGCCCGCGACCATGCCCTTTGCGGCCTCGGCCGTTGCCAGGCAAGCCCCGAGCGGAAAGCCGCCGCCGATGCCCTTGGCAGACGCCATGATATCGGGGGCAATGCCGGAGTGCTGATAGGCAAACAGCTTGCCTGTCCTGCCCATGCCGCACTGAATCTCGTCAAAAACCAACAAGATGCCGTGTTTGTCGCAGAGCTCCCTGAGACCCTTGAGACACTGAACGGGAAGCGGACGTATGCCGCCTTCGCCCTGCACGGGCTCAACCAGAATGGCAGCAGTTTCAGGCGTAATGGCCTTTTCGACCGCTTCGTGATCGGCAAAGGGCACCTGATCAAAACCCTGCACGGCCGGTCCGAAACCTTCAATGTACTTCTGCTGGCCACCAGCCGCTATGGTCGCCAGTGTCCGGCCATGAAAGGCCCCTTCAAAGGTGATGATGCGATATCTTTCCGGGTGGCCGGATGCAGCATGGTACTTGCGCGCCATCTTGATGGAGCACTCCATGGCTTCGGCACCGGAGTTTGCAAAAAACATGGTGTCGGCGAAGGTTGCCTGGGCGAGGCGTTCGGCAAGCCGCTCTCCATCTGCAATACGGTACAGGTTTGATGTGTGCCAGAGCTTCTCAGCCTGCGCTTTCATGGTTTCCACCAGATGCGGGTGACAATGGCCCAGCGCATTGACCGCAACTCCAGCCCCGAAATCAAGCAAGGTGCGGCCATCCGAGGCTGTTACCCAGGCGCCCTTGCCGGATTCAATGGAAAAACCAGTGCGGTTGTAGGTGGGCAAAACAGCCTGTGTCATTTGCAAAAATACCTCTGAACGGCAAACGCCACCGGCAATGCGGCGGCGCCAACATGATAAGACGTTGAGTATATGGTGTTTTCCGAGCCAAGGCAACGCGCACCGGAGCATTGTGACCTGTCTCAAAAACCGCACATTGAGTGCTTGTGACGCGTGACTGAGTCAGAAAGTCGCATGGACCTCGTCCAAAGCTGTTGATTAACTTGCTGTTAACCATGTTTTAAGGCTGAAGCTGGGGAAAACAGTTAATATAAGCATTCTGACTCTTGCGCCAGATTCAGCCTATTTAGTAGGGTGCCCTACAACAAACTACGAAATGTAGCGATTTCAGTCCGTACATATGCGTCCAGCGCCGTTCCAATGATGGTCGGCGATCGAAGAAGGATTCCTGCGCGTGAGCGAAGAGCAAACACAAGGCGACACCCCCGCAAAACTGCCATGGACAGACGACCGGGTGGAGCAACTGAAGAAAATGTGGGCCGAGGGCCTGAGCGCCAGCCAGATTGCTGCAAAGCTTGCCGGCGGTGTTACGCGCAATGCCGTCATTGGCAAGGTGCATCGCATGGGTCTGTCCGGGCGTGTCACCAACAGACGTCCGACCACCCCCAGAACCCGCAAGACACGTGAGCCCAGCCATCCCGGCAGAGCCTCGGCGACAATCGCAAGCAGCAGCTTCCGGACATCCGGCAACAATGCGCTGAAACCGTTGTCCGAGGTCAAGCCACAGCCCATGCTGGAGCCGGTGCCGATTCATATTGCCGACATACCCGAAGGCGAGCGCGTGACAATATTGATGCTGTCAGACAAGACCTGCCGCTGGCCCATCGGTGATCCGGGCAGTGAAGAATTCTGCTTCTGCGGCAAGTCTCCAAAGGAAGGTGCGCCTTATTGCGCGGGCCATGCGCAACTGGCCTATCAGCCACACCGGGACAGAAGCCGCCGCGCCAGCTGACCAATTCGCTGGCGATCTGAAGAAATGCGGAAACCGGTGGGGAGCGTTTCTTCCAGAGCACTATTTATCCGGGCAAATGATTCCAATTGCCCGGATGATACTCCAGCCGGTTTTTTGCTGGCTATCTGGCAGCGGCGCAGTCACGCGACAGCCGCGCCGAAACGTTCATCGAAAGAATATCCCATGCCACGCACGGTACGAATGGGATTTACCTCGCGCGCGCGGCTGATTGACTTGCGCAGGCGGCCGACATGGACATCCACGGTCCGCTCATCAACATAGACATCCCTGCCCCAAACCGCGTCCAACAACTGGGCGCGGGAATATACACGGCCAGGCGTCTGCATCATGTGCTCCAGCAACCGGAACTCGGTCGGCGAAAGGTCGATATCACGGCCTGACCGCTGTACCCGCCGGTTGCGGCGATCAAGCGAAATTTCGCCAGCCGACAACACATCGGCAACTGACTCCGGGCTTGATCTGCGCAACAGGGACTTTACACGGGCAAGCAGTTCCGGCACGGAAAACGGCTTGACCACGAAATCGTCGGCGCCGGTCGCAAGACCGCGAACCCGCTCGGCCTCCTCGCCGCGCGCAGTCAGCATGATGATCGGAATTTCCCGGGTCTCCGAGCGAGCCCGCAGCAACCTGCATATTTCAATGCCGGACAAATTGGGCAGCATCCAGTCGAGAACAATCAGGTCGGGTGTGTCGTTTACAACGTCGCGCACAACGTCCTGCGAGCCATCAAGTGTGCGCACCTGGTAGCCTTCAGCCTCGAAGTTGTAGACCAACAACTCCTGGATTGGCTCTTCGTCTTCAACAATAAGAACAGTCGCTGGCATTGGGGCAGTCTCCGTAAAACCATTCGCTATTTTGCCGTGCGGGCCTCCACAGGCGTAAGCGAGGTGTTGTCTTCCTTCGGACGGTCATCCAGTATGCCGCCGGTGACCAGGTAGTGAATGTTTTCAGCAATGTTGGTTGTGTGGTCACCGATGCGTTCGATGTTCTTCGCGCCGAACAGCAGGTGGGTACACATGCCGATGGTGCGGGCATCTTCCATCATGTAGGTCAGCAGTTCGCGAAATACTGAATTGTAAAGCGCATCAATGCGGCTGTCATTCTTCCACACCTCTTCGGCTTTGGCGGTGTCCAGACTGGCATAGGCATCCAGCACATCCGTCAACTGTTCAAGAGCCATTTCAGCCATGCGGTTCAGCCCGGCGTTCACCGAGCGTGGCAAGGGCTCGTTGACCGCAAGTGTGCGCTTGGCAATGTTCTTGGCCAGATCACCGATGCGCTCAAGGTCTGAGGAAATGCGGATTGCCACCATGATGGCACGCAGGTCCGTGGCCATTGGCTGGCGCTTGGCGATCAGCTTGATGGCGTTTTCCTCCACCTCTTTTTCGAGGTGATCGATCTTCTCGTCTGCTGCGATGACGCGTTCGGCCAGAGTGCGATCAGACCTGGACAACGCCTCGATTGCCTTGGCGAACTGGTCCTCGGCAAGGCCGCCCATCTGCGCAATGAGATTGCGCAACTGGCCCAGATCCTGATCAAAGGCGGATACAATATGTGAGCTCATTCAGGTTCAACCTTTCATGTACGGGTGACGGTGGCAGATGAAAATCAACCAAACCGCCCCATGATATAATCCTGTGTACGGCGCTCCTGCGGATTGGTGAAGATGGCTTCGGTATCGCCAACCTCCACCAGTGTGCCGAGGTGGAAAAATGCCGTGAGTTGCGAAACACGTGCAGCCTGCTGCATCGAATGCGTGACGATGACGATGCAATAGTTCTGGCGCAGTTCGTCGATGAGTTCCTCGATCCGGGCGGTGGCAATCGGGTCAAGGGCAGAGCATGGCTCATCCATGAGGATGACGTCGGGGTTGACCGCGATGGCGCGGGCAATGCACAGGCGCTGCTGCTGACCGCCGGACAGTCCGGTCCCGGGCGCATCAAGGCGGTCCTTCACCTCCTCGAACAGGCCAGCGCGCTTGAGTGAGCCGACAACGATTTCTTCCAGCTCCGTCTTGTTGCGGGCAAGGCCGTGAATGCGCGGACCGTATGCGATATTCTCGAAGATCGACTTGGGGAAAGGGTTGGGTTTCTGAAACACCATGCCAACGCGGGCACGAAGCTGCACCACATCAAGATCCGGATTGTAGATATCCTGCCCGTCAATGGTGATCCTGCCTCCCACGCGGCAGATCGGGATGGTGTCGTTCATGCGGTTCATGCAGCGCAGAAAAGTAGACTTGCCGCAACCGGAAGGGCCGATGAACGCAGATACGGCACGATCGGGAATCCTGATGTTGAGCGGGAAGATGGCCTGCTTGTCACCATAGTGAACGGTCACATCTTCAGTCACGATTTTCGGCTTGCCATGCTTCATTATCATGGGTTCAGCCGGCGTCATCACAGTCTTGTACTGTTGCTGCACGTCGATAACCGCGGCATCCATATCATAACTCCTCGTAGGTCACTTACCAACGGCGTTCAAACCGCTTGCGCAGATAAACTGCGGTTGCATTCATCAAGAACAAAAAGCCCAACAGCACCATCGTGGCACCTGCCGTGCGCTCCACAAATCCGCGCTCGGCAGAAGATGCCCACATGTAGATTTGCACCGGCAGGGCGGTTGAAGGGTCAAGCGGGGTGGACGGAACATCGACGACAAAGGCGACAAGCCCGATCATCAGCAAGGGTGCGGTTTCCCCCAGTGCCTGCACCAGCCCCAGAATGGTGCCGGTCAGAATGCCCGGCATGGCCAGCGGCAGCACGTGATGCATGATGGCCTGCATTTTGGAAGCGCCGACGCCCAGAGCGCCTTCGCGGATAGATGGCGGCACAGATGTTATGGCAGCACGCGATGCGATGATCACGGTCGGCAAGGTCATCAGGGTGAGCACCAGACCACCGACAAGTGAGGCAGATCTGGGCAA
>Ga0307379_10003254_pt1 | contig 23685 bp, 20 predicted proteins | sample UN2MG_FD_202237 | JGI IMG/M metagenome (GOLD analysis project Ga0307379, IMG submission 202237) | Soil microbial communities from Risofladan, Vaasa, Finland - UN-2 | ecosystem: Environmental > Terrestrial > Soil > Coastal area > Acid sulfate soil | place: Finland: Risofladan, Vaasa | collected... | reverse complement strand
CCGGCATCCTGCGATACGGCGGTTACCCGATCGAACAGCTGGCAGAGCATTCGAGCTACCTCGAGGTCGCCTATCTGCTGTTGAACGGTGAGCTGCCGACCAAGGAGCAGCTCGACGTATGGGTCCACGACGTCACGCATCACACGTTCATCCACGAGAACATGCGCAAGCGGTTCGTCGACGGCTTCCACTACAACGCGCATCCGATGGGGATGTTCACCTCCGCTGTGGCCGCGCTCGGCACGTTCTACGAGGGCGCCAAGGACATCGACGATCCCGCCCAGCGTGATCGCCAGATCCTGCGCCTCATCGCGAAAGCACCGACGATCGCGGCGATGTGCTACCGATTCTCGGTCGGCTTGCCGTTCAACGCGCCGAGCAACGACCTGTCGTACCCGGCGAACTTCCTCAACATGATGTGGAAGATCGGCGACTACGAGGTCGACCCTGTACTCGAACGTGCGATGGAGGTGCTGTTCATCCTGCACGCCGACCATGAGCAGAACTGCGGCACCACCGCCATGCGCGTGATCGGCTCGAGCCATGCCGACCCCTACTCGTCAGCCGCCGGCGCCGCCGCCGCACTGTACGGACCGCTGCACGGCGGCGCCAACGAGGCCGTGGTGCGGATGTTGACCGAGATCGGATCGGTCGACAACGTTCCCGCGTTCATCAACTCGGTCAAGGCCGGCGAGGGACGCCTGATGGGCTTCGGCCACCGCGTCTACAAGAACTACGACCCGCGTGCGACCATCATCAAGAAGGCCGCATACGACGTGTTCGAAGTGACCGGCAAGAACCCGCTGCTCGACATAGCGCTGAAGCTCGAAGAGGCTGCACTGTCGGACTCGTACTTCATCGACCGCAAGCTGTACCCGAACGTCGACTTCTACTCCGGGCTGATTTATCAGGCGATGGGCTTCCCCGTCGAGATGTTCACCGTGCTGTTCGCGATCCCCCGTATGTCGGGCTGGCTCGCTCATTGGCAGGAGCTCCTCAACGACCCGGCACAGAAGATCTCGCGGCCTCGTCAGTGGTACTCCGGTCCCGACGAACGCGACTACATCCCCCTCGTCAACCGCTGAGTACACCGCGATGACACAGGGGTCAGACCCCTGTTGTCACGGGTCTACGCTCGAGCGATGACCATCCAGAGGATCAACCCACCGGAGCTCGCTCCGGCTGTCGGCTACGACCACGTCGTCATGGCGACGGGCACCACCCGCGTCTACGTCGCGGGTCAAACGGGCGTCGGCCCTGACGGCAACGTGGTCGGCGATGACTTGGCGTCCCAGACGGCCCAGGCGTTGCGTAACGTCGGGACCGCGCTGAGTGCCGCCGGCGCCGGCTGGGAGCACGTGCAAAGATGACGATCTTGATCGTCGGCTTCGAACCGAGCATGGCCGAGGGTCTCTTCGCCGGGCTCGCAATAACGTTCGGCGACGACATCCCGACCACCGCAACCACCCTCCACGGCGTACAGTCGCTGTTCGAGCCCGACTTGCTCGTCGAGATCGAGGTCATCGCCGAAATGTGAGCCGACGATTACATCGCGGGTCTGACCCCTGACGTAATCAGATGGCGTCGATGGCTGCGTTGAAGGTGACGCTCGGTCGCATCACGGCCGTGGCCTTGGCGGCGTCGGGGGCGAAGTAGCCGCCGATGTCGGCGGGTTGGCCCTGTACACCGAGCAGTTCTTCGACAATCGCCGGTTCGTTGGCCGACAACTCCGCCGCGATCGGCGCGAACCGCGCGGCGAGCTCAGCATCATCGCTCTGCCCCGCCAGGGCCTGGGACCAGTACAGCGCGATGTAGAAGTGGCTGCCGCGGTTGTCGATCTGGCCGAGCCGCCGAGCCGGCGACTTGCCATTCTCGAGCAGCTCACCCGTCGCGGTGTCGAGCGTGTCGGCGAGGATCTGCGCCCGAGCGTTACCGGTCACCGTGGCGAGATGCTCGAACGAGACGGCAAGTGCCAGGAACTCGCCGAGTGAATCCCAGCGCAGGTAGTTCTCCTTGACGAGCTGCTGCACGTGCTTCGGCGCAGACCCGCCCGCACCGGTCTCGAACAGCCCGCCTCCGTTGAGCAGCGGCACGATCGAGAGCATCTTGGCGCTGGTGCCCAACTCGAGGATCGGAAACAGGTCGGTCAGGTAGTCGCGAAGCACGTTGCCCGTCACCGAGATCGTGTCGAGGCCCTCGCGGGCTCGATCGATCGAGAACTGCGTGGCAACCGCCGGAGCCAGAATCTCGATCTCGACGCCCGCAAGGTCGTGGTCCCCCAGGTACCGATTCACCTTGGCGATCAGCTGCGCGTCGTGGGCCCGGGTCGAATCCAGCCAGAAAACCGCCGGAGCCCCGGTGGCGCGGGCACGATCGACGGCGAGGCGAACCCAGTCGCGAATCGGCTCGTCCTTGACCTGGCACATCCGGAAGATGTCACCGGTGCCGACGGTCTGCTCCATCAGCGTGTCGCCCGAGGCGATGTCGACGACGCGGATGAGGCCTGCGCTCGGCGCCTCGAACGTCTTGTCGTGACTGCCGTACTCCTCGGCCTTCTGCGCCATCAGCCCGACGTTCGGAACGCTGCCCATCGTCGAGGGATCGAATGCTCCGTTCGCGATGCAGTCTTCGATCACGGTCTGGTAGACGCCCGCGTAGCTGCTGTCCGGGATGACCGCCTTGGCATCTTGCTGGTCGCCTGCGGCGTTCCACATCTGACCGGAGGTACGGATCATGGCCGGCATCGAGGCGTCGACGATCACGTCGCTCGGTACGTGCAGGTTGGTGATGCCCTTGTCGGAATCGACCATGGCCACGTCCGGGCCGTTCGCGTACGCGGCAGCGATGTCGGCCTCGATCACGGCGCGCTGGTCGGCCGAGAGCGACTCGACGGCGCTGAGCACGCTCGCCCATCCATTGCGGGGATCGCCGCCGGCAGCGGCGATCACATCACCGTGCTTGGCGAAGACGTCAGCGAAGAAGACCTCGACGGCGTGCCCGAAGATGATCGGGTCGGACACCTTCATCATCGTGGCCTTGAGGTGCAGCGAGAACAGCACACCCTGTTGCTTGGCGGCGTTGATCTGGACGGCGAGGAACGAGCGCAGCGCGGCGACGTCCATCGCCGTCGAGTCGATCACTTCGCCGGCGAGCACGGGCACCGACTCCTTGAGTACCGTGGTGGCGCCGTCGGAGCCGACATGTTCGATGCGCACCGCGCCGTCGGATGCGACCGTGAGCGACTGTTCGTTCGCCCGGAAGTCGCGCTCGCCCATCGTCGCGACGTGGGTCTTCGAATCGGGCGACCAGGCACCCATCGAGTGCGGATGCGACTTCGCATAGTCCTTGACCGCCTTGGGAGCGCGTCGATCGGAGTTGCCCTGGCGCAATACCGGATTGACGGCCGAGCCCATCACCGTGCCGTAGCGGGCGCGCGTCTCGACCTCGTCGGGAGTCGACGGCTCGTCGGGATAGTCGGGGATGTCGTAGCCCTTCGCCTGCAGTTCGGCGATTGCTGCCTTCATCTGCGGCACCGAGGCCGAGATGTTCGGCAGCTTGATGATGTTGGCTTCCGGCGTCAACGCCAGGTCGCCCAACTCGGCGAGCGCGTCGCCGATTCGCTGCTCGCTGGTGAGCTGCTCGGGGAATGTGGCGATGATGCGACCGGCCAGCGAAATGTCGCGGGTCTCGACCCCGACACCTGCCACGCCCGCGAACGCTTCGATGATCGGCAGGAACGAATACGTCGCCAACGCCGGGGCCTCGTCGGTGAAGGTGTAGATGATGGTGGACGTGTTCTCGCTCATGGGAGTACCTGCTCGCTCGGGTCGACTTGTCTACAACTTGTCTGCACTGTAGCAACGCCGGTCGGATGCCGCACAGGAACCGGCTCCACCGAAGCGTCCGGGCACGCAGCCTCTAATGTCGTGCCCGATGGACTTCGACTGGACGCCTGAGCAGATCACTCTCCGAGACCATGCCCGCAAGGTCGCCGCCGATGCAGTCGAGCGCCATGGACGCCACAACGACTCGTGGATCAACGGGTTCTCGAAGGACTTCGCCAAGGAGATGGCTGCCCACGGCTGGATCGGCATGACCTGGCCCACCGAGTTCGGCGGAGGAGGCCAGCCCGCCATCAACCGTTTGATCGTCGGCGAGGAGTTGATTGCGGCAGGGGCACCCGTCGCCGCAATGTGGTTCGCCGACCGCCAGATGGGCCCGACGTTGATCCGCTACGGGACCGCCGATCAGCAGGCGGAGTTCCTGCCGGGGATCCTGTCCGGCGAGACCACGTGGTGTATCGGGATGTCCGAGCCCGATTCGGGATCCGACCTCGCGTCGCTCACCACGAGCGCCGACCGCGATGGTGACGACTTCGTGATCAACGGCCAGAAGATCTGGACGAGCTTCGGCGAGCTCGCCGACTACTGCTATCTCATCTGCCGCACCGACGTCGACGGACCACCGCACAAGGGCATCAGCGAGGTGATCGTCCCGATGGACACACCGGGCATCGAGGTCCGCCCGATCACCGACATGACGACGAACCGGCACTTCTGCGAGGTGTGGTTCAACGACGTGCGGGTGCCGGTGGCCAATCTGGTCGGCGTCGAGGGCAATGCCTTCAAGCAGACGATGGCGCAACTCGAACACGAGCGTGGCGGCATCGACCGCCTCGTGTCGAACCAGGCCCTGTATCTGCTCGCACTCGAACGCGCCGATCGCACTGATCCGCTCGTACGCCAGGAGATCGCCGCCATCGAATCGGGCTATCGAATCGGGCGGATCCTGGTGACCCGCGAGGTGTTGCGTCAGGCCCCGGCGGGTTTCTCTGCAGCGACGAAATGCTTCTGCACCGAGCACGAGATCCGGGTGGCCGAGTTCGTCGCTGCGACGTTCGGTGCCGACGCGATGCTGTGGGACGACGTCACACACGGACTCACATACGCTCCCGGCTACACGATCATGGGAGGCACGTCGAACATCATGCGCAACATTCTCGGCGAGCGTGTGCTCGGCCTGCCCCGCGAACCTCGCTGAACGACATTCACCGATCGACCAAGGTGCGACGCGGACCCGACCCCGCGAGCGCTGTACGCTCCGGGCATGAATATCGACGCAGCGTGCTGTGGGACCACCCTGAGTGACGATCGGTCCAACGGTGGCTGCGCGAGCTGAGTTCCTCGACGTCGCAGTGGACGGCGCCAACCTGGGAGCGTTGTCCTGGACCGGGCTCCTCGGCGCCCCGACGGTGCTCGCCGTCCATGGCATCACCTCGAACGCATGGGTCTGGGATCCGTTGGCACATCATCTCGCGGGTGCTGCAGATCTCGTTGCCGTCGACCTGCGTGGTCGTGGCCGGAGCTTCGACGCCCCCGGCCGCTACGGCATCGAGCAGCATGCCGCCGATGTCGCATCGATCATCGATCAGCTCGAGGGCCCGCTGGTCCTGCTCGGTCACTCGATGGGCGCCTTCGTGGTCGAGATGGTCGCCGAACGCCGACCGGAGCTCGTGCGAGATCTCGTCCTCGTCGACGGAGGTACACCGCTCGCGGCGCCGGTGGACGGCGACATCGACGCAGCACTCCATCGGATGCTCGGCCCCGACATCGAGAGGATCCGAACGATCTGGCCCGACCGGGTCTCGTATCAGGCAATGTGGGCGGGGCATCCAGCATTCGAGGAGGGCATCGGCCCCGACCTCGAACGCAACCTGCTCGCCGACCTCATCGAGGTCGAGGATGGCTTCCGGGCCGCCGTCGACGAAACCGCCGTGAGCGTCGACGGCCACGACATGCTGACCAACGACGAGGTCCGACACCTTCTCGATCGACGCCAACAGCCCACGACGATCGTGCGCGCCGAGTTCGGCATGCTCGGCACCCCTCCCCCGTTCATCACCGACGACGTCCGCTCCCGGTACCCGCAGCACCGATGGATCGACGCGCCGGGACGCAACCACTACAGCGTGCTCAACAGCGCCGCCGGCGCATCGCTGCTCGCGCAGACGCTGCGCGACATCCTGATCGACTGACGGGCGCTGACCGCCGTTCATCTACGTTGCCGTCATGGAGCACGTGCAGTTCGGCAGAACCGGTTTGAAGGTGTCACGGCTGTGCCTCGGCACGATGACCTTCGGCTACCAGAGCGACGACGACACGTCGGTCGCCGTCATGGACGCGGCGGCCGATGCGGGCATCACGTTCTTCGACACCGCCGACGTCTACCCGAACGGTGCGCCGCCCGCGCTCTTCGGCCGCACCGAAGAGCTGATCGGGTCGTGGATGCAGGGCAAACGCGATCGGTTCGTCGTGGCCACGAAATGCTTCTTTCCGACCGGGCCGATGCCATGGGACGTCGGCAACAGCCGCCAGAACATCATGCGCTCCGTCGAGGCCTCGCTTCGGCGGTTGCGCACCGACCACATCGACCTGTACCAGGTGCATTCATGGGATCCGGTCACGCCGATCGACGAGACACTGCAGGCGATGGACGACCTCGTGCGGTCCGGCAAAGTGCGCTACGTCGGCTGTTCCAACACGCTTGCGTATCAGCTTGCTCGATCGGTCGGGCGCAGCGAGGTCCTCGGCGTGAGCCGATTCGAAAGCGTGCAACCTCGCTACAACCTGCTGTTCCGTGAGAACGAACGCGAGTTGTTCCCTCTGTGTAGCGAGGAGCGCATTGCGGTGATCCCGTACAACCCCCTCGCCGGCGGACTGCTGACCGGCAAGCACCGCCCCGGCCCACCGACCGAGGGAACTCGCTTCACCCTCGGCCACGCCGGCACGCGGTATCAAGAGCGCTACTGGCACGACGCCATGTTCGCGACAGTCGCCGAGTTTCAGCAGATCGCCGAAGACGCCGGCATCCCGATGACGACGCTCGCGATCCGCTGGGTGCTTGCCAATCCAGTGATCACGGCGCCGATCCTCGGGGCGTCTCGCCCCGACCAGCTGGCTGCCTCGGTGGCCGCGCTCGACGCGCCGCTCGATGACGACGTGAAACGGCGGCTCGACGAACTCAGCCACGAGTACCGATTCGGCGACCACCAGCGCTGAGCGCAGCGGTGAGTTCGCGTTGGTGCGACGCTGCGTGACGTTGGGCAGGCTTGCTACGGTGCCATGAGCGAATCGATGAATGCATCGACGCGACGTCAGGGGGGCGTGATGTACGACAAGATCGTGGTGGGCACCGATGGTTCTCCGACTGCCTTGAAGGCAGTCCAGCACGCTGCATCACTCGCAGCAGCGACGGGCGCACGCCTGCACATCGCCATGGTCACGCCATCGATCCCGATGGTCGTGGCGCCCGACATGCTGATCGCGTCCGCTGAGTGGACCGACGCGACCAAGCAGGCAACCCATACGGCACTCGAATCAGCCGCTGCAACCGCGGCCGCCTCAGGTGCCGAGGTGAGCATTCACCAGCTCGCAGGGGATCCCGCAGACGCACTGCTGGGACTCTGCGAGGAGATCGACGCCGACCTGCTCGTGGTCGGGAGCCGCGGGATGCAGGGCGCTCGACGCTTCCTGCTCGGCAGTGTGTCGAGTCGCTGCGCCCATCACGCCGACCGCTCGGTCCTGATCGTCCACACCGACTGAGGTCCACGATGCCCGCCGCTCTTCCCGACGCCACCGAACTGGCCGCACTCGTCCGATCCGGCCAAGCATCACCGGCCGAGGTCGTCGACGACGCAATCGCCCGTGTCGAGCGACTCAACCCGGCAATCAACGCGGTGATCCACGAGCGTTTCGACGCTGCGCGCACCGAAGCACGCAGTGACCTGCCCGACGGACCGTTTCGGGGCGTTCCATTCCTCGTGAAGGATCTCGGATGCGAGATGGCGGGCGAACCGCACACGCTCGGCAATCGAGCGCTTCGCGACGCCGACGTCCGCGCCACGCATGACTCGTACCTCTATGAGTCCATCCGGACAGCCGGGTTCGTCACGCTCGGCCGCACGAACACGCCCGAGCTCGGCGGCACCATCACCACCGAGCCCGAGGCGTTCGGCCCCAGCCGCAATCCGTGGAACACCGAGTACTCCACTGGTGGCTCGTCGGGTGGCTCCGCCGCCGCAGTCGCAGCAGCAATGGTGCCGGTGGCCCATGCCGGCGATGGAGGCGGCTCGATCCGAGTGCCCGCGAGTGAGTGCGGGCTCGTCGGTCTCAAGCCGAGCCGTGGACGGATCTCGCAAGGCCCCAAGGCCGGCGAGGGATGGGCGGGCGCAACGACCGACGGCGTGGTGTCGAGATCGGTGCGAGACACCGCTGCCCTTCTCGACGTGATGTCGGGGCGTCGCACCGGGGATCCGTACACCGCGGTTCCACCGACCCGGCCGTTCGCCGACGAAGTCGGCATCGACGCCGGCCGACTTCGTATCGGAATCGCACCGACACACCGCGGGGTGCAGACCGACCCCGAGTGCGTCGCTGCCGTCGAGTCGACAGGGGCGCTGCTCGAGTCGCTCGGACACGATGTCGAGATCGCTCAGCCCGACGCGTTCTTCGACGACGAGTTCTCCGGGCACTTCATCACCATCGTCGCGGTCGCCACCGCCGTCGACTTCGTGAGCATCGGTGAGTCGATCGGCCGACCGATCGGCGAGGACGATGTCGAGGCGAGCAACTGGCTGATGGGCTCGATCGGCCGTGCGGTCACCGGGGCCGACTACATCACGTCGGTCAACTGGGTGCACGCCTGGTCGCGCCGAATGCACGCCTGGTGGGACGACTTCGACGTGCTGGTGAGCCCGGTGATCGCCGTGCCACCACCTCCGATCGGCTGGCTGAGCGACCCGGAGCTCGGCACCGAACGTCTCACGAGCATCCTGCAGTTCACCGCCCAGTTCAACGTGTCCGGTCAGCCGGCCATGTCACTCCCCCTGCACTGGAGCGAGAACAACCTTCCGATCGGCGTGCAGTTCGTCGGGCCGATCGACGACGAAGCACTCCTGCTGCGTCTCGCGTCGCAGATCGAGACCGCAGCGCCGTGGTCCGATCGCTTGCCGCCGCTCTACGCCTGAGGGCGGGCGGCTGACGCGTCCGGAGTGCTCGGCCGCCAAGATGTCGTCATGACGCTGCGCGTGATGACGTGGAACCTGTGGTGGCGGTTCGGACCGTGGGAGGAGCGTGAGCGCGCCATCGTCGAGACGGTCCGCTCCACGGTCCCCGACATGTTGTGTCTGCAGGAGGTGTGGGCCGATGCCAGCGGCGCAGGGATGGCGGCGGTCCTCGGCGACGAGCTCGGCTACCACGCCGTCAGCAGCACACCGATCGGACGTTCCGACGTCGGGTTCACCAATGCGGTGCTCTCACGCTGGCCGGCACGGCTGCTCACCGACGAGGCGCTTCCCCGTGCCGACGGATCACCCGGGCATCGACGAGTTGTCGCAGCCGCGGTGTCGACGCCGTGGGGTGCCTGGCCCGTTGCGTCGACGCATCTCGATCACCGCTTCGACGACTCGTCGGCGCGACAACTCCAATGCCGTCGACTGCTCGAGCTGGCATCGGACTGGCGCGGCGACCCGACCGCAGATCTCCCCGTCATCATCGGTGCCGACCTCAATGCGGTCCCGGACAGCGCCGAGGTGCGCATGCTGACAGGGCGCGAGCCCGGCGAGCCCGGAATCGTGTTCTCCGACGCATGGGAGCAGGTCGGCGACGGACCCGGCGCAACGTGGTGCACGACCAATCCGTACTCGGCCGACAGCGCATGGCCGAATCGGCGGATCGACTACGTACTCGTGTCATGGCCGCGCCCGAAGCCGACCGGCAACCCGATCACGGCTGAACTCGTCGGCACCGGCCCGGTCGCTGTCGACGAAGCTCCGGTCTGGCCGAGCGACCACGCAGCGGTGGTCGTCGACATCACGACGCCGCAGTAGCGCCGCCACCGCGCCGCTCCGGTCCGGTCGCGATGACGCAGTGGTGTCATGCTCAGTCGATGACCGCCGCCGAACATGCTGCAGCCGTCACCGCGCAGCCGGCCAACCCGCTGTCGGTTCCTGCGTACCGGAACCTGTGGTTCAACAACGTCGCCTTCTTCCTCGTCTTGAATTCCCAGCGGTTCGTGTTCGGGTGGTTGGTGCTCGACGGTCTGTCGCGCAGCGAAAGCATCCAGGGCCTCGTGGTGTTCACCCTCGGTCTCCCGGCAGCGCTCCTCGTGTTGCAGGCCGGCGCGTGGGCCGACCGTTGGGACCGCCGCAAGATGCTGCTCACCACGCAAATCGCCGGTGGCGCCGTGATGGCCGCCACCGCCATCGTGGTCGGGACGGGGGCCGTGACTCTCGGCTGGGTGATCCTGTCGACGCTACTGGCCGGGTCGGCTGCAGCCATCGGCTCGCCGGTTCGCTCGGCGCTGATCCCGATGCTGGTCGCGAGGGAGCAGCTCTTCGGTGCGATCGCGCTCAACGCGATCGCCATCACACTGTCGATGATTCTCGGACCCGTGCTGGCGAAGGTCGTTGGCGATCAGTTCGGTTTCCAGGGCGCCTTCTGGTTTCAGGCGATCCTGATGTTCGTCGGAGTGCTGTTTCTTCTCCGCCTGGAAGTGCCTCCGCACGAAGAGATCCGCGCGCGTCGGTCGGTGGTCGACGAAACGCGGACAGCCGTGCGACACGTGTTGGACGACCGGCACCTCAAGACACTGTTCGGCCTGCTGTTGACCGCAAGCCTCACGATCAATCCGGCGATCATGGTCACCATTCAGGCACACGTGAAGGATGAACTGGGCATGGATGCCGGACAGGCCGCGGCCCCGTTGGCGCTGATGGGGCTGGGCATCGCCATCACCTCGTTCGTGGTGATGCGCAAGGGCGACATGAAGAACAAGGGCGCCATCTTTCAACGGGCGATGATGGCGGGTGCCGTCATCACGTTCCTGACCGGCCGCACCACCGAGTTCTGGCAGGTGCTGGTGCTCGCATTCTCGATGGGCCTCGCAGGCGGATTCTTCATCAACATGAACCAAGGACTGGTCCAGGCCAACACACCGCAGGCACTGATGGGGCGCGTGATGGGGCTCTACACGCTCGTGAACATCGGGTTGATGCCCTTCGGCGCGCTCGCCCTTGGCATCCTCGCGTCGCGAATCGGGACCGGCAACGCGATCAGCGCGGCCGCGGCGGTCGCGTTCGCAGTCGTTGCGACGACCTACGTTCGCGACACCGAGCTCCGACGCCTCGGCTGAGGTTCGTCATCGAGCGCTACGAGATGCGAGCGAGCAACTCCGCTGACCATGTCGCATAACCGTCGGGGCCGTGCATGTCGCGACCCTCGGCGAGTTCCGCGACTTCGGTGAGCAGCGGCCTCGCTCGGTCGGGCTCGCCCCGATCGACGAGCGCGCGGGCCCACTCGTATCGGTAGTGCGCCCCGTAGGGGATGGCCCGAGCTCGACCGGCGAGCGCGATGGCGTCACGGAAGTGTCCGTCGGCGACGTCGAACCAGCCCAGATGATCGGCCACACAGGCCAGACCGATGTCGCTTGCATCAGCGATGCTCGTGCCCGTGTAGTTCATGATTCCAGCAAACGGGCTGAGCATCTCGTACAGGAACTCACTCGTGTCCGCATCGAGGTCGGCATACGGTGCAAGCCGGGCAAGGCCGGAGAGCGTGACGGGATACTCCAGATCGATCGGCACACGCGCGCACCGATCGACCGTGAGCCAGAGCACCTGTTCGCGCAACTCGTCGTTGCGTCCGGCGAAGTAGCACGCTCCGGCCAGGGCGATCCGCCAGACAGGCAGTGTCGGCTGTGACTCGACGAGCCCTTCGAGCAACGGAAGCAGTTCGGCGCCTCGCCCCTGAGCGCGCCGGATGTTGTAGATGATCCCGCCATAGGTGGAGATCGCCTGCGCTTGGAGCGCATGCTGGTTCCCGTACTCGAGCAACTCGGTCACCTCGCGCTCGGCACGTTCGATCTCGCCGACGTGAACCGCAAGGAACGCCGACAACGTCATCGCGCGAAAGATCGCTCCGGACAGCCTGGCTCCGGTGGCCATTGCGGTGAACTGCTCGAGATACTCGAGCGCGGCATCGGTGTCACCTTCGACCGCAGCGAACGCACTGAGACTCTCGAGCGCAGCCATGTACTCAGCCGTGCCCGGCTCCGCGTGCACGATCGTCTCCCGGGCGTACTCGGCGATCTCACGCGCGTTTGGCTTCGACGCATCGACGAACGCCCAGCTGCGGGCGAGCACTCGCGACATGCTGCGAGCGTCGCCGAGAGCTCGGGACATCTCGAGCGCCTCGACACCCACAGCGACCCGCTCCTCGCGGTGCGGGGTCCAATACAACCGAGCCGCGAGCATCCCGAGCAGCATCGCTCGGTCGACCGATGGCCCGTCATCGAGTTCGGCGAGCGCCTCACGGATCAAGTCGACCATCGCCGTATGGATCTCTCCGGATGCCGGCGGCGCGTTCATCGCGTCCATCGCGATCGTTGCCGCCGCGAGGCGGCCGGGGTCACCCATCCGGCGCGCGGTTGCTGCACCAGCAAACGCTGCGTCTCGGTAGGCCTCGTCGCCGGCATCACGAAGCGTCTCGGCCCGGGCGATCTCGATGTCGGCCTGGATCGCGAGATCGGGCTCCGCAACCAGTTCCAGCGCCCCGAGCGCGCGCTCGTAGGACCGGGCGGCACCTTCGAACGCGAGGTCGCCCACCGCCCGTTCCGCGGCGCGTACGCAGTGTTCGACAGCAATCATCGGGTCGCCCGCCATGGCGCCCTCCGCGAAGTGGTGTGCGAGCTGGTCGACGGAGTCGTCGTTGACGCCGCGGCGCGCGGCGATCGCCTCGCCCACCTTCCAGTGCAACCGCACCCGTCGGTTCGTCGAGAGCTCTTCGTACAGCGTTGAGCGAACCAGCGCATGCGAGAACGCATACCGCCCGTACGTGCCCGCCACCTCGCGGATCACCGACGCCCGGACGGCGTCATCGAGCGCATCGAACAGTTCGTCACCCGATGGCCCTCCGGCACGCTCGATCGTGGTGATGTCGAACTCGGGTCCGATCACCGCGGCGACGGTCAACGTGTCGTTGACGGTGCTCGACAGGGCCGACATTCGTCTGCCGATGACTTCGCGGATCCCCTCGGGGATGCCGACCTCCTCGAGCGAGTAGTCGCTCACCCAATGACCGTCGCGCTGCACGATGTAGCCGGACTCGGCGAGATGGCGGATCATCTCGCTCAGAAAGAACGGATTGCCCTCGGTCTCGCGATGCACCGCCCTGGCCAGCTCGATTCCCGGCGCATCGAGGTCGTGCCCGGCCGCCAGCTCCATGAACGACGTGATCTCGTCGAGACCCAACCCGAGGAGGTCGACCCGCTCGACACACGGTTCGCGCCGGAGGTCCGCCAGGACGTCGGCGAGTGGATGGGAGCGGTCGAGATCGGTGTCGCGGTAGGTGCCCAGTATCAACAGACGGATGGGCTCGCCGCGCCGGAGGAGGTACCGCAGCAGGAGCAGCGACGGCTTGTCGGCCCAGTGGATGTCGTCGAGCACCAGCACGACCGCATCGGATCGAGCGATCGCCGAAAAGGCCTCGCCGATCGCTTCGAACAGACGGTGACGCTCCGCGTCGGGGTCACCGACGGGCTGGATGGCGAGGCCCGGGATCCGCTTGGTCAGCTCGGGAACGAGCAGCGACAGCTCGGCTGCGAACGGGCCGAGATCGTCGCTCAGTCGCTCGTCGGTGATCGACGCAACGAACAGCCGCAGCGCCTCGGCGAACGGCTGGTACGGCACGTCGAGTTCCTCGTCACAGCGGCCCCACAGCACGACACCGCCGTCATCATGGGCCGTGCGGACGAACTCGGTGACCAGCCGTGTCTTGCCGACGCCTGGCTCGCCGGAGATCAAGACGGCCTGGCACCGCTCTTCGATCGCCTCCTTCCACGCGACTCGCAGCGCCTCGAGGGGCTCGGACCGGCCGGCGAAGGCGAACGACGGGTTGGTGTCGACGAACCCCGGGAGAGGTACGACAGCGGAGTCGACATCGGTCGAGCGCCATTCGACCTCCGACACGTTGATCGGTGCGGGCAGCCCCTTGAGCTCGCGGACTCCCTGCGAGACGATCGCGTGATCGGCCCGCGTCCCGGCGAGCATTCCCACGATGTCGCTGATCAGGATCTGATCGGTCCCGGCTGCGGAACACAGCCGCGAGGCCTCGACCACGGGCGTGCCGAACCAATCGTCGTTCTCGAATGTTGCGTCGCCGGCGCTCACGCCGATGCGGATGTGGAGGTCCTGGCCAGATGCCCGGCGGTTGCGCCGATCGACGGCACGCTGCATCTCGACCGCACCGTGCAGTGCATCGGCGGCGCCTGCGTACGAGGCCATCACGGCATCGCCGATCGTCTTGACGAGCGTCCCGTTCGTGGTTTGAATCGCGTCGTTCAGGTCGTCGAAGTGCAGCCGGCGGAGCTCGTCGGCGGCCCGGTCACCGATCGCCGAGTTGATTTCCGTCGAGCCGACCACGTCCGTGAACAGGATGGTCACCAGTCCTGATTCGTTCAACTCGCCCCCCGGTCTCGCGCTTGTGCCTACCCTACTGCCACCTCCCGGACCGCCTGGACCGATGGCCGGTCACCAGCGGTCAGTGAGTGCGCCGACCCGGTCGAATTGAGCGCCGAGCACGACACCGAGTTCGCGACGTTCGCCATCGGCGAGATGGACGCCCGGACGCCCGTGAGCGAAGCGATAGTTGCAGATGACGGCGACGTCTCCGACGTTCCAGTCGATCGGCGTGCCGAAGGCGTCGTAGACATCGACGAACTGCTGGAGCTCGTCGCGGCTGAACGCCGAGCCATCGCCGAAGGTGAGGTCGAGCGGCCGGTCTTCGTAGGGCAGGTGCTGCACGAGCGGCCAGGTGTCGAACCACATGCCGTGATCGGCGACGCTGGAGTAGAGCACGTTGCGGTCGAGGCACCCGAAGTACTCGAACGCCGACGCCTCGTAGCGCGTGCGCAGAAGCCCATTGGGTCCCCACTCGGTCTCGAGGCCGGCTGCATGGGCTCGTTCAACTGCGACTTCGGGATCTTCGGTGTCGAACGACTGTTGCCAGTGGTTGTACACGCCGTACTCGACGCGACCGGCGAACGTGCGACGATCGGTCAGGTTGCGGTGATATGCAATGCCCAGCCGCTGCAGCTTCTGTCCGAACGGCGAAGCGAGCAGCGCGTCGGTCGCAGCGATGCTGTCGGAGACGAACGTCCGGCCACGTCCCGCCGGAAGTGCATGAAGGCCGAGAAACCCGATCGCCGCGGTGCTTCTCCCGACGTAGGCCATCTCGTGGTGGTAGTGCAGCCAGGCGCGGAGCGGCGCGCCGACTTCGTACACGTTGGGGGCAATGCGTTGGCGGGGGTTCGCGCCGCCGTCGTACTCCATCTCGTCCGCGAGCACGAGCTTGGCCATCAAACGCATCGTCGACAGATCCGTCAGACCGGTGTTGACCGCCAGCACGAAACCGGTCTCGTCGTAGGTCGCCCGCATACGCCGAGCCAGTTCGCTGCCCGGCACCAGCGCCGTGTCGTCGACGGTGTATCCGGCGCAGTCGACGGTGTAGCGCTCCGGCGACAGCCATGGCGTGCCAGACCAGAACGTCGGCTCGATCACGCCCGGCAACGGGCCGGGGTGCAGCGGTAATTTCTGGGTGATGTGCGGTGCGTCCAACAATGTCATCGGTGGCCTCTCGACAAATCCGACTGGATTGGTCGGGAATGGTACACGACGGTGTCGAAAATCCCGGCCGCATCGTGCGATCCTGTTGACGATGACTCACCAGATCGAGAAGACGCCGTGATCCAGTACGCCACGTACCCGTCGCTGGTCGACCGCGGCGTCTTCATCACCGGCGGTGCAGCGGGCATCGGAAGCGCACTGGTCGAGGAGTTCGCGGCGCAGGGCTCGAAGGTCTTCTTCGTCGACAAGGACGTCGACGGGGCACGCGACACCGTGAGTCGCTGCATCGAGCGCGGAGTGACTCACTCGCCGGAGTTCGCCGAGGTCGACCTGCTCGACATCTCGGCGCTGCAACAGTCGTGCCGCTCGGCAGTGGGCGCGCTCGGCGGTATCGACGTGCTGGTCAACAACGCCGCCAGCGACGATCGACACGACTGGCAGGACATGACACCCGAGTACTTCGACAACCGGATCAACACGAATCTGCGGCACTACTTCTTTGCGATCCAGGCGCTCGCGCCACAGATGATCGACGCTGAACATGGCTCGATCATCAACATCGGATCCAGCAGCTACCTGATGCAGGAGGACATGTTCCCGGGCTATGCGATCGCGAAGTCTGCTGTCGAAGGCATCACCCGAACCATGGCTCGCACGTTCGGTGTCCACGGCATCCGTGTCAACACCGTCATGCCCGGCTGGGTTCCCACGGAACGACAACTCACCAAGTGGTGGACACCCGAGGGAGAAGCCCAGACGATGCAGGATCAGGCCATCAAGCGCCGGATCCCCGCGGTCGAATTCGCCCAGATGGTGCTCTTCCTCGCCGCTGACGACGGCGCCGCCTGCACCGCACAGAGCTTCCTCGTCGATGGCGGTCGCTTCTGATCGCGGCTGCCGACCGATCACCGGCTGCCCGGCGGTTGCTCGGCGACTGCGACGCGACGGCACCTTGCTGGCATCCATGAAACGCATCGGTTTTCTCCACACCTCACCGGTTCACACGACGACCTTCGAGCTCCTCGTCGCTCACACCGATGGCACGGTCGAGACGGTCACCATCGTGAACGAGACCCTGCTCGATGACGCTCGTCTCGATGGCCCAGCATCGGACCGGGTGCGCGCCGGGATCAATGACGCACTCGACCTCCTCGTCGAATCGGGAGCACAGGCGATCGTCTGCACGTGCTCGACCATCGGCGGTCAAGCCGAAATCGAAGGGTCAGCCCGATCGATCGACGTGATGCGCGTCGACCGGCCGATGGCCGAGGCCGCCGTCCGTGCCGGGCGCCGAATCACCGTGTTGGCAACGATCGACAGCACCACTGGCCCGACAGCCGACCTACTGGCTGAGGTCGCCCGATCGAACGGCACCGACATCGAGGTGACCGTTCGCGTCTGCGACGATGCCTGGGAGCACTTCGAGAGGGGCGACCTCGATCAGTACGTCGCCATCGTGGCTGCCGAGTGCAACGCTGCCGCGAGCTCGAGCGATGTCATCGTGCTCGCGCAGGCGTCGATGGCTCGGGCGGCCGAGTTCTGCACGACGTCGGTTCCCGTCATCAGCAGCCCCCTCCGCGCGGTTGAAGCTGCGGTCGGAGAGGAACGTCAACCCCGACTCAGTTGACCTCGGCGCGATCGTGTCCGCCCCGCAGCGACAATGCTGCGTCTGTGCAGCTCGATGAACTCGTTGCCTCGATCATGCGGAGGCCCAGGTCCGTCCGAGTGGGCCACACACCTCACCTCTCTGATCGAGTCGAGGCCAAGCGAGTGATGGCCCGGGCGGGCTCTCGAGTCGGCGAGCACACCAGCGCGAGCGCTCTGAGAGCTGTGTCACTCATCGCGATGCGAAGTGGCGCCGGTAGGTGGCTGCGATACCTTCGGCCCATGCGCCGAGCGACTCCGCGGCTGGCCTCAGCAATCGATCCCTCTCTGCGTCGTTTCGGGTGATCTCCGCAAGCGCCTCGGTGCTCTTCTACGCGCTCGTGGCGGCCGCCAGCCCATTGGTGCTCGCTGCGGTCCTCGTCGTGATCCGAAGTGATCGCCGACGCGCCAACAGCATTGCGTTCCTGGTCGGGTTCGTGCTCGGGACGACGATCGCAGCGGTGGTGGGGCTGATGCTCGGTCAGGCAGCAGTCGAACGGCTCGACTCGCACGAGACCATCGAAGGAGTGCTTGCGCTCCTGGTGGGCGTCGCACTGATCGTGGCCGGGCTGGCAGAACTCCGCAGCCCCAAGCCGCCCGGTGGCACGATGGATCGGCAAGGTGCGACCCTGGCGAGACTGAGCCATGTCGGGCCCGGTACCGCGCTGTCGATCGCCGGACTCCTCGGGTTCGGCGGCCCCAAGCGGCTCATCCTCGCCTTTCTGGCCATGACCTCGGTCAGCGAAGCCGACCTCGGCGACCTCGAGAGCGTCACGCTGCTCGTTCTGTACGTCGCAGTCGCAACGCTACTCGTCTCGGTGCCGGTCACCATGGTGGTGATCGGTGGGCGCCGTGCCGCTGAAGCCATCGGCCGGGGTGAATCCTGGCTCGGGACGAACGCAGCGCTGCTGCGACTGTGGCTCGCTCTCGGCCTCGGCGGGGCGCTCGTGATCGACGGTCTCGTACGACTGACGTGACGTGACCTCGATCCCGATCGTGTCGCCGGGCTGGGGTGCGTCGGAGGCCTGACCTCGCCGTCCCGGGATGGGTACCGGTCGCCCCGCCCCGAGGAGCTGCATCCATCCTCGAGCGTGGCGACGAGCAGGCGTACACGGTGCTCTTCGAAGAGCAGTACGGCGCCGACGGATCAGGCTTTCCGTTCGGGCCCGACGGGCTGTACCCGCCGGATGCCCCACTGGTCGACAGGCCGGGGAACGGTCGCGCTGCTCGACCACGTTCATCCCCGCTGCCGGCCTGACGGCGGCCGCCGTGCCTCGGCGCCCGTCGGTGCTTCGAGGAGGGAACGATGCTCCTTGATGTTGTTGAGAATGGCCACGGTGCCATCGGTCATGCCGAGGCCTTCGGTCGTGGGCCAGGTGGCGATCTCGGCCTTGGCGAAGTCCACCCACCTGATCATCAGGTCGAAGAGTTCCAGCTGGAACGTCGCGAACAGCACCGACAGGTGGGTCCGCTGCGGAAAGGGATGTTCGCCGTCGAGGTAGCCCGTGTTGATCGTGGTGACCTGCTCGTGCATCCGGGCAGCATCTTCGGCCATCTCGTCGAGCGCTGCCAGCAGGTCGTCGATCGTGCCGTTCTCGGCGAACAGCAGCCGCAGCAGGGCTTCGGCTTCGAGCGTCGGCGGCTGGGGCGTGCTGGACATCCAGTCGGTGAGCGCGTCTCGCCCCTCGTTCGTGATCGTGTACACCGTGCGGCTTCGTTGACCGACCGACTCCGTGAACGCTGTGGCGAGCCCCCGCTCGACGAGCTTCTTCGGTTCGGAATACAGCAGACGCTCGGACTTGGGCCAGGCGAAGCGCAGGCTCCGCGTCGCTTGCTGCGTGAGTTCGTAGCCGGTCCACGGCCGGATCGCCAGCAGCCCCAGGACCGCATACGAGGAAGTCGTCAAACGTGCGGACACCCTCTTGACTTTACTGCGTTCTGCAGTAAAGTCCACACTGCAATCTGCAGCAATGAGAGACGGGGTCGATCAGGTCGACCTCGGAGAGGGGAAGGGCCATGAACGTGTCGGACTACATCGGATTCGTCGCCTCGGAGGGCGAGCTGTTCGCCTCCGCCGCCGAGCAGGGGGATTTGAATGTGGAGATCGTGCCCTGCCCTGGGTGGGACATGCGTGCGCTCGTGCGCCATCTCGGCATGATTCACCTGTGGGCGGCGGCGAATGTGGCGTTCCCCGAGTCCGATTGGCTCGACGTCAGTGAACTGCCCGACCTGGTTCGGTACTGGCCGGAGCTTGCCGGCGATTCCGGGAAGTATCCGGATGACGCCGAGCTCGTCGACTGGTATCGCACCACCCTCGCCAACCTGATCGAGGTGCTGACGTCGGCGCCCTCGGATGTCGCCGCCTTCACCTTCCTGCCGGCTCCGTCGCCGCTGGCCATGTGGGCGCGTCGGCAGGCCAGCGAGATCGCCATCCACCGGGTCGATGCCGAGCGGGCGCGTGGCATCACCTCCCACTTCGACCCTGCCTTTGCCACCGACATGCTCGACGAGCTCCTGTCAGGCTTTGCGCCGCGGCCCCGCACCATCGACATCGAACGTCCGCAGGTGGTCCATGTGCACGCCGCCGACACCGACGAGCACTGGTACGTCACGATCGGCCCCGAGCGCAGCGAGACCTCTCGATGCGGTGACGAGGCCGACCTGACGCTGACGGCTATGGCAGCGGACCTCTACGTCCTGCTCTGGAACCGCACGCCGGTTTCGAACGTCTCGATGACCGGCACGACCGACCTCATCGATCTGTGGAACAGCAACTTCCGGGTTCGCTGGTCATAACCGCGACGACACCCCCGAAACCGTCCCCACGCATCGAGTTCTCACGACAACCAACAACACCATCAAGGAGCAACAGACATGACCGACATGAAGACTCCCGTCGACAACGGCGTGAACACCGACGCGCTGCTCGGCGCGCGCGAGGCGCTGACCAGTACCCCCGACGCTGCCGAGTTCACCTGGACGGCCCACTGTGCGTGGGTCGGCGGCACGTTCAGTCAGACGACCGTGGATGGCTTCTCCGGCCTCGGACAAGAGCACCACCACAAGGCGCCCTACTCATTCGACGCCGATCACCCCGAGTGTTTTGCGTCCGAAGATCGCGGAGCGACACCTCCCGAGATCCTGCTCGCCGCGCTGGCGAGTTGCCTCACGGCGGGCGTCGCATCGGTCGCTCAGCACCGAGAGATCCAGCTTCGTTCGGTCGTTGCGACGGTTGAAGGCAAGATGAATGTGCTCGGCATCCTCGGCGCCGATCCCGACATCCGCAACGGTTTCAGCGACATCAAGGTGCGATTCGACATCGATGCAGATGCGACGGCCGAAGACATCGAGGCACTCGTGGCACAGTCTCAGAGACGATCCGCCGTCTACGACATCGTCACGAATCCGACCCGTGTCGCCGTCGAGGTCGGCTGAGCCGACGATGACGACGTCGGCGACGCACGTTCCGACCGTCATCGTGGGCGCCGGACATGCCGGCCTCGCCATGAGTCGCCGCCTCACCGAGCGTGCGATCGAGCACATCGTGCTCGAACGCGGCGAGGTGGCGAACTCATGGCGCACCGAGCGGTGGGAGTCGCTGCGCCTGCTGACACCGAACTGGCAATGCCAGCTCCCCGGCATGCGCTATTCGGGCCACGACCCCGACGGCTTCATGACGATGGCGGACGTCGCCGACTTCATCACGACGTATGCGGCAACGATCTCGGCACCCGTGTCCACCGGCACAACGGTCACTCGCATCGCCCGCCACGGACGCGGGTACCTCGTCGAGACCAACCGTGAACACTGGACCTGCAGCAGCGTCGTGATCGCCAGCGGAGGGTCCAACATTGCGAACGTCCCCGATGCTGCCACGGAGGTGCCAACGGCGATCGCACAGGTGACCCCGCTGACCTATCGCTCCCCGAGCGATCTCGATGATCGAGCAGTGCTCGTCGTCGGAGCCTCCGCAACCGGAGTGCAGCTCGCAGACGAGATCAACCGCTCGGGACGATCGGTCACGATCGCAGTGGGCGAACACGTTCGGATGCCGCGGAACTACCGAGGGCGCGATGTCTTCTGGTGGATGCATCAGACCGGGGTTCTCGACGAGGGTCTCGTCGACGTCGACGACATCGTGCGCGCTCGACATCTTCCCTCCCCTCAACTGATCGGGACGCACGAGCATCGTTCGATCGACCTCAACACGCTCACGGAGCGTGGCGTCGAAATGGTCGGCCGCCTGGGGCTCATCAGCGAGGGGGTCGCCAAGTTCTCGGGCTCGCTGGCCAATGTCTGCAAGCTGGCCGACCTCAAGATGAACCGACTGCTGGACCGATTCGATGATTGGTCCGACGCCGCGACCATCGCCGACCTCGACCCACCCACTCGCTTCGATGCGACCCGGGTACCGTCGACCGCACGCCTCGACATCGACCTGGTCGAGGACGACATCGGCACGATCGTCTGGGCCACGGGCTTCCGCCCCGACTACTCCTGGCTCGACGTCCCCGTGCTGGACCACAGGGGACGGATTCGTCACGATGGTGGTGTCACCGACGCTCCAGGCCTCTATGTGATCGGCCTCAATGTGCTCCGACGGCGACGTTCGAGCTACATCAATGGAGCCGAACGCGACTCGGAGGAACTGAGCGCATTGGTCGCCCGCCACCTCGATGCGACCAACCGTGTCGGCGACGCGTCGCTCGACACCACCGGAACGAGCCAGCACGCCGGCATCACCTGAGTCGGCACCACTGCGGCCTGGAGTGACGGGGCCCCTGCCACGCCGAGCCGGGTCAGGGCCGGTCAGTCGTCGCCGGCCGAGCCGGGCCAACGGAACACCACGTTGGTCTGCGCCCACTGAGGCTCGTGTGCATCGAGATAGGCGGCGATCTCGTCGTCGCGATCCTCGGTCAGGCACAGCCGGCGGCGAGCAGAGGGGACACGCGAGGCCACGTCAGCCGTAGCCCTCGCGAGCGGTGGACGCGGCACCTCCCACCGCTCGGCGTCGAGGCCCAGTCCGGCGAGCACCTCGCCGAGGTCGTCGGCGGTCGGCCCTGCTGGGCGTTCGAGTCCCCAGAAGTGACGCCACGCGTTGTTCCATGCCGAGAGCGGGTGCCGGGGCGGCAGTACCAGGACCACGGCGAGGCGTGCGTGTGCCGTCAGCGCGAGCAAGAACGGCTCGATGTCGGCAACGTTGTAGGCCACGTGGTGGCAGACGACGACATCGGCGGCAGGGGTGACGGTCGCAACATCCGGCCAGCTGCCTTCGACGGTCATCGACCTGGCCCCGGACACCGCTGCGGCACGTGTGAACTCCGTGAGCATCACCGGGCTCTGGTCGACGCCGATCACCTGCTCGGCAGGCGGGACGAGCGACATCGCTGCGCGTCCGCCGCCGCACCCCACGTCGAGCACCGAACCACCACTGGCAGGGAGCACCGAGCGCGCGATCTCAGCGGCGGGAGCGTTCGGGTCGAGGGTGTCGTCGACCACGAACATCGCCGTGTCGTGCCGCCATGGCGACACGGGTGCCCGAGCGAGGATCTCCTCTGGGATGGCCCACCGCTCGAGCCCGTCGGCCCATCGGGCCGCCGGATCGGAAACGGTCGGCTCGAGACCGTCGGACACAGTGGATTCACGGTCGGGCGGCCGCACGATGACGACGCTAGTTGGCATCGACGACTCCGCGCGATGCCAGACACACCGCACGATGGCTCGGGAGTCGAGCGGCGCGTAGCCGACTGCACACCAGAAGAGCGTGAAGGGTTGCCGTACGTTCGAGTGTCTCGGGGCCTTGTACAGACATGGAACGCCTTCGATCGACTCACCGATCACTCCCCGCCCCGTCGACAATGTTGTTTGGCTGTCGCCATGCTGCTCGCCGCAGCGTGCGCTGGCTGCGCGACCAACGACGAGGACCTCGGTGCGAGTCGGACCGTTCGCGCGAGCTCCCCCACGTCGACGGACACCCCGACAACGCAGACATCAGTACCGGTTGGTCCGGCAACCGACCTCGCGGACGAGATGACCACGACGACGCAGGCCTATCCGACCACCGCCGCTTTCGCAGTGCCGACACGGCAGTTGGAGCTGCGCCTCAATCGGTTCCCGCGCATCCAGCTCACCGCACCGCAAGCATGGGACAACTTCGAGCGGTACGGCATCCGGCGCAGCGCACCGGTGACTCTCGCCGGGTACGACGGCATCCACTTCGAATGGCCAGTACCAATTGACCAGAACTTCCAGACCTGCTTCAACAGCAGCTTCCGCGCCTGGCTCGGCGCCGCCGGGCCGACCGATACATCGCACCTTGGCAGTACGAACGCGTCTGGGTGCTCGACATCGGGCAAGAACGA
>Ga0307379_10003253_pt1 | contig 23687 bp, 20 predicted proteins | sample UN2MG_FD_202237 | JGI IMG/M metagenome (GOLD analysis project Ga0307379, IMG submission 202237) | Soil microbial communities from Risofladan, Vaasa, Finland - UN-2 | ecosystem: Environmental > Terrestrial > Soil > Coastal area > Acid sulfate soil | place: Finland: Risofladan, Vaasa | collected... | reverse complement strand
GAGATTTTTAACCTCTTTTCTGGAGTAAGCGATAGTGCTGAGCTAGTTGATAAATCAGGCGACATCGTTGTTACCCCGGGGCAGACATTTAGTATCTGGCTCGGAGTGAAGAATACTGGGTCATCGACGTGGGTGGAGAAGCTTCAATATCGTCTCGGATGGCGTTCAGGATTTGAACTCTTCCCCAATTCTGAATCTTGTAATAGAGTTACCTTGGGCTCAAGCGATAATATCACGCCTGGCATGACACAGTATTGGAGTGTATGTGGAATAACAGCACCAAACAGCCCGGGGACCTATACCATGGTCTGGCAAATGGTCAGAGAGAACGTTTACTGGTTCGGGGATACTGCGTGCATCAGAGTTGTAATTGGCGAGCCAAGCAATCCACCATATACACCAGTTACTCTATCAGGGCCGAGGTATGGATACGTTGGAACTTCCTATAGCTATTCTACATCGGCGACTGACCCGGATGGTGACGAGGTGAAGTATACTTTTGATTGGGGTGACGGCACAACTTCGGAAACTGATTATGTGAACTCGGACACGTTAGCCAGCATATCTCATGGCTGGGATGAAGCCGGAACCTATGATGTGCGAGTTAAGGCAACCGACAGGGGTGGTGCTTCGTCTGACTGGTCAGGCTCCAAGACGGTTACAATAGAGTCATTACCTGAATCGGCGCCCTCAGCCCCAGCTCTTTCCTCCCCGGAGGATGGGGCTGCAGTTTCGGGCACAGAAGTATTGGTGGCGGGTGAGGTTACTCAACGCTGCTCTGTCACCTTTGAGTGGGAGGCTTTGGCGGGGGCAGATAAATACTTCTTGGAGGTGAATACCAGCTCTACCTGGGATAATACCAGCTCTACCTGGGATGAAGAAGAAAGGAAGGTCTATGAGGCCATTGATAATACTGCCAAGACTGTGACTGACTTTGCTCTGGAGTATCGAGATACAAAGAGAGGTTTCGATAACGATGGCACCACCTATTACTGGCGGGTTAAGGCTCGTAATACCAGCGGCTGGGGAGCCTGGTCTGAAGGCCGGAGCTTCATCAATATAGGAGAGCCCTTGGCTCCGACCCTTAGTTCCCCCGAGGGTGGCGATGTGGTTTCTGGCACTTCTGTCACCTTCATATGGGAGGCTTCAGATGGGGCGAGCAAGTACCATTTGGAAGTGAATACCGACCCTAATTTTGGCAACGACACGATGATGTTTTATGGGGATGTAGGCGATGTCACCGAGTACACGGATATAGCCTATCTCAACAATGATACCAGGTATTACTGGCGGGTGAGGGCTGGCAATGATGCCGGGTGGGGTACTCCATCCTCAAGCTGGAGCTTCATCAGTGCCGCTCCAACCCTTTCCTCTCCGGATAAAGGTGCTTCAGTTTCTGGCGCATCTGTCACCTTCGAGTGGGAGGCTCTGTCCGAAGCGGATAAGTACCTTCTGGAAGTGAATACCGACCCTGAGCTTTTGGAGGTGAGCATTGACCCCAAGTGGGACAGCGAAATCCCTGAATGGTTTGAGGAAGAGGAGAAAAGGTTCTATGGGGATGTGGGCAATGTTATCGAATACGAGGACACGGGCTACCCGAACGATGGCACTAGGTATTACTGGCGGGTGTGGGCCAGCATTGATGGTGAATGGAAGTTCCGGTCGGAGATTTGGACTTTTATCAATACAAGTGTTGAGAAGCCCTCAGCTCCGACTCTTACCTCTCCGAAGGAATCAGAGGAAGAGGATATTGCTACGCCACAGATTTCTGGCACATCCGTCACCTTCACATGGGAGGCCTCAGAAAGGGCGGATAATTACCAGTTGGAGGTGAATAGCAGTTCTTCTTGGGGCAAAGGAACAAGGAAGTTCTTAGGCAGTGTAGGCGATGTTACTGAATACGAGGACACAGGCTACCCGAACGATAGCACTACGTATTACTGGCGGGTGAGAGCTGGCAATGCCACGGGGTGGAGTTCCTGGTCTGAAAGCGCGAGCTTTATCAATCCCAGTAGGCCAGCTCCGATTCTTGTTTCTCCGCTGAAGGAAGAAGAGGATGGCACTAAAACTCAAGTCGCTGGCACCTCCATTACCTTCACATGGCAGGCTTCTCCAAGGGCAACCAAGTACCAGTTGGAGGTAAACGCTGAGCCTGCTTTGGAGGATTGGGAGGAGAATACTGACCCGTGGGGCAAAGCAACGAGGAAATACCGGGGGGTTGTAGATGGCCTAAGCAAGGCGGTTACTGGGTTTCCTAACGATGGCACCACATATTACTGGCGGGTGAGGGCCAGCAGCGATGACGGGTGGAGTAACTGGTCTGAGACTTGGAGTTTTAGCAACGGGGACTTTGACAGCTTTGATGAAGAATCAGTCCCAATCCTTTCATCTCCGGCTGATGGTGCTAGAATCTCTGGCACGTCTATCACTTTTGATTGGACGGCTTTGGAAGGGGCATGTAGCTACCAGTTGGAAGTGAATAGCAGTCGTTTTTGGGACAAGGAAACAAGGAAGTGGCGGCGGACTGTGAATAATGCTCTGACTGAGGTGGTAACTGGTTTTCCTGACGATGGCACTATGTATTACTGGCGGGTGAGGGCCCGTAACGCTGCCGGATGGAGTGACTGGTCTGAAAGCTGGAGCTTTGTCAACGGGCCACCTTAACTGTAGCAATACCGTGTGTATCGTCAAAGATGCAGTGATTGGACCTCTCACTGGATTCCACTCTGGCTTCCTTGAGTAAGAGTGATAGTATTTTAGCATTGCTTATGAACCTCGATGATTAGAGGAGTGAGTCGCGAGTCATTTCGATGAGAATAGGTGTGCTTTCTGACACGCATGCGCGTTTAGTTGGAGAAATATCTCCAGAGATACTAGAGGCTCTTTCCAGCGTGGATTTGATACTCCATGCCGGCGATATTGTTACATTGAATGTCCTTGAGGGGCTAAGGCAGCTAGGCGAGGTGAAAGCGGTTCGGGGCAACATGGATTCACCTGAGCTTAAGAGCTTACTTCCGGAGAAAGAGCTGATTGTGGTTGGCGGCAAAAAGATAGGGATTACCCATGGCTCAGGTAACCCGTGGGGAATAGAGCATAGGGTAAGAGGGCTGTTCGATGAGGTGGATGTTATTGTATATGGACACAGCCATGAGGCGAGGAATAAACAGGTTGGAGATGTCCTCTTCTTTAACCCAGGCCTGGGAAGGAGGTCCTTTGGCATCCTGACAATTGAGGAAAGTGTCAAAGGAGAGATAATAAAGATTTAACGCTATAGGAGGGGGAATGGTTCAGCCATGGGATGAGCTTCCAGCTCTGGATCGACCAGAAATTTTGCAGTTCATATTTTACCCACGCCGGGACTTTTCTGAGAAGTCGGGAGTAGCTAATGTTACAGTCTGCTCTATACCTGTTGATGAGGCTGTTTCCATTTCCTGTCGTTTTTATTTTGGCAGTGAGAAGTATCCCAATATCTTGTTCTTTCATGGCAATGGTGAGATAGCCAGCGATTATGATGACATCGGGTCCATCTACAATCAGATTGGGCTTAATCTCTTTGTGGCTGATTATAGAGGCTATGGTATGAGTGGAGGCAAGCCCACTCTTACTAGCATGATAAAAGATGCTCATCCGATATTTGAGGGTTTTAAACAGGTGCTTAAAGAAAAAGATTTTTCAGGCCCCCTTTTTATCATGGGACGCTCCCTGGGGAGCGTATCTGCTCTTGAGCTGGCTTACCACTATCAAAGTCAACTCAGTGGGCTGATAGTGGAAAGTGGCTTTGCCAACATATTCAACTTATTTGAATATTTAGGCTTTCCTGCTAAAGCTGTTGGCCTTACCGGGGCGGAGACGCCTACTGGTCTTCAACTTATTCGGAAGATTTCTATTCCTACTTTAGTTATGCACGGTGAAAATGACCAGATTGTCCCCCTCGAGGAAGCTAGGGTTCTTCATGATAATGTGGCGGCAGCAGACAAACGCTTGCTCATAATTCCGGGGGTTGACCACAACACTATTTTCTTGAGGGGCATGGAACAATACCTTCAAGAGTTGAAAAACTTTGTTTCAGCCCATAGCTAGGAAGGTTCTTGATGACCCGGCCTCTGGCGCTACTCCTCGGGGCTAGGCTCAGCTGCAGCTTCTGGCTTTGCTTCTTCTTCAGCCGCAACCTCTCCCTTAACCTCAGCTTCAGCTACCTCGGCGGCTACCTCAGCCTCAACCGCTCGACGGGTCTCGGCTACCTTGACTATCATCTGTTCCGGGTTGCCAAGGAAGGTTACCCCTTCGCTGAAGTGAATGTCTTTGACGTAGATTGCCTGGTCGGTCTCTTCGAGGCTTGATAGGTCTACCTCAAAGTTATGTGGCAAGGCATCAGGCAGGGCTTCGATGGGCAAAGAGTAGATGAGGCGAAGTAAGGAGGTATACTTATTCTTCAGCGCTGGGGCCTCTCCGACGAATAATATTGGAACAGCAGCCCTTATTTTTTCGGTCATTTTGACCTGATAGAAGTCCACATGAAGCAACTCATCAGTGAGGGGATTTTTTTGAACTTCACGGATTAGGATCTTTGCTGGTGTCTTTGAATCTTTAATATTAAGGGAGACAAGGCTGGTCTTGCCCGCTTGAGTCAACATCTGCTCTAGGTGCTTGGTGTCAACCTGTAGGGGAATGGAATCAATTCCATGTCCGTAGAGATTAGCCGGGGTGATGCCCTCACGACGCAGAAACCTTACTTTCTTGCCTGTTATTTCTCGTTTGGAAACTTCGAGTTTAAGTTGCTCCATCTTATTTATCTCTCCAATCAGTCCGAGCAATACAGCTTAATGGTTTTTGAATTAGAAGTCAAATTTTCGAATTGACTCATTTCCCCTCCCGTCGTTGCGAGAAGCGCAAGCGACGAAGCAGTCCCGCATAACCCATACTGTCATTGCGAGCCCTTCGGCTTCTGTCATTCTGAGGGAGAGGAACGACCGAAGAACCTTGCTCAGGGTAAACTCCGCGAAGCAATCTCGGTGGATGGGGTGAGGGAAGGGGTAAATCCTAATTTCTAAACCCTAAACAAATTCAAATGACCGAAACTCAAAATTTTAAGCATCTTTTTGGTGATTTGGATTTAGATGTTGTTTAGGATTTCGGATTTCGTGCTTAGGATTTTAGTGGTTGCCTTTTTACTTTTGCACTAAGGTAGCCTCGCCTGGCGACCTTAAAGGTCGCACTCTCACCTAAAAATTTGGGGGGGATCTTTGTCATCGAACTTGCGGTCGTTCTGTCAATTTCTGCTGGCAATCAGGCTGCCATCGCTGGAGTCCGCAGGCATTGCATGGTTCGTGGCGGCAGTCGGGAGTCTCCCTTCCTTGCCATATATTTTGGTATTCCTTTTTGAGGAAGGTTGTAGTTACTCCGATATCGATATGCTGCCAGGGTAATAACTCGTTTAAGGGTCGTTCCCGACTGGCGTAGAAGGCGGGGTCAAGTCCGTTTTCGGTGAAGGCATGAAGCCAATTATCATAGTTAAAGTGTTCATGCCAGGCATCGAATTTGCTGCCCAATTCCCAGGCTTTATGGATAACTTTTCCTAAGCGTCGGTCACCTCGAGATAAGACTGCCTCAATCTGGCTGGTCTTTGGGTCTTGCCAGGAGAGCTGAGCTCCAGCTCGGCGTAAACCTTGTTTGAGCAGTTTATATTTGGGAGAAAGCTGTTCTTCTGTGTCTTGGGCTAACCATTGGCAGGGGGTATGGGCTTTGGGAACAAAAGTTGATATGCTAACTCTAACTCTTAGTGGTTTGTTTCTGATCTTTCTGCCTAGTTGGCAGATTTTGGTTACTAAGTCAGCGATGCCCTTTATGTCATCAATAGTCTCAGTAGGTAGCCCAACCATGAAATAAAGTTTAAGATTCATCCAGCCCTTGCTGAAAGCGGCGGCAAAGGTATCAAGTATCGCCTCTTCGGGCATATTTTTGTTGATGGCTTGCCTCAATCTCTCGCTCCCAGCCTCAGGAGCGAAGGTCAGAGTGGTCTTGCGTCGGGAGGGTAATGACTCTATTAACTCTACTGATGATGTATCGAGGCGGAGGCTGGGTAGGGACAAGGTGAGGTTATCGTGGTAATATTTGTGAGACAGCCGACCGATTAATTCGTTTATGTTATGGTAGTCTCCACTGCTCAGGGAAACTAGGGATATTTCATTATAACCGCAGTTCCCTATAAGGGAAGCCGCGGTGTTGATTACCTCCTCCTGGGGGCGTTCGCGAACCGGGCGATAAATCATCCCAGCCTGGCAAAAGCGGCATCCCCGGCCGCATCCCCGCTGGATCTCGATAGCTCCGCGGTCGTGGACTATTTCGATATAAGGAACAACTGGTTTGGTAACCGGCTGCGGCAGTTTGGTTACTACTTGGCGTTCAATCGTAGGCTTGGCTTCGGGCACTTTCGGAGTGATACCGGCAAGTGTACCTTCTTTGTGGTAATCGACTTGATATAAGCTTGGGGCATAGATACCCGGAATAGTTGAAGCCTGTCGTAGTAGTTGCATTTTGTTGTCTTTGTAGGCACGGAAGACTTCCAGAAGTCTCAATATTGCCTCTTCAGCCTCACCGATAACAAATAAGTCAATGAAATCACTCATTGGTTCCGGGTTGAAAGCACAACTACCCCCGGCTATTATCAAGGGGTATGAATCATTCCTCTGGTGACTGAACAGCGGAATTTGAGCCAGGTCGAGCATATTTAATGCATTGGTATAAGTAAGTTCATAACCTAAAGAAAAACCGATAATGTCAAAATCGCCCAGCGGGTGCTTAGTCTCTAAGCTAAATAGTGGGATGTTATGGTGGCGCAGGAGCGTTTCCATATCCGTCCAAGGGGCGTAGACTCTTTCGGCGAGGATATCGGGCTGACTATTAAGTATTTCGTAGAGTATAGGCAGCGCTAGATTAGACATGCCGACTTCGTAAATGTCGGGGAAGGCTAAAACACTTCGAATTGGAATTGCCTCCCAATCTTTAACGATGCTATTCCACTCGCCGCCGGTGTAGCGAGCCGGCCTGGAGACCTGATAGAGGATATCGTTGAGAGGAGCCATCTTTCTTATCTCGGCTGGGTCAATTATAGCTTTCAGCTTCGGCGGCTTCCAACCTTCTCTCTTCCTTGGGGGCTTAGTGTTTAACCGGCTGCCCGGTCCAGATAATGCTTCCACCGGGCGTTTACCCAGTCCTGCAGTTCGTTAATCTGCTCTTCAGTAATGCTCTTGAATCTTCCCTGCTTCATTAGGTATTCTCTCACTGGCCTCAGGTTACCCCTTCGGGCAATGGATTCGCTGGCAGAGGTGAGGCGAAAATTGCTGTCTTCAACCTCATAAAGTACAACAAGTCCGGTTTCTACCGCGAGTTCACCGATTTTGATAGTGTCACTGAAGGGGAAATGCCATCCTGGAGGGCAGGGTGTGAATATGTGTATGAATCTGGTTCCTTCTATTTCCTTTGCTTTCCTGACTTTTTCGTAAAGGTCCAGGGGATAGGAAGCATTGGCGGTGGCAACATAAGGGATGCCATGTGCTTCCATTATCGCTGGTATATCTTTCTGGTTTTGTTGCTTGCCCAGGATAGGCGTGGTACCTGAAATAGCACCTAGGGGGGTGGAGCCTGAGCGCTGATTGCCGGTGTTCATATAGCCTTCGTTGTCATAGCAGATGTAGATGAAATCGTTTTGTCTTTCAGCAGCGCCGCTTAACGCTTGGATTCCTATATCGTGTGTGCCTCCATCACCGGCGCACGCCAATACAGTTAATCCCTTTTTGCCCAGGGCTTTCAGCCCGGCAACTAGGCCAGTAGCCGATGCCCCCGTGGAGGCAAATGGCGTATTTACACAGGGGACATTGACAGATGTTATTGGATACATGCCGTGCAGTACTGTGAGGCAACTGGCTGGCACCGTCACAATAACCTGTCCTTCCAGCGCTTTTAGAATATGACGATAGGCGAGAGATAAGGCACAGCCGGGACAAGTCCTGTTGCCAGGCAGTAGGTATTCTATTTCGGTCAGGTTTGCTGCATTAGTTTTCAAGGTGCAAACCCTCTCAAATGTAGCATATCCATTCAGGATATTCGCTATTTAAAACGCCTTCTCTTAATGACGGCAGCGATTTGTTCACTGCCTCTGCCAGCTCCCTGGCTTTAACATCGCGGCCACCCAGGCCAACGATAAAGTTTCGTATTACCGCATTCATATGGTTTCCGTAGAGGGCTGATTTGATTTCTGAGCATGTAGCTCCTTCCGAGCCATAGCTGATATTCTTATCGAAAACCACGATAAGCCGGGATTTTTTCAGTGCCTTCACCAAATCGGATTTGGGAAAGGGTCTGAACACTCTCAAACCCAGGACACCTACCTTGTGGCCTTCTTCCCTGAGTATGTCTGCGGCTACCATTGCTTCCATTGCCAGGCTGCCCATAGCTACAATAACTATGTCGGCATCATCCAGTTTGTCTTCCCAGAACGTATTGGCGTAGCTTCTTCCAAATAATTCGCCGAATTCCTGGCCTACATTGGTTATCGTTTCTTTTGAGTTTTGCAAAGCCTCTTGTAGCAGATACCTTAGCTCCATATATCCATGGCATAGTGTGCCCTCAGTGTTAACCCTGGGGTCTGCTAGGGTTACAAGGTTATAATTTTTGGGATTGGCTGGGTCCAGTATTGTGTGAGGTTTGTATGGGGGTAAAAATCTGTCTATATCCTTCTGCAAAGGAACATCCACTGGCATTTCAGTGTGAGATAAGACGTAACCGTCGTAGCAAACCATAACAGGTATGTAGACTGTCTCGGCAATTTTATAAGCCTGGATCACCGAATCCAATATCTCCTGGTTGTTTCGAGCGTATATTTGTATCCAGCCAGTGTCCCGTTGGGATATAGAGTCCTGCTGGTCATTGAGTACATTCCAGGGTGCCCCAATGGCACGGTTGACGCAGGCGAGGACTACTGGAAGACGTGATCCAGCGGTCCAATGCAGCATCTCATGCATATAAGCTAAACCATGCGAACTGGTGCCAGTGAAGGTTCTAGCTCCCGCAATAGAAGCTGAAGCGCATACTGTGAGGGCGCTGTGTTCACTCTCGACGGCAACATATTCAGCGCTGAGGCTCCCGCCCTCTACAAATTCAGAGAGCGTTTCGGTGAGCGGTGTCTGGGGTGTAATTGGGTAGGCGGCAATTACCTGGACGCGGCTGAGTTTTACCCCTTGGGCCGCAGCCTGATTGCCATCAAGTATCTGTATTTCAGTTTTCCTATCTATCTTTTTATTTATCAAAGTCGCTCAATCTGTCTTGTTCAGAACAGAACTCCTCTTCAATTACCATGGTTATAGCTTGTGCCGGGCATACCCGCGAGCATATTCCGCATCCTTTGCAGTATTCCAGATTTATCTGGACGGGGACGGTCTTGCTGATGACAGCATCCGGGCAATAGAGCCAGCATATAAAACAGGTGGGCTTGTTTTGTCTGGCCGGGATGCACTTTTCGGGGTCTATCACCGGGCGCGAATTGCGCCATTCCCCTGTCCTTCCTCCTTCGCCAATGCCTGGCGACGATTCACCGCATATATGCCTGCAATTCCGGGTCCTATAAGCGTCTATCACCTTCGTTTCTCCAGTTTGGTTATCTCGTAGGTTTTCGTAATCGCGGCGAGATTAGTATCTATAGCGTTGCTGGAAAATCTTTCTCTTACTACTTTCTCTATACTTGCTATATCCACCATTTTGGTGGCGCGGACAAAGGCGCCCAATATGGCTGTATTCACCACTGTGAGACCAGCGACTATCAGCCCCAGTTCCCGGCACACTCTGGTGGCATCGGCGGTAGCGATATTGAAATCACCTTTGATGTTAAGCTCTTTTGGATATTGCCGGGAGTTTACTATGAGCCATCCTCCTATTCTCAGTCCGTTGGTTACCTCCTGATATTTCAGCAAGGTGTAGTCCAGGACTACTACCACATCGGGTTTTTCCACCTGCGATATGAGCATGACTGGTTCCGGGGAAATCCGGGTCGATGCGCTTACTGGAGCGCCTCTCCTCTCGGCGCCAAATGATGGTGCAGAGGTTACTCCTTGGTAGCCCTTGAGGTAAGCTGCCTGTGCCACTATCTTGGCAGCTGTTATGGCTCCCTGACCACCTCGGCCATGCCATCTAATCTCATACGGTCTTGTGTTGGTAGACAATCTTTCCGCTCCGGCTAATTCCACTGATTTATCGCTAATATTTCAGGGGCACAAGTGTGTATGTTAACTCTCATTACTTGGATGTGTCAAATATACAGGTCTTTTAGCGGATAACCCCCAGGGCCTTCGGCAGAGACAGAAGGCTGCCTATCACAAATTGGTTCAAATGGTGGCAGCGTCAGGTATTAAGTGCCCCAAATGGAGTATTGGAAGAGTTACACCGAGTGTTGAAACCGTATGGGATTTTCTCTTTCAGTGGCTGCCACTATAATCCAGCGGCATCCAGAACCGCTGGCACTCTGGACTCTAAACCAATAGCCATAATGTGTGCGCCCTGGCACATACTCCTCATCTCACTAATCAGCCGAGCAGCTATCTCGATGCTCTTTTGAGCTTTGTTTTCAGCTTTGTCCATCTCGTTGATAAGCTCATCAGGGACGTAAATACCAGCAACCTTCTTATTCATAAACCGAGCCATAGCCGCTGACCTGATTAGTACTATGCCGACCAGCACTGGCACGCCAAACTTGTTGGCCTCTCGCATAAAAGCTTCAAACTTCTTGGGTTCGTAAATAGCCTGAGTTTGGAAAAACTGGGCGCCGGCTTTGACCTTTTTCTCCATTTTGATAAGCTGCAGTTCTACAGGGTCGGCGCCTGGAGTTACACATGCCCCGAGAAAGAATTGTGGGGCGCCCTTCAGTTCTTTACCAGCTAAATCTCTGCCTTGCTCCAATTCTCGGGCAGCTTGGAGCAAGGAAACAGAGTCGAGGTCAAAGACAGGCTTGGCTTGCGGATGGTCTCCCAGGGTAACATAATCGCCAGTGAGGCAAAGGACATTCTCAAAACCAAGAACATAAGCATTAAGCAAGTCAGATTGCAAAGCGATGCGATTACGGTCACGGCAGGTCATCTGGAAGACTGGCTCTATTCCCTTTTCCTTGAGTAAATGGCAGCCAGCTAGCGAACCTAACCTCATTACAGCGCTCTGCTGGTCGGTGACATTGACCGCATCTACTCTCCCCTTTAACAATTCAGCATTCTCTAAGAATTCGCTGACATCGATGCCTTTAGGTGGGCCAACTTCAGCAGTGACCGCAAACTTGCCGTTCTTAAGTGCCTCACGTAAATTCATACTATTGCTGACTCCTTACTGAGCCTCATCCATTTCTGCTTTCAGGTAAGCTTCGTGTATTCGCCGTGCCGGATGAGTCTGGGTGCTGTAGTCCTTAAGTGTTGTGGACATATTGCGCATGTTATCGAGTTTGCCCTGTTTCTTTAAACGATTGTATATCAGTACCCAAGCACAATCCCTTTCATTGCTTGTCTCACACTTGCCATTTTTACTACCACCACACGGGCCATTGACAAGGCTCTTAGGGCACATTGTAATGGGACAAATCCCGCCATAATCGGCAAGTAAGCAATTCCCACAAGCACGGCACCGCTCTGTCCAAGTACCCTCATCTTCAGTTACACCAATGAAACAGGTATTCAAGGCTGGAATTACAGGGATAGGCTCCACCATATTAGCCACGAACTGCACTCCAGCACCGCAGGCCATTGAAAGAATGGCATCGTACTTCGAGGCCTTCTCTACTATAGGTTCGACATACTCACTATCGCACTGACGCTGGACAGTTGCCTCTTCAATCTCAGCGTCTTTGCCCATAAGTTGGTTTGCGATCCTCAGTTGTGTGGCAAGTAGTTCTACCTCTTTCTCACCCCCAGCCATGCATACACTTGCACAAGTGCCGCAGCCCAGGATAAGCAGTTTCTTACAATCTTGGACCTTTTCCTTGATTTCCTCAAAGGGTTTTCTCTCACATACAATCATTCTACTTTCCCTTTTCTTAAAGGATTTGGGCCTAAACGACGGGCCCTTTCAGTCATTTGATTACAGGCAGCAGCAAACAACTGGGCATCAGAAGCACTGATGTTGAACATTTCCACCCTTTCTCCTTCGATCCCAACTTCCTCCAATAGCGCTTTAGCCTGCTCAACGCGTCTTTTGGCTCGCAGATTTCCCTCTATGAAATGACAATCACCCTCCTCACAACCGGCGACGAAGACGGCATCAGCGCCATCCTTAATGGCTTTTAACAGGTGAACTGTGTCCACTCTCCCAGTACACATAACTCTCACTATCCGCACGTTAGTAGTATATTCCATCCGCATGGACCCCGCCAAGTCAGCGGCCGAATAAGCGCAGTAGTGGCAACAAAAAGCCACGACCTTAGGGGTGAAGGGGGCACCCATGATTCTCTACCTCCTTGACTAAGTTAAACATAGGACAGAACTCTCGGCCATTATCTGTTCGTCCGTGTAGTGTTGTAGTTTTATGGCTTTTCGAGGGCAAGCTCCAGCACAAATACCACAGCCCTGACAGGCTGCAGGCTCGATATAGGCTACCCCGTTTTCGTTAATCTTGGGAACACTGAAGGGACATGACCGCACACAGGTAAGACAGCCCACGCACTTATCAGGGGCTACCACTGAGATAACGCCACCAACCATGAGATTAGGCTGTGACAGGATTGTCGTTGCTCGCGACACAGCTCCTCTGGCTTGGGCGATTGACTCCGAGATGAATTTAGGGGAATGAGCAATACCACAAAGAAACATCCCTTCATTGACGAAATCCAGCGGACGTAACTTCATATGGGCTTCCATATAAAAACCGTCTTGAGTCAATGGTAGTTTTAATTTGCTGGCAAATTCTCCGGCATCAGGTTGAGGTCGGATAGCACTGCTTAGGATAAGCACGTCTGGCTCTAGGAGAATATCCCTTTCCAGGACCGAATCGAAGACACTGACTCTAATCTTACCATTCTGTTCATCCACCCTAGGCTTCTTTTCAACGACGTACCGGATGAAGGTTACTCCCTTATCTCTTGCTTCACGATATTTGAGTTCCTTCATTCCATAGGTGCTTATATCACGATAGAGAATATACACCTCCACCTCTGGGTTATCATCCTTCAGCTTGATAGCGTTCTTGATCGCCTGGCTGCAGCAAATCCGACTGCAATACATATGGCCCTCTTCTCGCGACCCGACGCACTGTATCATTGCAACCGACTTTAGGCTCTTAGCATCTATACTACCCTTAGACAGTTTCTCCTCAAATTCACGCTGGGTTAACACCTTGTCTGATTTACCATAGTTATACTCATTAGGCTTGTACTCTGTTGCACCGACAGCGAGGATAACCACGCCGTGTTCAATCTCTTTGGTACTCCCATCAGCTGTGGCGATCACGGTTTTGTAATTACCTACATAACCCGAGAAATCCTTTATTTCGGCACCTTTGTACACCGTTAAATTTGGCTCTCGCTCCACCTGTTCCAGAAGCGAAGCGAGTAACGCTTGAGGCTCAGAACCTTCTAAGGTGTAATAGATATGCTTTACATTCCCACCCAGCTCTTTTTCTCTTTCAACCAGAAAAGTCTCAAATCCCTGCGAGACGAGCCCGAGAGCAGCAGTCATTCCCGCCACTCCTCCGCCTATAACGAGCCCCTTCTGTACCAGCCCTGCAGGTGACTGGTGCAGTGGTTCCAAGGTAATAGCACGAGCTACAGCCATCCTTACCAGGTCCTTCGCCTTCTCAGTAGCTTCCTGCGGATGTGTGGCATGTACCCAAGAGCATTGATCCCTGATGTTGGCCATCTCAAGGAGGAATTTATTTGCACCGGCCTCTCGGAGGGTATCCTGGAAAAGTGGCTCGTGCGTGCGAGGACTGCAAGAAGCCACCACCACACGATTGAGGCCTTTGACCTTGATGGCTTCGATTATTTTGTTCTGTGTATCGGTAGAGCAGGTATATAGATTCTCCTCTGCATGCACAACGTATGGCAATCCCCCGGCATATTCAGTCACCTCAGGGACATCGACTATTCGAGAAATATTCGACCCGCACCGGCAAACGAATACTCCCACCCGAGGTTCTTGTCCACTAGCGTCTATCTCCGGGGGATACTCTTTCTCATTTATCATGGTTCCACGAGCCTCGACAATGGCATCAGAGGCTAAGGATGCTGCACTGCTGGCGTTCATAATCGATTCGGGGATGTCCATGGGGGATGCAAAAGTACCTGCTACATAAATCCCGGGACGCGAGGTAATGTTTGGTTTCAGCTCATCTGTTTTACAGAAGCCGAACCTGTCGAGTTCTATTGAGAGCTTGTTTGCCAGATTCCTGGTACTCGGGGAAGGAACAAGCCCCACGGAAAGGACTACCATATCGAATTCTTCCTGGATTTTTTTACCTTCCTCGATGCCGTATTCCAGAAGGAGGTTTTTACTCTGCTGCAATTCCCTGACTGTGGATACAATGCCCTTTATGTAATGTATGCCAAACTTGTTCTTGGCTGATTCGTAGTAGCGTTCAAAACCCTTACCATAGGCCCTCATATCATTATAGAAAATCGTAGCTTGAATCTCACCATTATGCTCTCTAGCGATGATAGCCTCTTTGGTCGCGTACATGCAGCAAACTGAGGAGCAATAATCCCGACCACAGGTTATGTCCCTTGAGCCAACACATTGAATCCAGGCTATCTTTGTCGGGTGTCTACCGTCGGAAGGTCGCAGGACCTGACCATCAAATGGTCCAGAGGCGGAAAGAATGCGCTCAAATTCAGGGCTAGTGACAACATTGGGCATCCTGCCGTATCCGTACTCCCCCTTGATAGAAGCATCGAACGGCTGAAAACCGGGTGCTAGAATCATAGAGCCCACCTCTATTTCCTCTATGCGGTCCGTCTGCTCGAAGTCGATAGCCTTGGCCTCGCAGAATTTCTCGCAGGCTCGGCAGGTTCCTTTCTGGAAATAAGCGCAGTGTTCTCTATCTATTATAGGTGTGGCTGGGACTGCCTGCGGGAAGGGAATGTATATCGCCTTTCTCTTTCCCAGACCCATATCGAACTCACTATCTGCCTTCCACGGGCACTTGGTCTGGCATATACCACACCCAACGCATTTGCCCTCATCTACGTATCGGGCCTTTTCCCTGAGCTTGACCTTGAAATTGCCCACATCGCCCGAGACTTCTTCCAACTCGCTATAGGTTATGAGCTCGATATTGTAGTGCTTGTCAACCTCTATCAGCTTTGGGGAAATCATGCACATGGAGCAATCGTTGGTAGGGAACGTTTTGTCAAGCTGGGACATCCTACCTCCGATAGATGCGGACTCTTCCACCAGATAAACCTTAAAGCCGGAATTGGCTAGATCCAATGCTGACTGCATGCCGCAGATACCTCCCCCTACTACCATAACCGCCCCAACTTTGTTCTGCTTTATGCCCGCTTTCTCTTCTCTATCGTTCATAACTGTACCCTATTGGGTTATCCCCATATGCCTTAACAACAGGGTAGGATCCGTAAGATGCCTGCGAAGCCACCTCTTCGCGGAAGGTTCTCCCAAAGATACCCCGAGCAATTCGGTCAAATAGAAGATTGGGATGTCGTATTTCTTACCTGTCTCCTTCGAGATTTCTTTCTGCGTCCTATCGAGGTTCGAATAACACATAGGGCATCCAGTAACAATGCAATCTGCTTCAGCTTCTAGCGCCATGTCAAGAATATTCTGAATGAGCTTTATAGCAATATCCGGTCGAGTGAGTATGAGATTCCCTCCACAACAGGCTGTCTTATATGACCAACTCTTGACATTTGCTCCGAGGCTTTTCATTAAATAATCCATGGCCTGGGGATCTTCAGGCCTCTTTGCATCAGTGACCTTGGGAGGTCTAGTTGTTAAGCAACCATAATAGCAGACTAGGTTTAGTCCCCCTAAGTGTTTCTTTACCTTTTTCTTCAATGTCCCCTCGCCCACGTCTTCCCAGAGGAAGTCAGCGATATGCTTGATACGGAAATTCCCCTTGTACATACCTGAAATTCCCTCTATTTGCTTCCCCGCCAACAGTTCCTTCTCGGCTAATTTCAACCTGTGATAACAAGCGGCACAGGGAACCATAAGGTCCATTCCTACCCTGTCGGCTATCTCTAGATTCCTTGCAGCAAGGGCTACAGCTAACATATCGTTCGTAACATGTGCAGATGACGACCCGCAGCAGCTCCAGTTAGTCAACTCCTGCAACTCAACTCCCAATCTTCTAGATACCGCCTCAACGGACTCGCCACATTCTCTGGCCGTTCCAGATAGGGAACATCCTGGGTAGTATGAAACATTCATCGCTACCGTTTCTCCTCTGCTTTCCTGAAAAGAGTTCTCACCTGGCTCATGCCTCGGACTGGAGTAGGTATGAGTTTGATTTTGCCTCTGATGAACATTCGGGAACCCATGCCAGCCTGCTTCAGAAGACCAGTTAATCCCTGGCTCTTCAGGTAATAGATAAGGGCCATCTCCATTTCGCTCACCCTTCCATGCTTCCTGACGGAAGAGAGAAATACAGAATGGAAAATGGGAACATTAGATTGGGATGCCCTTATTCCCTCGCCCTGCGATATCTGCCTGAGTGTGTCCATGATATGGGCAACGTCAATATCATTCGGACATCTGGTATTGCAGGTTTCACAAGAGGCGCAAACCCAGATGGTGTCGCTATGTAGAACTTCATCCCTCAAGCCCAACTGAATGGAGTGCATCAACCTATGTGGAGCAATGTCCATAGCAAATGTTACTGGGCAACCATTGGTACACTTTGCACATTGGAAACAGACGGAGACTTTATCTCCGCTCATTTCTTCTACCTTCCTGCAGAACCACGGGTTGGGAACTATAACCCGGCTTAATTCAGCAACTATCATTTTCCTACCTTTTTTCAGTGGTTATCCAAACACGCGCAAAGATGGCTCCCAGCCACCGCATCTCGGCTTTTTCAAAGCACTACAAGGTATCCGCGGCTTAAACAATTGGATACCCAGCTAAGCACAGCTCCGATTGTTCTTGACTTATCCTTGCCATGGAAGAAGCCTCAGACACCGTATTAGCACTGCTTCTCCGATGCATTATACTAACAATCAGGTGTGCTCATCCAGTACAGGACGAGGCAGCGTATTGACTGGTGCTGGGATAGTTTGGTTTCGACCAGCGCCTTACCGCAGAGGAAATCAACAACATAGTAACCAGTGATAGCTTTTTCTTCCTGCTCCAGTTTCTGCTTCATTTCCAGAACCTGAGGCTTATCGCCAGTATGACCAACCTCAGCACAACCCTCACAGCCGACCACAAACATTCTACTCTTCCCCTCTAAATACCTAAGAATCTCTGGGGACCGCTTTAACTCGGAGCTTATCATCTATCTACCTCCACACCTGTATTAGTCGATATTGTCTAGCGTTTCTATCTGTCATTTCGCTGTGGCTCAGTGTGACAACTAGACACCTTCGTTGGTTTCCTCTACTTCTTTAAGGACCAATTTGACAATTTCTGGTAGTTTTTCTTCCACTTCTGGGGAGAGCTCAAGCCCATAGTCTATTGTCTTGGGTTCAATACCGATGATGACTGTAGATTTTGGCTGCCTGTTGAGCAAGGCCATCATTCGTAAGCCCTCTAACACTCCTACCTCATGTAAAGAAACAGGTTTCTCTGAATCTATGTCTAAGTCATTAATGCTGAATCGGTAGATAGTCCCCGGCTTGTCTCCTGCCTTGACAGCATCTACAATGATTAGCTTGTCAATACTATCATCTATTAAAGACAGGATGTCGGGGGAGGTACCACCATCAATTATATTCACGTTGACATCGTCTATATTGCTGACTAATTTTCCGACAAGATGGACTCCCACGCCTTCATCCTTAAGTAACAGGTTCCCTATACATAAAACTGTGACCCTTGGATTATGATGGAATGTTTTCCCCTGAGCAGATTCTATATGTTCCAACAGTTCCCCCTTAGGTGTAGTTGGATGGTAGGCACCAGTCAGACATTGCATGACCCTTATGGCAAGAGCTCACTCAACATATCCTGGGCAACAGTTCTCCACTGAGCATATCAACGATGCGTGAAGCCCCCAGCCTTGTTCTCATTATCACTCTGCCTTTGTGCTCCTCAGTTACCTCCCCGATAACACAGGCATCGACACCATAAGGATTTTGCTTCATTTTAGCCAGGACCTGGTCGGCATCCTGTGAGGCAACTATAGCTATTAACTTGCCTTCGTTGGCAACATAAAGCGGGTCGAAACCAAGAAGCTCACAGGTAGCTCGCACACTGTCGCGCACCGGTATTCTGTCCTCTTCTATCCTTATGCCTACCTTAGATTGCTTGGCAAATTCGTTAAGAGCAGTGGCTAAACCGCCTCGAGTTGGGTCACGGAGGCAATGAATTCGTGGTGAGGCTTCGAGCATCTGTGACACCAGTTTATTCAAAGGGGCGCAATCGCTTTGAACCGGCACTGATAACTTTAGACCTTCACGCTGGCTCATCACGGCGATACCATGGTCACCAATAGCGCCGCTCAGGATAACCTTGTCACCTATTTGGGCGTTGGCTCCGGAGATGTCTACACCTCGTGGGACAGCTCCTATGCCGGAGGTGTTGATAAATAGTTTATCGGCACTGCCTCGATTCACCACCTTAGTGTCGCCGGTGATTATCTTCACCTCGGCTTCTTCAGCGGCAGCTTTTACTGAGCTAACTACCCTGTTTAATTCGTCAAGAGTCAGACCTTCTTCGATGATTAAGGAGAGGCTCAGATATAGAGGTGTAGCCCCGCTCATAGCTAAATCATTTATTGTGCCGCAGACAGCTAGCTTGCCAATGTCGCCACCGGGGAAGAAGATGGGGCTAACTACATAGCTGTCAGTAGTGAAGGCAAGCCGACCGCTGAGGTCAAAAACTGCTGAATCATCCAATCTGGCTAATAGAGGATTGGCCAGCGGGGGCAGGAAATTCTTTTCTATCAAGTCATGGCTGAGCTTGCTACCGCTGCCGTGGGCAAGCAAGATGGTTTCATCCATAATCAAACTCCGTATTGGTAATAGGCGGCGCAGGCACCTTCTGAAGAGACCATGCATGGGCCTACAGGATGCTCTGGAAGGCAAACTTTGCGAAATAGCTTGCAATCGGCGGGAATCTTTACCCCGCGGAGGATATCACCACAGATGCAGCCGCTCGCCTCTCGGACTGGCTCTAAGGTTATGGAGAAGGCTCGCTCGGCATCAAGAGGCGCATATTCTTTCCTTAGCTTTAGCCCGCTGGCTGGAATCACACCTATGCCTCGCCAATCTGCGTCACCTGATTCAAAAACCCTGCCCATCAGCTCTAAGGCTTTCTTGTTACCCTCGGGTTTTACTCCACGGCGATAGGCTATCTCCACTCGTGGCTTTCTGTTTTCGATTTGCTCCACCAGCATAGCTACAGAGAGGAGAATATCCACTGGTTCAAAGCCAGAGACAACGCAGGCAACACCATAGTCGCGGGGAATGAATTCATAGGGATGTGAGCCGATTATGACACTGACATGTCCGGGGCAAACGATGCCATCCAGCTTAATCTCACCGAGGGCAAGGAGGGCTTTCATCACCGGGGGACACAGCTTCAACAGGCAAAGCACATAAAAGTTTTCGATTTTTTCTTCCTTAGCCTGGAGAATTGAAGCAGCGATGGTGGGGGCGGTAGTTTCGAAGCCAATGCCAATAAAGATAACCGACCTCTTGGGATTGTCCCTGGCGATTTGAAGAGCATCCTGGGTGGAATAGACAATGCGGATATCAGCTTCTTCTGCCCTGACCTGCTGCAGGCTGGAATAGCTGCCGGGAACTTTCATCATGTCACCAAAGGTGGTGATGATGACATCTGGCAAACGAGCCAGAGCGATAGCCTTATCTATATCCGCGTTAGCTGTAACGCATACCGGGCAGCCCGGGCCAGAAAGCATCTCTACCGTGGGAGGGAGGAGTTGGCGGAGGCCGTTTCTCATGATGGCCACGGTGTGCCCGCCGCAGAATTCCATTAATCTGACTTGCCTGGTAGATAACTGCTCAATTCTATTTACCAGCTTCTTGCCCAACTCAGCATCGCGATATTCATCAATGAATTTCATTCAAGCTCACTATTCCTCAGGCATCCTCACCAAAACTTATCATCTCTGTCAGTAACTTCAAGGTCTCCTGGGCTTCGGCCTCGTCGATGACATTTATGGCATAGCCAGTATGGAGCAGGACATAATCGCCGACTTTGGCTTCAGGGGTAAGCATGATGCTGACCCGGCGTCTTACACCGCCGATTTCAACTTCAGCTTCAGTGTCCTGTATTGAGACAACTTGCACCGGAACGGCTAAACACATAGTTTTTCCTTTCAGCTCAAACTGGCAATGACGGATTGACCTAAGGAAATGCCGCCATCATTGCAAGGTACCTGCTTATGGGTTAGCACTGAGAAGTTAGCTGATTCAAGCGACGACACGACCTTTCTCAATAGCAGCCGGTTTTGAAACACACCGCCACTCAAGGCTGCTTGATTGATTCCCGTCTTTTCGGCTATCAGCTGGCACATCTCACACACCATTCGCGCTACGGTATTGTGGAATTTAGCTGATATTGTAGCTTTAGAGACGCCCTGATACAAATCTTCAACTATAGCTGATAGTAACTCTTTGAGCTGGACAATGCTTACTCCGTCATGCTCGATTATGGAGTAGGGATAGCCTTTATTGCCAGCTTTACCTTTATCATCGTAGGCTATCATTTCAAGCTCAACGGCCGCCTGCCCTTCATAATCTATCTCGCCCCTGATACCTATCAGGGCTGAGACGGCATCAAAGAGACGCCCCATACTCGAAGTCAACGGCGAGTTAAGGCCAGCTTGGATTTGTCGTTTGATAAACTCGATTTCAACAGCGTCGATTTGTTTTTAGAAAGCTAGCTCAGAGCTAAAGGAGTCTTCCCCTAGCAGCTTGAGAAGATAGCCTACAGCGATTCGGTACGGCTTTTTTGTGGCTGTATCCCCACCGGGCAGCGGCAGATACTCAAGATGCCCTATTCTTTTGAAACTTTTATAATCAGCGACCAGGAACTCTCCTCCCCAGATATGCCCGTCGCTGCCAAAACCTGTGCCATCCAGAGACACGCCGATAACCGGAGCCTCAACTCTGTTGTCTGCCATGCAGCTGACAATATGGGCATGATGATGTTGAACCGGGACGAGCTTAATATCATTGAATTGACTGGCCAGTTCCAGAGCGTATTTGGTGGAGAGGTATTCTGGATGGAGGTCATAAGCAATGACCTCAGGCTCGATACGGAATAGCTTTTTATATAGAGCCAGGGTATTTTCGAAATGCTCCAGAGTTTCCAGATTTTCCAGGTCACCGATGTGCTGGCTTACGAAGGCGTAGTTGTCTTTGGTCAGGCAAAAGTTATTTTTCATCTCAGCTCCACAGCCGAGCACTTGCCTGGCCTTGAAAGTTAAGTGAATAGGATAAGGAGCATAGCCGCGCGCCCGCCGGGTAAGCTGAACATCATCTCTTTCAACAACAGTCACACTATCATCATACCTGGCGTGTATATCACGGTTGTGAACCAGGAAATAATCAGCAATCCCCGAAAGTCGCCTAACGGCTTCATCATTATCCTTAGCAATCGGCTCTTCGCTGATGTTGCCGCTGGTCATTACCAGTGGTAGCCCTGATTCTCTAAGCAGAATGTGATGCAACGGAGTGTAAGGGAGCATCACCCCAAGGTATTTTAGATTTGGGGCTACTAGCTGGCATACCGAGGACTCCGGCCTCCACCGCATTAGCACGACAGGGCTCTGCGGCGAAGTAAGCAGCTTTTCTTCCCTCTCAGATATATAGCAATGCTTCTTGGCTTCGTTCATATCGGCGACCATTATGGCCAGGGGTTTGAAAGGACGTCTCTTTCTTTGCCGCAAGAGCCCAACAGCCTTCTCATTAGTAGCATCGCAAGCCAGAAGGAAGCCGCCCAGGCCTTTAATAGCCACGATTTTCTCCTCTCTCAGAAGCCGGGTGGCAACAACCATGGCATCAGAGCCAGCCAGATGGTCTCCACTGGCATCAAGTAACTCCAGCCTCGGCCCGCACCTGGGGCAGGCGTTAGGCTGGGCATGGAAACGGCGGTCTAAAGGGCTATCATACTCTGCCTGACACTCCGGGCACATCTTGAAGAAGCGCATAGTGGTTTTAGGGCGGTCGTAGGGAATATCTTCTATTATGGTGAACCGGGGGCCACAGTTAGTGCAATTGGTGAATGGGTAATGGTAACGCCTGTCTTCAGGATTGAAAATTTCCCTCAGGCAGGCTTGGCAGGTAGCAATATCCGCAGAGACCAGTTGATACTTACCTTCTTCAGCAATGCTGGGGCGAATTTCAAATGTTTTATAGCCTGCCGGAGGGTGATAAGTAACGGAGATGTTTTCTATACGAGCCAGCGGAGGCGCATTGCCTTGAAGTTCTGATAAGAAACGCTCCAGGTCTCTACTTTCCCCCTGAATTTCAATCTTAACATCTTCAGAGGTATTGCACACCCAGCCTTTCAGATTGTATTTAGCAGCCAGCTGGTAAACGAAAGGCCTGAAGCCAACCCCTTGAACTACGCCGCGAGCGCTAATTCGGGCTAACTCTAAGGTTCCGGCCCTAGTCATTAAGTGAATTTTACTTCAAGCAGGTGCGTTGAGCAAGAAATGCATGGGTCATAAGCCCGGACCAGCATCTCTAGCGTTTGCCTGACCTCCTCTTGTGGTCTATCTATCATTTGGGAGACTATTGCCTCAAAGTCCTCCTGAATACTGTTGTGATTTTGATTGGTCGGGATGATTAAGTTAGCCTTAACCAGGATACCCTTTTCGTCGAAAGTATAGTCATGGAACAGGATACCCCTGGGCGCCTCGACAGCTCCTATGCCTCTTCCAGCTTTTACCTTCTCTATCGGCTTTTCGGGCTTTATTCCACGGGCTGCGAGCTTATCAATAATCGCCAGAGCATCTTCAACGGCATGGACAGATTCCACCACTTGGGCAATGTTATTCATGAATGGGTTATAGCAGGGTGCTTTCAGCCCTAGTTCCTCAGCCACTTTCGCAGCCTTGGGCAGGAGCTGACTGTAATTATTGTTGAAGCGAGCTAAAGCCCCTACCATATATGAATTACGATTGTGTTTGCTGAACTTAGCTGTGGACTGGGGGACGCAAAACTCGTTGGTCATTTCAAGGTAATTGGTCACCGGCGTAGTGCCAGTGTCGGTAGAGGCGATATCGCCGCCGATGAAAGCATACTCGTCTGGCTTTTTTAGGGCGATATATTCGGTTTCCCTGACGAAGTCAGGCATTTTAAGAGCTTTGAATAGCTTGACTGTTTCATCTAAATCGGGCAGAGCTTCAACCAATCTCTGTTTCATAGCCTTTAGCTGGCTAACCTCAGGGAATTTGGTGAATCCGCCGGCAACGGGAGTAAGAGGATGCGTTTTCCTGCCGGCTATCAAGTCAGCTAAATCGTTGGCCAGTTTTTTCAGCCTCAAAGCCCTGAGCACTACATCTGTGTGCGTCTC